>Ga0335074_10001985_pt1 | contig 27776 bp, 13 predicted proteins | sample Lox_Sample_23_FD_206715 | JGI IMG/M metagenome (GOLD analysis project Ga0335074, IMG submission 206715) | Soil microbial communities from Loxahatchee National Wildlife Refuge, Florida, United States - Lox_Sample_2.3 | ecosystem: Environmental > Terrestrial > Soil > Wetlands | place: USA...
CGCGACGTCGACCTTACCGTCAAGCCAGGACAGTTCTGCGCTGTGGTAGGCCCAACAGGCTGCGGCAAATCCACCACCCTGACCCTGGTGGCCGGCCTCGACCGGCCCAGCGCCGGCACCGTCCAGGTGAGCGGGCAGCCGGTCACCGGGATCACGCCCCGCACCAGTTTCATGTTCCAGGCCGACGCCCTGCTGCCCTGGAAGACGGTCCTCGCCAACGTGGCGATGGGGCCACTGTTCCATGGCGTCGGCAAGAACGCCGCACACGCCAGAGCGCAGGAGTGGCTCAAGGTGGTGGGCCTAGCCGGGTTCGAGGACCATCACCCGCATCAGCTTTCCGGCGGGATGCGCAAGCGGGCGAGCCTGGCGGCGGCGCTGATCAACGAACCGTCCATTCTGCTCATGGACGAGCCATTCGGGGCGCTGGACGTGCAGACCAAGGCGATTATGTCCAACGAACTGCTGGATCTGTGGGACAAAACGCAGCCGTCGGTCATCTTCGTGACCCACGACCTGGAGGAGGCGATCGCGCTCGCCGACCGGGTCGTGGTGCTGACTGCGGGGCCGGGGACCGTCAAGGCGGAGTACGACGTCGACCTTCCCCGGCCTCGCGGCGCCGTCCAGGAGATCCGCTTCGAACCGCGCTTCCTGGAACTCCATCACCAGATCTGGGAGTCGCTGCGCCAGGAGGTACAGCGCGCCTACGCGCGCAACACCCGGCCAGAGCCCGCGCTCGCCATCGGAGGGCAGTCATGAGCAGCGAACAGCAGGCGGCCGGGGTTGCTTTCCCCGGCTATCTGGAGCGGCCGCTGTCTTCAGCGGACGAGCCCGTTATCACTAGCGAGGCTAGGCGCCGGACCCGTCAGCGTCGGCTGCTGGTCTACACGGCCCGGGCGGCGACCCTGCTGCTCGTGGTCGGCGGCTGGCAGTTGCTCACCACCTGGAAGGTCGTCGACCCGTTCTTCTTCGGGCAGCCCACCGGGATCGTCCGGCAGCTGGGCGACTGGGTGGCGCGCGGGACCGCGCAAGGCTCGCTGTGGCTGCAGGTCTGGGTAACGATGAAGGAGGCGCTGCTCGGCTTCGCCTACGGCGTGGTGGGCGGCGTGGTCTTCGGGATACTGCTGGGGCAGGTGCGGTTCCTGTCCGACGTGCTCGGGCCCTACATCAAGGCCATGAACGCGATCCCGCGCATCGTACTGGGCTCCATCTTCGTGGTGTGGCTGGGGCTTGGCATAGCCTCGAAGGTGCTGCTGGCGGCGGTTCTGGTCTTCTTCGTGGTGTTCTTCAACGCCTTCCAGGGCGTGCGCGAAGTCGACCGGAACCTGGTCGCCAATGTGCGGGTCCTTGGCGCCTCGCGCCTCCAGGTCGTCCGTAACGTGACGCTGCCCTCGGCGCTGACCTGGATCATCGCCAGCCTGCACGTGGCCTTCGGCTTCGCGATCATCGGCGCCATCGTCGGGGAATTCCTCGGCGCCCAGCAAGGCCTCGGGCTGGTCATCGCGAACGCCCAGAACACCTTCAATCCCGACGGCGTGTTCGCCGCCATGCTGATCATCGCCGTCATAGCGCTCACCGCTGAATGGCTGATCGGTCGGCTGGAACGCCGCCTGCTCGCCTGGCGCCCGCCATCGCACACCGAAGTCGGTGCGACCTGACGGCTGGTGACACCGGAACCGTCTCATCCCGTTATCAGCAATTCAGTGGCACAACTCCCGAGGAGTACACCATGCACCGAAGAAAGCACGCGCTCGGTCTGGCCGCAGCGGCAGCGGCGGCGGCGATTCTGGTGGCCGGCTTGACGGCCTGCAGTTCGGGTGCGTCAGGCACCACTGCCAGCAGCGTCATGCCGACGGTCACGATGATGGTCGGCGGCATCGACAAGCAGATCTACCTGCCCTACCAGCTCGCTCAGGGCTTGGGCTTCTACCACAAGTACGGCGTCAACATGCAGCTCAGCACCCAGTCGTCGGGCGGCGTCGTGGCCGAGACGGCGATGGTGTCCGGCCAGGTGGACATGGCCGGTACCTGGTACGTGGGCGCCATCGATCTCCAGCAGTCCCACGAGCACACGGTGGACGTCGTGCAGCTCAGCGGGGCGCCCGGCGAGCACGAGATGTGCGCGACGGGCACCGGGATAACTTCACCCGCGCAGTGGCGCGGCAAGGCCCTCGGTGTCACCGATTTCGGATCGGGCACCGAGGACCTGACGCAATATCTCGCCGCCCGCTACGGCCTGACGTCGAAGGACTACACCGTGGTGGCGGCCGGTGACGGCGACACCATGATCGCCGCGCTCGCACACCACCGGATCGCCTGCGGCATGACCACGCAGCCGACCGTTAGCGCGATCGAGGACCAGGGCGTCGGCTACTCCGCGTTCAACCTGGCTACCGCGAGCGGTGCGCAGAAGTGGCTGGGCGGATCGTGGCCGGCCGCGTGCGTGCTCGCCCGCGCCGACTGGGTCAGCTCCCACAAGGCCACCGTGCAGAAGGTTGTCGACGCGCTCGTCGCGACCATGCACTGGATCGCCACCCACAGCGCTGCCCAGATCGCCGCCCGCCTGCCAGCAGACTTCGTCTCCAGTTCGCTGAGCAGCAGCGCCGCCTACATCAAGGCACTGACCCTCGAGAAGTCACAGTTCCTGCCCAACGGCCTGATGCCGACGAACGGCCCGCAGTCCGTCCTGGCGACGGAAAAGGCGGCCGGAAAGATCACCGGCCCGGTCGACTTGGGCGCCACCTACACCAATTCATTCGCCATCGCCGCCAACAAGCTGGAAGGCTTCACCAGCTAACCGGCCCCGAGTATGCAGCCGCGGCTGACTGGGCGCCCAGTCAGCCGCGGCTGACTGGGCGCGTGGCTGTACGTATGGGCGCGTCTCCGTCAACCTCAGGGACAGCTTTCTTCCAGCGGCCTTCCGGACGTCACGATCCGGCCTAACCCCGGCTTTGAACCGCACCTCCGGCCCACTCGCAGCCGCGATCGGCGGTGACCGATGACCGGCCCCGGGCCGCCAGGTGCGGCGCGCCAGGGCCAGAAGGAGATCGAGAATTGATTGACCCTGGCCTGCCCGTGCGGCGGAGCGTGAGCACCGGCCACGACAGCCACGTGTCCCGCCAGACCGCGAGCGCCGGTCTAGCGTGCGGAGCGGGTGACTATCCGCACCGTAGGCATCGCCGAAGCCAGGCGCAGGATGTCATCTGAATCGGCGGTCACGACCACCGCCCGTCCATGCATGGACGCCACAGCGACCGAATGCGCGTCAACCACGTCCTTCGTGTCCGCACCCGCGCCATGAAGGACGGACCCAACGCGGCGGGCGAGGTCAAAGTCCGTCGGAATCACGCGGACCGCGAGCCGCGCTGCGCGGGTGTCGCGATGCCGCGCCAGCGATGCCTCGACGGCACGGGTACGTCCGGCACCGCGGCAGCACTCAGCGCACACAAGAGCCGGAACCAGCACGTCGCTCTTGCGCTCCCAGGCCTCGGACAGAAGCGCCCGAAGGTGGCCGGGCGGGGGTTGCTCCGTCAGCGCGTCCAGGCCGTCAGCATCCAGGATGAGCGGCGCACCGGTCATCCTGCGGCCATGCTCGGGCTATTCTCGGCCTCGTTGAACGCAGCCGCCGCATCTTCACGAACATCGGGAGGCACGGGACCCGCCTGAGCTTCCCAGCGATCAAGAAGCTGCCGCAGCGTTGCTAGCCGGCCTAGGCGCTCCACGTGCTCAGCCAGCGCAGTGTTAACGACGGCGGACAGCTTCTCGTCGCCGAACGCATGTGCGAGGTCAACGAGTTCCTCGTCCACCGTAACAGTTATCTTACGCTTCGCCATACGCTCATACTACCCGCCTGCTGCCTACCCGCCTGCTGCCAGCCCACCCGGGCGATGGCGCAACCGCCTGAACGGCCCCGCCTCAGGCGTAGCTGACCGGCAGCCGCTTGACGCCGTTTAGCCAGCCCGACCGGAGCCGGACCGGCTCGCCGGCCAGCCGGATGTTCGGCATGGCGTCGGCGATCGCGTTGAAGACCAGGTCGATCTCCAGCCGGGCGAGGCTCGCGCCCAGGCAGAAGTGCGCGCCGCTGCCGCCGAAGCCCAGGTGAGGGTTGGGGCTGCGCCGGATGTCGAAGCGTTCGGGGTGGTCGAAGACTCCCTCATCGAAGTTGGCCGACCGGTAGAACAGGCCCACCCGCTGCCCGGCCCGGATCTGCTGGCCGCCCAGGGTGGTGTCGGTCAGCGCGGTGCGCTGGAACACGGTCACCGGGGTCGCCCACCGGATGATCTCGTCGGCCGCGGCGTCGGGCCGCTCAGCCCGGAACAGCTCCCACTCGCCAGGATGGTTGAGGAACGCGAGCATCCCGTGCGAGATCGCGTTGCGCGTGGTCTCGTTGCCAGCCACAGCAAGCAGGATCACGAAGAAGCCGAACTCATCCGGCGAGAGATGCTCGCCGTCGACCCGGGCGTGGACGAGCTTGGTCACGATGTCGTCCCGGGGGCACTGCCGGCGGTCTTCGGCCATCGCCATGCTGTACCCGATGATCTCGGCTGCCGCAGTTGGAGGATCGCCGGTGTACTCCGGGTCGTCGTAGCCCACCATGGTGTTCGACCATTCGAAGACCTTGCGCCGGTCCTCCTGGGGCACGCCGAGCAGTTCCGCGATCGCCTGCAGCGGCAGCTCGCAGGCGACGTCGGTGACGAAATCACCGGTGCCCTTGGCCAGAGCGGCCGCCGCGATGCGTTCCGCCCGGGCCGCCAGAGTCTCGCGCAGGCCGGCGATCGCGCGGGGCGTGAAGCCGCGGGAGACGATGCCGCGCAGCTTGGTGTGCTGCGGCGGGTCGATGTTGAGCATGACGAACCGCTGCTGCTCGATCCCGTCCCGGGTAGCACCCTCGGGGGGGCGGATCATCGCGGTGTTCTCCCATGTCGAGTACACCTCGCTGTCGCGGGACACCGCGACGACGTCTGCGTACCTGGTGACCACCCAGTACCCGCCGTCGTCGAACACGCCGACGCCCCGTGGCTGCGGGTTCCACCAGACCGGCGCGGTGCGCCGCAGCTCGGCCAGCTCCTCGTCCGGCACGCGCTGGGCGTACAGGTCAGGATCGGTGAAGTCGAAACCCGGCGGGATGTTCGGCTCGGCCACGGCCGCCTCCTTTGTAGTGCCACTTAGCACGCTTTTAGTCACGCTGGGGGCGCGAATCGGCGCGTGGCCACGGTGGGGAGCATGGCCACGCGCCGAAGGGCGCACCGACATGCAGCGAATCGGCAGGCCGGGTGAGCGTCTTCATCGCTGCCGGGCACCAGCGCCTCGCAGCCTGCGAGCAACACTCACACCGCTTACTACGGCCGGGCCGCACCGGCCGTTCAACGCAACTTGCTGGAAATACTGGCTCAGCTCGAGGGCGGACTGAGCAAGAAAAGCAAACAAATGTGAACTCCGGTCGGAAGTTCGTCGTAGCACACCGTGGAGACGGGCGTCGCGTGCCTCCGGACCCTCAGGGCGGTGTCGTCAACGACGATGTGCATCCAGTCGGGATGTGGCGGGATAATCGATAGCGGGTACTGCATTGTCTGCGGCTTCGCTCCCGTTTCCGCGGCATCGCTGGTTCCGAGTGCCGCCGCGCCATTGTCGCCGGTTTCTGTCGCCATGGCCGAGCCGGTTCTCGTCGGACCGCCCAGCCCCTATCCCACCCGGCTGAACGGCGCAACTGCGTATCCGGACACCCCGTCTATCTCCATGCCGAGCGGCAACAGCCCATCGGGCCGAACCAGACGAAGAGGCGGTCGGCTGGGAAGGGGCAACCTGGGCGCGGGGCTAGTAGAGCTTGAGCCGGTACCTGGCCGCGATCCTGCCGACGCGATCCTGGCCGACCCCCTGGTGCCGGAGAACAAGCGATTCTGCGGCAGGTGTGAGCAGCCCATCGGGCGCAGCACCGATGGCCGGCCCGGACTTGCCCAGGGCTTCTGCAAGAATTGCGGGAACTCCTTCGTACCTAAACTGGCGCCGGGAGATCTGGTCGCCGGTCAGTACGAGGTGCTTGGCTGCCTGGCCCACCGTGGTCTCGGTTGGATCTACCTGGCGCGGGACCGGAACGTGGTAGGCCGGTGGGTGGCGCTCAAGGGCATGCTCGACAGCGGAGACGCCGACGCCGTGGCCGCAGCGCTTGCCGAGCGGCGCTTCCTCTCCGAGGTCGAGCATCCAGGCATCGTCCAGATCCACAACTTCGTGCAGCACACCGACCGGCGCTCGCGCAGCATAGCCAGTTACATCGTCATGGAATATGTGGGCGGGCAGTCACTCAAGCAACTTCTGGAGGAGCAACGCCAGAAAGGTCAGTCACTGCCGCTTTCGGTCGCGCTGGCGTACGCGATCGAGGCGCTGTCTGCAGTCGGCTACCTGCACAGCCGCGGGCTTGTGTACTGCGACTTCAAGCCCGAGAACGTCATTCAGGCCGAGGAGCAGCTCAAGCTGATCGACTTGGGCGGTGTCCGGGGGATCGGTGACGGGGACGGAACGATCTACCAAACTGTCGGCATTCAGGCGCCGGAGATCGCGGCCGATGGCCCGAGTCCCGCCTCGGATCTCTACACGGTCGGCCGCACCTTGGCTTTGCTGACCTTTGACTTCACTGGCTACCGCACCACCTATAAGCACCGGCTGCCCGAACCCGCGGAGGTTCCGCTGCTGGCCGGGCAGGACCCTTTCTACCGACTGCTCCGCCCCGCCACGGATGCCGATCCAACGCGCCGCTTCACTACGGCCGGCGAAATGGCCGGTCAACTCACCGGGGTACTCCGGGAGGTGCTCGCCGTGAGCGATGGCACCCCACGGCCCGGCTTCTCGGTCTTGTTCAGTCCGGAGTTGCAGGCTATTGGTACGCGCGAGGCAGAGGATCTGGACGCATCCCGCCGGCATCGCCTCACGGCCGAGATCTTTCAGGCGGCGCTCGCGTGCATCTCGGCCGGCCAGCCAGTTGGCACAGGTCCGGTGCTCGGCTGCAGGCCAACTGAGCGTGCGCTGCGTTTCGGCCTGGAACGCAGCTACCGTTCGCTGGCCCGGCTGGAGCCTGACGCGATGCGCCGGGGGAACCTCGTTGACCTGGCCAACAAGTTCCGGCCGAGGACGTGGTCGTTATGGCGCCGGTGCCGCCGCGGACCGCCACATGCCCTGCCTGCCGTGAGCCGGTCGCAGGAAGCGATAACTTCTGTGAGTCCTGCGGGACCGAACTGGCGCCAGCGGCGGTCAGTGGGGGCGGGCCCGAGGTCTCCGGTGCCTGCGGGTCCTGCCCGTCCGGACGAATCGGCCCGGACAGCCGCTGCCAGTCATGCGGACAACACGCATCGTTCTCCCTTGATCATCAGGAGCTGGATCTCGGGCTGCTCGCCGGCGTCACCGACCGCGGTCTGCGGCATCACAGGAACGAAGATGCGATAGCGCTCGCGACGGCGGAGTCGGGGACCGGCCCGGTCGCGGTGGCGGTGGTCTGCGACGGGGTCTCGACTACGGATCGGCCCTATGAGGCGTCACAGGCGGCCACGCGCGTGCTCCTCGACGCCGTGCGCACAGGCGAAGATCTTGTCGCGGCGTCCGTCGCCGCGGTCAGATCCGCCAGGGGCGCGGTGGCGGTCCTGACCAGCCCACCGGAGGATGTCTCGTCGACGGCAGGCCCGTCGGCCACCTACATCTCCGCGGTCATGACCTGCACGGCGGTGACACTGTGCTGGCTGGGTGACACCCGAGGCTACTGGCTGGGTGACAGCGCCCCCGGCTCTGGCCTCGCCCCAAAGCAGCTCACCAGGGACGATTCGCTGGCCGAGGAACTGGTTGCCGCAGGGCTGCTCGCACGGTCCGACGCGGGCACCTCACCGCACGTTCACGTGGTGACGCGCTGGGTTGGCGCGGACACAGACGCGCTGGAGCCACACGTCACGACTTTCGAGCCGCCGGGCCGCGGGGCACTGATGCTGTGCTCGGACGGACTGTGGAACTATCAGCCCGATGCGACGAAGCTCGCCGATCTGGCGCTGCCCACCGCGCTGACGGACCCCCTCGAAGCCGCAGGCACGCTCGTCAGTTTCGCTCTCAACGCGGGCGGCATGGACAACGTCACCGTGGTGCTGGCACCGTTCCCGCCGACCCACAGGGTCCGTTCTTCGCCAGACCCCGCCGCCGCGCCCGCCGATTCCACGCCTGCACCCGCGTCGCGCCGAGGCAGCATGCAGTGGGGGCTCCCGCCCAGCACAGGAGACGAGTTCTGATGAGCGATCCCGGCTTCACACTCGAGATCCACCAGAACGAGTACCTCCCTGCTGGTGGCCGGGACGTCAACGCCGTCATAACGGTCACGTCTTCGGGCTCGGCTCCAGGAGCCGCAGGCACACTCCCAGACCTAGGTCCCGGACCTGGCAACGCCCTGGTATCCGCAGCCACAGGCCTGGCCGCGACATCCGCAAGCACCTCCCTTGAGACGAGCCCGGCGCCGAGCTGTGCGGAAATAATCATCATTGACTGCTCCGGGTCGATGGACATGCCGGCGACCAAGATGAAAGCGGTGCTCAGGGCCACGGCCGCAGCCGTGAACGCGATCCGCGACGGGATTGCGTTCGCGCTGATCGCGGGCACTGAACGGGCGCACCCGCTGTATCCCGACGATGGCACCATGGCCATCGCCGACCCTCGGACCAGGGTGGCGGCAAAGCGAGCCGTGGTCCGCCTCCGTCCTGCAGGCGGGACGGCGATCGGGGAGTGGCTGCGCCTGGCCCGCTACATCTTCACCTCGCGTCCAGCGGACCTGCGCCACGCCATCCTGCTGACAGACGGCAAGGACGAGCATGAAACGCCCGACCAGCTCGACAGCGCGATCGACTTGTGCGATGGCCTTTTCACCTGCGACTGCCGCGGCGTCGGCACCGACTGGAAAGTGGCGGAGCTACGCAAGATTGCCACCGGCCTTCTCGGCACGGTGGATATCGTGCCGGAACCGGAGGGCCTCGCGCCTGATTTCGCGGCCATTATGGGGAGCGCGATGGGCAAGCAGGTCGCCGACGTCGCGTTGCGGATCTGGACGCCACAGCAGGCGGGCATCCGGTTTGTCCGGAAGGTTGCGCCATTTGTTGATGACCTGACCGGAAGGCGCACTGACTCCGGCCCGCAAACCGGCGAGTATCCGATAGGCGCGTGGGGTGCGGGGGAGAGCCGCGACTACCAGCTGTGTGTGCGTGTCGCCCCCGGAACTGTCGGCCAGGAGATACTCGCTGCACGCGTGCGGCTGATCGCCAGCTCGGCACCCGACCCGCGCGTGGTCGGCGAGGGGCTGGTCAGGGCGGTCTGGACCGCTGACGAGCAGCTGTTCACCGCGATCAGCCGGCAGGTGGCGCATTACGCCGGGCAGGCCGAGCTGGCCCAGCTCATCCAGGACGGCCTGGCAGCCCGCAAGCAAGGCGATGACAACACCACGATGGTCAAGCTCGGCCGCGCGGTCGCGCTTGCCGAGCAGTCCGGCAACGCGGACACCGCCAAGCTGGCTGGCAAGGGTTGTCGAGGTGGTGGCCGCGCCGACGGGGACGGTGCGGGTGAGGAAGCAAGTCCAGGAAGTTGACGAGATGACACTCGACACCTGGTCCACCCGGACAGTCAGAACAAGGAAGTAACAGATGACAGGGGCGAAGATGTCAACCTGTTCAGCCGGGCACCATTCGGACACCACAGATTACTGCGACACGTGCGGCGTGCCACTTGGAGCGACAGGTGCGGGGCTGCAGGCAACGGCCGAGCCAGCAGGGGGGGCCGGCGAGCGGTGCGGTACTGCCAGGTCGGGGCGCTTCTGCGAGACCTGCGGGTTCGACTCGGTCACAGGCACCAATGGCAATGGCCAGTTCACCAGCGACCCGCATGCGGGCAACGGCTCGGTAGCGAAGCAGGCCATTCCGGGGGCGTGGGCCGCTGTGGTGGGAGCCGATCCGGTGTACTACGAAAGCGTAATGGCGGGAGCCGATAAGGATGCGGCGGCGGTGCAGTTCCCCGGGTACTGCACCGAGCGCCGGTTCCGGCTCAGCGGACCGGAGATGCGCATTGGCCGGCGCAGCGTCTCACGCGGTCTCGAGCCCGAAATCGACCTGACCGGCCCGCCGACTGATCCCGGCATCTCGCGGCTGCACGCGGTGCTCCTGCCCATGCAGGACGGCGGCTGGGCGGTCCTGGACCCGGGATCGGAAAACGGCACGTTCGTCAACGACACGGAGATAACCGTCGGCGTGCCAGTGCCACTGGTTGACGGGGACCGTATCCACCTGGGTGCCTGGACGAAGGTCGTCATCACCCAGCTGTCATAGCTGCTGACCAGTTCCGCCGACATGCACTTTCAACAATCCGGCCCCGCTTCGCGGCGCTGGGAAATCCGGCCACCGGGAGGGAGTTCCAATGGCGGCGACCAGACGAAGGGCGCTGCTTGCCGCTGCCGCCTCCGTCCCGCTTGTGCTCGTGGCCGCGTGCATGGGAGGCGGCAACGCAGGGTCGGGGCCACGGGCTCCGGCACAGGCATAGCTGCGGCGTCCTCAGGGACCGTGAACATCGGCGCATCCGACGCCTACCTGTCCAGCGGCGATGTGGTCAAGAACCCGACACTTCTCAACGTGCCACTGGCCATATCCGCACAGCAGGTGAACTACAACGTTCCCGGACTTAGCGCTGGCACCTACCTTAATTTGAATGGCGCGGTACTCGCGCAGATGTACGAAGGAAAGATCACCGCGTGGAACTCCCCGGCGATCGCCGCGCTCAACCCGGGCGTGGAACTGCCCCCCATCAAGGTGATGCCCCTGCACCGGTCCGACAGTTCGGGGGATACCTTCCTGTTCACCGCCTACCTGTCGGCGCATAACTCCGCGTGGAATCACGATATCGGCTATGGCACGGTGGTGGACTGGCCGATCGCCAAGGACGCCGTCGCCTGGGCGAAGAACAGCGGCATCGTTGCAGGGTGCAAGGCGACGCCGGGCTGCGTAGCGTATGTCGGCATCAGTTACCTGTCCCAGGCGGTCGCCGACGGGCTCGGAGAGGCGCGGCTGGAGAACACGGCAGGTCAGTACCTGCTGCCGGCGGCGGCGTCCGTCAGCGCCGCCGCCGGGGCTTCCGCGTCGTCAACACCTGCGAACGGAACGATCTCGATGATCGACAGCCTGGCCGCCGCAGGCCACCCGATCGTCAACGGCCTGGAAGCCGGGGTCATCGGCGCTGCCCTGATCATGTTGGCTGGATGCACCTGAGGGCTCAGCCAGCGGCTCGCTGAGTACCGATGAGGGCCGGGCCGATCGCTTCGAGCGTTCGGTCACGCATATGACGCGAGCGCATCAGCTCAGCCGCCGGGCGGCTCAGGGCTCCTGACTCGCCGTAGGCCGCGTGCCAACAGCCTGGCGGAGGAGCTTCATTTCGGTCTGAACGGCGAGGTTGGCCACCTTGACCCGCTGGCTGAACGACCGCAACTGGGTGAGTGAGGATGACCGCGCCTGCTCGGCGAGCAGCGTGGCGCGGGCCTGGATCGCCTGTTCCAGCGAGTTGGCTACAGGGACCATAACGGGCGGGAACGGGAAGGCCGCCAGGCGCGCGCCTAACCCATGCTCCGATGCCACTTCCGCCGTCAGCGCCGCTTCGGCTGCGCCGAGGTCGTGCCTTTCGTTGGCGGTGTAGGTGGCCGCGTCAGTGTTCACTTGCTGCATGGCCGGATTCACGATCGCCAGATACTGGGCCGTCAGCATCCCCACGTCGGTACATTGCAGGCCCGAGGGCGACAGGTTCGGCTCGCACGCGGCGGCGGCAAGCGCGGCTTTATGACGTCCGCTGATACCCGTGGCGTAGATGAGGCCCGCGATTACCAAGACAGCGGCCACTAAGCCAGTAACCATGAGGATGACAATGCCAGCTGCCGCCTGCAGCTGGCCGTCTCTGGCGTATGTCTCGCTCATATTAAATCTCTCTCCTTATCCATCTCACTGGCCCAAGCGATGACGATTACCGCCTTTATTCGGCACTCGGGGTCTCCCGGAAAGAGTCGATTCCTTTAAAGATTTCCTCGTTAACGATGAAGATCATCGCGAACATAAATAGCGCGAAAGTCGGCGCGATTGTTACCCATACGAGCCAATTCCGGCCTTCCCTTCGGCGAGCGACAATCCAGCGCCTGACTGGCGGCAGCCTGAGGGTGAGCAGGAAGAGGCTGGCCGCTGAGTACTGGTACAGGCGCTGATGGAAGATGGGGTCACCATCACCAGCGAAGCCGGAGCCATTTGCCCCCCTCTCTAACCCGAATCCTTCCAGCAGGATCAGGTGCAAGGCGAGCAGCGCCCAGATGGCGTAGGTGAGCCGCTGCAGCCGCTTCCAGTACCGGCCGAGCTTGCGCTGCGCCCATGTGTTGCTGATGATCAGGAGCGGGATGAGCAGCATCACCATCATGAATCCCATGAGCTCAAAGACGTGCCCGGCCAGCCGGCCGAGAAAGCCTCCCGCGAAGGTATCGGTGAAGCCGGCGCCGAGCGCGTCGCAGATGGCGCAGGCCGCTACCATGATCCCGTACCACTTGCGGAGCGGGACGAACCAGCGCATCCCGGTGAGGGTGACCATCGGAGTGACGAGCAGGCACAGGAACAGGCACATTTCAGCCCCGGTCCCCAGGGTGTCGTCGCCTGACACTGAGATGGTGTTGCTGTTGAGCGTGACTACTGAGGGCAGCATGAAGAAAAGAGGGACCATCGCCGCGGCGCCGAGCTGGATCAGCGCGATCGTCTTACGCTTGATCCTGGAACCGCCGAACTGGAAATCTACATCCATCCATTCGTCCACACGGCTCTTTGTCGCCCGCCACTGCGGCTGATGGTCATCCGCCGGTCCCTCTTTTTCCCATATATCTAGAGGGTCGTCAGGGTACAAGTCTGGCTGGTAGGCATCCGGGCCGCCGTACGAGGCCGGTTGCCTATTATTATCCATCTCGCAGCTTCTCCTTTCTTAGGGCTAGCATCGGTCCTCCGCGGTTTTGCCATCGATTGCCATAGGTTGCGCCGAATACCGGCTCAGGCAGTGACTGCGTCGGCAAGTTATCTGTTGTTGTGCATCTCGACGGCCTAGTGTGACTTGATAACGCGATGATCCTTCGGTGCCACGATGTGGTGCGCGGCCGCCTTTTGCCGGGCCAGGAATTGCTGGTCAGTTTCTGTGCCGCTCGTCTCGCCTGTCCCGCCGCTCCGGAAGACGAAGAAATCGAATCCGTGCAGCCCGAACTCCGTAGCGCCGGTGGCGACGGCGAACAAGAGCAGCGCCGCCACGAGGTACCCGGCGAGTCGCATGGACTGGTACTGACTGGATTGCTTCTGTGGCTTCTTGGCCGGTTGCCTATTATTATCCATCTCGCAGCTTCTCCTTTCCTAGGGCTAGCATCGGTCCTCCGCGGTTTTGCCATCGATTGCCATAGGTTGCGCCGAATACCGGCTCAGGCAGTGACTGCGTCGGCAAGTTATCTGTTGTTGTGCATCTCGACGGCCTAGTGTGACTTGATAACGCGATGATCCTTCGGTGCCACGATGTGGTGCGCGGCCGCCTTTTGCCGGGCCAGGAATTGCTGGTCAGTTTCTGTGCCGCTCGTCTCGCCTGTCCCGCCGCTCCGGAAGACGAAGAAATCGAATCCGTGCAGCCCGAGCTCCGTAGCGCCGGTGGCGACGGCGAACAAGAGCAGCGCCGCCACGAGGTACCCGGCGAGTCGCATGGACTGGTACTGACTGGATTGCTTCTGTGGCTTCTTGGCCGACCTTGTCCTCGGCCTGGCCGGCCTGGTCGTTGGGGCATCCGGCCTAGTCCTCGGCCTAGGCGGCGCGGTGGCGGGCGCGGTGGCGGGCCCGAGGTCCGGGGCAGGCATAGTGGCCAGGCCGCCGGGAGACCCGAGGTTCTCGTTCAAGTAGGCGGAAACCCGCCGCAGCTCGCCCGACATCGCCAGGAGGTGGCCGCTCAGCTGGGTGACTTCCTGCTCGGCGCGGCGGATCGCGGCGGCCTGCTGCCGGATCGGGGCAGCGTCCTGCTCGGCGCGGCGGATCGCGGCGGCCTGCTGCCGGATCGCGGCAGCGTCCTGCTCGGCGCGGCGGATCGCGGCGGCCTGCTGCCGGATCGCGGCAGCGTCCTGCTCGGCGGCCCGGCGGATCGCGGCGGCCTGCTGCCGGATCGCGGCAGCGTCCTGCTCGGCGGCCCGGCGGATCGCGGCGGCCTGCTGCCGGATCGCGGCAGCGTCCTGCTCGGCGGCCGCCTGGGCGCGCCGGTAGGCGGGGCCGGGGTCGTATCCCCGGGGGTGGGGGTAGCCCGGGCCGGGCGGGTAGCCCTGGCCTGGGCTGTAATCCTGAGCGGACGCCTGGCGCTGCCCCGGGTCGTAGCCCTGCCCCGGGGAATTCCCCCGCGCCAGAGGATTGGGGCCCGCCTGCGCCCTGTCCCCGGGCGCGCCGTTCCCCGCATTGGGCTCCGCGCCTGGCCGCCGCTGCAGGCGATAAGTCGGTACGGCCGGGCGCCCCAGGTCGCCGTCAGGGCGCCGGCCCGGCCCCGACTGGCCCGGCGCCTGACGTGCCCGCGCTATCGGCGCCCGTACTCGGGATATCGGCGCCGACGGATGATCAGGATGCATCTCGGGCAGTGGCGAATCCCACTGCGGCCATGCGCCTGAGCCGAGGTCTGGCGGACACTGCTGATCGGCGCCCGGATCGAACACGTTCGCTGCGGGAGAGGGGGCTCGATCACTAGCCTGAGGTCCGACCGGCCAGGGCTCGGCACCCCGCGGGCCGGCGGCACCGACTTCGGGATCTGCCACGGCCATGGGCGCCGGGGAGATTCCGGCCGTACGTAACGGCTCGGCCTCAGATCTACGGTGCTTGCCGGGCGCACGATCCACCACGCGGCCTCCAACAGCAGAAAGGGACGCCCCGTCCGGGGCGGGAATGTGGACCGACTCAACGCGTCCTACGCAGATAAGGCCGTCTAGTTCATTCTGGGGCGGGACAAAAAACCCTTGGGGGGGTAGAAGCAGCCCATGTCGGCGAACCCGCCATCGCCTGGTTAGGACGGCTAGCAGCGGCCCCACCCGGACGGCTTGAACCGGCCCCAGCTTGATCATCAGGGTTCGGATGTCGGCTTGATCTGGCTCCATGCCCGACCAGGCACTTCCCCTCGGTGCCCGCTTGAAGCGGTACCGCTTCAGACCGTCACGATGTCGCCAAGTGGAGCCACCGCAAGCCGTCATGGTGGAGCCGCTTGGAGCCGTCCTAGCCAATCGCCGTTAGTCTGCTTGCCAGTCGGGTTTCCCACTCGGTAGCGTTCAGTAGTTCCGTGCTTCTCCTTCTTGGTGTGTCTGCACGGCACCCAATGCCCCCTCGCCGGGGTCCCGCCTTTCCTCGCCAGGATCGACATGGTCGCCGGGGCGACGTCCGGCCAGAGCGTCACGGCCTCCGATCTGGCGGTTGGGGGGATCGGCAGGTCGGGGAGCGATCAACGCGAACCGGACGAGCACTGGCATCGCCGGCAGCACCGCTAGCCGGCCGCTCCCGTCCCAGAACTCCACCCGGCCCCGGTCGTCAACGACCCGGCCGCGGTCACTAACGACCACGATGACCACACGTTCCTGCTGCTCACCTGCTGCCAGGAACGACATCAGCCCGCGCGTCCCCGGCCCCTCCTTCCGCGCCTTCGCTACCACCGCCGAGAAGCCGCCCACCACCTCCAGCGGCAGCCCGGCATCACCCTCACCGTCCGCTGTGTGACCCGGCTCAGCCTTGAATGCGTCCAGCCATTCCCGCTCCTGCGCCGTCAGCCCTGGCCCGTCGCCGGTGCCGCCCGTCGCCGCGTAAGCCACCTCCGGCCCCAGCGCCCCCGGCGCGAGCGCCCGACTGGGCCCAGCCGGCGGGTCAGGCTGGGTGGCCTGCGATGCCGTCTGTTCGCCCGGTTGCCTGGACGGCCCGGGTACGTCCCGGGATGCGGGCTGGTCCTGGTGTGGGTCTGGCCGGGTGAACATGTCAGGCCGACTTTGCTCGAGGGCCTCGAAGACTGCGGTAGGGATGCGGCCGTAGAAGTGGGTCGGGGCCTCGGAGCCTTCAGGAATTTCGTCAGGGTCGTGGAGCTCGAGGGTGCCGCGGCGGCCGGTGACGAACGGGGTACCGCTGACCCTAAGATAGGTGAATTGTCTGACTTGCTCAGTGTTGGACTCGTCGATGGTAACCGTACCAGTCATCCAGGCGCGGCCCGTCTCGCGTGCGCCCCCCAAAGGGCTCGCTCCGGCTGCAGGCGGCTCGAGCAACGGCCCGAAGGGCGCCGGCTGCCCCGAGTAGACCAATGGTTCGGCTAGGCCAATCGCTGTGTGCAGCACCTCTGATTGGTGGCCGACCGTGGTCTGGTGCTGGCTGTAGCGTCGTCCTTTGAGCTTGGCCTCGCCGGGCGTCGGGATGGCTTCGGCTCGGGTGACGTCGAAGCCGAGGGTGGACGGGCCGCCGCGGTGGTCGATCCGGTACCCGCCGAGCAGGATGCTGCCCAGATGGCCGCCGAGGCTTGGAGCGCTGGTGTAAGCGGACCTGAGCTGGAGCCCACCGAGGGTGTTCCAGCGCAGCGACGGAACGTCGGAGGCGTGCGGGCCCGTGGGACTGGGGCGCTGCCGGGACGGGATGGCGGTAAGAGGGGCGTACCGTGCGACCGCGTCCGCCAGGGGCATCATGTCGACGGGCTCGATCTTGGCGGCGAGCAGGTCCAGATCGTGACCGCCAAGGCCCGGGTTGGGCCGGCGGTCTGGCTGGTGCGCGACCCAGCTGAGCCGCGGCGTGGCGGGCGGGAGCGGCGGTGGCGTGGGAGTAGCGGCTTCGGAAACCAGGTGGCGGGGGGTGAGCAAGGTCACCGAGCCCACGATGGGGGGCTGCCCGGCCTCGGGCAGGGTCTTCTGCCGGAGCCAGCGGTGGTCATACCAGAACCGGTGCAACCGGTCGCCGACGCCGAGGTAGGCGGCCAGGTCGCCCGCGCCGAGCGTGACCTTCTTGGCCAGAGCGGAGAACAGGTGCGCCAGCCCGGGCGTCTCGAAGGTCGTGGCTACCTCAACGTCAAAGGTAAGCCCGTGGGGGAACGCGACCGAGGTGTCGCCGGGGATCGTGGCGACGCGGTAGTAGTTGCGATCGACGGTCTGGCTGACCTCGGTGTCGAGGTCGGCGTAGGTGTAAAAGGCGTCAACGTTCGTGGTTTCGCTAGTGTCGTTGACGGCATCCGTGGCCAGCGGCTCGACCATGAGACCGCCCCCGGTCACCAGGCCGCGGGTGGTCCGGGTCATGCTCTGGGCGCGGCCCTGGCTGCGCAGCATCATCCGGGCGTCGTCGCGCGGCTGCGGCTGGCCCGTGAGCTGGCCCACGGACACCTTGACCTTGATCCAGATATGGCTGGTGGACCCCAGGCGCTGGTCCTTCGGGATCCAGAGGTACACCGCGGTCGTGCGCAGGAACGGCCACAGGTTCTTCAGCGCGTTGCCGCTGAGGGCCGCCTCGAGCAGCTGGCTCAACAGATTGGGAGGACCGTCCGTGAAGACAGCGGAAGGCTGCATCAGGCCCCAGTCGGCCAGCGTGAGGCGGACACGCCGCAGCACATCGCCGGTGTCCAGGTCTTCGACGGTGGATGTGCCGAGCATGATGTGCGAGTTGACCGGCGCCAGCGCAGGGTTGGTCGGCGTCGGCGCGGGGAGAACCCCGCCCGGCAGCAGGCCCGCGGTCAGGGGCAGCCCGATCGCGGTGGCCTTACGGTGGGTAGCCAGCAGGTCCAGCAGGCCCGGTGCGTAGAACCACGCTGCGTCGGAGCGTTCAGCTCGGCGGCCCTTCCCCTTCCAGCGCAGGAACGTTACGCGGAGCCAGGCGTCGGCGGTGTGGGCGTGGGTGAGGTCCTCGTAGGTGGAGCGTCCGACGCCAGCACTGCCCTTGGCGTTTTGCGTCCACTTTCGGTGGTGGTAGCCGACCGTACCGGTGAGGGCGGCAGACATCTCGGTGGCGGCCGAGCCAGGGTGGCCTTGCTCGGTGACAGCACCAAACTGGAAGACCGGACCGACCCCGACCAGGGTCTGCAGGGAGGACCGGTAGCCGCCGATGGAGCCGGCCGCAGTCTGGCCTAGATGGTAGTCCTCGACCTGGGCCCGGTCCGGTCCGTCGCTGGCCAGGGACCTGACATGGTCCGGGCTGGTGACCACGACAGCCAGGTTCATGGCCTGCTTCCAGCCATCAACCTTGGCCGGCAGCTTCACGGTCCAGCCCAGCAGCTCGTCGAAACGGTCCCTGGCGCGATGTCCAGTCGCGCGGTTGCGGACTTGCACCCAGGCGGGCGGCAGGAGCAGGTGCGCGCCGGAGGGCTCGAAGTCGAATCCCTCGGGGTCGGCCTGGGCGGCCGGGTCGCCGGGCGCGCGGACATGGGTGAGCTCGGGGAAATGGGCCGCCAGCCCGAGCGGGCTGGCTGCCCACCTGATCGCGGCGGAGTTGTCCCGGTCCCGCCAGCCCGGCGGCTTATGGTTGTGTTCCGCGTGCAGTTGAGTCGCAGCCAGGGCCAGCTCCGGCAACGGCTGGAATTTTCGGATGACACCGTCGGTGTTGCCATCGAAGTTGACCTGCTGTTCGCGGCCGGGGATCCCGACGTAGCGGCGCTGTAGCGGGGTCTGATCGCGCTCGCTGTCTTGGCTGGTGGTGACCTGCTCGTCGCGGGTGGCGCGGCGGTGCAGCGGGGTCAGGGCGAACTCCGCGGTGACGTTCGGGCCGTGGACCCATTTGGTCGTGGTGGAGGCGCGCTCGGTGTCGGTGACCGTGATCTCATAGCCGGCCTGGTATTTGGCGATCTCCGAGGCAGCGGTCTCCATCCGCTGGTACGCCCGGGTATTGAGGCCGGCGCTGCGGCCCCGCAGTCGCCCCCCGATCCACTGCACGCGCAGGTTGCCAAGCTGTATCCGCGCGAAGTTGCGAATATGGAACCGGCTGTGGCCGCGAGCTTCGAAGCCCCCGAAGAACCAGCCTTGACGACGCGAGGTCGGCATCGTCAGACGGGAGACGCGCACATCGACGGTGGTCCTCGTGGTGTCGCGGCGGCTCAGGTAGCGCAGCAGGTGACCGGTGGCCGAGACACGATAGATCTTGCCGCCGATCAGCACGTCCGTCTCGATGCCATACCGGGTGGTGTTCCAGTCGGCGGTCAGCGCAGGAGTGCCGAACAGGGTCAGAATCTCGGACTTGGCCCGCCGCCACTGACCCGCCGCCAGCACCCGCCGCCAACGCGGCACCCGCTTCTGGAGATGGTCGATGATTTGCTGCGCGACCTCGTCCGAGCCGGGCAGTGCGCTCAGCTTGTCGAAGCGCTCACCCCGCCCGTTACGCAGCTCTTCAGGCCCGCCAAGCGGCTCACGCCCGGGAGCCAAGCTGTCCAACTGCGGGTCCGGCGGCGCAGGTTCCCCCGAACCGCGCGACGACTCAGACCACGGTCGCCGGGCCCGTGCGGGCGACGACGGCCGACGGTCCGACGGCCATGACCGCAACTCGATGGACCGCCATGACCCGACAGTGGCCGACGGTGACAGGGCCTGGGTAGGTGACGGTGGCTGGTCCTCAGCAGACGATGACGGGACCTCAGGGCCCGGCGGGCTCTCGGCGGGCGGCGGTGGCAGGTCCTCGGTGCGGACTTCGCCATAGACCGCGTGCTCGAACGCGGCAGCGTCGGTGAGCGGAACGTCGAGCTCGGCGGCGGCGTCGGACTGGATCGGGCCCAGGCGCGGGTGATGCAGTGTCAGCCGCAGCGTGGCACGGTAGCGGACCAGCTCGTCGTAGCGGTTCACGATGGTCTTGGTCAGCGTGGCCTGCTGGAGCATAGCCGTGTGGGTCCGATCGAACCCCAAGATCAGCCCGGCGTTGAGTGCGCCGGACGTCGTCCAGCCCGGTACCTCCAGGCCGTGCGGGCCGAACTCGGACAGCAGGCGCACGCCGGCGCCGTGGCTGCGCCTGTCCTGCGTGACCATGTTCGTGCCCAGGTCAGCTCGGAGCGCACCCTCAGGCGCGCGCCCGAGGTACTGCATCGCGGTGATATCAGCGAGCCCCTTGAAGAAGCCACGGAATCCCGTCAGGCCAGCCCTGACGTGGCGGGACGGCAGGCCACTAGTCGTCCACCATTGCTGGCCGTTCCTAACCCCGCGCTCGCTGAGCACGTCGTCGGCCAGCTCGCTGAGGATCTTGACGATGCTGCGAGCCGACAGCCCCGCCTCTCGCGCCCGCCGCTCCAGGGCGTCAGCCAGCGGACCGGTATCGATCGCGACGATGGTCGGGTAGCTAGCCCATCTCGACGGCGGCCCGCCCGAAACCCGGAACTGCGGCCGGGTCAAATCGGCCAGGTCCTCGACCTCGGCGCTCATCGGACCCGGCATGCCCAGCGTCACCATCGGCCGTCCCGGCCCGCTGTCCGTCCACAGGACACCGTCGACCTTGACCTCGATGCCGATCAGCGCGGTGTAGTCCTCCCATGCGCCGCCCAGTAGCCGGGCCCGGCTCGACACGACAAGGGACTCCGTGATTCTCATTTCCCCCCGGGTGACCGGCATCGTGAGCACGGGGGCAAACGGCAGCAGTGTCGAGGTGGCCGCCTGAACCAGGCCCATTGCGAGACTGGCGGCAGCCTCCGGGATCCACAGCGTGTTCCGCATCCTGGTCTTGGTTACCTCTCGGCCGATGAACGACACGTGGTAGGCGGGATCCTCGGGCGCCGCGGGCCGGTGCTTCAGATCCAGCACCACGGGCCGGACACGCACGACCTTGCCCCCGACCCGTGCGACGAGGCCGGTGCGCAGCAGGTCCCCCCAACCCTGCTTGGTATCTTCCCGGAGCACCCTGGCGACCAGCGCAGTCACCTGCTTGGTGGCCTGAGGAGTCAGCACGGTCACCTGCTTGACGGCCTTAGGGGTCAGCTTGCCGGGCCGGGCAGCCAGCCGAAGGCGCTGGTCGTCAGGGTTGTTCATGGCTCGCACGATGGCCTGCGCCTGCGCCGCCGCGGCAGCGCTGTCCAAGGGCGTCACCCCGGTCACGGAGAAATAGCCCATCATGCCGTACTCGCGGAAATACCAGGGTGGCTGCACCGGATCCTGGAGCCGCTGCTGCCATCCCTCCCTCATCTCCTCGGCCTCTCGCTGCGCCGTCTCGGCGGATTGAGCCTGGGCCTCTGCCACGCCCTGCCAATGACGAGCGCGCTCGGCCACCTGTGCCGCCCGGTCCGCATCGGCCGTCGGCAGGCCCGCGTCCTGCAGGCTGAGGGCACGGCCCAGGACCTGCCGAGCCTCGGCACCGCGCTCAGCCGCCGCCGCGGCGCGGAGGGCGTGAGCGGCACCCATGTCCCGCCAGTACGCGACGATTGCGGCCACCATGGCGGAGTGGAGCTTGTGACCGGGATCAAAACCAGAATCGTCGGCTTGCGGCGGGGCGGGCTGCTGCACAACCGTGGCATCCAATGCCAGGCTGCGCCACGGCCCCTCGTCCGCCCAGTCCTCCAGCAGCCCTAGGTAGTGGTCCCGGTCCTCCGCGGTCATAGCCGACCGCGGTCCGCCATCCGCATCCGGTCCCAGCACCGGGTCAGCCGCAGTCAGCAGGTCCCGGTAAGCCAGCGCCGTGCCGTGCAGCACGGTCACCAGCGCGCCCAACCGTGCCACGTCCGTCAGCGCGGGGTCTGAGCCCAGTCCAGCCGCCGCTGCCCGGGCAGCGTGGAGCCATCCGTCCAGATCCTTCCCGACCTGCTCCAGCAACGCCTGCAGCGCCGCTCCCTCTGGCAGCGCCTGCCGCGCCCGGTCCAGTGCCCGGCGTGTGGCCGGCTGCTTCGCCCACCGTTCCAGCGAGTCGATAGCCATCCGCAGCTCGCCCAGGTCACCGGCCTGGCCTCCCAGCGCCTCGGTGCTGGCGGCCAGGTAATGGTTCCCGACGGGAATGACATACCGCTGCGGCCCGGCCGACGTTTCTGGCCCGTAACGCTCAGCGCGGCCATCCGGGCTGATTCCCCACAGGTTCACCGCCAGTGCACGGGCCACCGCCCGGACCGCGGCAGCCGCGGGCCCGCCGACCGGGCCCGCCAGCGTGCCGTGCAAGATCTCCTCCTGCACGGCCTGCGCGGTCACCCCGCCGGTGACAACGTCGGCGAGTGCCTGCGGATCGGCCTGGTACATCTGGGTGAACCGCTCCCGGGCCGCAGCGCGGAGGTGGCCGACGTTCAGCCGCCCGGCCGGAACGCCCAACTGGTCGGCGAACCCTGGGTCGCTGCCGGCCACCGTCAGCAGCGCCTCGAAGAAGGAGTCCTTCCGCAGCCCCGTCGGCACCGGCGTCAAGCCACGGTCCGCCAGCGCATCAAGCTGCGGCCCGGTGAGCACATAATGACCAGCCGGCTCGGGTTGCTTGCCCTTCCCACTGCCCGAGGCGGTGATGTCCGGCAGGCCCATGGTGATGTCCGGCAGGTCCTTGGTAAGATCCGGCAGGTCCGCGTCGGCGAACCGTACCCGGCGGCGGGCTTCTTGCTGTCCGGCGCCGCCGGGTGCAGGCGCGGATCCGCCGGGCAGCGCGCCCGGGTGGCGCGGGCCGGCGGGCGGGTGCACCAGGGCCTCGGCCGTGTAGCGGGCGGGCCGGGGGACAGCCGACTGCGCGTCCAGGAGGACGTCGGTGGTCGCCGGGCGCCCGTCGGGGTCGAACACGACGACGCGAGTATCGGGCAGATACAGCTGCCGGGCCCACCAGTAGTCCTCGCGTTCAGGGTCAGCAGCGCCGAGGTCGGCAGGCTTGCCGAACGGGACCCTGGCGTCCACCCAGCGCAGCACCACCAGGCCGTCGCGGCCATCGGCGACCAGCCAGTACACGTGTGCCTGGTCGGGGCCCGGGCGGGCGATGACCAGGGCCGCGGCGCCTGGTGACCTTGCCAGGGCCCGGGCAATGACATCCGGGTTGTCTGCTGGGGCGGGCCTCGCGTCCAGGGCGTAGAGCAAGCCCTGCAGGCCAGCATCGAGAAGGGCGTGATCATCGACGATGCGGTTGCTGGCGCGGCCGTGCATGGCCCGGAACGCAGCCGAGGCCAGGACCAGGCAATCGGCGGCCGACCCGGCGGCCTCCTGGCTAGCCGCGCCGGCCTGCCGGCGGATGATCCAGCGTTCCAGAGCGGCTAGCCGCTCATCCGCCGGGCTACGGGAGACGAACAGCTTGGCTATCAGGCGCGCCAGTTCCTCCCACAGCGCGAGGAGCTGGTTCATCGTGTCCTGCGTCGGCTCTCCGGGGACTTGCATCAGGGCATCGACCTGGCGGATGATGCCGAACGCTCTGCTGTGGTATCCGGTTCTGTCGCGAGCCGGCGTGCGGGTCAGCATGCTCCGGAGCCAACCGGCCGACTCGGCGACCGCGCGCTGGCCAGCCGCGCCCTTCCCACGCTGGAGCAGGTCCTGGTGTTCCCTGGCCAGTTCCTGCTGTGTGATCTGGCCGACCCGAGTACCCGCGCCGCGGCCGGGTGCTGGCGGCATTGTCCAGGCCCGGCTCTGCGGCTCAGACTCTGGCACCCTTGGCGGCAGCCCGGCCCTGCGGAACTCGTCGTAGAGCCGCTGCAGCCCGACGAGGTCTTCCTCCAGGAGTTCGTTGCGCAGCGGGCTGGCGCTGCGCCGCCGAACAGTAACGAAGTGCCGGTAGATGGCGTCCATCTGGAGCCGGAACGAGCGCGCCTGGCCCGGGTCCGCCTCCTGGTCCATCGCCCGGTATACGGCATCGATGGCATCCATCAGCATGGTGGCGGCGATATCCAGCTCGCGGCGCGGGGCGGCATCGTCCTGGAGCAGCGTGGCCGCCTCGAAATGGCCGCCGGCCTCGATCAGGTATATCGACGTGCGCCCGCTGTCGTGGTCGCCGAACCGGGTCTCGCGGCCCTCTGCCTCCCTCAGCAGCGTCACCGGCCCGAACGCTTGCGCAGCGGCCTCCAGGATGAGATCGGCGTGCTCACCGGGCCAGGTCCCCTCCTGGCGTATGACGTCGGCCAGCTCTCGCAGCCGGCCGGGCCCGGGGGAGTCCGCCGTCGCAGGCTCCTGGCGTCGGTCCAGGTCATCGGCCCTGGATTCCAGCGCCGCAGCCACGCCAGCGCGCACGCTCGCGGTCACGAGCACCCCGGCTGACCGGCCGGCCATCCTTGCGACGGCCAGCGCCTCGAAGAAGCTGTCGCCGCTGGCGACAACGCGATGGCGTCGCAGCCCAAACCGGGCGAGCAGCCCGGGGTGGGTCGCCGCGATCGGGGACGCGGGTGGCGCATCGTCCTGGAACGGTGTGGTCGCCTCAAAATGCCCGCCGGCCTGAATCAGGTACAGCGGCGCGAGCCCGCTGTCGTGGTCGCCGAACGGGATCTGGTGGCCGTCTGCCTGGTAGTCGAGCAGCGTCAGCGGCCCGAACTCGGCCGCAGCGGCCTCCAGGATGAGATCGGCGTGCTCGCTGGACCAGGCCCCGTCCTGGCGTATGACGCCGGCCAGCCATCGCAGCCGGCCGGGGCCGGGGGAATCCGCCGTCGCAGGCTGCTTGCCCTTGCTCCGGTCCAGGACGCGGGCCTTGTCCTCCAGAGCAGTGACCAGGCGCGCGCGCAGGGCCTCAGCGGTTGCCTCCCCGCCGAGCTGGCCTCCGCCGCCGGTGATGGCCAGCGCCCCGAAAAAGCTGTTGCCGGTGGGGGGGATGCGACGGCGTTGGCGCCCGAGCCCGGCGAGCAGGCCCGGCAGGTCGTTAAGGGCCCAGTCCTGGAGCTGGTACAGGCTGAGCAGTCCCCGGCGGGCCTGCTCGTCGTCCGGCGCTGCCTCGTAAGCGTACTTTTCCTGGTTCCGCCGCTCCTCGTCCCGCCGCGCCTCCGGAAGCTCCCCATACGTGGGGAGCGTGTCGGTCAGCGGGCGCAGGGACCTGGTCTCTAGCTGCCAGTTGCCGTTGAACTCGGCCACCGGTATGTGCTCATCCGAGCCGTACCGGGGGTCGCTGACCGTGAACACCCGGGTGCCGTCAGCCAGCCGGTCGGCCCGCAGGTAGACAGACCGCTGCCTGCTGGCGATTTCCGGGGCGGGCTTGGATGCCAGCGCGCCGCCGCCCCGGGCCAGGTCCTGCCACAGCTGGTAATGTCCAGCGGGGTCTGGCGCCAGGTCCGTGAGCTTCGCCGTGGGCTCGTGCCGGATCTCGAAGGGCTCGCGGAGCAGGGGGGCAAACACCCTGCGGTACGCGTCGGCCTGGATCAGCATGTGGCGCCTGTCCCGCATGACCGGGCTGGAGGTGAAAGCGCGCTTAACCTCCCTGAAGTGTTCCAGAAACCCGCCCAGGCGGTAGCCGGCGCGGCCGAGGAGCAAAGCACGGGTGAGCATGGGCACCGACTCGTGGCGCCTGAGGTCGGAGACGCCGTAGAGTTTCTGCATCTGCGTTGCCCACCGGGCGGTCTGGCGCTCCAGCACCGTGCGAGCCTTGTCCGGGGTCTGGCCGGCCGCCAGGAGGTCCTTCACGGTGGCCTCGATCTCGGTGAACGTCGCGCGGGCCCGCCGAACCCGGGAGTCGGCCATCTTCGCGATAGTGCGGAACCATCCGACGTGCGCTTGTACCTGCTTGGGGTTGGCCGTTATCTGCTGGCTGACGTGGTCGAGGATGCGCTCGCCGAGCAGCAGCAGCGCGGCGATGGTGGGGGTCCGGGCCCGCAGCAGCTGGTTGACGGCGGCCGCGCCGGAGGTGTTGTAAAAGGCTGCTTCTTCGGCACCGTCGGCGGCGTACCTGGCCTCGGCGAGCAGCCACGGCTCTGCGCTCAGCAGCTGCTGGAACAGGGCGCGGTTGCGCAATTCCATCCGGGCGTCCGATTGCAGGTTGAGCAGGGCCAGCCGGGTCAGCCGCTCGCCCAGACGCTGCTGACCCTGGTATCCCGTCGACCCCACCAACGCGTCCGGCTCCATGGGGTTGGTGTCTTCGCGGATCATGCCCGCGATATCGGTCAGCAGCCCGACCAGTGCCCGAGGGGTGGCCGTCTCGATCGAGCGCCTGTGGTAACGACCGCCGATGCGGGTTTCCCGGACGGGTACCAGCGAGGCGCCCAGCAGCAGGTCGTTGATCACCGCAATCAGCTCCGGGACCGCCTGCATCAGCGCCGGGTACCGGGGCTCGTCCTCGTCGTCGAGGGTGCGGGCGATGTCCGTCAGCAGCTCGGTAACCTGCGGGTTGCCGAAGACTTCGGGCAGGTAGACTTCCAGCCGGGCGCCGGGCCCGGCGAACGTGGCCAGCTCGACGACCCGCTGGCGCAGCTGCTCGTCGGTCATGCCCAGCAGGTCGCGGACCTGTCCGGGCAGGGCGCGATAGGCAGCCAGCGACTGGCCCTGCTGGGCGGCCGTCAGCACGCCGGGGCCGCCGTTCCTCTCGTCGTCACGGACCGGCTCCGGCCGCTGCGGGCCCGGGAAAGCAGGAAGCCCGGTGCGCCGAGACCTCGATCCGCCGGGCAACGCGCCGGGACGGCGCGGGCCGGCAGGCGGGTCCAAAAGGGCCTCGGCCGTGCGGATTCCCGGGAGGGTAACCGGCCGCCCGCCGTCGCGGGCGCCGATCCAGTGGGCCAGCGCAATCGCTCGCCAAGCGACCCACCACACCGCCCCGCCCCGCAGCCGCTTAACGCCCTGGTCCCCCTTTGGCTCTGCGCCGACAGCCCGCGGTCTCATCTGCGGCTTGGCTCGCGGCCGACTCACGGCTGTGTCGCGCCGCGGCACGGTGCGCCCGGTGCCCGGCTGTGTGATGGCCGCCTCGCTCCCGGCCAACGGGGTGCTGGCTGGGTGGCGGCTAGCCGGTCGGCCACTGGCCGGGGGGGCGCCGGGGGGGAGGACGGGGTGGTTGAAGAAGGCAGTGGCGTTAGCGTGGTTCGGGGCGTTCGACTGCAGTTCCGGCGCGCCCAGGCCGGTGCCTGCCTGCTGAGGCTCTCCTTCCTCCTGGTCGGGCAGCTTCGTTCGGGGGTCCAGGCTCGCATGCGACGCATCCCGGAGTCTCTCTGCCAGCATCTTGCCGAGACCATCTGCTCCACCCGTTAGCCGCAGTACGTGCTCCGCCTGTTCTGGCGCCGCCGCGGTGCTGGCTGTGGTGTTAGCCGTGGTCGTGGCGGGCTGGGCTGGGCTTGCTGGCGGGTGAAGGTGCCCGTTGTCAGTTGTGGCGTGATCGGGTTGTGGCTGGTTGCCCGGCGGGGTTTTTGCGTCGTTGCGAGGGGCGGGTGTTTCCCGGGGCGGGCTGCCTGGCGGTGCCGTGGCCGCGTTGTCCGGGGCTGTGGGGGTGCTGGCTGGCTGGGTGGCGGCGGTGGTGTGCGGGGCGGGGGTGCTGCTGCCCGGGCTGTGTGCGGTGGGGGTGGCGGGCTGGGGTGGCGGGCGCGACGGCGGGGCGCGCGGCGCCGCGGTGGTGGCGGGGGCGGGGGCCGGGGCCGGGGCGGGGGCGGGGGCGGGGGCGGGGGTGCCGGGCTGGTCGTCGTGCAGGTGCAGGCCGGTGCGTGCGGCGGCTTCGGCTTGCAGGTCGGGGACCTGGTCGCGCAGGCTCTGCTCGGCTTGCGCCAGCCGCTGGCTGGCGTGTTCCAGCGTGCCGCCGGCCGCCAGGGCGGCGCCGGCGCCGGCGGCGGCGGTGGCGGTGGCGGCGGTGGCGGCGGTGGCGGCGGTGGCGGCGGTGGCGGCGGTGGCGGTGCGGGCCTGGGCGCTGGTGTAGGCGTCGTGGGCTTTTTCGTACATGACGACGGCGACCTGGACTTTGCGC
>Ga0335074_10001986_pt1 | contig 27771 bp, 28 predicted proteins | sample Lox_Sample_23_FD_206715 | JGI IMG/M metagenome (GOLD analysis project Ga0335074, IMG submission 206715) | Soil microbial communities from Loxahatchee National Wildlife Refuge, Florida, United States - Lox_Sample_2.3 | ecosystem: Environmental > Terrestrial > Soil > Wetlands | place: USA...
CCGAGCACTCGGCGTCGTTCGTGGATCTTCCTCGCGGAAGGTAGCAGAATAGCCGCAGATCGGACTAGCCAGCACACTAACTCAATTCGGCGCACCCGGTGGCAGCGGAAGAGCTCACCATAAGAGGGCTGACGGGCGTCGACATGACGCTCAAAGTCGCCGGTCCCGGCACTCGCAGCTACGCTTTCGTGATCGACTGGCACGTGCGCCTGCTGCTCGCGCTCGCCTGGATACTCTTGGGCCTCCTCGTGCGCCTGGAGCTTCCCGGCTCCTTTGGCGAGAGTCTCAACTCGACTGCGTTCGTGCTCGCGTTCCCCGCGCCGGCACTCCTTATCTACCTGCTCTACCATCCGGTGCTCGAGCTCGCGCTCCGCGGGCGCACTCCCGGCAAGCGCATGGCGGGCGTGCGCATCGTCACGCGCGAAGGCGCGACACCCGGGCCGGGGGCGCTGCTCATGCGCAATCTCTTCCGGCTGATCGACTCGCTGCCGCTCTTCTACGCGCTCGGTCTCGCCTGCTGCATGCTCACGGCGCAGCGCGTCCGCATCGGCGACTTGGCCGCGGGCACGCTGCTGGTGCTCGATGAGGGGGAGAAGCGGCGCTCGCTCGAGCGCGTGGGCGCGCTGCTGCAGCAATCGCACCTCGACCCGAACGTGCTCACCCTCGTGCAGGACCTACTCGATCGCTGGCCGGAGCTCGACGCGGCGCGTCGCGTGGAGCTGGCCCGCGCGCTTCTCGCGCGGATCGAGCCGCCCGCGGACACCGCGCGGCACGGGGCACTCGATGAGCCGGCGCTCCGCGCTCGGCTGCGGCTGCTTCTTGGCGGGGGGTAGCGAAAATCGCGATGCGCGCGCCTGGATCAAGGCGCGCGCTCCGCGCTGGCGAGCGCTTGCGGCCGAGGTGAGCGCGGGGGCGAGCCGCTCGCGCGCAACCACGGAGGAGGCGCTGCGGACCATGGAGAGCTACCGGACGCTCGCGCGCGATCTGGCGAGCGCCCGCGCACTGCTGCCCGGCAATGTCGCGACAGTCGCGCTCGAGAGCGCTTACGCGACGCTGCACGTCGCCGTGAGCCGCGAGCCGCGCTTCGGTCGGGCGCGCTGGCGCACGCTCTTCTGCGAGCGCATTCCAGCCGCGGCGCGCTCGGTGCGCGCGACTGCGCTCTGGATCGCGCTGCTTCTCGTCGCGAGTGCGCTCGCCGGAGGGTGGCTCATTGCGACCTACCCGGAGCTGATCGGGCTCATCGCGAGCGAGAAGATGATCGACGGCGTCGAGCAAGGGCATCTGTGGACGGATCAGCTTTTCAATATAGCGCCCTCCTCGATCCTGTCGCTGCGCATTTTCTCCAACAACGTCGCGGTGACGGCGGGGGCGTTCTGCGCGGGGCTCTTCTTCGGAATCGGGACGTTCTACATGATCGCGCTCAACGGACTGATGCTCGGGGGCCTGTTCGCATTCGCGTATCAGCACGGCCTCGCGCTGGGGCTCCTCAAGTTCATCCTCGCGCACGGTCCGGTCGAGCTCTCGGTGATCTGTCTCGCCGGCGCGGCGGGCACGGCGCTCGGAGAATCGCTGATCCGGCCGATGCTGCCCACCCGCTCGGAGTCGTTTCGGCGCTGCGCCGAGCGGCTCGGGCCACTTCTCATCGCTTGTGCGCTGCTCCTCGCCGGCTCCGGAGTCATCGAAGGGTTCATCTCTCCGGATCCGCGCTTCTCGATCGCGATGCGTGCCGCGGTAGGGCTCGGCTACTGGATGGTGATGCTGCTCTTCCTCAGCGGCAGGCTCTGGGCTCCGCTGCGCCACGCGCGGGGGTCGTGATGTCGCGCGTGTATACTCGGCCGTGGGCTTTCCGATGAGCGCACGATGTCACGCACCCGGCCTCCTCGCCGCCTTGGCGAAGGCGGGCGCGCTCTGCGCCCTCGCGCTGAGCGCGGCTCCAGACGCTGCCCGCGCGCACGGCTCGGCGCCGGCCGCACGGCACGACTCCGCTCCCTGCTTCCTGCGGCGCGACTGGAGCGGCGGCTGGCGCGCTACGGCGGATGCTCGCACGATCTACATATCCGTGCCGCCGTGGATCTATCGGCTCGACCTCGATCAGTCCTATCCGCTCCTGCGCTCGCCGTGGGCGGTGCTCGAGAATCTCGGCGGGAACATGAGTATCTGCACGCCACTCGACTTCAGGCTCTCGGTCACGAACCAGCTCGGGGTCTGGGAGGCGCCGATCGTGCGCGGTCTGTTCCGCCTCACACCCGCCGAGGCCGCGGAACTGCCGAAGCGCCTGCGTCCCTAGCCGTGGCGTGAAGCGAGGTGTGATGGCGAACGTCGACCGCGAACTCTGGAGCGAGCTCTACCGCCGCATGGTTCGTATCCGCACCTTCGAGACCGAGGCCGAGAAGGCGGGGTTGCGCGGAGAGATCCCGGGAGCGCTGCACACCGCGGCCGGCCAGGAGGGCGAGATCGTCGGCGCCTGCATGGCGCTGCGCAGCGACGACTATATGGTGGGCAACCACCGCTCCCACGGTCATCCGATCGGCAAGGGCGCGGCGCTGCGCCCGTTGATGGCCGAGCTGTTCGGCAAGCGCACCGGCGTATGCCACGGCAAGGGCGGCTCGATGCATCTCGCGGACTTCTCGATCGGCAGCCTCGGTGAGACCAGTATCGTCGGCTCGGGGCTGCCGGTCGCCGTCGGTGCGGCGCTCGGCTCCGCCATGCAAAAGAATGATCGGGTGACGCTCTGCTTCTTCGGTGATGGCGCCTCGAATGAGGGCACCTTCCACGAGAGTCTCAATCTCGCGGCGATCTGGAGACTCCCGGTCATCTTTCTATGCGAGAACAACGGATACGGCGCCACCACGCCCGCCGCAAGTGTGATGGCGGTGAAGGACGTGGCCGAACGCGCCAAGGCGTACGCGATTCCAGGCTCCATCGTCGATGGACAGGACGTGCTCGGCGTTTACCACCACGTGCGCGAGTTTGTCGAGCGGGCACGCCGCGGTGACGGGCCCGCGCTCATCGAGGCGAAGACGTACCGCTACGCCGATCATGCAGTGAACATGGGGGTCGCCTTCGGAACCGACCGCGGCGAGGAGCTCGAGCGCTGGAAGCGGCGCGATCCGATCGCGCTCTTTCGCGCGCGGCTCATCGAAGCGGGGATCGCCGAGGAGTCGGTGAGGGCGATCGAGGAGGAGGTGCGCATCAGCGTCGAGGATGCGCTCCTGTTCGCGCGCGCGAGCGAGTATCCGGCCTATGAGGAAACGTTCGACGACGTGTTCGCGGCGCGACTGCCGGTGAGCTAGATGTCGCGCAGGAGCTTTCTCGAGGCGATCCGCGATGCGCAGTTCGAGGAAATGAGGCGCGATCCGAGCGTCTTCATGATGGGCGAGGATATCGCCTCCAACCTCTTCGGCACGACCACCGGATTCGTCGCGGCGTTCGGCGCGGACCGGGTGCGCAACACCCCGATCTCCGAGGCGGGATTCATCGGCGCCGCCGCCGGTGCGAGCATGGTCGGCATGCGCCCGATCGTCGACGTGACGATCGCCTCCTTCATCTATCCCGCGATGGATCAGCTGATCAGCATCATCTCCAAGTCGCGCTACCTCTACGGCGGTCAGGCGCGGCTGCCGCTCGTGCTGCGCCTCAGCATGTTCTACGGCAATTCCACCGCCGCGCAGCACTCCGATCGGCCGTATCCGATGCTCATGGCCGTACCGGGGCTCAAGATCATCATCCCTTCGAACGCGCGCGACATGAAGGGCCTGCTCAAGGCCGCGGTGCGCGACGACGATCCGGTGTTGTCGTTCGAGGATGCCGCACTGTGGTCGACGAAGATGGACGTTCCCGACGAGGAGAGCTTTCTCGTGCCGCTCGGCAAGGCCGAAGTCAAGCGCGAGGGAACGGACGCGACGGTCGTCGCGCTCGCCGCAGCAGTTCCGCAGGCGCTCGCCGCGGCCACGGAGCTCGCCAAGGAGGGCATCTCCGTCGAGGTGGTCGATCCGCGAACGCTGGTGCCGCTCGATGCGGAAGCGATCCTTACGTCCGTGCGCAAGACCGGGCGTCTGGTCGCCGTCGATCCCGCCCATCGCACCTGCAGCGCCGCGAGCGAGATCGCAGCGCTTGCGGCCGAGCGCGCGTTCGGAGCGCTGCGCGCGCCCATCGTGCGCGTCACCGCGCCCGATACGCATGTGCCGTTCAGTCCGCCGCTCGAGGCGCGGCTCTTTCCAAACACGGAGCGCATCGCGGCGGCGGTGCGCCGAGTGATGAGCGGAGCGTAGCGGTGCCGCTCGTCGATGTGCTGCTGCCGCAGTTCGGGATGGGCATGAAGGACGGCGAGATCCTGCGCTGGCTGAAGAGCGTGGGCGATACCGTCAGGGAAGGCGAGATCCTCGCGGAAGTCGAGGCCGCCAAAGCCACCGTCGAGGTTCCGGCCCCGATCGACGGCGAGCTCGTCGAGATCATCGCCCGCGAGGGTGAGACGGTGCAGGTTCGCGCGCCGATCGCGAAGCTCCGCACCGTCTGAAGCCGAGCCGCGATCGTCAGCGGTGGCGCTCGTTGTCGGGGTGTTCGCCGTGACCGCCCGGTTTAGGTTTACCGCGCGCCGGGCGCTCGTGACCGCGTGCGTTGCCACGCTCCTGGTGCTGACGCGGTTCGGCGTGGCGCTGCTCGGGCCGGTCTGCTCGATTTTGCGCGTACGCTCGGCCACCCGCTCGCTCGGCGTTGGCGCGCGCGCCGTTGAAGTGCGCGCCGTTGAAGTGCGCGTTCTGCTGGAACCCGCGCGCGCGCACCACGCCGCGTCCCGAGAACTGGCCGGGCCGCGCGGTTGCGGCGATCGCGGGCCTGCCGCCATTCGCCGACGCGCGCAAGCTCGGGTTGCGCGCGGCGAGCTCGATGTGCTCGCGCTGCATGGAGGTGAACGCGATGTGACGCTCGTGCGCGGCGATCAGCTCGCCGCGCGTCGGACGCGCGATCACCCCACCCACGCCGCCGTTGAAGCTCACCTGTGAGACGCCGAAGCGGGCGACGACGGGTCGCGCGAATACGTTGACGTGGATGCCGCCGACGTTGAGTACTGCGCGGTTATAGAAGAACGCGCCGCCGCGCCAATAGCCGCCAGCGAAGCCGACGCCGGTGTAACCGAAGCCGTAGTTGATACCGCCGTAGAAGCCGACGTGCGGGCCCCAGTAGCCCGGATGCCAGAGGTAGGCCCCATTCGCCCATCCCCAGTATCCCGGTGTCCACAGATAACCGCTCACCGGTGGCTGCACCCAGGTGCCGGGCACCCAGTAATAGCCGGTGGGCGCCCATGCCCAGTACCCCGGTGTCCACAGGTAGCCCGGCGCCGGAATGGGTGGCTGCGTGTAGACGGGTAGCGCGGGGGGCGCGAAGCCCACCGATACCGACACGCCGATGCCCACGGCAGCGGACGCCGCCAGCGGTGTCGCAAACGGCGCGACCGCCAGCGTGAGCAGGAGGAGGCTGCGGCGAAGGAAGCTGAGCTGCATGGCGAGTCCTTTGCTGCTTACGAGCGCGAGAGGCGTCTTGCTATCGAGAACGCGCACGCGGCGGCCGCGTTGACCCAGGCTGTTTGAGAGGGTGTAGCCGTGCGGCGACATTGAATTCCGCGCCGCGCTCGCTCGCTCGGGTCAGCGCTTCGCGGTGCTGCGCGCATGCAGCAGCTGATCCATGCAAAACTCCTCGCGGATCTCCAGCCCCGGGCGGCGCACGTATTCGGCCTGCGCGGTCCAGGGCCGCGTGTAGGTTTTCGGGTCGTCGATCGTGAACAGCGCCTCGAGATGCTTGCGGTCGGCGCTCAGGCGGTACTGCTCGATGAGGCGTAGCGCGGTCGAATGCGGCAGGCCCGAATCGTCGAGAATCGTGCTGTCGTAGAACCCCGTGGAGTCGATGATGAGCGTGTCCCCGTCCCAGCGCGCGACGGAGTAGCCGAGCCACAGCGGGTCGGGATCCTGAGGCAGCTTCTCGCCGAAATACGCACGCCACGGCAGGCGATTGAGCTGATGGAGGAAGTACATCGCCTTGGGCCGCTGCAGGATCTCAAACGGCTCGTTCACCAGCATGAGCCGCGGCAGCCCGGGCGGCAGACAGCGCGTGACGCCGTCGAATGAGCGGTCCCCACGCGCAGCGGCCGCAAGGTGCTGCTCGTAGACGACCTGCGCCGCCGGTGTGAGCGGCGGGGTCAGCCCCTCGACGGTCTTGAGCACGTGCGGCGGGTTCACGATGGACCAGACGCCCGTGAGGTCGGGCGGCGCTGCCTGCGCGAGGCTCGCCGCGAGCATCCCTGCGGCAATCAGGCGCGCGGTGGTGAACGGCAGGATTTCGCGGAGGAGGGGGCGCGCGTGCTTCATTTCGCCACCGTGACGCCGTTGACGGGAAAATTGCGATTGTTCTCCTCGCAGATGTACTCCTCGGGGCGAACGTCCGGCCGCCAGTGATAGATCCGGCGGTAGCTGTACGGGTGCTCCAGGGTCACGGGATCCTCGACCGTCATGATGAGCTCGAGATTCGTGCCGCCGTCGATCTTGCGGTAGCGCTCGATGAGGTGCTCCTTCGAGGAGTGCGAGCTGCCCTCATCGTCGATGAAGCTCCGAGCGTCGATCCCGATCGTGTCGACCACGAGCGTATCGCCGTCCCAGTGCCCCACAGAATCACCGAGCCACGTGAGGCGCAGGTGCTTCGGGTGGGCCCGGTTCAAGTAGATGCGCCGCACCTCGTGCGCGACCTCGTGGAGGAAGGTGATCCGCCCGGGAGTCTGGACGATCTCGATCGGATACGGGCTTTCCATCAAGCGCGGCATCCCGTGCGAGAGGCACTGCGTCTCGCCGTCGGCTTCGGGCGTTCCGCGATTCTTCGCGCGGATGCGCAGCTCGAGGAGCTTCATATACTTGGGCTTGAGCGGTGGCGGCACCCCGGGGGCGGGGCCGAGGAGGTACTCGTAGCCGTGGAGCCACCAGACTCCCTCGAGATCACGCGGGTTCGGATTGGGTGGCGCGGAGCCCGGCGGGGCAGCCGGTGAGCCCCGCAGCGGCGGAGTGAGGGCCAGGGTGGGATCCCCGCTGTTGAACAGGGTCTTGGGACGCGGTGGTGCGGTGCCGTTCGCCGCGCCGGCAGGGACCCCCATTGCGAGGAGCCCCACAGCCGCAGTGCACAGCAGCATCCACCGGCCCGAAATGCGCCCGGACATCGTACCCCCTCGCTCCGATCGCGCGATCTGATGGTCGCGGAATGGCCTTATGGACTGCGCCACCGGCTACTGTCAAGAAACCGCCGCGGGCCCTCTACTGTGACAAACGGGCACGAGTTATGCCCACAGGCAAGAAATGGTCTTCCGCGAGTATGCTGTTGTATTCTCGATCGGCTTTTGAATCGACGATTGGGACTGCGGCACCCCGAGGCCATCACGGTCTTCAGGGGCCGCCGGATTGGTCTGAAGACCGCGCGACACCCGCGATCTTCAAGAGGGGTGTGTGCCACAGGTGAAGTCTCAGGGGGAACCCCCGCGCGCTTTGGCCCGCCCCGTCGGGGCTCGCGCCGCAGGGCTGCTCGGGACCGCGGTCATTGCGCTCGGACTTTGCGCTCCCGCGACCGCTGCGCCCGGACAGCTACCGGTTGCTGCGGAGCAGCATCTCCTGGATCACTACTGCCGCACCTGCCACAACTACATCGATTACACGGGCGGCGTCGAGTTCGAGACGTTCAACCCCGGTGCAGCAGATCAGAACCCCGAGCTCACGGAGCGCATGCTGCGCAAGCTGCGCTCCGGAATGATGCCGCCAGCCGGCAGACCCCGGCCCCCCTTCGACCTCGCTCAGAGTTTCGCGACGACCCTCGAGAACGAGGTCGACCGTCACGAGAAGCCCGATCTCGCGATGCCGCGTTTGCATCGTTTGAATCGCACCGAGTACCACAACGCGATCCGCGATCTGCTCGCGCTCGATGTCGACGTGACGAAGTTCCTGCCGCCCGATGACTCGAGCAACGGTTACGACAATCAGGCCGGGACGCTCACGCTCTCACCGGTGCTGCTCGAGGGCTATCTCACCGCTGCGGCGCGCATCAGCCGCCTCGCGCTCGGAACCGGCACGGAGCCCACGCAGGCGACCTACGCGGTGGCACCCGACACGACTCAGAACTATCACGTGGCGGGGCTGCCCTTCGGCACGCGCGGGGGTCTCCTCATTCAGCACACCTTCCCGGCGAACGGCACGTACACGTTGAAGGTGTACTCGGTGAATCTCGGCAACATGGGCAATTTCCGCCCCTTCGGTGAGATCCGCGGCGAGAAGCTGCTCGTCTATCTCGACGACCGGCGCATCGCGACGGTCGATTGGGACAAGGCGCTGCACGTCGATCACGCCTTCGACTCCGAAGGCGGCGGCAGGCTCCTCACGATCGACGTTTCCGTACCCGTCACGGCCGGTCCGCACCGGGTGGCGGTGACGTTCCTCGCGACGAATTACGCGCCGGGTCTCGACATGAACCATGCGTTCGATCGCAGCACGATCGAGACCGGCGGGCTTCCCGGCTTCACGTTCTATCCCCACATCGGCCGCGTGCGCATCGACGGGCCGGTCGACGGCAGCGTTGCCACCGCGACCCCGAGTCTTGCGCGCGTGCTCACCTGCGTGCCGCACGAGCTCGGGGAGGAACAATCCTGCGCGCGCGAGATCGCAACCGCGCTCGCGCGGCGCGCCTATCGCGGCAATGCGACTGCCGCGGACGTGGAAACGCTGATGCAGTTCTATGCGCTCGGGCGCCGCGGGGGCAGCTTCGATCAGGGAGTCGAGGCGCTCGTGCAGCGCGTGCTCTCGGACCCGAAGTTCATCTTCCGCGTGGAGTCGGCGCCGGCAGGACTGCCGCCGCACACCCCGTATCCCGTGAGCGATCTCGATCTTGCGTCGCGGCTTTCGTTCTTCCTCTGGAGCAGCATTCCGGACGAGCCGCTGCTCGAGGCTGCCCAAGCGCACACGCTGCACGAGGACGCGGTGTTGAGGGCGCAGATCCGCCGCATGCTCGCCGATCCGCGCGCGAGCGCGCTCACCACCAGCTTCGCCGATCAATGGCTGGGGCTGCGCTCGCTTGCGGCGTTCGACCCCGTGGTCGATCTGTACCCGGACTTCGACGACAATCTGCGCCAGGCGATGCGGCAGGAAGTCGAGATGCTCTTCACGAGCATCCTTGACGAGGACCGCAGCGTCCTCGACCTGCTGACCGCCAACTACACGTTCGTGAACCAGCGCCTCGCGATGCTCTATGGCATTCCGGGGATCAAGGGCAGCTACTTCCGGCGCATCGTGCTCGGTCCGTCGATGAGCTCGCGCTGGGGGCTGCTCGGCAAGGGCGCGATCCTCGCGATCACCTCGCACCCGGATCGCACCTCACCGGTCGTCCGCGGCAACTGGGTGCTCAAGACGCTGCTCGGTACGCCGGCCCCGGATCCACCTCCGAACGTGCCGGCACTCAAGCCACACGCGCACGATGCGGCCGGAAATGACCACGCGCCGACGATGCGCGAACGCATGGAGCAGCATCACGCGAACCCGGCGTGCGCGAGCTGCCACAAGATCATGGAGCCGATCGGCTTCGCGCTCGAGACATTCGATGCGATCGGCCGCTATCGCACCGAGGACGGCGATACGCCGATCGATGCGCGAAGCGTGCTGTACGACGGCACGCAGGTCACCGGCCCCGCCGGGGTACGCGACTTTCTGCTGCGCCACCAGGCACAGTACCTGCGCAACGTGACCGAGAACCTCATGACCTACGCGCTCGGCCGCGGCATCGAGTACGACGACATGCCCACCGTGCGCAGCGTCCTGCACGATGCGGGGCGGGATGACTATCGCCTGCGGAGTCTGATCGAGGCGGTTGCGATGAGCGAGGTGTTCCGCATGAACGTCACCTCGCGCACGCTGCCCGGACAGAAGCTCGCAGCGCTCGGCACCGGCGCGCCCGCCGCGCGCACGGGCCTCACGGCGAGGGAAGGAGACTGATCATGCCGTTCATCACCAATCGCAGGCTCCCGCGCAGGACGTTCCTCAAGGGTGTGGGCACGACGCTCGCGCTGCCGTTCCTCGAGTGCATGCTCCCGGCGCGCGGCGAGAACGCGTACGCCTCCCAGATCCGTCCGACCCGCTTCGTCGGCTGCTTCATCCCCCACGGCGTCGCGCCGGGTTGGTGGATCCCGAAGTCGAGCGAGCCCGGCTTCACCTACCCGTACGTGTACGAGCCGCTGCTGCCGCTGCGCAAGCAGGTGGTCATCACGAGCGGACTGTGGTCGCAATCCTCCGAGAATCCTCCGGGGGTCACGGGCGCCGATCACTTCGTGGCTGCCGCGTTCCTCACGGCGGTGAAGCCCAAGAAGACCACCGGCGCGGACATCGAGGTCGGCACCTCGATCGATCAGGTGATCGCTCGGAAGATCGGTCAGAACACGCTCCTGCCCTCACTGCAGCTCGCGATGGAGGACCCAGGCGCGAATTCCAGCAATTGCGGCGAGGGCTACAGCTGCGTCTACACGAACACGATCGCGTGGCAGTCGCCCACCCGGCCGCTGCCGATGGAGATCAACCCGCAGACCGTGTTCGAGCGCATGTTCGGCGACGGCAGTTCCCCGGCGCTGCGGCGCGAGCGCCGCGAGCGCGAGGCGAGCATTCTCGACTCCGTGACCGGCAGCATCGGCGAGCTGATGCCCGAGGTTCCACACGCCGACCGCGTCCGCCTCGAGCAGTACCTCGACGACGTGCGCGAGACCGAGCGCCGGCTCACGATCGCCGCGCGCGCATCGACCAGCGTTCCGGACATCGCCGTGCCGTACGGTGTGCCGGAATCGTTCCACGACGACGTGCAGATCCACTTCGATCTGTTGTCGCTCGCATTCCAGGCCGACATCACGCGCGTGGCGGCCGTTATGTTCGCGCGCGACCTGACGAGCCGCGTCTACCCGCGAAGCGGGACGACGATCAGCTTCCACCTGGGCTCGCATCACGGCGAGGATCCCGGGCAGATCGAGGTCTACGCGAAGTTGAACCGCTACCACGTCGAGATGTTCGGCTACCTTGCGCAGAAACTCGCCGCGATCAACGAGGGCGACGGCACGCTCCTCGATCATTCTGTGCTGCTCTACGGATCCAACATGGGCAACTCCAACCAGCACCTGCACTACGATGTGCCACACGTGCTGGTGGGCGGCGCCTCGGGGCGCCTGAAGGGCGACCGTCACCTGCACTACGCGACGCGCACCGTGCCGACGGGAAACCTGATGGTGAGCATTCTCGATATGTTCGACGTTCACGCCGACAGCTTCGGTGACAGTACCGGCCGGCTCGTAGGCATTTGAGTCGCTAGCAGAATGAGGAAAGGGGGGAAGACGTCCATGAAGTTGAAAGTCATCGTGGCCGCATCGATCGTGCTCGCCAGCGCGGGAGGCACGGCCTCGGCGCACCACTCGTTCGCCATGTTCGATCAGACGCAGACCAAGACGCTCGTCGGCACCGTCAAGCAGGTGCAGTGGACCAATCCGCACATCTGGGTCGAAGTGCTGGTGATGGACGATAAGACCAAGCTGCCCGTGCAGTGGTCGATCGAGGGTGGCAGCCCGAATGCGCTCGGGCGCATGGGATGGAAGCGCTCCTCGATCAAGGAAGGCGACGCCGTGGTGATGACGATCCACCCACTGAAGAACGGCACCAACGGTGGAAGCATGATGAAGGTGATGGTCAACGGCCAGTGGGTCGGAAGGCACTGAGGCTCGCGTGAGAGGCCTGCGCCGCACCTCATTCGCGCCGCTCGCCGCGGTCGCGGTGCTTGCGCTGCTGGTTGGCGGGCGCGCAGCGCTCGCCGCGAGCGCGGTGGCCGATGCGGTCATGCAGCAGGATGCGGCGCGTTTGCAGGCGCTGTTGCGCGCGCACGCCGACGTGAACGCCGCGCAGCCCGACGGCAGCACGGCGCTTCACTGGGCGGCCTACTACGGCGACCCCCACACCGCGGCCGCACTGATCGCAGCGGGCGCGCACCCGAACGTGCGCACCGACACGGGCATGACGCCGCTCACGCTCGCCTGCCAATCGGGCAATGCTGCGCTCGTCAAGAGCCTGCTCGACGGGGGTGCGGACGTGGGCGAGGTGCTCGCGAGCGGTGAGACCCCGCTCATGATGGCCGCGCGCACCGGCAGCGTCCCGGTCATCAAGCTCCTCCTCGCGCACGGCGCGAAGATCGATGCGCGTGAGAGGCTGCGCGGCACCACGGCGCTCATGTGGGCGGCCGCGAACGGCAACACGGACGCCGTGCGGCTGCTCATCGCGCACGGGGCGGACGTGAGCTTGCGCTCCGGCACCACTGCGCCCGGACGCAAGCCCTACCTGGCTGAGACCGGGCGCTCGCGCATCTCCCAGTTCGCGTTCGGCTACGGACTCGCCGGAGTGACGGTGCTGCAGAAATCCGCGGCATCCCGCCGCGAGGTGCAGGAGCAGATCCAGGCTGCACGGGCCGTCCTCGAGCGCTATCCGTTGCCGAAGCTGCCGCCGGCGAGCAAGACGCGCTGGGGAGGCCTCACCCCGCTCATCTTCGCTACGCGTCAGGGCGATTTTGCGACCGTGAAGGCGCTCCTCGCTGCGGGCGCGGACGTGAACGAGACGAGCGAGTTCGACTGGAGTCCCCTGCTCGTCGCCACGCAGAACAAGTACTACCGGATCGGTGAGTACCTGCTCAAGCACGGGGCGAATCCCAACATCGCAAACGGCGGCGGTTGGACCCCGCTCTACATCGCCACCGACAACCGCAATATCGAGGGCGGGGACTATCCGGTTCGTGCCCCCGACATGGATCACCTCGCGTTCATCAAGGAACTGCTGGCCGCCGGAGCCGATCCGAACCGGCGCATGAACTCGAGCACCGAGACTCGCACGGTCTTCACCAATCAGTGGCTCGTTGAGGACGGCGCAACGCCGTTCTTGCGTGCCGCGCAGTCCGGCGACCTCGTGCTCATGAAGCTGCTGCTCGCCCACGGCGCGAATCCGCACATTCCGACGTACATCAATGTGACGCCGCTCATGGTGGCAAGCGGCATCGGCTGGGTGGAAGGCGTCACCTACGAATGGTCGCCGCAGGAGACCTACGACGCGGTGAAGTTCCTGCTCGATCTCGGCGCGGATGTGAACGCTCAGGACTACGTCGATCGGCGCACTGCGCTCATGGGCGCTGCGCACAAGGGCCGCAACGACGTGATCATGCTTCTCGTACAGCACGGCGCGGATCTGTCGCTCCACGACATCGGCAGCCGCGACACCGTGCACGCGCTCGCCGGGGTCTCCTGGCAGGCGATCGACTACGCCGACGGCCTCGTGCGCGTGGGCGTGCAGTCGGCGATCCCGCATCCGGCGACATCGGCGCTCCTGCGGCGCCTGATGCTCGCGCAAGGACTGCCCGTGCCGCCGGCCGGTCGCACGCTCGCCTCGATCTGCATCACCGACATCTGCAAGTCGCGCACGCCGTGAGAGGCCGGGCCTCGGGCGGAGCGTCCCCGCCAGCCGCCAGCCGCTCGCTCACATGCGGTGCGTGTCGGTGCAGACGCTCTCCTTCAGGCTCATTCCCGGCAGCTTCTTGAGCGTAAAGCGCGTCGTCCAGGGCGCGGTGTAGAAGTCCGGATCGGTGATCGTCACAGAGCCCGCGATGCGCTCGGGCGTCGTGAGCGTGTAGCGCTCCTCGACCGTGAGCTTCACTCCGTGCGGCAGTCCCGAGTAATCGAGCCAGGTTAGGTCGTTGAACCCGATCGACTCGACGATGAGCGTGCGCCCCTCGATCCGCGCGATGGAGGACCCGAGCCAGGTGGGGTCGGGGTCCTCGGGAAGCTTTGGATCCCAGTAGATGATGCGAAACGTGTGGTTGACCTCGTGCACGAAGTCGATGCTGCGGGTGGTCTGCAGGATGAGGAACGGATACGGGGCGTAAAGCAGACGCGGCGTGCCGTGCATGAGGCAGCTCTCGATCGGGTCGATCCTCTTGTCGCCCGCCTTGAGCGCCGCCTGCCGTTGTGCGTACACCGTCTTCCCGGCCGCATTGAGCGGCGGCTCGCGGCCGCCGGCCGTCGTCATGCGCGTGATGCGCGGAGACATGATCCACTTGCCGGTGAAATTGGTGGTGCCGGGCGGCGGCTGCTCGAACAGCGGGTCGTCGAGCGCCGTACGGCTCGAGCCGCGAGACCATGCGGCCATCGGCGCAGCGACCGCGGCCGCAACCAGCGCGGCGGCTGCAACGAGCGGAAAGCGCCGAGCAATCACTTCGCCACCGTCACGCCGTTCTCCGGGGCGTTGCGATTGTTCTCCTCGCACGAGTACTCCTCGATGCGCACATCGCCGCGCCAGGGGTACAGCCGCTCCGCGGTCCACGGTCGGGTGTAGTGATCCGGATCCTCGATCGTGATCAGGTCGCGCAGCTCCACACCGCCCCATTTGTTCATGAATTTCGTGAACCGCTCCGTGACCTTGAGCTTCAGGCCGTGCGAGAGCGACTCCTCGTCGATCTGCGTGCGAGCGTTGAAGTGGTCGGTCACCACTACGAGCGTGTTCCCCTCCCAGTGGCCCACGGAGTAGCCGAGGAACGTGCGCGGGGTATCGGGCGGTGGCGGCCTGTCGTCCATGTGGATGAACCGCACGTTGTGCGCCACCTCGTGCAGGATCGTGATGAGACCAGGCGAGTAGACGAACTGGATCGGGTACGGCGAGGCCATGATCCGCGGCACGCCGTGGGGAAAGCAGCGTGTCGGTGCATCGGCGATCGGCGTACCGAGCTTCTCCATTTCGAGGTGGTGCGCGCGGCTCGCCGCCTCGAGCGGGGTGAGCGGCAGCAGCTTGGCCGACTGCGACGGCGGCAGCGGCGGATTCGTGACGGGACGGTAGGTGCGGTCATAGCCGCGCGTCCACCACACGCCCGAGAAATCCCGCGGATCCTTCGGCGCAGGATTGCGGTTCCATTCGGCGGCATCCTCCTGATTGCGCTTGTCGCGCGCCGCCTGGAGCGCGGCCGCCCCCCCGGCCCCCGGGGCCGCCGCGGTGGCTGCCGGGGACGCCCCGTTCTGCGCCGACGCGAGCAACGGCGCGCCTGCGAGCCAGGCAGCGGCGAGCAGACCGATCAAGCGCTCCTCCGGCAGTGTCGATCTATGCACGACGCCGAAGCCCCCCCTATTGGCGAATGCGGACATTTTGATGGCTCGAGGTGTCCGCTGCAAACCCGTTGCATTCTCAACGCCCCCCCGCCGCGCTCAGGCTCCGGGGTGGCAGCCGCGGCGGGGGATTTGCGACCCGGCGCCGTATCACGGTCGATTCGCAAGGCGTCGCGAGGGGCGGGAACCGCAAATGCACTTCCATCACCACCTGCACAGCTTCTGGCGCCTGCCCTTCGTCCTCGGTGCGATCGCGTTCGAGGTCTTCGTGTTTCTCGCCGTCCGGCGCCGCGACTACCCCTGGCGGGAGATGGTCACGAGCTTCGGCAGCTTCCTGCTGCGTCTGCCGATGCGGGTGCTGCGACCGTTCATCGTTGCTCCCGTGGCGCTCATCTTGTGGTCCCACCGCATCGCGACGGTGCCCGTGCATGGACTCGGAGGTCTCGCGGCGCTGTTCTTCGCCGTGGACTTGGCCTATTACTGGATGCATCGCTCCGCACATCGCATCCGTTGGATGTGGGCCTCCCACATCGTGCATCACACGCCCGAGCACCTGCACCTTGCGAGCGCCTTCCGCCTCGGTGCAACCGAGCTGCTCTCGGGCAGCTGGCTCTTCTACGTACCGCTCTATCTGCTCGGGCTCGATCCGCTCGCGGTGAGCGGCATGCTCGCGGTCAATCTCTTCTACCAGTTCTGGCTCCACACGGAGTTGATCGGCCGACTCGGTCCGCTCGAGTGGCTGCTCAACACGCCATCGCACCATCGCGTCCATCACGCGTCGAATCCCGAATACATCGACCGCAATTTCGGTGGCATCCTCATCCTCTGGGACCGGATTTTCGGTACGTTCGCCGAGGAACTGCCATCGGTACGCATCCGCTACGGCCTCGCGCATCCGATCGGCAGCCTGAACCCGCTCACACTCGTATCTCACGAGTGGGTTGCGATGGCGCGCGACGCGCTCTTGGCGCGAACCTGGCGTGAGCGCTGGCAGCGGCTCTTTGGGGCGCCGGAGGCGAGTGCGGCGGGAGTCGACTGAGGCGCCTATGGCACCGTGCGATGTGCCTGAGAAAGGACTCGAGCTCCAAACATGCGTGAGCGGACGCGAGCGGGTACGGGTCCCGGCCCCCCGGAGCGCGGCTATGTTGAGGCTACCGACGCCGACCTCATGGCCTGGGCGGGGAGGGGTGATCGGCGCGCATTCGATCAGATCGTGGGGCGGTACGCGGCCTACACGCTGCGTGTCGCCGCGCGTCTGCTCGGCGATGCCGGAGAAGCCGAGGACATCGCGCAGGAAGCACTGTCGCGCGCTTGGGAGAGTGCCCCCCGGTTCGATCCGCGTCGCGGCCGCTTCACGACCTGGCTCTACCGTATCGTCGCCAATCTGTGCACCGATCACTTCCGCCGACCGCATGACGCGGCACTGCCGGCAGATTTCGATGCCGCCGATCCGGCCGATGGGGCGTACGAGGTGCTGGAGGGGGAGCAGCTCGAGTGCGGTCTTTCCCGCGCGCTCGCGGAGCTGCCCGTGCGGCAGCGTGCCGCGATCATGCTGGTCTACGAAGAGAATCTCTCCGCCACCGACGCCGCCCACGCCCTCGGCACCACCGTGAAGGCGGTCGAGCGGCTTCTCGCCCGCGCACGTGAGCATCTGCGCGAGCGGATGCGTGTCTCTGATTGCTCAGTTGAGTGCACTTCGAGCGGAGAGTGCCCGGATGACAGCTAAGCAATTCAGGAAACTGCTCGCGGTGTACGGAGGCGACCTCGCACGCTGGCCGGAGGCGGTGCGCACGGAGGCGCAATCGCTCGCTCACACCTCACCGGATGCGCGCGCCTCGCTCCTTGCGGCGCGAGAGCTCGATGCGGCGATCGCGGCGGCGGCGGCGCGCGGAGATGCGCGCCTCTGGCAGGCGGGGGAGCTCGAGGCTGCCGCTTGGCGGGTGTGCGGGGCCGTGTCCGCGCGCACCGCACGCTCGAGCAGCCGAGATCGGCCGCCAGCGTCCGCGCCGCGTTACCCCCTCTCCCGCCGGCGCTGGCTCGGTCTTGCGATGCTCGGTATGCTCGCCGTGGCGACGGGCGTGCTCATCGGGATGCAATATGAGTCGCCCTCGAGCAGCGCCAATCTTCTCAACTGGGTGCAGCCGACTCCCGTGTACGTTCTTACGGAGTGATATGGCCACCAGCTCGACTCGCGAATTGCCGAGCCGATGGCGAAGCGTCGCGCTTCCGACCTCCATCGTGCTCAACTTGTTCCTCCTCGCGGTGATCGGCGGGCATCTCTGGCGCGCGCATACGGCGCGCGCGGTGCCGAGAACACTGATCGCGCGGGTGCTGCGCAACGTGCGAGCGGAGCTGTCGGCGCACGATGCCGCCGCCTTCGGCGCGGTGATCAGTCGCGACGAACCGCGCTTTGCAGGCTCTGCGCAGCAGCTGCTCGATGCGCGGCGCGAGCTCGACCGGCAGATCGAGGCCGAGCGCTTCGACAGGGCGGCGGCGACGCGTGCGCTCGCTGCCTGGCGCATGAGCTCGAATCTGTTCCTCGATCAGTTCGACAGCCCGCTGATCGATGCGCTGTCGCAGGTTTCCCCGCAAGGACGGCGCCGACTGGTCGAGCACGCCCGAGGTGCTCGCAGGGATCTCTAGGATCGAGGCCGCACGTGCTCGGCATCCACGGCTACCTGCTGTTCCTGCTCACCGGCGTGATGCTCAATCTCGCCCCCGGCCAGGACACCCTGTTCATCATCGGTCGCAGCCTCACGGGCGGTAGGCGGTTCGGCGTCGCCGCGGCATTCGGCATCGCGGCCGGAACGGTCTGCCACACGCTCGCCGCCGCAGTGGGGCTCTCTGCCATTCTCGCGGCCTCGGCGGCCGCTTTCACGGCGGTGAAGTTGGCGGGTGGCGCATATCTGGTCTTTCTCGGCGTGAAGCTTCTGCTCGCGCGCTCGGAAGGCGGAAACGCGCAGACGCTCGGTGGACCGGTTCCCGCCGGGGCTCGCGCCGTGTTTGCGCAGGGCATCGCGACCAACGTGCTCAATCCGAAGGTGGCGCTCTTCTTTCTCGCCTTCCTGCCTCAGTTCATCGCGCCGACGAGCGGCGCGAAGACGCTCGCGTTCCTCGCGCTCGGAGGCACGTTCATCGCGACCGGACTCATCTGGAGCCTCGTCCTCGCGGTCGGGGCGGCGCGACTGCAGGCGTTCTTCAGCCGCAATCCCAGCGTTCGCAAGCTCGTCGATCGCGCCGTCGGCAGCCTGTTTGTGGGCCTCGGTGTGCGCCTGGCCTGGGAGCGGTAGCCGCAGGAGGATCTTCACGATGCCACACGCTACATGTCCCGGTGGTCATCGCCGTCGCGGACGCGGAGGACAACTGGATCGGACTCGGTGAGGCCTCGACGCTCCTCATCTCCTCCGCGCCGACCCCGCGACGTTTCCGCAGCAAGTTCCAAGCGCACCGCGCGATCGCAGTCGCTCGCTTCGGCTATTGCGAATCGCTCCACACGTGACGCACGAGATTCGCGAACCGCGGATCGGCTCGGATCGGATCGAAGTACGGATGTACCTTGAGGAATTGCAGGATGTTCGATTGTTCGGCGTAAGCGTGTTCGAGCCATTGGAATGCCGCCTCGTGATCGTCGAGCCCCAGGTAGGCATTGACGAAGGCGGCCGCGGGAACGTAGCCTGCCGCCCGACGCCGTTTGAGAGCCGTCAGTAGGCGCACGGCATCGCCGCGCTGTCCTGCGCGGGCATAAGCCCTGATCAACACCCCGGTTGCGGCAGGGCTTCCCTTCGACAGGGACAGGACCTTCTCGAGTATCGGGACCGCTTCGCGGGCATGGTCCGTCGCGCTCAGCACGAAACCGAGTGTCGTCAGGGCCGCTACGTCATTGGGGCGCACGGCCAGATCGCTGCGCAGCTCCGCTACAGCCTCTTCGTAGCGGCGGGACTGAAACAGGATCCAGGCGACGTCGCCGCCGGAAACGGCCAGCGGATCGAGCTCGCGGCCGCGTCGCACCCAGCGCACCGCCTCGTCCGTGCGTCCCTGACAGAGCAACCACAAGGCGTACTCGGCGTGGGCGCCGGCATCGTTCGGAGTGAGATCGAGCGCGCGCCGGTACTCCGCCTGCGCTTGCGCCCAGTGCCATTGCTCCTGTTCGGTATTCGCGAGCAGCACGTGGGCTTCGGCGAGATCCGGGTCGAGCTCGAGCGCTTTGCGGGCTGCGCTGATGACCCTCGGGCGAGTTTCGTTCGGCGGGTCGCCCACGGCAACCAAGCCGAGCGAGGTGTAGGCCTTGGCCAGTCCGAGATAGGCCGGCGCGAACGTCGGGTCGAGCTGGAGCGCCCCCGCGAAATAGCCGACGCTTGCGTCGAGCCCGTCCTTGTCGCGGCTCTCACGAAGCGCGAACTGCCCGTGCAGATAGTTCTCGTAGACCTGCGGGGCCACGGTGCGCGACGCCGCGAGCCGCTCGCGCTCCTCGCCGGTGACGGTGACTTCTACTCTTTCGGCGATGGTCTGCGCGAGGTCGCTCTCGAGGTTGAGCGCATCCTTGAGCTCGCGGTCATACGTCGCGGACCAGAAGTGCTCATCGCTCGCCGCGCGCACGAGCTGCGCTGTCACGCGAACACGATCGCCGGCTCGCGTGACCGATCCCTCGACGATCGCATCCGCGCCGAGAATCCTGCCGATCTCGGGCAGCGAGATTTGCGGATTCTTGAAGCGCATGACCGACGTGTGCGAAACGACGCGCAGATCGTGGAGGTTCGCGAGGCGCCCGATCAGCGCCTCTGTCATTCCATCCGCCAGGTATTCCTGAGCCGGATCTCCGGAGAGATTCCTCAGAGGCAGGACGGCGAGCGAGCTGATCTTGCGCGCGGTCGGGTGCCCCCCGGGACGGAGATGAAGGGGGTTCTGGGCGACCCACAGCGCCCCTAGGAGCAGTGTGAGCCCGAGGAGGAGGAGAACGCCGCGCAACCAGGGTACGTCCACCCGCGTGCGAGCGACAGCATCCATGCCCGCGGCGCCCCCGGCCGCAGCGACGCCCGCCGGCGTCCCATCGGGGAATGGACCTGCAGGTGCCTGACTCGCACGCTCACTCGACTCCGCGCTTCGGCCGGCGCGCCAGGCGTCGAGCTCGGAAGCCAGTGCGTAAACCGAGCCGCGCTTGTCGTGTACGTGCCGGTGGACGGGCATGCTTTCGCGCCGTTCCCAACGCTGGGCGGTGGTCACGTCGCGCTTGAGATAGGCGGCGATGGCCTTCCAGGAATCCAGTCGCTCCGGAGCTGCCCGGGTGACCTGCCCTGCTCGGGGAAGCGGCTCATCCATGGCATTCTTCGATTCGATCCGATGCCTCCCAAGTCAACCCGCAGGATTCTAGCCCGCGAGGTGGGCACGGCAATAGACCGCATCTAGCGGAACCACACGTATTCGGCGCATTACCCTTTGACCCGGCGGTTCAACGCGTCCGAAGTCTCGAGCGGAGCTCGGGCGCGGGCCCCACCCCGGGGTGCGCGCGAACCGACGAAACTGGAGAATTTCCCATGAGAAGCAAAGAGTTGATGGGGGCCGCACGCGCCGGAGCGGTTCTGGTAGCGTCGGCACTCGCGTGCGCGGCGATCTCATCCGGCGGAGTGACGCGTGCCGCGGCCGAAGGTCTGTTGTCACTGCCGGCGCACTTCAGCGGTCTGCTCAACGACTACACCCCCGCGAGCGTCAACGGCGTCGCGATCAAGGGCGGTCCGTACGAGATGCACGGTAAGTGGGCCTTGGAGCTCAACGAAGAGCGGCGCACCGCGACCTTCGCCGCGGAGATGACGATGCAGACCAGCGAGGTGGTGAACGCCGATCCGACCTTCGATCCCGGCACGCTCGGCGCGCACACCCACCACATCAGCGTCACGGACGGCGTGGTCCACGATGGCCCCACGGACTGGATGGATATGTGTCCGACATTCAGTCCCGCGGTCACGGGTGGATTTGCCGTGACCGGTACGGCGTACGTCACCGGAAACGGCGGCAATCCGCCCTTCGGCAACCCCTCGCCGGTCACGATCTGCATCCTCGGCGGGACGAGCACGAACGTCGCGGAGACAGCGTCCGTTCAGTTCTCGAACTTCACGCTGTCGTTTGCGGCCGGGTCCCATGCGAGCACCCATTTCGGACCCCAGGCGATCCATGGGGTCGTCGTCAAATGCGACGGGACATGGCGGCATGAGTCGCAAGAGTGCGCAGTGACGGTCGAGGAATGAGCCGGTGCGCGGGTGGCCCATCCGGAGCCCGCGTGTCCGGCCACCCGCGTCACCCGCGCAGGATTCGGCGTGCGACATTCGAGGACGGATCAGCCATCCGCCAGGGGTGAGGCCGAGCGAACCGCTTGAACCGGGACGCCGAGGGACATCATGATGGCCGCTTGCGGGAATCGGCGGAGAAGGAGCGCTCACGATGATTCGCCTCATCAGGCTCTGGCGTCTGGCAGGCCGAGACCTGCGCGTTCTGTGGCTCGCGCTGTGGCACCCCCGGCGCCCCATCTGGCTGTGGCCCGCCATGCTGCTGCTCGCGCTCTACGTGCTCGACCCCTTCAATCTCGCGATTCCAGCGCTCGGCGTGCTCGACGATTTCGTGCTGCTGCCGCTCATCCTGCATCTGCTCGCGGGGCTCCTCCCGGCCGCGATCCGCGGTGGCTCCACCGGGAGCTCCGCCGTATTTCGCGGTTGAGCCGCCTGCTTACCCCTCGCGCAGCCCGGCGATGATCGGCATCCGCGCGGCATGCACCGCGGGGAAAAGTCCTCCGCAAAAGCCGAGCAGCAGCGCATAGCCGATTCCGCTCGCGATGAGCGCCGGAGTGACGGCGAATGCAAAGCTCACCTGGCTGAAACTCGCGTAGTTGAGCGTCGAGGCCTGGAATCCGTCGAACGCGAGATAAGCGCCCGCCGCCCCGAGCGCGCCCCCGATGAGCGCGAGCAGCAGTGCCTCGCCGATCACCGAGACGGCGACCGCGCACGCACCGAAACCGAGCGCGCGCAGCGTCGCGATCTCGGTGGTGCGCGCGGCCACGGCGGAGTACATGGTATTGAGTGCGCCGAAGACCGCGCCGACTCCCATCAGAAGCGCGAGGATCGATCCGGCGCTGCGCACCACCGTGGCGAGGGTCTGCGACTGGGCCGCATAGAACTGCCGCTCGGTGAGTACATTGACGCTGAGCCGCGGGTCCCGAATGAGTTGATCGCGAAATTCCGCGAAGCTCGCGGGCGCAACGAGCAGCGCACGCACGGTCTGGAAGGAATTGCCGCGCGCGTAGGCACCCTGGAGTACGCGCGCATCGGTCCAGATCTCCGACTCCGAAACGCTCCCGCCATCCGAGAACGTGCCGACCACGCGCCACTCGGTGTTGCCCCACCTCGCCGTTCGTCCAATCGCAAGTCCGCTGAGTGAGCTCTCCGCGGCGCGCCCGACGATCACCTCGTAGCGACCAGGCGTGAACATGCGCCCGGCAGTGAGGCGGAAGTGCTCGCGGGTGAGCACGCCTGCAGGGTCGATTCCCCGCAGCGGCGCATTCGCGGGCGTGCCGGTCGAGCGCTTCGGCTGGTCGACCGTCGTGAACAGCTCCGCCGAGACGACCGGTCCATCGGGTCCGCGCGCGATCCCGGGAGCCTGCTCGATGATCTGCGCCTCCTCCTCGCTGAAACTGCTCTCCATCTCCGCGGTTGCGCCGCCGCGCAGCACCACGGCAACGCGATCGGAGCCCGCGAGCTCGAGCGTACGGCGGAACCCCTCGCTCACCGAGAGCACGGCGACGATGATGAGCACGACCCCGGCGATGCCGATCACCGCAACGGCGGAGGCCGACGCACGTTGCGGAAGCTCGCGCACGTTCATCAAGGTCACCGCGACGATCTGGTTGAGCGTGCGCACGCGCTCGCCGCCCTATCCGCGCGCCAGCGCCACGGCGATCCGCAGGCGTACGGCTCGCGCCGCCGGCATCGAGCCGGCCGCGAGACCGAGCGCGATCATGAGCGCCACGCCGAGAGCGAGCGATCGCGGCGGAATGAGGAAGGCTGAGAGGTACTCGCGCAGCGTGTTGCCGATCCGGGTGACCACTGCAACCCCAATCGCCATGCCGAGCGTTCCGCCTGCGACGGTGAGCAGAATCGATTCGCCCAGCACGAGGGCGAGCACGGCGGGATTGCCGAAGCCGAGCGTCTTGAGCACTGCGAGCTCGTGCGTGCGCTCGCGTACCGACTGCGCCATCGTGTTGGCGCTCACGAGCAGCATGGTGAAGAACACTGCGATGCCGATCGAGGTGACGATCGTGCCGATATCTCCGGTCTGGGCCGCAAAGCCCTGTACGAACGCCTTCTCGGTCCCGGTCTTCGTCTCGGCCGAGGAATTGGCGAAGCGCGAGTCGATATCGGTCGCGATCCGTGCGGCGCGCTGCGGGTCCGCGATGCGCACGATGTACCAGCCGACCATTCCCTTGTCGACCACGCGCGCCTCGTCGAAGTAATCGTAGTGGAAGAAGATGCTGCTCACATCGCCCGAGGGATCCTTGTTGTCGTAGATCCCGTCGACGATGAAGTCCCAGGCATCGCTGCCGTCACGGCGGTGGTAGAACTCGGAACGGATCGGGATCTCATCGCCGATCTTCCAGCCGAAGGCCCGGGCGAGATCGCGCCCCACGATCGCGCCGCGACGATCGCGCAACCAGCGGGCCCGCTCGGAGGCCGGCAGGAGGTACTCCGGGTACATCGCGAGGTAGGATGCGGGCTCGACCGGGTAGGTGATGAGCATCGACCGGTCGTTCTGGTAGCGCCCGCCGAACCACGTCGCGTGCGTCACGAGCGTCACGCCGGGCACCGCGGCGATGCGTGCGGCGTAGCTGAGCGGCAAAGGCTGCACGATCGAGACCTTGTCCATCGTGATCAGTCGGTCGGCTCCGGCGAGCTCGACGTTCGCCTCGAAGCCGTTCTTCACCGCCGCGAGCAGGCTGTAGAGGAGAAAGGCGACCGTGATCGAGAAGAGCGTGAACAGGCTGCGGAGCCTCCGTCGTCTCAGGTTGGCGAAGATCAGTGGAATGAATCGCAGCATCGATGCCTCGGGCAGCCGCGACGCTCCTCACCCTCGAGCCGAAGCGGCCCGCTCAGAAGCGCAAAGGAAAGCGCGAGCAGAGGCTCCTCGAGAAGCTCGAGGAGATTTTCAAGCGAGCGCCTGTTTGAACAAAACGAGCATCCGGCTCCAGGCGCGCTCGGCCTGATCGTGATTGTAGACGGCGGTGTCCGGCGGGCACCACCCGTGCTTCGTGCCGGCATATACCTCGATTTCCGCATGCAGATGAGCCTCGCGGAACGCCGCGCGCAGCACGTCCTTCGCTTTCGGGTCCTGCATGTCGTCGCTCGCGGCGATCGCGAACAGGAACTGCGCTTTGATCCGCGGCACGAGCAGGTGCGGGCTGTCCGGGCCGTTCGTGACGAGACTCGCCCCGTGAAACGATGCGCCGGCACCGATGCGATCGGGAAACGCCGCCGCCGTTCGCAGCGTGAACGGTCCACCCATGCAGTAGCCGGTGGTCGCCATCAAGCGGTGCTTGTCGACGGAGCGCTGCCGATCGAGCCAGGGCACGAACGCGTGCGCGTCGGTCACGACCGTTTGCGGAGTGAGCGAGCGCATGAGCGAGATCAGCGCATTGCGCGTGGCCGGATCGCTGAAGTCGGGGTGCTCCGGCGCGGTCGGCGCCTTCTTGGTGCGATAGAACGGATTGACCACGAGCACGGCATAGCCGGACTGCGCGAGCCGGGTCGCCATCTGCTTGAAGGCGGGACGGAGCCCAAAGATATCCGGCCAGATGAGGACGCCGGGGTGAGCGCCGTGCACGGGATGCACGAAGTAGGCATCACACACGCCGTCCGGTGTCTTTACGTCCACGTCGGATCCCGCGACCTCGACCGCGCCGGCTACGGCCGGCAGGAGCGAGGCGAAGCTTGCACCGAGCGTGAGCGCACCGAATCCCCGGCGCGATACCCGAGCGGTCCTGAGCTCGTACTCGAGCATGTCGTCGAACGTATCGTTGTCGCACATGGTTTATCTCCACCAAAGACCGATTGCCACGAGCCCGCCGGGATTCCCGATCGCGCACCATGACTTCACGGGTGCCGCTGCGCATCGTGACGATGCCGACGTAGCCTACGCCGATGTCCGTGACGCGGTAAACCGGCGCGGCCGGCCGCTGCTCGATGACCTCGCCGCGTCGCCAGGAGGGATTGGCGAGTGGATCCTGCTCGAGCCCGAGCGCCTCGGGACTGGTTCTGAGCCTTGCCAAGCTCGCCCCCTTCGAGCCAGAGTCGGTCATTCTAATCCCAGCAACTGCCGCTCCAAGTAGGACGCCGCAGAAGGAGCACCGCATGGAGATCCCGGTCCAAACGCGAAGCACATCCCATCACGGCGCGCGGCTCGCACTCATCGTGCTCGCCTGCGCACCGATCGCGGCGCGCGCGAGCTGCGGCGAGGCGTGCCTCGATGACCTGGCCAACCGCTACCTCGCTGCGCTCCTCGCGCACGATCCAGCGCAGCTGCCCACCACGAAGGACGCGCGCTTCACGGAGAACACGATCCCGCTGCCTCTGGGGGCGGGTCTGTGGACGACGATCAGCAGGCTCAAGGCGTACAGGCACATCATCCCCGATCCCGATTCCGGGCAGGTTGGGCTCTATGCCGCCATCGAGGAGAACGGTGCCGGGGCGCTGCTCGCGGCACGGCTCAAGCTCCGGGGCGACCGCGTCTCCGAGCTCGAGACGATCGTGGTGCGGGCCGGAGACATGGGCAGCTTCCTCAAGACCGATGCGACGCAAGTGCAGCCGGGCTTCCGGGAGCTCGTCCCGCCCACGGAGCGTGAGTCACGGCAGGATCTGGTGCGCATCGCGAATCTGTACTTCGAGGGTCTCGAGCAGCGTACGGGGGAAATCGTGCCGTTCAGTGATCAGTGCCAGCGCTTCGAGAACGGCATTCAGACCGCCGGACCCCCGGGGGCGGGGATGCCGACGCGGCCGCCGATGAAGTTGAGCGGCGGGCGTACCTGGGCGATGCCGAGCGGCTGCCGGGCCTCGTTCGACACACGGATGTTCAGCTACATCACCCGCATCGATCACCGTCGGTTCGAGGTGGTCGATCGCTCGCGGGGGGTGGTGATGGCATTCGTGATGTTCCAGCACGAGGGTAATGTCAAGACGGCGAACGTCCCCGGCGTCGGGCCCGTTCCCATGCCGGCGGCGGCGCTGCGACCGTTTTCCGTCGTCATTGCCGAGACATTCGAGATCAAGAACGGCCGGATCCGAGATATCGAGGCCGACATGACGAAGCTCCCGTACGGGGCCGGCACGGGCTGGACGCCTTGAGCGGGCGGCTCGCTGCGGCGGCAGTCTGTTGCCATGTCCACGGCGGCGCCCATTGTGATAAAACGGGACCGTTTGGGGGTCCGATCCTCGTTCGTTCCGCTTCCGGGAGCGTGGAATGCGCAAGCTCACCCTGGCCGAGGCCGCCGCATCTCTGATCGCCGCGTTGTCGCTCGTTTCGTTCGTTCGCGTGGCGCATGCGCAGATCGATCCCAGCGGCAGTTATTCTCCGATCTTCGATGAGGATCAGCGCGAGCGCTTCCTCGGGGCTGAGATCGGCGACTACATGGGCTTGCCGATCAACGCAGCAGCGCTGCTGCGCGTGGAGAGCTGGAGCGCCGAGCTCATCGAGCTGCCCGAGAACCAATGCCGCCAGCATGGCTCGGACTACGGCTGGCGCGGACCCTCGGCATTGAGGATTTGGACGGAGGTGGATCGCGCCACGCAGCGCGTGATTGCCTATCACACGCATCTGTCGGCATATGGGGCCGAGCAGACCATCTGGATGGATGGGCGCCCGCACCCGCCGGATTATGCTCGCCACACCTGGGCGGGCTTCTCCACCGGCCATTGGGAAGGTGATCAGCTCGTCATTAACACCACGCACCTCAAGGAGAACTGGCTCGGCTTGAACGGCGTGCCGCGAAGTGATCGCGGCACGGCCGACGTTCACCTCATGCGCCACGGCGACTATCTGACGGTCGCCGTGGTCACCTACGACCCGGTCTACTTGAGCGAGCCGCTCGTGCGCACCGTCGATTTTCTCTACAACCCGCAGCAGCAGATGGCGCCCTGGCCGTGCGAGGTCGTGGACGAGGTGGATCGGCCGCCCGGGGTCGTTCCGGCGTATCTGCCCGGCAAGAATCCGTTTCTCTACGAGTTCGCCGCGCGCTACGGCGTACCGCCCCAGGCGGCGCTCGGCGGCGCCGAGACCATGTACCCGGAATACATGGAAAAGCTCAAGACGATGAAGCTTCTGCCACGGCCCCCGAAGCAGGCGCGTTGAGGATGAGCTCGATAGGGAAGGCACGGGCGGCCGTTCAATCCAACGCTCCCACGCCGAGCATCGCGCTCGCCGTCCTCGCGATTGCGAGCCTCTGCGGCCCCGCGCGGGCAGCGACCACCGGCGCCGAGCTGCCGGCCAACGTGAATGCCGTGCGGCTCCTCAACGCCAATGCCGAGCCGGGCGAGTGGATGGCGGTCGGGCGCACGTACGATGAGCAGCGCTTC
>Ga0335074_10001987_pt1 | contig 27769 bp, 26 predicted proteins | sample Lox_Sample_23_FD_206715 | JGI IMG/M metagenome (GOLD analysis project Ga0335074, IMG submission 206715) | Soil microbial communities from Loxahatchee National Wildlife Refuge, Florida, United States - Lox_Sample_2.3 | ecosystem: Environmental > Terrestrial > Soil > Wetlands | place: USA...
AGACCGTCGCGGCCGGCATGGCCGGCCCGGTCTTCCAGGCCCGGGTCAACCCCGGCTGCCGCACCTGCCCCGTCGCCTCCTGCTGCCCGGTCAATCCCGAGGGCGAGCAGGTGACGCCCTGACCTAGAAAGTGCTTCATCCCCGATGGGTGATCCCGCCGCTGGCCCGGCCGGGTCACGATAGCGACGGGACCCAGCGGGAAAGGAACCAAGATGGCCGCGTCGGCGCCTGACCCGAACGTTGTGGCCGATCCAGACGGGCTGACGGCTGAGGAGCAGCGGCTGCGGGAAGCCAGGGCGGGTGTTCCGTGGCGTGCCTGGGGGCCTTATCTCAGCGAGCGCCAGTGGGGAACGGTCCGGGAAGACTACAGCGACAACGGAGACGCCTGGTCATATTTCAGCCACGACCAGGCCCGGTCTCGCGCGTATCGCTGGGGTGAGGACGGCATCGCCGGGATCAGCGACGACAAGCAGCGGCTGTGCCTGGCTGTCGCGCTGTGGAACGAACGGGACCCGATCGTGAAGGAGCGCCTGTTCGGCTTGACCAATGCCGAGGGCAATCACGGCGAGGACGTCAAGGAGTACTACTTCTACGTCGACAACCTGCCCACGCACAGCTACCAGCGTTATCTCTACAAGTACCCGCAGGGCGAGTTCCCCTACAACGAGCTGCTGAGCGTGAACCGGGCCCGCTCCCGGCACGAGATGGAGTATGAGCTCATCGACACGGGCGCCTTCGACGACGGCCGTTACTTCGATGTCGAGGTGGAGCACGCCAAGGCCGGGCCCGAAGACATCGTGTGCCGTATCACCGCGCACAACCGTTCCGCACACGATGCCGCGCTGCACGTCCTGCCCACGCTGTGGTTCCGCAACACCTGGTCCTGGCGGGCCGGTGAGCCCAAACCCCGGATCGCCCGGGTCGGATCGGCGCCTGCGGCGGTCCGAGCCGAGCACAGCAAGGTCGGCGTGATCTACCTCTACGCCGAGCCGGATGCGGCCCTGCTGTTCTGTGAGAACGAGACGAACATGCCGCGGGTGTTCGGCGCCGAGCCCACCACCCGTTTCCCGAAGGACGGTATCGCCGACCACCTCCTGCACGGCACCGACACCGTGAATCCCGACGGCGAGGGCACCAAGGCGGCGGCGCACGTCCGGCTGGTCGTCCCGGCGGGCGGGAAGGCCGCCGTGGTGGTGCGGCTCACCCGTGAGGGCCCGGAGACCCTCACCGCGCCGCTGGCCGGCGCGGACGAGCTGATCGCCCGGCGGCGGGCCGAGGCGGACGAGTTCTACGACGCCATCACGCCGCCCGCGGTGCCCGATGACGCCAAGGCGGTCATGCGCCAGGCGCTGGCCGGGATGCTGTGGTCCAAGCAGTGCTATTACTTCGACGTGGACCGCTGGTTGCGGGAGCGCAACCTGCACCCGCTGCGCGCCCCGTCCTGGCGGGGGAGCCGCAACGAGTCGTGGTTCCACATGTTCAACCACGACGTGGTGTCCATGCCGGACAAGTGGGAGTACCCCTGGTACGCCGCGTGGGACCTGGCCTTCCACTGCATCCCGCTGGCCATGGTCGACCCCGATTTCGCCAAGAGCCAGATCGACCTGATGCTGTCCCGGGAGTATCTGCACCCGACCGGGCAGATGCCCGCCTACGAGTGGAATTTCGGCGACGTGAACCCGCCGGTCCACGCCTTCGCGGCCCTGTTCCTGCAGAACCTCGAGGCCGACCTGGGCCATGTGGATCTTCAGTTCCTCCAGGAGAGCTTCGCCCGGCTGCTGCTGAACTTCACCTGGTGGGTGAACCGCAAGGATCCGTCCGGTCATAACGTGTTCGAGGGCGGGTTCCTCGGGCTGGACAACATCGGGGTGTTCGACCGCAGCGCGGCCCTGCCCACCGGCGGCCGGCTGGAGCAGGCGGACGGCACGGCCTGGATGGCGATGTTCAGCCAGAACATGCTCGAGCTGGCCATGGCTCTGCTCGAGCGCGACGAGAGCTACGAAGAATTCGTGCTCAAGTTCGTCGAGCGGTTTTTCTGGATCGCCGCCGCCGTGGACCCGGTCGGCGAGCACCCCGACGAGATGTGGGACGAGGAGGACGGCTTCTTCTACGACGTGCTGCGCCTGCCGGACGGCACCGGAACGCGGATCAAGGTGCGTTCCCTGGTCGGCCTGCTGCCCATCTGCGCCACGACCGTGGTCGAGCCCGAGCTCATCGAGCGCTACCCGCAGATCATCGAACAGGTGAGCATGTTCCTCGACCGCAACCAGGACCTGCTGGCCAATATCGCCGATCCGACGATGCCCGGCGTGCACGGCCGGCGGATCCTGTCCCTGGTGAACGAGGCCAAGCTGCGCCGCATCCTGGCCCGGATGCTTGACGAGGAGCGGTTCCTGGGCCCGCACGGGATCCGTTCCATCTCACGCTGGCACCTGGATCAGCCCTACGTCTTCGACGTTCACGGCGCCGAGTACCGCGTGCAGTACGAGCCGGCCGAGTCGACCACCGGGATGTTCGGCGGCAACTCCAACTGGCGCGGCCCGGTCTGGTTCCCCATCAACATGCTGCTGATCCGCGCCCTGATCACCCACTACCGGTATTACGGCAACGACCTGAAGGTGGAATGCCCGACTGGCTCGGGGAAGATGATGACGCTGTTCGAAGTGGCCCAGGAACTGGCAAGCCGCCTCGCCGGGACGTTCCTGCGGGACCAGGACGGGCGCCGTCCGGTCTACGGCGGGACCAGGCTCTTCCAGGAAGACCCGCACTGGCGTGACCTCATCTTGTTCTACGAGTACTTCCACGGCGACAACGGGGCCGGGCTCGGCGCTTCACACCAGACCGGGTGGACCGGCCTGGTGGCCAGGCTGATCCAGAGCCTCGGCCAGTTCGACGCCGACGCCGTGCTCGAGGACCCGCACTGGCCGCTGGCCCGGCCCTACCGCCGTCTCGCCGCCGGGTCCATTCCTGACGTCAGCACGGCCCGTGAGGCCCGCGGCGTGACCGGATCACCGTAATGCGCCGCTACGCCGGCTCCAGTCCGGCCAGCGTGTCGCGGGCCTGGTGGGCCACGGGCGGGGGGACGTCGTCCAGGTCCAGCACGTGCCGGAGCGCCTTGGCGTAGGCCACGTCGTAGGCCTGGTCCTCCGGCACGGCGACGTCCGGGGTCACCCCGGTACCCTCCCAGTTCGTCCCGGTGACCGGGTTGACCGACCGGGCGAACGGGATGCCGATCATCACGGCGCGGCTGATCGGGTAGCCGCGGGTCGGGTGGGCTCCGCCGCCGGTGGTCTCGCCGATCAGCTCGGCGCGGCCCAGCGCCTGCAGGTTGTAACACAGCTCCTCGCCGCCGGAGAACGTATGGCGGCCGGTCAGCACGTAGACCGGCCGGTCGACGTAGCGGGTCCCCGGCACGTACGGCAGGGCCCAGAACTGCCGGGTCTCACCGGTATCGGCGTGGAAGATGTCATTGAGGTGGGTCGGCTCTTCGGTCAGCAGGTAGCTGCACCACAAGGCCACGCCGTCCGGCGAGCCGCCGCCGTTGTGCCTCAGGTCGAGGATGAGGGCGTAGGTCCCCGCGACCAGTTCCATGGCCGCGGCGATGGCCGGGCCGGCGTTGGCCGCTATCGCCACCCGGCGCAGGTCGATATAGCCGACGTTGCCGTCCAGCCGCTCCACCCGCCGGATGCCGAAGTTGTCCATCCGCCCCATCTGCCGCATGGCCAGCCGCCTGGCCTCGTGATTGTCCGGCACGGCCGGTCCAGGCCGAGGCCCGGGGCCAGGCCCGGGGCCAGGTCCGGGGCCAGGTCCGGGGCCAGGTCCGGGGCCAGGGCCGGGGCCAGGGCCGGGGCCAGGTCCGGGGCCGGGGCCGGGGCCAGGGCCGCCGGGGCCGCCGGGTCCGGGGCCGCGGTCCGGGGGCGGGCCGCCCAGCCCCAGCCGCAGGTGCTTGTCCCCGGTCACCTCCTGCAGATGCGCGGTCACCAGCTCGGTGAGCGTGATCTCATCCAGGTCGTCGTACTCGCCGGCCGCCAGCCGGGCCTCGACCGCGGTGGCGGCCTGCTCGGCGACCTCGGGGAACACGTAGTTGGCCCGCAGCAGCGACAGGGCGGTGGTCACGATCTCCCGGCCGGACATCTGCTCGTCGGCCAGCGAGCCGTCGTCCGGCAGCTCGATCCGCGGCGTGGCTTCGCCCGGATCATCGAAGGTGAACTCGAGCAGCCGGGCCGAGGGCAGCCGTAGCGAGAGCTCACGCCGGAGCGTCTGCATCCCCGTCCGGTGAGCGTCCTGCCAGGCGGCCAGGGTCCGTTCGTAGTCCGCCGGCTCGTCCGGCTCCGGGACGAACACCCGGACCATCAGCTGTCCCGGCTCGATGGCCGGGTCGTCGCCGTGCTCCAGCAGCACGGCCCGCTGCACTGCGCCCGCGCTGAACCACCGCGTCAGCTCGTGGTTGATGACCCGTTCGATCTGGACCTTCTCCGCCCGTTCCACGGCGCCTCCCATCCGCGTCACTGTCTCCAACGCCTCCCGCCCGACGCCGGTTCCGGTGGAGGACGCCGTTGACGCCGGTCGCCGATAGCGCCGCCAAATGTCGGTGGCGTCTGCTGGAATGAGATCGTGACCACGGTGGTGTACAGCCCGGCGCAGCTGGCGCGGCTGCTGCGGCTGCCCGAGCCGACCCCGGAGCAGGCGGCGGTGATCGCGGCGCCGCTCGGGCCGCTCGCCGTCGTGGCCGGCGCGGGCTCGGGCAAGAGCGAGACGATGGCGGCCCGGCTGGTCTGGCTGGTCGCCAACGGGATGGTCCGGCCGGACCGGGTGCTCGGGCTCACCTTCACCAGGAAGGCGGCCGCCGAGTTCGCCGACCGGGTCCGCTCCCGGCTGGAGCGGCTGCGCCGCGCCGGCCTCGGGGACAGCAGGCCAGGGAACAACCAGGACGCCGAGGATCCGTTCGCCGGCGACCCGGTGATCGGCACCTACCACGCCTACGCCGGCCGGCTGGTCGGCGACAACGCCCTGCGCGAGGGGCTCGAGCCGTCCATGCGGCTGATCACCCCCGCGCTGTCCTGGCAGCTGGCCGCGCAGATCGTGGCCGCCTACGACGGCCCGATGGACGAGATCATCTGGACCCCGCAGACGGTGACCGCGGCCGTGCTCGAGCTGGCCGGCGACCTGTCCGAGCACCTGCGCCAGACCGGCGACGTCGGCACCGTGGGCCGCTGGCTCACCGCGGAGCTGGAGGCGTTGCCGGGGCGGGTACCCGGCTCCGTTCGGAAGATAATGGACACGCAGCGGGCGCGCGAGCAGTTGCTCCCGCTGGTGGAGCGGTACGTCAAGGCCAAGGCGGCACGCGAGGTCCTCGATCACGGCGATCAGGTCGCGCTGGCGGCCCGGATCGCCAGCCGGCACCCGGAGGTGGGCGCGGCCGAGCGGGCCCGCTACCACGTGGTGCTGCTGGATGAGTACCAGGACACCAGCCACGCCCAGCTGGTCCTGCTGCGCTCGCTGTTCGGCGGCGGGCACCCGGTCACCGCGGTCGGCGACCCGTGCCAGTCCATCTACGGCTGGCGCGGGGCCAGCGCGGGGAACCTGCGCCGGTTCATCGCGGACTTCCCGGTGGTGGCCCGGATGCGCCCGTTCGGAGCCTCGGCGCCCACCGGCCCCGCCCCGGTGCTGGCCCTGTCGACCAGCTTCCGGAACGCGGCGCGGGTCCTCGACGCGGCCGCGGTGATCCAGGACGAGCTGCGTTATGAGGCGCCCGACCTGCCCCGGCTGGTGTCCGCGCCGGACCGCGGCGAGCGCGGCACGGTCGCGTGCGCGCTGCTGGACACGGTGACCGACGAGGCCGAATGGGTGGCCGGGCAGATCGCCGGCCTGCTGGCCCGCGGCCCCGGCCAGGCCCCGGACGGGCAGCCCTGGCCGGACCGGCGCGAGGCGGGCGTACGGCCGTCCGACATCGCGGTGCTGTGCCGCAAGCGGTCCCAGTTCGTGCCGCTGCGGCGGGCCATCGAGGCCCGCGGCGTCCCGGTCGAGGTGGTCGGGCTGGGCGGGCTGCTGGTCGTGCCCGAGGTGCAGGACGTGGTGGCCACGCTGCGGGTGCTGCACGACGCGGGCGCGTCGGACGCGCTGGCCCGCCTGCTGACCGGCCCGCGCTGGCGGATCGGGCCGCGCGACCTGGTCGCCCTCGGCCGCCGCGCCCGGGCCCTGGTCCGCGGCGAAGGCGACGGCCGGCCGGCCGCGGCCAGGCCGGAACAGGACCCCGAGGACGCCCTGGCCGAGGCGATCACCGACCTGACCGCGGAGACCGGCAGCCTGGTCGAGGCGCTGGACGACCTGGGTGATCCCGGCGCCTACTCGCCGGCCGGCTACGCCCGCATGCACGCCCTGGCCACCGAGCTGCGGCGGCTGCGTTCCCACGTCGGGCGCCCGCTCGCCGACCTGGCCGCGGAGGCCGAGCGGGTGCTCGGCCTGGACATCGAGGTGGCCGCCCGGCCGGGCGCCGACCCGGTCGCGGCCCGCGCCGACCTGGACGCCTTCACCGACGTGGCCGACGCCTTCACCGGCGAGGGCGATCACGGGCCCGAGCCGACCCTCGGCGCGTTCCTGGCCTACCTGACCGCGGCCCAGCAGGAGGAGTTCGGGCTGGAGACCGGCCGGGTCGGCGAGTCGGACTCGGTCAAGCTGCTCACCGCGCACGCGGCCAAGGGCCTGCAGTGGCCTGCCGTCTTCGTGCCCGGGCTGGCCGCCGGGGAGCGGTCCCAGGTCTTCCCGGCCAAGCCCCGGGTCTCGACCCGGTGGACCGACAACCCGCGGCTGATCCCGTTCGGCCTGCGCGGCGACGCGGGGGACCTGCCCGTGCTGCGCGGCCTGGACGCGGCCTCGCTGGAGGACTTCACCGGTGCCTGCGCGGCCCGGGACCTGGCCGAGGAACGCCGCCTGATGTACGTCGCCGCGACCCGGGCCGCGTTCTGGCTGGGGTGTTCGGGCTACTGGTGGGGCGAGGGCGGGACCTGCCGCCTGGGCCCGTCGCCGTTCCTGGCCGAGGTGCGCTCGTCCCGGGTGGCCCAGGTCAGCGAATGGGCCGCCGAGCCGGCCCCGGACGCGGAGAACCCGCTGCTGGCCACGGTGGACGAGGCCGGCTGGCCGGCCACCCCGGCCGGACGGCACTACCAGGCCGTCCGCGAGGCCGCGGCCCTGGTCGAAGCGGGCACCGAGCCCGACCTGACCGCGCTCGGCCCCGAGGACCAGGCACTGGTCGAGGCGTGGCGCCGGGACGCCGGGCTGCTGCTGGCCGAGCGGGAGCAGCGCCGGGGTGAGGGTGGGTCGATCCCGGTCCAGCTGCCGGCCCGGCTGTCGGTGTCGTCGCTGGTGTCCCTGGCCCGCGACCCGGCCGAGCTGGCCCGGCAGGTGCGCCGGCCGATGCCCCGGCCGCCGGCCCGGCAGGCCAGGAGGGGCACGGCCTTCCACGAGTGGCTGGAGCAGCGTTACGGCCAGCAGCGGCTCATTGACGACGCCGACCTGTTCGGCCTGGGCCCCGAGAACGCCGACGACGACGCGGGCGAGGACCTCAGCCAGCTCCGCGCCCGGTTCGAGCACAGCGAGTGGGCCGACCGGTGGCCGCAGGAGGTCGAGGTGCCGTTCGAGACCCTGGTCGGCGACCGGCTGGTGCGCGGCCGGATCGACGCGGTGTTCGCCGACGCCCCCGGGGGCGGCTACGACGTGGTCGACTGGAAGACCGGCCGCCCGCCCGCCTCCGACGCCGAACGGCACGCGGTCTCCGTCCAGCTCGCCGCCTACCGCCTGGCCTGGGCGGCGCTCGCCGGGGTGCCGGTGGCCCGGGTCCGGGCCGCCTTCCACTACGTCGCCGACGACGTGACCGTCCGCCCCGCCGACCTGCTCGACGAGGCCGGCCTGACCGCCCTGATCGACCAGGTCCCGGTCGACGCCGGCTGACGATCAGGGGCGGGCCGGGCCCCGCGTCAGGGCGCCGGGGTCGCCGTGACGGTGGCGGTGGGGGACGCCGTCGTGATCGGGGTGGCCGTCATGGTGGGGATGGCCGTCACGGTCATGGTCGCGGTCGGGGTGACGATCACGGTGGCGGTCGGCATCGGCGTGGACGGGACCACGGACGGCGTCACGGACGCGCTCGGGGTCGCGGACGTGCTCGGGGTCGCGGACGTGCTCGGCGTCGCCGACGTCGGAGCGAGCGTGGCGGGCGTGGTGACCTGCCCGGGGTTCACGCCGGTGACCTGCGGCGTGCAGCCGGCCACGGCGATGCCGCCCGCCGCGAGCAGGCCGACCAGCGACGCGATGGCCAGCGGCCGGGCCAGCCGCCGCTCAGATCGGCTCCCGGGCCTCAGTTCCCGCCCCATGACTGGTTCCGTCCTTACCTGAGTAGTAGATGCCGCCGCGCCCCGTACCGGCGCGGCTGCCACCCACGATGGCGGCGAGCACGGGGTGGTTCGTCGGGGGTACGGGGGAAACTCAGGGGGACCAGAGGTCAGGTGTGCTCGGACACCAGCACCGCGAGCGTCCCTGGGGCCAGCGCCTCGAACACGTGCGGGACGTCGCCCGGGTAGCAGATGTAGTCGCCCGGGCCGAGCTCGGCCGGCTCGCCGGTCACGCCGACCAGCGCCCGGCCCGCGCTGAGCACGACGTGCTCCGTCACGCCGGGCATGTGCGGTTCGGACGCGCGCGCGTGCCCCGGCTCGGCCGCGATGCGGTACACGTCCCGGCGCGCCCCCGGCGGGCACGCGGCCAGCAGCGTGGCCTGGTAGTCGGCGTGCGCCGCGGCCACCGTCGGGCCCTCGTCGGCCCGGATGACCACGACACGCGGCCGGGGCGGATCGAGCAGCCGGGAGAACGGCGCGTCCAGCGCCACGCAGATGGCCCACAGCGTCTCCAGGCTCGGGTTGCCCGCGCCCGACTCCAGCTGGGACAGCGTGGACTTGGCGATGCCGGCCCGGCGGGCCACCTCGGTGAGCGACAGCCCGGTCCGGCGGCGTTCCCGGCGCAGCGAGGCCGCGATCAGCTCCAGCGGAGCCGCAGACGCCGGGTTCGATGTATCAGTCAGCTGTTCGCTTTGACGAACAGCGGGATCGGTGTTCATAATAAACTCCGTGAGTTCGATATATAGAACTCTAGCGGGCGGCACCCTCCGGGACATCGCCCTGGCCTGCCTGGCCGTGTGGTTCATCGGCCTGTCCTACGGAGCGATCGCCGTCGCGTCCGGGTTCCCGCTGTGGGTTCCGGCCGCGCAGAGCGTGCTGGTGCTGGCCGGCGCCTCGGAGTTCCTGTTCATCGGGATCGTCGCCGCGGGCGGCAGCCCCCTGGCGGCGGCCGCGGCCGGCCTGCTGGTCAACGCCCGGCACCTGCCCTACGGCCTGGCCCTGCCGGACGTCACGGGTCCCGGCCTGGCGCGGCGGCTGCTGGGCAGCCACGTGATGAACGACGAGAGCGTCGTGTTCACCCTGGCCCAGGAGGGCCTGCCCCGCAAGCGCGCCGCCTACTGGGCCTGCGGCCTGGGCGTGCTGCTGTGCTGGCCGGCCGGCGCCGTCCTCGGGGCGCTGATCGGCGGCATGATCGGGAACACCGGCGCGTTCGGCCTGGACGCCATGTTCCCGGCCGTGATCCTGGCCCTGATCGTGCCCGCGCTGCGCGACCGGGTGATGCTGCGCGCCGCCCTGACCGGCGCGGCCATCGCGCTGGCCGCCACGCCGTTCCTGCCCGCCGGCCTGCCCGTGCTGCTGGCCCTGGCCGGGGTCCTGGCCGTGATCAAGAAACCGGCCGACCAGTGAAGGACACCACCCTGGTCGTGGCCGGGATGCTCACCCTGTCCGCCGGCACGTTCGCGTTCCGGTTCTCCGGCCCGGTGCTGCGCCAGCGGATCACCTTCCCGCCCCGGGCCGGGAAACTGCTCGAGGCCGGCGCGGTGGTCCTGCTCGCCGCGCTGGCCGCAACCACCGCGCTGACCGAGGGCCACGGCTTCGCCGGCCCGGCCCGCCCGGCCGGGGTGCTGGCCGGCGGCGTCCTGGCCTGGCGCAAGGCGCCGTTCCTGGTCGTCGTGCTGGCCGCCGCGGCCACCACCGCCGTGCTGCGCCTGCTCGGCGTGCCCTGACTACTCCGCCAGGCGGCGTTCCACCGCCTCGACCTTGGCCGTGAGCGCCCCGCTCACCCCGGGCCGCAGGTCGGCCTTCAGCACCAGGCTGACCCGCGGCGCCCGGGCCGCCACCGCCTCGACCGCCCGCTTGACCACGGCCATGGCCTCGTCCCAGTCGCCCTCGATGGTGGTGAACATGGCATCGGTCCGATTCGGCAGCCCGCTCTCCCGCACCACCCGGACCGCCTCGGCCACCTCTTCGGCGACTCCCTCTCCGACCCCGATCGGGGTGACGGAAAACGCGACCAGCACGGCCCTCTCCTCTCCCAACCATTTATCAGAACGGGACGTGGTGCGTGCCCACGACCACCAGTTATGCTCCCCGCTCGCGGTCCCGCCCATCCCCGTCAGCGCCCGATTCGGCCCCGGCGTCCGGTTCCTGCCACAATGAGGGCTGTGAAAGCACCTGGTCAGCTTGATGTGGTCGATGCGCGGTGTGGCCAAGTACTCGCCTGAGGTCACACAATGACGGGATGACCGGTTCTGTGGCCGTGGCCGACCCGGCCCATCGCGGGCAGCCGGGCGCCGGCCCCGGTGCCGCGCCAGGTCCCGTCGCCGGCCCGCTGCTGACCGTCTCCGGGCTGAACGTCAGCTACGGCCGCCTGCGCGCCCTGGACGACGTCAACCTGAGCGTGCGGACCGGCGAGCTCGTCGCCCTGGCCGGGGAGAACGGCGCGGGCAAGACCACCCTGGTCCGGTGCATCGCCGGGGACGTGGTCCCGGCCAGCGGGGAGGTGTTCTTCGCGGACCGGCGTGTGCCCGCCGACCAGGCCGCGGCGGTCAAGCTGGGCATCGCGGTGGTCTGGCAGGACCTGGCCCTGTGCGACAACCTGGACGTCGCGGCCAACATCATGCTCGGCCGGGAGCGGCCCCGGCTGCTGATGTCCGACACCCGGTTCCACATGACCGCCGCGTCGCTGCTGGCCTCGCTGCGCATCCCGCTCGCCGACACCACCCGCAACGTCCGCTCGTTGTCCGGCGGGCAGCGTCAGCTGGTCGCGGTGGCGCGGGCCATGGGCCGCCAACCGCGGCTGCTGGCCCTGGACGAGCCCACCGCCTCGCTCGGCGTGAAGGAAGCGGCCCAGGTCGAAGAGCTGATCATGGGGCTGCGGCGGCAGGGCACCACGATCTTGCTGGCCTGCCACGACATCGACCAGATGTTCCGGCTGGCCGACCGCATCGTGGTGCTGCGGCAGGGCCGGATCGTGGGCGACCTGCGCACCGCCGACGCGCATCCCGACGACGTGGTCGCGCTGATCTCCGGCCAGCAGGTCGACTCCTCCGCCCGCCAGCAGCTGACCCGGCTGCACGGGCTCACCGACCGGCTGGTCTCGGCCGACCCGTCCTCCAGCCTGTCGCTGATCTTGTCCGCGCTGGGCGCCGCGCTCGGCAGCGAGCGGCTGTGCATCCACCTGGTCAGCGACAAGACCCTGTACTGCGCCGCGTCGCTGGGGTTCAAGGCCGGACAGCTCGACCCCTGGGCCAGGCTGCCGTTCGGGCCCGCGGGCGGCCCGGTGGGCGTGGCCGCGGCGGACGAACGCGCCGTCATCGCCGACAACGTCCGGATGGGCGCGGCCTGGGGCAGCGTCCGCGACCTGGCCAAGACGGCCAAGGTGGCCAGCTCGTGGTCGGTCCCGGTGCTCGGGCCCAGCGGCCTGTCCGCCGTGATCACCGTGTTCCGGGCCGAGCACGGCGCGCCGGAACGCGATGAGCTCGCCCTGGTCACCGTCTACGCGGGCTATGCCGCCAGCGCGATCGAGCGGGACCGGCTGCTGGACCAGGTGACGACCAGGAACCGGGTGCTGGAGACGATCCGCGAGATGCTGGAGACGCTGGCCGGGCCGGTCACGGTCGGCGAGGGACTGTCGATCGCGGTCCAGTCGCTGCGCCGCGGCCTGCAGGCCCACGAGGTCGCGCTGATCACCCAGCCGGCCGGCCAGCCCGCCCGCTGGCGCGCCTTCGCCGGCCCGCTCGGCACCGAGGGGTCGTCGGCCACCCCGCCCATGCGCGAGATCGCCGAGACCGCGCTGGCCAGCACGCTGCCCGACGGGGTGGCCCGGCAGCTGCAGAGCAGCCGCCGGCACCGGGTGCGGGCGGTGGCGTTCGTGGCGGCCGGCGGTCCCACCGTGCTGCTGGCCAGCTGGCGGCGGGTGCCGCCCACCAAGGAGGAGACCGCGCTGCTGGAGGACGCGGCCCACTCCCTCCGGCTGGCGCTGGAACGGGAGGAGGCGGCCCACGCCCACCAGGAGGCGGCCGCCCTGCGCCGGTCCCGGGAGCTGCAGCGCGGGTTCCTGTCCCGGCTGAGCCACGAGCTGCGGACCCCGCTGACCGCGATCCGGGGTTACGCGTCCAGCCTGATGCAGCCCGACGTGACCTGGGACCGCGAGTCGCAGCAGCGTTTCCTGGACCGGATCGCCGCGGAGTCGGCCCGGCTCGGCCGCCTGGTCGATGACCTGCTCGACTTCTCCGCGATCGAGTCGGGCACCATGCGCCTGCAGTGGGACTGGTGCGACATCCGGCTGGTGGTCGAGGCCGCGATCGCCTGCCTGCCGCCGGCCAGCGCCGCGTCGGTCGAGCTGAGCTGCGATCCGAGCCTGCCGGTGGTATGGGCCGACCACGACCGGATGGAGCAGGTCTTCGTGAACCTGCTCAACAACGCGTTCGGCCACAATCCGCCGGGCACCTGGGTGCACGTGACCGCCGGTCACCAGATGTCCGAGGTGGTGATCAGCGTGCTGGACGACGGCATCGGCATGCCGCCGGAACTGGCGGCCGCCCCGTTCGAGGCCGCCCGGCGCCCGCGCCCGCCCACCAGCAGGAGCAACGGCGCCACCGGCAGCGGCCACCGCAACAGCGCCGGCGCCGGCCTCGGCCTGTCCATCGCCAGGGGCATCGTGCAGGCGCACGGCGGCCGGATCGAGCTGACCGCGCAGCCCAAGGGCACCTGCTTCCGCGTCTACCTGCCCATCGAGGCCGAGGCCGACGCGGGCCGGCCCATCACGACCGGAAGGGACCGCGACGGTGACGATGACTGAGGACGCGCGCAAGACCTGCGCCCTGGTGGTCGAGGACGATCCCAACATCGTCGACCTGATCCGGTCCAACCTGGCCGTGCGCGGGTTCGACACCATCGTGTCGGTGGACGGCATGCGCGCCCTGCAACTCCTGGAGACCGAAGACCCCGACATCGTGCTCCTGGACCTGATGCTGCCCGAGGCCGACGGCTTCGAGCTGTGCCGCCAGATCCGCGAGCGTTCCCCGGTCGCCATCATCGTGGTCTCGGCTCGCGGCGGCGAGCGGGACAAGGTGACCGCCCTGCACATGGGCGCGGATGACTACCTGACCAAGCCGTTCAGCATCGAGGAGCTGCTGGCCCGGATCACCGCCACGCTGCGCCGCACCCGGCCCGCCGCGCCGACCGAGCAGGCGCCCCCGGTCATCGTGGTCGGCGACATCGTCATCGACCTGGCCCTGCAGCAGGTCCGGCGTAACGGGCAGCCGGTCCACCTGACCCCGACCGAGTTCGCCCTGCTGCGCGAGCTGGCCGTCAACCGGGGCAAGCTGCTCACCCACGCCCACCTGCTGCGCCGGGTCTGGGGCCACGGCTACGAGACCGAGACCGAGTACCTGCGCGTCTACGTCCGGCGGCTGCGAGCCAAGCTCGAGGCCGAGGACAGCGCGCCGCTGATCCTCACCCAGCCCCGGGCCGGCTACCGGCTGGCCCCGGAATGAGCCGCCTACCGGGAATGATCAACCCGGGATAACGTCCAGGTGACAAACATGAACCGAAATGAACACAGCGAAGACCGTCGTTCACACTATCTTCACGACATGACGCCGATGTTAAGGCCTCGTTAATTAATGGCGTTCTAGGGTCTTGTTAAGACGAGGCCGTAAAGACCGCCAGGTCGCCCGGGGCAATCCCGCTTGCCTGGATACGGCCGTTCCTTTATGACGCGAGGTGTTTTATATGATTCAAGTGGCCAGGAAAGGGTTTGCGGTGTCAGTGGCACTCGCCTTGTGCCTCGCCGCTGCGGCCTGCAGTAGCTCATCGAGTTCGTCCACGACCACCAGCACGAGTTCCAGCCCCTCTTCGGCCTCGGTGACCATCTCGATTACCAGTCTGAACCGGACCTTCAACGCGATGGCCTCGCTCAAGGCCCTGGCCGCAGCGGGCAAGGGCAGCGTGGCCGCCATCCTGCCGGACACCGTCAGCTCGGCCCGGTACACGGAGTTCGACGCGCCCTACCTTGAGCAGGCCCTGGCCCTGGCGGGCCTGTCGCCCTCGCAGTACTCCGTGGTGAACGCGCAGGGCAGCGACGCCACCGAGCTGTCCGACGCCCAGGAGGCCATCACCAAGGGCGCCAGCGTCCTGATCATGGACCCGCTGGACTCCGGGGTCGGCGCGCAGATCGAGTCCTACGCCAAGGCGCACGGCGTCGACGTCATCGACTACGACCGGCTGACCCTGGGCGGCAGCCGCCAGTACTACGTCAGCTTCAACAACACCTACGTGGGCACGCTGCTGGGCAAGGGCCTGGTGTCCTGCATCACCTCTGAGCACGTCGCCAAGCCGAACGTCCTGGTCATGCGCGGCGCCCCGACCGACAACAACGCCACCCTGTTCGCCAACGGCTACGACGCGGTGCTCGCGCCGTACTTCGCCAACAAGACCTACGTGGACGTGGGCACGCCGGCCGGGACCTGGGACCCGCCGACCGCGGAGAGCGAGTTCCAGCAGGAGTTCACCGCGCACAAGAACATCAACGCCCTCCTGGCCCCGAACGACGAGAATGCCGCCCCGATCATCCACTACCTGCAGACGCAGGGCGTCAAGCCCAACACCTTCCCGGTGACCGGGCAGGACGCCACGCTGGTCGGCCTGCAGAACATCCTGGCCGGCTACCAGTGCGGCACCGTCTACAAGCCGATCTACCTGGAGGCCCAGGCCGCCGTGGCGCTGGCCATGTACCTGCGGGCCGGCAAGACCCCGCCGTCCGCCCTGGTCAACGGCGCGACCGAGGACTCGCAGGCGCACATTTCGGTCCCGTCGGTCCTGCTCACCCCGGAGTGGGTCACCACCTCCAACATGAACTCGACCGTCATCGCGGACCAGTTCGTGCCCGCTCAGCAGCTGTGCGTCGGCTCTTACGCGGCCGCCTGCAAGGCTGCCGGTATCTCGGTATGACCTCCAACCCGACAAACCCGAGGAGGCGCGCCCGGTGACCAATCCGAGCGCGGACGACGCCCGGCCCGCGGACGACGCGGGCCGGGCCTCGGCCTCTGACCAGGCCCCGCAGAGCACCCCCGGTCCTGGGCACGAGGCGTACGACGCCGAAGCCGCCGCCGAGCAGGCCGAGCAAGCCGCCGCGTACGCCCAGGCCGCCGGCGCGGCGCACACCGCGGGCGAGGCCGAGACCGCCGCCGAGCAGGCCGAGCTGGCCGTCTCGCACGCCCGGGCCGCGGCCGCTGACGCCGAACTCGCCGCCGCCCGCGCCGAGAGAACCTATGCCCAGGCCGGGGCCAACGGCGCCGAGCCGCTGCTCCGGCTGGTCGACATCGGCAAGAACTTCGGCCCGGTGCGCGCGCTTACCGGCATCAACCTGGACATCCCGCCCGCGCAGGTGACCGCCATCGTCGGGGACAACGGGGCAGGCAAGAGCACGCTGATCAAGACGATATCCGGCATCTGGGAGCCCGATCACGGGGAGATCATCTGGCAGGGCCGCCCGGTCCGGCTGCATTCCCCGAAGGCCGCCAGCGATCTCGGCATCGCCACGGTCTACCAGGATCTCGCGCTGTGCGACAACCTGGACATCGTGCAGAACATGTTCCTCGGCCGCGAGCCGATCAAGCACCTGGTGCTGGACGAGGTCGGCATGGAGAAGTCGGCCAAGCGCACCCTGGCCGACCTGTCGGTGGTCACGGTCCGCTCGGTCCGCCAGCTGGTCGGGTCGCTGTCCGGCGGCCAGCGCCAGGCCGTCGCGGTGGCCAAGGCCGTGCTGCGCCAGGCCCAGCTGGTGATCATGGACGAGCCGACCGCGGCCCTGGGCGTCACCCAGACCCGCGTCGTGCTCGACCTCATCCACCGGCTGAAGACCCAGAACATCGCGGTCATCGTCATCTCCCACAACCTGAACGACGTCCAGGCGGTGGCGGACCGGGTGGCGGTGCTGCGCCTGGGCCAGCTGGTCGCCGTCGAGCCCATGGCGCGGTTCGACACCGAGTCGATCGTGGACCTGATGACCACGGGTACCTCTAAGCGCCTGGCCGCCGTCCCGGCCGAGCAACCCTCAGGGAGCTCCAGTGAGCACTGAAGTCATGCCGCCCACGCCCGAGACCCCCGAGACCGACGAGATCTCGTCAGAAGCCGCCGCGGCCTCCGCCCCCGACGTCGTGGCCGACTCGCTCGGCGAGTACGTCAAGATCTGGTGGGCCCGGGTCCGCGGCGGGGAGAGCGGATTCCTGCCCGTCCTGCTCGGCCTGGCCGCCATCGTCATCTACTTCCAGGTCCGCAACTCGCTGTTCCTGTCCGCGGGCAACCTGGTCAACCTGATCACCCAGGCCGCGTGGATCGTGATGCTGGGCATGGCCGAGGTGTTCGTGCTGCTGCTCGGCGAGATCGACCTGTCGATCGGCTACACCGCCGCCATCGGCGCGGTGTTCACCTGCTGGGTGCTGCTGCCGCCGAATCCGTGGCCGTGGCCGCTCGCCGTGCTGATCGGCCTGGCCGTCCCCGCCGTCTACGGCGCCATCGAGGGCATCATCATCACCCGGCTCCGGCTGCCGTCGTTCGTGGTCACGCTGGCCGGCCAGCTGGCTGCGCTGGGGCTGCTGCTGGCCATCATGAACCAGGCCGCGCCCAACTCCGGCGGCACGATCAGGCTGTACAACAACGTCCTGGGCGACATCGAGGGCGGCAGCATGAGCCCGCTGGCCGGCTGGATCGTCATGATCGTGGCCGTGGTGCTGGCCGGCACGCTGTTCGTCGTGCGCGACAGCCGCCGGCGGGCCAGCGGCCTGGCCGCGCCGCCCGCCAGCGTCACCTGGCTGAAGGTGGCCGCGATGGCGATCGCCGGCGTGATCGTGGTGCTCATCGGCAACACCAACCGCGGCCGGTTCCTCCTGGTCGTGCGGGGCGTGCCCTGGGTGGTGCTGGTCGTCCTGGTGGTGCTCGTGGCCTGGAGCTTCCTGCTCGGCCGGACCCGGTTCGGCCGGTACGTCTACGCCATCGGCGGCAACGCCGAGGCATCCCGCCGGGCCGGCATCAACCTGAACCGGATCCGGGTCGTCGCCTTCACCCTGGCCGGGCTGACCGCCGGCATCATGGGCATCATCTACACCTCCTACCTCGGCTCGATCTCCACCGGCGTCCAGGGCGGGAACCTCGTCCTGCTCGCGGTGGCCGCCGCCGTCGTCGGCGGCACCAGCCTGTTCGGCGGCCGGGGCAAGATGGTGGGCGCGGTCCTCGGCGGGGTCATCGTGGCCGTGATCTACAACGGCCTGGAGCTGCTCGGCCTGGGCGCCGCGGCCCAGAACCTGTGGACCGCCGCGGTCCTGCTCGCCGCCGTGACCGTCGACACCCTGGCCCGCCGCAGCAGCCAGACCACCAGGTAGCCGCGCGGTACCGCGAGAACCATTCATTCCGAACGGTCCGTGCGGCATGATCAGGTGCTGTGGGCAGTTACCCGTGGCTGAGCACGTTCCTGGGCGATGCCCGGCAGACGCTCGCGCCGACCCGGGGGGCCAAGGACGGGCTGCTGCCGCCGCTGCTGGTCGCGCTGACCGCGGTCACCGGGCTGGTCGACGCGTTCAGCTACCTGGTCCTGGGCCACGTGTTCGTGGCCAACATGACCGGCAACGTGGTGTTCTTCGCGTTCGCGCTGGCCGGCGTGCACGGGTTCTCCGCCACCGCGTCGGTGGCCGCGATCGGCTGCTTCGCCGCCGGTGCCCTGATTACCGGCCGGCTGGGCCGGTCGCTGGCCGCCCGCCGCGAGCTCCTGCTCGGCGTCACCGCCGGGATCCAGGCCATCATCGTGGCCGAGGCGGTGACCATGACCGCGCTGGCCGCCATCCCGATGCCGGCCGGCCTGCGCTACGCCCTGATCGTGGCCCTCTCGCTCACCATGGGCGCGCAGAACGCCACCGCCCGCAAGCTCGCCGTCCCCGACCTGACCACCACCGTGCTGACGCTGACCATCACCGGCATGGCCGCCGACCATCCCCTGGCGGGCGCGACCGGCGCCCGGGTCGGCCGCCGGCTGATCTCGGTGCTCGCCATGTTCGTCGGCGCCCTGGCCGGCGCCGTGCTCGTGCTGCACGTGCACATCGTCTATCCCCTGGTGATCGCGCTGGTCATCCTGGCCGTGGTGGCCGTCATCGCCGTCGCCCGCGCCAACCGCTCCCGGATTCCCCAGTACCCGGCTCCGTAGGAGGACCCGAATGCGCCTTGCTGCCCTGTCGTCCGACACGATGACACCGGAACAGGTCGGCCTGTACCGGGAGATCCTCAGCGGCCCCCGCGGCCAGGGCCCGCGCGCCGTCCTGCTCGCCACCGGCGCCGGCGGCCTGGCCGGCCCGTTCAACGCCATGCTCTACGCGCCCGACGTCGGCCGCGCGCTGCAGGAACTCGGCGCCGCGATCCGGTTCCGGACCGGGCTGACCCCCCGGATCCGCGAGATGGCCATCCTGGTCGTCGCCCGGGCCTGGGACAGCGCCTACGAGCGCGCCTCGCACGAGCCGATCGCCCGCGACGCCGGCCTCACCGACCCGGAGATCCAGGCGCTGCGCGCCGGCACCGACCCCGCCTTCGCCGACCACCAGGAGCAGGTCGCCTACCAGGTCGTCCGTTCCCTGCTCGGCCCCGCCGACCTGGACGACCACGAGTACGACCGAGCCGTCCGCGCCCTGGGCGAGCAGTCCCTGGTCGAGCTGTCGACCCTGGTCGGCTACTACGCCACCCTGGCCCTCCAGCTCCGCATCTTCCGCGTCGACCCCTGCTAGCCCTCCGCGCCCCGCCCCACCCCCCCCAGAGGCCAGGGGCAGCCCCCGGTTTTGCCTTCACCGGCGTGCGGCTAGGATGCCGCGGTGGTGTCGGTTTTGTTCGCGCTGCTCACGGCGCTGTTCAACGGCCTGGCTTCCGTCCTGCAGCGGATGGCCGCCGCGACCGCGCCCGAATCGCGCGCCCTGCACCTGTCCTTGTTCGGGTACCTGATCAGGCGCAAGGTCTGGCTGGCCGGGATCGGGATGGTCATTCTCGCCGCGGTCTGCCAGGCCGTCGCGCTGGCCACCGGCCCGGTGGCCCTGGTGCAGCCCATCTTCATCATCGAGTTGCCGTTCACCTTGCTGGTGGCCAGCCGGCTGAACCGGCGCCGGCTGCCCCGCATGACCTGGTGGGCGGTGGGCCTGGTCACGGTCAGCCTCGGAGCCGGGCTGGCCGCCGCCGCGCCGTCGGGCGGATCGGACCAGGCCAGCACCAGGGTGTGGATCACCGCCCTGATCGTCACCGGCATCTTCCAGGCGGTGGTGATCACCATCGGGGTCCGGGCCCGGGGCAACGCCCGGGCGGCGGCGCTCGGGCTCGCGGCGGCCTGCGGCTACGCCCTGACCGCGACGCTCATGAAGAGCGCGGTGGCGGCCCTGCCGCACGGCGCCGCGGCGTTTTTCACCACGTGGCAGCTGTACGGGACCGCCGTGGCCGGGGTCGGCGCCCTGTTCCTGCTGCAGAACGCCCTGCAGGCCGGCACGCTGGTCGCCGTCCAGCCGCCGCTCACCCTGGGCGACGCGCTGATCAGCGCCGCGTACGGCGTGACCATCTACGGGGAGAACGTCCAGACCGGCGGCTGGCTGCTGGTGGTCGAGATCGCCGCCGTGATCGCGGTCACCCTCGGCTGCATCCAGCTGTCCCGTTCGCTGGCCATGGTGCACGGGACACAGCCCGCGGCCGAGCCGTCCGTCAGCCCTGGCTGACCGCCGGAGCGGTCAGCGCCGGAGGATCACCGGCTCTCCCGGGATCTTCACCAGCGTGTGGAAGAACGCCGCGATGTCCATCGGGATCCGGACGCAGCCGTGCGAGACGGGCGCGAGCGGCACGTCCGTGTCGCCGTGGATCGCGAACGCGGTGCCGATGAAGAACACCGAGTTGTACATGAAGCCGAGCGGCACCGCGATCCAGCCGGGGTAGAACGAGAGGGTATGGAAGTCGCCGGTCGGCGTGATGGCCACGCCGCACCCGCCGCCGGGCGAGCAGTAGTAGTAACCGCCGCCGCTGGAGACGTGGCTGATCAGCTGGACCCGGTTGTGGCGGTACAGGACGAGGACCTCGATGCCCAGGTTGACCTCGACCCGGTTGGGCCCGGCGGCGGCGTCGAGCACCCGCGGCGCGCGCGGGTGGTTCAGCGCCCGCTGCATCGCCGCGCTCACGAAGTCCTCGCCCGGCAGCCCCTGGACCTCCTGGAACGCCCACACGGCTTCCAGCGTGTCGGTCCCGAAGCTGCCGTCGATCGAGCCCGGGTAGTACTTCAGCGCGGCCAGCCGCCGCTGCAGCGCCCGGACCGAGGAGCCGTGATCACCGAACTGCACCGCCCGGACCGCGGCGGGCGCCGTCCGCTCCGCGGGGACCGATGGCGCAGCCAGGGCCATGGCCGGTACGGCCAGCGCCAGCACCGGCGCAAGCAGAACTGACATCCACAGGCGTCGCATCGTCAACCTCCGCACCTACTCCGAGGCCAGTGTTGGCGCCCCGCTAGCCGCTAGATACCCCAAGATTAGAGCTGCGTACCATGAACCCCTGGGACCGACATATCTCGATCCGGTCGCGGCTGAGTCTCATGCCGGTCGTGCTGCCTATGTCAAGCATCGCGCTTGACATCTCAATCCTCTGCTTGATATAGTTAGCATGAACGAACCGAGAAGGAGAGAACAGATCATGGTTAGCACCCCGCAGGAAGTCCAGGACGAGTTCCTGAACACCGTCCGCAAGAGCCAGGAGACCGTCATCGAGGCGATCAAGTCCTGGGTCGAGACCGTCCAGTCCATCACCCCCAAGCTGCCCTCCGTGAGCGTGCCGCTCGCCGACAAGCTGCCCAAGCCGGAAGAGGTCGTGGCCAACGCGTACGACTTCGCCGAGAAGCTGCTGGCCAGCCAGCGGAAGTTCGCCGAGGACGTGGTGAAGGCCATGGAGCTGACCCCGGGCGACAAGAGCGAGAACGGCCGGACCAAGGCCGCCGCCAAGTAAGGCGCCAGCGACAGACCCGAGAATTCCCGTACGCGGCAGCGCCGGAAACCCGGAGCTGCCGCGTACTATAGTTTGCGAGAACCAGGAGGCGGCCGTGAAGGATCCGTGGCAGGCGCAGCGGGAAGCGCTCGGTGCCTTCATCCGCACCCAGCGCCGGATGGCCAACCTGTCCCTGCGTCAGCTCGCCGAGCTGACCCAGCTGTCCAATCCGTACCTCAGCCAGATCGAGCGGGGCCTGCACCAGCCGTCGGTGCGGGTGCTCAAGCAGCTCTCCGACGCGCTCAACGTTTCCGCGGAAACGCTGATGGCCCAGGCCGGCCTGATCGACGCCGTCGCGGCCGACGCGGCGGGCGGGGACGGCGGGGCGGGGGCGGAGGCGCGCCCGAAGGCCCCGCCGACCGAGGACGCCATCCGCGCCGACGAACGGCTCGGCGAGGAGCAGAAGGCGGCCCTGATCGCCGTCTACCGCAGCATGCTCGGCTAGCCCCCCGGCGACCCGGGCGCCGGGATGGCCCCGAGCGCCTCGGCCACGCTTCCGAAGCGGGACAGCACCCGGTCCAGCCCGGTGAGCTCGAAGATCCGCGGCACGGCCGCGCCGGAAACGGCCAGCAGCACCTGCCCGCCCTCGGCCTGCGCCCGCTTGTGCGCGTCCACCAGCGCGTGGATCGCCGCCGAATCGCAGAACGAGGTCCGGGTCAGGTCGACCACGAGCGGCCCGCGCCCGTTCCCGGCCGCCTGGCGCAGCGCGGCCCGCAGCTCCTCGGCGTTGGTAATGTCGATCTCCGCGGGCGCCGCCACCACCGGCACGCCCCCGATCACCTCGACGGGAAAAGCGGGAACGCTGACGTCACCCATCCGCATCACCTCCCATGGCCGCGCCCCGGCCGGGGTACTACCAGGATCGGCAACCAGCGGACACCTGTCAATAGAAGCGCGAGAAAGATCTCGCGTGTTTCTTCTCGCGTTATTTCTCTCGTGAGCATATGATCAGGCGGTATGAGTGATCCTGGCCGCAGCGGGGGCCGCTGGACCCTCCTGACCGGGCACGGGCATGTGCTCGTGGAGATCGCCCGCAACCCGGAGGCCCGGATCCGGGACATCAGCGCCGCCGTGGGCCTCACCGACCGCACCGTCCAGGCCATCGTGGCCGACCTGGAGGCCGCCGGTTACCTCACCCGCACCAGGACCGGCCGGCGCACCAAGTACACCGTGAACCACGACAGCCTCTTCCGCCACTCCGCTCAGGGAGGGCTCCGGATCGGCCCCCTGCTGGACCTGCTCGTCACCGAAGGCGGCGATCCCGAGGACGGCCGGCCCACCTGACCGGCCGCGCCGGGCCCCGGACCGTTCGGCAGAATAATCCTTTTTTATCAGAACGGGCCGTGGTGCGTGCCTGACCTAACGCACGCCTCGCGCGGCGTCGGTGACGTGGCGCAGCAGCAGGGCCGTGGTCACCGGCCCGACGCCGCCCGGCACCGGGCTGAGCGCCCCCGCGACCTCGGCCACCTTGGGGTCGACGTCGCCGGCCAGCCCGCCGTCCGGCGTGGCGTTGGTGCCGACGTCGACGACGACCGTGCCCGGGGCCACGTGGTCCGGGCCGATCAGCCCGGCCCGGCCCGCGGCCACCACCAGCACGTCGGCCTGCCTGGTGACGGCGGCCAGGTCCCGGGTGCGCGAGTGGCAGATGGTGACCGTGGCGTTGCGGTCCAGCAGCAGGTGCGCCACTGGCTTGCCGACCACCGCCGAACGTCCCACCACCACCGCATGCCGCCCGGCCAGCTCGACCCGGTAATGGTCCAGCAGCCGCAGCACGGCCTCGGCGGTGGCCGGCGCGAAGGCCGGCAGGCCGGTCATGAGCCGGCCGAGCGAGACCGGGTTCGCGCCGTCCACGTCCTTGGCCGGGTCGATGGCCCCGGCCAGCTCGGCCAGCCGCGCTCCGCCCGGCAGGGGGGTGGTCAGGATGATCCCGCTCACGGTCGGGTCGGCGCTCAGCGCGCTCAGCTGGGCGCCGATGCCGGCCGCGGTGGCCTGCGGGCCGAGGTCCTCGACCTCGCAGCCGATCCCGGCCCTGGCCGCCGCCGAGGCGATCGACCGGACGTACCAGGCACTGGCCTGGTCATCGGTGGCCGTGACCACGGTCAGCCGCGGCGGGCGGCGGGCGGCCGCGAGCACGGCCGCCGCGCTCGCGGCCTCGGCCCGGATCTGCGCCGCGAGCTCCTTTCCCGGCAGCACCGTCACCGGCTGATCTCCTCGCGTACCGCGGCCACCACCCGGTCGGCGCGGGCCACCACGTCGTCGGTGACCTGGGTGATGGCCGCCAGCTCGTCCAGGACCGAAGCGTCCTTCAGAGCGCGCAGGTTGACCTCGACGTTCACCTGGGCGGTGACCGCCGCCGCCCGGGCCGCCTCGGCGGCCGCGGCCACGTCGGTGATCACGTTGCGGTTGCCGGCCGGGCGCAGCTCCTCGGCCAGGCTGACCAGCAGCAGGGCCAGGCGGATCACGTCGGCTGGCGGCCGGGCCGCCTCAGCCAGCGCTTCCGCGATGACCACCGAACGGGCCTGCTGCTCCTCCTCGCTGCCCTTGGGCAGGGCGTACGCGTCGGCCACCACCGCGAACGCCGCGGCGTCCCGTTCGGCCAGGGTCAGGGCATCGCGCCTGATCCCGTCGGCCTCGGTGATGACATGGTCCATCAGCTCGGCGTCGTACCTGGGCCCGTTGCTGTACCTGGCCACCATGGCCAGCAGGGCCGCGGACTGCGCGGCGTGCAGGGCGGCGGTCGCGCCGCCGCCCGGGGCGGGCAGCCGGGCCGCGAGCTGGTCGAGGAAGTCGGAGATCGTCTCGTCACGCATACCGTGAGGTTATCGATCCCATCGCCTACAGTTGGATCATGCGCGGGTATACGCAGGACAAAGATGCTTACCTCAAGCGGCTGCGCCGCATCGAGGGCCAGGTGCGCGGGCTCCAGCGCATGGTCGAGAACGACACCTACTGCATCGACGTCCTGACCCAGGTCTCCGCGGTGACCCGGGCCCTGCAGGCCGTCGCCCTCGGCCTGGTCGAAGACCACCTCGGCCACTGCGTGACGCAGGCCATCGAGGAGGGCGGCCCGGAGGCCGGCGACAAGATCAGGGAAGCCTCCGAGGCCATCGCCCGCCTGGTCCGCTCCTAGAACACCGACCGGGGCAGGCCCGGCGTCGGCACCAGGAAGCTGGCCCGCGAGTCGTCGAGCCAGTCGTCCACGGACCGCGGATCGGCTCCGGTCAGCTCGCGCACGGCGGCCGTGACCGTGTCCGCGCCGCCCTCCCGGATCCAGTCGAACAGCTCCAGGTTCCCGTCCGCCCGCCACCGGCTCAGCCCGCTGGCCAGCATGAGCTCCCGGGCCCGGGCGGGCCGCTGGCTGGTGTAGCCGACCTCCCGCGCGAAGACGGCCGAGATGCGCGCCGCGACGTCCTTGAACCTCAGCGCCTCCGGCCCGGTCAGCACGTAGGTCGCGCCCTCGTGGCCGGCGCTGGTCAGCACCCGGGCCGCGGCCGCGGCCACGTCGCTGGCCGCCACGAACCCGACCCGGCCGTGGCCGGCGGGCACGGCGAGCTCCGCGGACTCGCGGATGGTGTCGGCGGCGGCCAGCAGGTCCTCCAGGTACAGGGCCGGGGCCAGGTAGGTCGCCGGCAGCCCGGTCGCGTCCAGGTGCGCGGCGACCTGCCGGTGGCTGAGCATGAACCGCACCTCGCAGCCGGGATCGGCGAAGCCGTCCGCCGCGATCTTGACCACGTGCGGGCCGTGCCCCGCGGCCACCAGCGCGTCGATGAACACCGTCTCCAGCTCGGCCTGTTCCTCGATGGCCGGGCTCAGCAGGAAGACCCGGTCGAAACCGCGCAGGACCTCGGCCGGCGGCGGGTCGTCGAAGGTCGCCACCACGTGCCGCGGCGTCCCCGGCAGGTCGGCCGCGCTCGCCTGCACCCGCACCATCGCCGTGACGTCGGCCCGCGCGTCGGCCAGCGCCTCCATCAGGTGGTAGCCGACCCGTCCGGTCGCTCCGGTCACCAGTATCACGACGATCACCCTACAGCGCCCGCCGTCGACCGCCTGGGCAGCGGGGGATCCGGCGGGTAATGTGCGTGTCGGAGCCTGGAGGTAACGGGTGACAGACGCGCTGGCGGTCGAGGTCCGCGGCCTGGTCAAGCGGTTCGGCGACCGGGTGACGGCGGTGGACGGGCTCGACCTGTCGGTCCGGCCCGGGCAGATCTACGGGCTGCTCGGCCCGAACGGCGCGGGCAAGACCACCACGCTGCGGATCCTGCTCGGCCTGGTCCGCCCCACCGCCGGCCTGGTCCGGGTGCTCGGCGCGCCGCCCGGCAGCCCGGCCGGCCTGCGCCGGGTCGGCTCGATGGGGGAGACCGCGTTCTACCCGTTCCTGTCCGGGCGGGACAACCTGCGGGCCGCGGCCCGGCGGCGCGGCCTGCCCGACGCGCGGGTCGAGGAGGTCCTGGGGCTCGCGGGCCTGGCGGCCCGGGGGCGGGACCGCGTGGATGGCTACAGCCTGGGCATGAAGCAGCGCCTGGGCGTGGCCATGGCCCTGCTCAAGGACCCGGAGCTGCTCATCCTGGACGAGCCGTCCAACGGGCTGGACCCGGTCGGCCAGCTGGAGATGCAGCGGCTCATCCGCGACCTGGGCACCGGCGGCCGGACCATCCTGCTCAGCAGCCACGACATGCGCGAGGTGGAGGAACTCTGCGGCCGGGTGGCGGTGATCGGGGGCGGCCGGCTGCTGTTCGAGGGCACCCCCAGCCAGCTCCGCGGCCAGGCCCGGCTGTGGGTCCGGGCCTGGCCCGCCGAGCAGGCGGCGGCGGTGATCGCCGGGCTGTCCGGCCTGGACGGCGTGGAACGCGCGGGCGAGCTGCTCGGCCTGGCCCTGCGGGACGAGAGCCCGGAAACGAGTCAGAGCCAGGCCGCGGCGGTCAACCGGCACCTGGTCGAGGCCGGGCTGGAGGTGAGCGAGGTCCGCACCGAGCGGCGGCCGTTGCGCGACGTGTTCGTGGAGCTGACCGGCGGCCGTACCGGCGGGGCGGATTCGCTGCGCCGGCCCGCGTCCAGGCGGCGCCGACACTGAACCTGGTCAGCCGTTGTGCTGCTCGAAGTAGTTCATGATCATCGCCCCGGCGCTCTGGTAGGGCTGCGGCTCGTCGTTGGGCACGCAGCTCCAGGTCCTGGGGTTGATCGACGTGGGCTGGTCCAGGTGCAGGTTGGACTTGATCAGCCAGCCCGGCACGAGCTGGTAGGCGCTGACGCCGATGCCGAGCGCGGCCAGGTACTGCAGGTACTGCGGGACCGCGGTGGGGGCATTGGGCCAGCAGTAGCCGGGGACCAGGTCCACCTTCGGGTCGGGCAGCGGCTCGTAGTTGGTGAACTCGCCCTCCACCACCGGCGCGATGCCGTCGGTGACCAGGTAGCCGAAGGCGGCGTTCCAGGCCGCCAGGTCGTGGGCGCCCTGGGCGTGATGGATGGAGTACACCACGTTGCTCACGTGGATCAGCGCGTGGTAGCGGATCATCCCGGCGAAGGACAGGGAGTACCGCGGGCCCTCGATCCAGAACAGGTTGCGCGCGCCCGCGGTGTACCGGACGTATGCCGCCAGATGCGCCATGCCGAAGGCGTAGTGCACGTGCTTGAACGTGCCGCCGTTCAGCCACAGCCGCCACAGCGTGGCCTGACCCATGTACGGCACCGACGTCCGCGGCTCGTTGTACAGATCGAAGATGATCTGCGGGTCGTTGCCGTAGAGCCTGGTCATGTCCTTCCAGAAGACCTCGGTCTCCGGTGTCGGATCGGCCTGGTAGTGCCGCACGGCCGGCGGGGAGAAGTTGGTTTCGTCGTTGAGCACCACGACCAGGTGGTAGCTCTCGGCCAGGTTGACCTCGGATTCGATCGCGGCCATGTACTCCGGATCGAAGCTGGTCCCGTCCGGGCCAAGCAGCAGGTCCTGGTTCACCTGGATCCGGACCGTGTTGGCGCACCAGTCGTTGGCCGTGGCCGCGATCTTCTCCAGGTCCGAGGTGACGAGCCCGGTCCAGTTTCCTTCCTGCAGCCCGGACACCGTCATCCCGTAGGAGATGAACACCGAGCCGTTCCCGGCCAGCACCTTCGTGCCGTGGACGGTGAACGGCCCGACCGCCTTGCCGCATGACGAGGCGCTCGCCGAGGTCCCGGCGTCGCCCAGCGGCATGATCACCACCGGGACCGCCACCGCGGCCAGCACCAGCGCCGCGCCCGAGGCCAGGCGCTGCCAGCCAAGGCGCCGGCCGGCGCGGGGCCAGCCAAGGCGCCGGCCGGCGCGGGGCCAGCCAAGGCGCCGGCCGGCGCGGGCCGACGTCACCGATCTC
>Ga0335074_10001988_pt1 | contig 27763 bp, 42 predicted proteins | sample Lox_Sample_23_FD_206715 | JGI IMG/M metagenome (GOLD analysis project Ga0335074, IMG submission 206715) | Soil microbial communities from Loxahatchee National Wildlife Refuge, Florida, United States - Lox_Sample_2.3 | ecosystem: Environmental > Terrestrial > Soil > Wetlands | place: USA...
CGCGAGCTGCTGACCAAGTATCAGTTCCCGGGCGACGACGTGGCGGTGATCCGCGGCTCGGCGCTGGGGGCGCTGAATGGCGAGGCGCAGTGGGAAGCCAAGATCGACGAGCTGATGGACGCGGTGGACAAGCAGGTTCCACTGCCGCAGCGCGCGATCGATCAGCCTTTCCTGATGCCGATCGAAGACATCTTCTCGATCTCGGGGCGCGGCACGGTGGTGACGGGCCGCATCGAGCGGGGCAAGGTGAAGGTGGGCGAGGAAGTGGAGATTGTGGGCTTCCGCGAGACGCGCAAGACGGTGGTCACGGGCGTGGAGATGTTCAAGAAGCAGCTGGATGAAGGACTGGCTGGCGACAACGCGGGCCTGCTGTTGCGCGGCATTCCGAAGGAAGACGTGGAGCGGGGCATGGTGCTGGCCAAGCCGGGTTCGATCACGCCGCACACGAAGTTCAAGTCGAGCGTGTACGTGCTGTCGAAGGAAGAGGGCGGGCGGCACACGCCGTTCTTCAAGGGATACCGTCCGCAGTTCTACTTCCGCACCACCGACGTGACGGGAGTGGCGACGCTGCCGGCGGGGACGGAGATGGTAATGCCGGGCGACAACGTGGAGCTGGAAGTGGAGCTGATCACGCCGGTGGCCATGGAGAAGGGGCTGCGCTTTGCCATCCGCGAAGGCGGACGCACGGTGGGCGCCGGTACCATCTCGGAGATCATCGCCTGACGGCAGCGGTTAGCAATTAGCAAAAACAGGGAAGCGGATCGGTCAGGCTGATCCGCTTACCCGGGAAGAAAAACACAATGGTTGGACAGAGAATAAGAATCCGGCTGAAGGCGTACGACTACCGCGTGCTCGATACTTCGACGGGCGAGATTGTCGATACCGCGAAGCGCACCGGCGCGCAGGTGGCGGGGCCGATTCCGCTGCCGACGGTGAAGAACAAGTATTGCGTCCTGCGTTCGCCCCATGTCGACAAGAAGTCGCGCGAGGAGTTCGAGATTCGCACCCACAAGCGCCTCATCGACATTCTGGAGCCCACGCAGCAGACGGTGGACGCGCTGATGAAGCTCGATCTTCCGGCCGGCGTGGACGTGGAGATTAAGGCGTTCGAGAAATGACGCCGTTCGCGAGGCGTCTGAGCCTCGCGGCGTCATCCTGAGCGAGCGGAGCGAGTCGAAGGATTTCCGGCGCTGGGGACTAACAACTGATTCACCCGGCAGTGCGAGGCTTGCGCTTCGCATGATGAGGAGAGGAAACGATGCCAGTTACAGGGATTTTAGGAAAAAAGATCGGCATGACGCAGGTGTTCGACGAGAAGGGTGACGTGCACCCGATCACCGTCCTGCAGGCCGGTCCGTGCGTGGTCACGCAGCTGAAGACCGCAATCAAAGACGGCTACGACGCCGCGCAGATCGGCCTGGTCGAGTTCGTCAAGGCTTCGAAAGTGACCAAACCGCAGGCCGGACACTTCGCGAAAACGAACGTCGCGCCGGTGAAGTTCCAGAAGGAAGTCGGGATCGAGGGCGGAAAGCCTGGTGCCGAGGGCGAAGCGGGAACCGACGGTGTGAAAGCCGGCGATCGCGTGCTGGTCGATATCTTCTCCGACGAAAAATACGTGGACGTGATCGGAACCAGCAAGGGCCGCGGCTTCGCGGGCGTCATCCGGCGGCATCATTTTGGCGGCGGCCCCAAGTCGCACGGACACATGTTTCAGGTGCAGGGCTCGATCGGCGCGTCTTCATTTCCGTCGCGCGTTTTTCCTGGCCAGCGCATGCCGGGTCACATGGGTGTCGATCAGGTCACCGTTCGCAACCTGCGCATTCGCGGCATCGATCTGGACGAGAACCTGATCATGGTCGAAGGTGCGGTTCCGGGTCCTCGCGACGGCTACGTGGTCATCAGCAAGGCGAAGGCTCCGCCGCGCGAGCGCCGTGGATTCGCGGGTTCGGGCACGGTCGATCCGCTGAAGGCTTCGAAGCGTGCGAGCGGCAAGAAGAAATAGGACAGCTGCCGGCTATCAGCTACTGGCTTTTAGCCGATGGTCTGAGAATCTGAAGGGTCGAGTTAGCCGCAGATTGGCTAACAGCTAATAGCTAAAGGCTGAGAGCTGGAAGCTGACTTCGAAAGAGAAGACGATGGCAAACATTGACGTAGTGGATCTCGGTGGAGAAAAGGTTGGCTCGCTCGAGCTGGCCGACGAGGTCTTCGGGCAGGTGAACGAGGCGCTGCTGTGGGAAGCGGTCAAGCATTACCGCGCCTCCATCCGCCAGGGAACTCATGCCACGAAGAATCGCAAACTGGTCGCCGGATCGGGCAAAAAGCTGTGGAAGCAAAAGGGCACCGGACGCGCCCGCATCGGTTCCGTCCGTTCGCCGCTGTGGCGGCATGGCGGTACCGTGCACGGGCCGCAGCCCCGCTCCTATGAGTACGCCTTCCCGCGCAAGAAACTGCTGGGCGCGCTGCGCTCGGCGCTGGCGGTCAAACTGGCGGACGGCAAGCTGACCGTGGTCGAGTCGCTCGATGCGCAGGAGCCGAAGTCGAAGGTCTATCGCGCCGCCCTCAACAAGCTTGAAGCGAAGAGGAGCGCCCTGCTGGTCGAGAACGGCCAGACCCTGGGCCGCAACCTGCTGCTGGGCGCGCGCAACCTCCCGGGCGTGGAGCTGATGCTGAACAGCGAAGTGCATCCCTACGACCTGCTGCGCTCGGAGCGTGTGATTTTCTCCCGGCCGGCTATTGAACGGCTCCAGGAATCGCTGAAGAAGTCGGTTCCCCGTGGCCGCAAGTCCGAGTCCGGAAAGGCGGAGGTGGCCTGATGCCGACGACCTATAGCGTCATTCGCCGCGCCATGATCACCGAGAAAGCGCTGCGCGCCAAGGAAACCGAGGGCACGCTGGTCTTCGAGGTCAATGCGAAGGCAACCAAGACCGAAGTCAAGCAGGCGGTCGAATCGCTCTTCAAGGTGAAGGTGCATGCCGTGCGCACCGTCAGCATGGCGGGCAAGGAGCGCCGCCGCGGCAAGTTTGCCGGATACCGCCGCGACTGGAAGAAGGCCTATGTGCGCCTCAAGTCGGGCGAGAAGATGCCGGATTACGTGAACAACCTCTGACGGCAGCTGTTAGCGGGCAGCGGTTAGCTGTCGGCTGGGCCCGAAGAGGAAACGAATCAAGCAGCAATGCAGAACCAGCCGCTGGCAAGGCTAGAAGCTAACGGCTAAAAGCTAAGAGCTAATACGATGCCGATCAAGACATACAGACCGATCACACCGACGCTGCGGTTTCAAACCACGCTGGTGCGGGACGAGATCACGACGGACAAGCCGTATAAACCGCTGCTCGTAAATAAGCTGCGGACCGGCGGACGCCGCAACTCGGGCGACATCACCATTCGCCATCACGGCGGCGGCCACAAGAAGAAGCTGCGCCTGATCGATTTCAAGCGCGAGAAGTACGGCGTGCCGGGCACGGTTGCCACCATCGAGTACGATCCCAACCGCTCCTCGCGCATCGCGCTCATCAGCTATGCCGACGGCGAGAAGCGCTACATCCTCCAGCCGGTGGGCCTGAAAGTCGGGCAGACGGTCATGAGCGGCCCCGAGGCCGACATCCTCGTCGGCAACGCCCTGCCGCTGCGCAGCATTCCCGCCGGCACCACCGTGCACAACGTGGAGCTGCGGCCGGGCAAGGGCGCGCAGATGGTGCGCTCCGCCGGCGCTTCCGCGCAGCTGGTCGCCAAGGAAGGCGACTACGCGCTGCTCAAGCTGCCTTCCGGCGAAACGCGCCGCGTGCTCATCGACTGTATGGCCACCATCGGCCAGGTCGGCAATACCGATCACGAAAACGTCTCCATCGGCAAGGCCGGACGCAATCGCTGGAAGGGCATTCGCCCCACCAACCGCGGCGTCACCATGAATCCGGTGGACCACCCGCACGGCGGCGGCGAAGGCAAGACGTCCGGCGGACGCCATCCGGTGACCCCGTGGGGCCAGCCGACGCGTGGCTACAAGACCAGAAACAACAAGCGGACCGATGCATTCATCGTGGCCCGCAGATCGAAGTAGAGGGCAGAGATGGCACGTTCGACAAAAAAAGGCGCCTTCGTGGATGGGCACCTGATGGTGAAAATCGAGACCATGAACCGCGCCAACGACAAGAAGGTCGTGCGCACCTGGTCGCGCCGTTCGACCATCCATCCCGAAATGGTGGGACACACGATCGCGGTGCACAACGGCAAGAAATTTGTGCCTGTGTATGTTACCGAAAACATGGTCGGCCATAAGCTGGGCGAATTTGCGGCCACGCGCGTCTTCAAGGGCCACTCGGTGAAGGCCGCCGAGACTACGGCGAAGCCGAAGTAGAAGGGTCGGAGTAAGAGCATGCAGACAGAGACACGGGAGTTCCGGGCCGAAGCGCGATTTCAGCGGGTGTCCCCGCAGAAGGCGCGCCTGGTGCTCGATCTGATCAAGGGCCGCGGCGTGGAAGAGGCGCTGAACACGGTCGCGTATACGAAGAAGGCGGTTGCTCCGCTGGTCGAGAAAGTGCTGCGTTCCGCTCTGCAGAACGCCAACCACCTCAGCCAGGAGCAGGGCCTCGACGTCGACCTCGACAACCTCTACGTCAAGTCGGCCATCGCCAACGAGGGCCCGCGCATGAAGCGTATCCGGCCGGCCCCCATGGGCCGCGCCTATCGCTATCAGCGGAGGCTGTCGCACATCGCTATCTCGGTGGCCGAGCGTGCCCAGTCCGGCGGCCTGGTGCATCGCGTGGAAGAGGAACCCGCAGAGGGACAGCCCGTGAAGCACGCGGCGAAGAAGACGGCAGGCAAGAAGGCGCCGGCGAAGAAGGCAGCTCCCAAAAAGGCTGCTGCAAAGAAGCCGGCAAAGAAAGCCGCGGCGAAGAAGTCCGCGAAGAAGAAGTAGGACTGGCCGTCCAGGCGGACGCGGCTTCGCCGCGGAAGTCATGGCCGGAGCGAGTGAGAGAGGATTCGAGATTATGGGACAGAAAGTCCATCCTTACGGATTCCGCATCGGGATCAACAAGCCGTGGCGCTCGCGCTGGTTCGTCAGCCGCGACTACGACAAACTGCTGGTCGAGGACGTGCACCTGAAGCGCGAGCTCAAGGAGAAGCTGAAGGCCGCCGGCGTCAGCTCCGTCGAGGTCGAGCGTCCGGGCAACAAGCTGCGCCTGATGATCCGCACCGCTCGTCCCGGCATCGTCATCGGCCGCAAGGGCGCCGAGATCGAGAAGCTCAAGGGCGAACTGCAGAAGCGCACCAACCGCGATGTCTTCATCGACATCCTCGAGGTGAACAAGCCTGAGCTGGACGCCCAGCTGGTCTCCGAGAACATCGCGCTGCAGCTGGAAAAGCGCGTCGGCTTCCGCCGCGCCATGCGTAAGGCCGTCGATTCGGCGCTGCGCTTCGGCTGCAAGGGCATCAAGGTTCGCGTTTCGGGCCGCCTGAATGGCAATGAGATCGCGCGCTCCGAGTGGTACCTGCAGGGCCGTCTGCCGCTGCACACCCTGCGCGCCGACATCGACTACGGGTTTGCCGAAGCACGCACGACCTACGGCGTCATCGGCGTCAAGACGTGGATCTACCGCGGAGATATTTACCAGCAGAAGCGGCGCGAGCCGCAGACTGCGGTGGGCACGAGCGTTTTTTAGCTGTCAGCTCTTAGCCGTTAGCCTTTAGCTCGGCGGACGCCCGGGTTGAGTCAGGTGGCGAAGAGCGGAAGCTGGGTGAGTTGGAGAGCTAAAGGCTAATAGCTAAGAGCTAATAGCTGCTTGAAGGAATTCGATATGTTGATGCCAAAGAAAGTGAAGTACCGCAAGCAGCAGCGCGGCCGCATGCGCGGCAAGGCGTGGCGCGGCAGCGAGCTGTCGTTCGGCGACTACGGCCTCAAGGTTATGGAGTGCGGCTACATCACCGACCGGCAGATCGAAGCCAGCCGCGTCGCCATGACCCGCTTCATCAAGCGCGGCGGCAAAATCTGGCTGCGGCTGTTTCCCGATAAGCCGGTGACCAAGAAGCCGGCTGAAACCCGTATGGGCAAGGGCAAGGGCGCGCCCGATCACTGGGTCGCGGTGGTGCGTCCCGGCCGCGTGCTCTTCGAGATGGAAGGCGTCACCCCGGAGATGGCGCAGGAAGCGATGCGCCTGGCCGCCCACAAGCTGCCCCTGAAGACGAAGTTCGTCCAGCGGCACGACGTCAGAGTAACCGCGGCCGCAAAGTAGTTCTGTTTTTGTTGGCCAATGTTGGCCGGAGAGAGAAGAGAAGCGATGGAAGCTGGGAAGTTTCGCAATCTGGGCGATGACGAGCTGCACCTGGAGGCGCGCAAGACCTCCGAGGCGCTCTTTCGTCTGCGCTTCCAGATGAAGCTCGGGCAAACCGAGGGCGTGAAGAAGCTCCGCGAGCTGCGCAAGGATATCGCGCGGATCAGGACCATCGAGCGCGAGCGTGAGCTGGGGCTTCACCTGACGCCCGTCACCAGGACGGCTGCGGGCTCCGAAGAAGGCGAGTCCCATAAGCATGCGGCCAGACCGGCGCGGAAAAAGGCTGTCAGACCCGCCAGGAAGAAGGCGGCGAAGAAGTCGGCGTCCGGCCGGAAAACCGGAGGCCGCACCGCAGCGAAGCGTGCGGCGAAGCCGTCGGCCAATAAGAAAAAGGCAGCTCGGTCATCGAGCGTGAAGAAGGGTTAAGTCATGAGCGAAACGGCGAAAACTGCAACGCGCGAGCATCATCCGGCCACCACCCCAAAGGCGGGCGTGCCGGGAACCCCGAGTGAGTCGCGCCGCAATGAGAAGGTCGGGCAGGTCGTCTCGACGAAGATGCAGAAGACCATCGTGGTCGAAGTCGAGATGCGCAAGGCGCACGCGAAGTACAAGCGCATCGTGCGCAGCAGCCGCAAATTCTACGCGCACGACGAGCAGAACACCGCGCGCGTCGGCGACATGGTGCGCATCCGTGAGACCCGCCCGCTCAGCAAGCTGAAGCGCTGGAACCTCGAAGAGATCGTGCGCCGTTCGGCGCTGGCGCAGGTGGAAGAAACGGCTGCAGCAGCCGAGTAACTGGCCCGTTCGCGACCTGAAACTCGCGACGGTATGAAGGAGAGAATGCCATGGCAGTGCAGATGAGAACCATGCTCGAGGTCGCCGATAACTCCGGCGCGCGGCGGCTGCAGATGATTCTGCCTCTGGGCGGAGCCAGCGGGCTGAAGGCCGGGCTGGGCGACGTGATCACCGCCGCGGTCAAGGAAGCTTCGCCGGACGGGCAGGTGAAGAAGGGCAAAGTGGTGAAGGCCGTGGTGGTCCGCACGCGCAAAGAGACCCGGCGCCGCGACGGGACCTACATTCGCTTCGACACCAACGCCGCCGTGCTCATCAACGAGGCCGGCGAGCCGGTCGGAACGCGCGTCTTCGGTCCGGTGGCCCGCGAGCTGCGCGAAAAAAAGTTTCTTAAGATCGTCTCCCTCGCTCCGGAAGTTCTGTAGGCGGCAGGGAACAGAGGACAGGTTATGAGTCTGAATATTCAGCGCAACGACACGGTACAGATCATCTCCGGCAGCGACCGCGGCAAAAAAGGCCGCGTACTGCGGGTCATCCCGGACCAGAACCGGATCCTTGTCGAGCACGTGCGCGTCGTCAAGAAGCACCTCCGCGAGAATCCGCAGCGCCGGATCCAGGGCGGCATTGCCGAGCAGGAAGCGCCGGTTCACGTCTCCAACGTGATGCTGGTCTGCTCCAGCTGCAATCAGCCCACCCGCGTGGCGCACAAGTTTGAGGGCGATGTAAAGGTTCGCATCTGCCGGAAGTGCGGCGGAACCATCGAGGCGAAGAAGAAAAAGTAGCTCTTAGCTGTTAGCTTTTTGGCCGTTAGCTAACAGCTAAAAGCTAAGAGCTAACAGCTCGAAGTTGCTCCGCAACGGTAGACAGCCTCAGGGCTAATCCGAGACCGGAGAAAGGGAACAGGAAAATGGCAGCCAGACTGAAAGAGAAGTACCACAAGGAAATCAAAGGCGCGCTCCAGAAGGAACTGGGCCTCGAGAACCCGATGGCCGTGCCCCGGCTGGAGAAGATCGTGCTGAACATGGGCCTCGGCGAGGCCACGCAGAACTCCAAGCTGCTCGATCCGCTGGCCGCGGATCTGGCCGCCATCGCCGGTCAGAAGCCGGTGACCACCCGCGCCAAGAAATCCATCGCGGCCTTCAAGGTCCGCGAAAACATGCCCATCGGCGCCATGGTCACGCTGCGCGGCGACACCATGTACGAGTTCCTCGACCGGCTCATCTCCGTGGCCCTGCCCCGCGTCCGCGACTTTCGCGGCGTCTCCACCCGCAGCTTCGACGGCCGCGGCAACTACACCCTCGGCATTCGCGACCAGCTCATCTTCCCGGAGATCGACTACGCCAAGGTGGAAAAGCTGAAGGGCATGAACATCACCATTGTCACGTCGGCCAAAGACGATAACTCGGCACGCGCGCTGCTCAAACAGTTCGGCATGCCCTTCCGTCAGACGGCGTAAACGAGAGGACGCGAGATTTATGGCAACTACTGCAAAACGGGTTAAAGACGCGCGCAAGCCGAAGTTCAAGAGCCGCAAGCACAATCGCTGCAAGCTGTGCGGCCGGCCGCGGGCGTTTCTGCGCAAGTTCGGCGTCTGCCGGCTCTGCTTCCGCTCGCTGGCGCTGAAAGGCGAAATTCCTGGCGTGATCAAGTCCTCCTGGTAAGGACTGGCCGTCCAGGCAACCGCGGCCTCCGGCCGCAATGACAGGTTCGACTGAGAGCGCAGGCTCGACGTCAGAAGAAGACATTCCCGCTGGTTCTCCTCAGGACCGGAGCGAACGGGGGATGAAGGAGAAACGATGAGTTTGACCGATCCGGTAGCGGATTTCCTGACGCGCATTCGCAACTCCATCCGCGCGCGCCACCAGAAGCTGGATGTTCCGGCCTCGAAGCTGAAGGCGGAGATCGCCCGCATCCTCAAGGAAGAGGGCTACATCTCCAACTTCAAGACCACCGAAGAGAATGGCCGCGCGGTGCTGCGTGTCTATCTCAAGTACGGCGCCAACAACGAGGCCGCCATTCGCGATCTCGAGCGCGTTTCCCGTCCCGGCTGCCGCGTTTATGTCGGCCGCGACGAGATTCGCCGCGTCCAGGGTGGACTCGGCATCAGCATTCTCACCACGCCGCGCGGCGTCATGACCGGCCGCCAGGCGCGCAGGGAAGGCGTGGGCGGCGAAGTCCTCTGCGAGATCTGGTGAACCAGCTGCTGGCTGTTAGCTCCCATCCACTTCGGAGCGGGAGCGTGGTACGAAGTGAATTTGGCCGATAGCTAACAGCTAAGGGCTGGAAGCTAAAGGCTGCCGGACCCCGGTCCGGCCAGGCTGCAGTGGAACGATAAGGCGCAGGCTGAATCGGGACTCGCAAGCCAACAAGGATTGAACGATGTCGCGTATTGGAAAAAAGCCGATTGAACTGCCCAAGGGAGTGAAGTACTCCGTCCAGGGCAACGTGGTCACGGTCGAAGGGCCGAAGGGCAAGGTCGAGCAGGCCATCCCCGCCGGGATCAAACTCGAAACTCAGGATGGGCACATCCACGCCGTCCGCGACAACGATTCGCAGGCCGCCATCCACGGCCTCACCCGCGCGCTCATCGCCAACGCGGTGGAGGGCGTCACCAAAGGCTGGTCGAAGGATCTGGATATCGTCGGCATCGGCTACCGCGCCGAACTGAAGGGCAGGAACACCGTCGTGTTCACCCTCGGCTATTCGCATCCGATCGAGTTCCCGCTGCCCACCGGCATCACCGCGGCCATCGACCCCAAGCAGACCCGCGTCACCATCAGCGGTATCGATCGGCAGAAGGTCGGACAGGTCGCCGCGGATATGCGCTCGCTCCGCAAACCAGACCCGTACAAGAACAAGGGCGTGCGCTACGCCGACGAGAAGCTGAAGAAGAAGGTCGGCAAGACCGGAGCGAAATAGGTAGCCAGTAACCAGGCCCGAGTCCAGGCCGGAAATTGTCTCGCAGCATCACTGGCAACTGATAACTGGGGACTGGCAACTGGAAACTGGCAACTGATAACACCGAACGAGGCTGCAGGGCAGCTTCGCTGTTAGGAAGGAAAACGAGAATGATTCCGCAGAGGAAACGAAACGAGGTCCGGCAGCGCGTGCACACCCGCATCCGCCGCCGTCTCACCGGCACCGGCGAGCGGCCGCGGCTGAACATCTATCGCTCCCTGAATCACATTTACGCCCAGGTCGTCGACGACAGCAAAGGCGTCACCCTGGTTTCGGCCTCGACCGTCGCCGCGAAGATGAAAACCGGCGGCAACGTGACCGCGGCAAAGGAAATCGGCAAACTGATCGCCGAGCGGGCGAAGGAAAAGGGCATCAGCAAGGTTGTCTTCGACCGCGGCGGATACCTCTATCACGGGCGCATCAAGGCGCTGGCCGATGCCGCGCGCGAAGCAGGATTGGAGTTCTAAGCACATGGCGACACTGAGAAAGAAACTGGATTCCGGGCAGTACAACCTGAAGGATCAGGTGGTGGCGATCAACCGTGTGACCAAAGTCGTCAAGGGCGGCAAAAACATGTCCTTTGCGGCGCTGGTTGTCGTCGGCGATCCCGGCGCCGGCGTGGTCGGCTACGGTTCGGGCAAGGCGCGCGAAGTTCCACAGGCCATCCGCAAGGGCATTGAGGCGGCCAAGAAGAACCTGGTCCGCGTCAACCTCACGGCCACAACCATCCCGCACCAGGTGCTGGGCCGCTTCGGCTCCGGCCAGGTGCTGCTCAAGCCCGCGCCGGAAGGCACCGGCGTCATCGCCGGCGGCGCAGTGCGCGCGGTCATGACCTCCGCGGGCGTACAGAACGTGCTCACCAAGAGCCTCGGCACGGCCAACCCGCACAACGTCATCAAGGCCACCTTCGACGCGCTCGTGCAGTTGCGCGACAAGAACGAGGTCGCGGCCATGCGCGGCAAGCAGGTTCAGGAGATCTAGCCATGGCCCACAAGAAAACCGCCGCGAAGGCGACCATTCAGATTCAGTACTACCGGTCGATGATCCAGGCTCCGGTAAAGCACAAGAAGGTTGTGAAGGGCCTGGGCTTCACACGCCTCAACCAGGTCGTCGAGCGCGAAGACACGCCCTCGATCCGGGGGATGGTGAATACCATTCCGCACCTGGTGCGGATTGTGGAACAGTAATCAGCGAACAGCAAGATCTCAAAACTGATCACTGATCACCGATCACTGATCACTGAAAAAGCGAGTCCTGTGGTGGAACTCCACTGGGCGTTGAGCGAGGACACAATGAATCTCTCCAATCTGAAGGCGCCGAAAAAGGCGAATCGTAATAAGAAGCGCATCGGCCGCGGTATGGGCTCCGGCACCGGCAAGACCTCCGGCCGCGGACACAAGGGCCAGGGATCGCGTTCCGGCTCCAGCCTCATGCGCGGCTTTGAAGGCGGCCAGATGCCCCTGCATCGCCGGTTGCCCAAGCGCGGCTTCACCAACATCTTCCGCACCGAGTACACGGTGGTGAACCTCGACCGCCTTGCGGAACTGGGCGAGAAAGAGCTCACCCTCGAGAAGCTCGCCGAAAAGGGCCTGCTCCGCAGGCGTGGCGAACTGCTCAAGGTGCTGGGCAACGGGGAGCTCAAGGTGGCCGTCACCGTGCACGCCCACAAGTTCTCCAAATCGGCGCAGGAAAAGATCGAGAAGGCCGGCGGCAAAGCAGTTGTGGTAGGCGCAGGCGGCGAGTAACCGGCGTCCGCAGCGGAAGATTCTTCAGGCGACCGGCCACCGGCTACAATGAGACCAGATTCCCATGTTTGAGAAGTTTGCCAATATCTTCCGCATTCCGGATCTGCGCCGGCGTGTTCTCTTTACGCTCGGTATCCTGGCCGTCTACCGGCTGGGCGCGCACATCACGACGCCAGGCGTCAACGTCGCCGCTCTGGAACAATTCTTCAGCGGCCAGGCCGGCTCCTCGCTGGGCCTGGTCGACCTCTTCAGCGGCGGCACGCTGCGCCGCATGACCATCTTTGCCCTCGGCATCATGCCGTACATTACGGCATCGATCATTTTCCAGCTGCTCACCGTCGTCTACGAGCCGCTGGCCAAGCTGCAGAAAGAGGGCGAGCTGGGGCGCCGCAAGATTACCCAGTGGACGCGCTACATGACCGTCGGCCTCGGCATCGTCCAGTCCGCGGCCATCGCCATTGCCCTGCGCAGCTCCGCCAACATGGTGCTCGATCCCGGCTTCGGCTTCATCGTCATGACCGTGATCACGCTCACCACTGGCACCACCTTCGTCATGTGGCTGGGCGAACAGATTACCGAGCGCGGCATCGGCAACGGCATGAGCTTGCTCATCTTCGCCGGCATCGTGGCCGGACTGCCCCAGGGCATCGCGGATCTCATCAATACCGCCAAGGCGCAGCGCTTCGGCGTCCTCACCGTCCCCGTGCTGATCCTGCTCGTCGCCTTCATGATCGCCGTGGTCGCCTTCATCGTCTGGGTCGAGCAGAGCGAGCGGCGCATCCCCGTCCAGTACGCCAAGCGCATTGTGGGCCGCCGCCTCATGGGCGGGCAGTCCACCCACCTCCCGCTCAAGGTGAACTCCGGCGGCGTTATGCCCATCATCTTCGCGGCTTCCGTGCTGTCGGCGCCCATGCTCTTCGCTCAGGCTGCTTTCGTGAAGAACAACGCATGGCTCTCCAGCACGTTCGACGCGCTCCGTCCCGGCGAGCCCTGGTATGAGCTGATCTACATGGTCGCCATTGTCTTCTTCGCCTACTTCTACATCTCCATCGTCTTCCGCCCCGATGACATCGCGGACAACATGCGCAAGTACGGCGGATTCATTCCCGGTATCCGGCCCGGCCGCCGCACCTCCGATTTCGTCAACGACATCCTTACCCGCATCACCATGGTGGGCGCGCTCTACCTCATCGTCGTCGCCATCATTCCGCAGCTGCTCATCAGCGGCATTCACCTCAACCACCTCTGGCTGGTCGGGAACTGGTTCGAGCACGCGCCGCTCTGGGTCACCAACGGCCTCGGCTTCAACTTCTACTTCGGCGGAACTTCGCTGCTCATCGTCGTCGGCGTGGCCATGGATACGGTGAACCAGATCGAATCCCACCTCATCATGCGCCACTACGAGGGCTTCTCGCCCAAGAGCGGCCGCGTTCGTGGAAGGCGGGCCTGGTAATGTCGGTGGCTGCGGCTGCAGAGCGCGGATCTCAGCGACAATCCCCGAAGCTGACGCCGGGTCCCATCCTTCTACTTGGCGCTCCCGGTGTAGGCAAGGGCACGCAGGCCAAAGAGCTGATGGCGAAGTGGGGGATTCCCCAGATCTCCACCGGCGATCTGCTCCGCTACCATCGCGACCACGGCACTCCGCTCGGCCTCAAGGCCAAAGCCGTCATGGACCAGGGCAGACTCGTCCCCGACGATCTGGTCAACCAGATGGTCGCCGAGCGCCTGAAGCAGCAGGATACGGCCGAGGGCTACATCCTCGACGGATTCCCCCGCACCCTGGGCCAGGCAGAGTGGCTGGACCAGTACATTGGCGCGGATTCCCACGCCCTCCCCGTCATTGCGGTCAGTATTCAGGTCAGTTATACTCAATTACTGCGCCGTATTACCGGACGGCGCAGCTGCCCAGCCTGCGGGACGATCTACAACATCTACCTGCAGCCGCCCAAAGTCGATGAAAAATGCGACCTGGACGGTACACCTCTGGTGCGGCGCTCCGACGATACTGAAGAAGTTTTCAGGGAGCGGATGCGAACCTATGAGTCGCAGACGGCTCCGGTCGTCGAGCATTACCGCGCTCTGGGCCGGTTTGCTGAGGTGGACGGCGAAAAGCCGGTGGATCAGGTCGCGGCCGATGTCATGGCCGCGGTGGCTCGCCTGAGGAGTTCGACAGGTGGCCATTAGCATCAGAACGCCGCAGGAGATCGAAAAAATGCGGCGCAGCGGGCAGGTCGTCCGGGAGATCCTGGAGCGTGTCCGCGAGGCGGTCAGGCCCGGAGCCTCCACGCTCGATCTGGAGCGCGTGGCTGCGGCGAAAATGGAGGAGCTGGGGGCGACCCCGGCCTTTAAGGGATACCACGGGTATCCCTGTGTGCTGTGCACCTCGATCAACAACGAAGTGGTGCATGGCATTCCCTCGGCGCAACGGAAGCTGGCCGACGGCGACGTGGTTTCCATCGACACCGGCGTGGTGATCGACGGCTACTACGGCGATTCGGCAATTACCGTGGCCGTGGGAAGCAAAGTTTCTGAGAAGACCCGGAAGCTGCTGGAAGTGACCGAGGCGTCCCTCCAGAGCGCGATCCGGGCAGTCAAAGCCGGAGCGACCCTCGGCGATGTGGGCGCTGCGGTGCAGGAAACGGTCGAAGCCGAAGGCTTCAGTGTCGTACGGGATTTTGTCGGTCACGGGATCGGAACGCATCTGCACGAGGATCCGCAGGTGCCCAACTTCGGTCAGCGCGGCCGGGGCACGAGGCTCAGGGCCGGCATGGTTCTGGCCATCGAGCCGATGGTGAACGCAGGAGGGCCCGGCGTCCAGGTCCTGAGAGATGGCTGGACGACGGTGACGGAAGACGGTAGCTGGAGCGCGCATTTCGAGCACACCGTAGCGGTTACTGCCCAGGGCGCTCTGGTGCTGACGCAGTAGAGGTTGGCTGGTTTCGGGTTTCGCATTTGCGGCCCGACCCAGGACCAGCGGGTAGTTGACCGCGGCACGAACGCGGCACGTTTTTTGATTTGGTATCAGTGCCCGGCTGCAGCACGTTTTTGGTTTTGTATCAGGGCACAGCAGCAGCAATTTTTTGGTTTTGTATCAGGGCACAGCTGCAGCATGTTTTTGGTTTTGTATCAGGGCACGACTTGAGTCGTGCCGTAAGAGACGCAAAACCCCCGGGGCTTTAGCCCCTGAGGCGATGTGGACGCAGAAGTCACGTTGAGGATAACGATTGTCGAAGGAAGACGCGATTGAAGTCATGGCAACGGTTCTCGAGACGTTGCCCAATGCGATGTTCAAGGTGAAGCTCGAGAGCGGCGGTCACGAGGTGCTGGCCCACGTCTCCGGGCGTATGCGCAAGAACTTTATCCGCATCCTGCCCGGCGATCGCGTGGCCGTGGAGCTGAGTCCGTACGATCTGAATCGCGGGCGCATCGTGTATCGGTACAAGTAGCTGTTAGCTTTTAGCCGCTGGCCTTTAGCCGGGCTGGTGGTGGCTGAGAAGCAGGGCTAACGGCTAACAGCTAACGGCTGGGAGCTAAGCAGTTATGAAGGTTCGTGCATCGGTAAAGAAAATTTGCGACAAGTGCAAGGTCATCCACCGCCGCGGCGTGGTGCGGGTGATCTGCGAGAACTCGAAGCATAAGCAGCGCCAGGGCTGAAGCGCCTGCGCGGCTGAGTGAGAGTTGTGCCTCGGCGTATCGGGGCAGGGGCGAGTTAGCCGACGTCATGGCTTGCGATGAACCCCGGAAATCCCTCCAGGCTCTCGTCACTCCGGCCCGAGTTCGGGCTGGATTAACCGCTCCGCCAGGCTGACTGGCTGGAGCAAACGAAGGAACCCTATGGCACGTATTGCAGGCGTCGATCTCCCCCGCCAGAAGCAGGTGCGGATCGCGCTCACGTACATCTACGGCATCGGCCAGCCGCGCGCCCTCAAGATCCTCGGCGCCGCCAAAGTCGATCCCTTCCGCAAGGTCCAGGACCTCAGCGAAGACGAGGTCAACCATATCCGTCAGGTCATCGAAGAGCAGGGCGATGTCGAAGGCGATCTCCGCAAGGACACCGCCATGCACATCAAGCGGCTCATCGACATCCAGTCGTATCGCGGTCTGCGGCACCGCCGCGGCCTTCCCGTGCGTGGTCAGCGCACCCACACCAATGCCCGCACCCGCAAGGGACCGCGCAAGGGCACGGTGGCCAACAAGAAGAAAGCGACGGCGAAGACCTAATGGCAGACAAACCAGCGAAAGGCGCGACCGGCAAAGCCGCGCGCAACAAAAAGTTCAAGAAGCGTGAGCGCAAGAATGTGCCCTTCGGCATCGTGCACATCCAGGCCTCGTTCAACAACACCATCGTCACCATCACCGACCAGCAGGGCAATACGCTCTCGTGGAAAAGCTCGGGTTCGCTCGGCTTTCGCGGATCGCGTAAGGGAACTCCGTTTGCCGCGCAGCAGGCCGCCGTCAACGCGGCCAACCAGGCGCGTGACCACGGTGTCCGCTCGGTCGATGTTCGGGTCAGCGGACCGGGTTCCGGCCGCGAATCCGCGGTGCGCGCCCTGGCCGCCGCCGGCATCGAGGTGCGTTCCATTCGCGACGTCACCCCGATCCCGCACAACGGCTGCCGTCCGCCCAAGCGCCGCAGGGTCTAGCTCTTAGCCATTAGCTCTTAGCTTCCAGCTGGAGCGGTGGTGAGGTAAAATAAAGGGGCGGGGCTTGTTGAGCCTCGCCCAGCAACAAATCTGGCTAACAGCTAATAGCTAAAGGCTAATAGCTGCTTTTGGGACCGGGAGGAAAGGGCATCGCCCCGTAAACCGGTCGGCCTCTGAATCAAGGAGAATCGATTGGCACGTTATACCGGAGCTGTCTGCCGCCTTTGCCGCCGCGAAGGCATGAAGTTGTTCCTCAAGGGCACCAAGTGCACCAGCGACAAGTGCCCCATCGAGAAGCGCAATTTTGCCCCCGGCCAGCACGGCCGCGACCGCAAAGCCAAGATCGTCGGCTACGGCCTGCAGCTGCGTGAGAAGCAGAAGGCGCGCCGCATCTACTTCGCTCTCGAAGGCCAGTTCCGCGCTTACTACGAGAAGGCTTCGCGCACGCCCGGCGTCACCGGCGAACTGCTTCTGCAGCAGCTCGAGCGGCGCCTCGACAACGTAACCTTCCGCCTTGGCTTCGCCAGCTCGCGCCGTCAGGCACGGCAGCTCGTGCGCCACGGCCACGTCGAGGTGAACGGCCGCAAGGTCAACATTCCGTCCTATCAGGTTGGGGTTGGCGACCAGATCAAAATCCGCCCCAACAGCACCAAGCTGAGCGTCGTGGAAACCTCGCGCGAATTCGCCAGCCACAACCCCTCGCCCTCATGGCTCTCCATTGAAGCCGACAGCCTGAGCGGCAAGGTGCTGGCGCTGCCCAAACGCGACGACATCAACCTGCCCGTCAACGAGCAGCTGATCGTCGAACTGTATTCGAAATAAGTCATAGTCCTCAGTCAGGGGCTTCTGCTCGCAGCCGGGGACTTAAAACTGATCGCTGATAACGGATCACTGATCACTACCGCCGCAAGGCGCAAACCCATCACGGAGTAAAAACGGCACAGGCTCTGCAAAATGCTTCGCAGCGCTGTGCGAAAGGTGATTCAACATGCTTTGGAGAGGATTTCAAAAACCCAAGCGTCTGGCCGTCGACACCGAGACGCTCACCGAACGTTACGGAAGATTCAGCGCCCAGCCTTTTGAGCGCGGATTCGGCACCACCATCGGCAACGCCCTGCGCCGCACCCTGCTCTCCTCCATCGAGGGCGCAGCGGTTACCGCGGTCCGCATCGAGGGAGTTCTCCACGAATTCCAGTCGATCGCCGGCGTGGTTGAAGACGCCACCGACATTGTGCTGAACCTGAAGCAGATTCCCTTCAAGCTCAACGGGGACGGGCCCAAGGCTCTCTACCTCAACGCGGAGCAGCCTGGGGTGGTCACCGCCGGCATGATCGAGGCCGACGGCGACGTGGAAATTCTCGACAAGGACGTCTATATCGCCACCGTCAGCGAAGGCGGCCGGCTCAACATGGAAATGCGCCTCAAGCGCGGCCGCGGCTATGTCTCCGCCGACAAGAACTTCGACTCCGATCTCGGCATCGGCTTCATTCCCGTGGACTCCGTCCATTCTCCGGTGCGCAAGGTCAACTTTACCGTCGACGCTGCCCGTCTCGGCCAGATCACCGACTACGACAAGCTGACCCTCGAAGTCTGGACCAACGGCTCCGTGCTCCCCGCCGACGCCATTGGCCTCGCTGCCAAGCTGCTCAAGGACCACATGAGCATCTTCATCAACTTCGAGGAAGAGATCGAAGCCGAAGGCCATGCCGAAGAAGGCCGCGTCCAGCTGAAGAACGAGAACCTCAACCGTTCCGTCGAGGAGCTGGAGCTGAGCGTCCGCAGCTACAACTGCCTCAAGAACGCCAACATTCAGACCATCGGCGAGCTGGTGCAGAAGACCGAAGCCGAGATGCTGAAGACCAAGAACTTCGGCCGCAAGTCGCTGAACGAAATTAAGGAAATCCTCGCGCAGATGGGCCTGTCGCTGGGCATGCGGATCGACGAGCAGGGCAACGCGGTTCCCGGACCGACTTCGGTTCTGCCCGCCGCCCAGCTCGCCGCCAGCTACAGCCGTTACGACGACGAGGACGAGGAAGGGCTGGATTCGGATCTTCCCATACAGCCCGAAACCGAGAACTTCTAACGGTGATCAGTGATCGGTGAACAGAGATCGGGCGGTTGCAAAGGCAGGCCTGATTTCCAATAGCTGATCACTGATAACTGATCACTGATAACTGATCGCTGGTCACTCATAACGGATCACTGATCACTGACTACTGAGAGATCGATATGCGTCATCGCAATGCAGGTTACAAACTCGGACGGAACACCAGCCATCGCCGCGCGCTGCTGCGCAACCTGGTTACGTCCATTCTTCTGGAGGATCGCGTCGAGACCACCGTGGCCAAAGCCAAAGCCGCGCGGCCTCACGTCGAGAAGCTGATCACCCTCGGCAAGCGCGGCGACGTGCATGCGCGCCGCCAGGCCCTTGGCTATCTGCAGACCCGCGAGGCCGTCACCCGCCTCTTTGACACCGTGGCCCCCCGCTACGGCGACCGCAATGGCGGCTATCTGCGCATCGTGCGCGCCGGCTTCCAGCGCGGCGACGGCGCGGAGAAGGTCTTCATCGAGCTGGTCGACGCCGAGCAGGTCCTCGATGAGAAGCGCCAGAAGCGTGCCGACGCGCGCGCCAAACGCCGCGAGGAGATGCAGAAGGCCATGGCTGAAAAGGAAGGCGAAGAAGGCGGCGAAGAGAAGGCTTCCTGACCCGGCTCATTCTCACCGTTTCACCGGGCGCGTCCCCCTGCGGGACGCGCCTTTTGTTTCGCTGCAAAAGTTCCCCGCAATCCCGGCCGCAGATGCTACGCTGTCGGGAACCATGCTGGCTGTGACGAAATCGAACTGGAGCGGACTGGGGCGGGGCAGCGGTCGTGCCGCGCAGGGCGACGAGTCAGCCCGCTCTCTCCAGCTCAGCCTTCTGCCGAAGGAAATTCCCCAGCTCCCCGGCTTCCAGGTGGCCTGTGCCTGGCGTCCCTCCAGCCAGGTCAGCGGAGACCTCTTCGACGTCTTTCCTCTGGATCCAGCGCCAGACGACCCCTCTCGCCTCGCCCTTTGCATCGCCGACATTTCCGGCAAGGGGGGTGGCGCCGTCACCCGGGCGCGCGAGCTGCATCTCGCTGTGCGCGACTACGCACCCCAGGCTGCCTCTCCCGCTGAACTGTGCACGCTGGTCAATCGCGCCTTGTCCAGCTCGACCGCTCCCGCCCGCTACGTCACCATGTGGTACGGCGTCCTCGAAACTTCGGGACGCCTCCAATACGAGAGCGCCGGACACTGCCTGCCCGTCCTGGTGCGCGCTGATGGCAGCGTCGTGTTCCCAGCCAGTTTCAGCGGCATCATCGGCATCTTTTCGCACTGGCTCTATCAGACCCAGGAAATCGAGCTGCATCCCGGCGACTGCCTGCTAGTCATGACCGATGGCCTCCTTCAGGCACGCCGTCGCCGCGAGGAGTTCGGCTATCGCCGCCTGATTGCAATGGTGGAAGCCGCGGGTCAGCAGAGCGCTGAGTCCCTCGCCTCGGGAATCATGGAATCCGTGACCGCCTTCTGCGGCGGCCGCTTCGAAGACGACGCCTCTCTCATCGCTGTCCGGGCGCAGCCGCGCGACGCGTAACCTCCTCCGGAGGTGCAAATGCGCTTCTCCGCGCGGGCGATTCACAGGATTGTAATCCTCCCTGCTCGCCTCGCCCGTTATAGTCTCAGCTATGTCCGCGGAAACCCTGATGCTGGAAAGCGTGGCAGGTCAACTGCCAGGCACGGCGATTCTCCGCCTCACCGGGCCCCTCACCCTCAATACACTCTTCGAGTTTCAGAACACGCTGCGCGCCGATCCTCCGTCGGCTCTCGTGCTCGATCTCACCGGCGTTCCTTACATGGACTCGTCCGGGATGGGCGCCATCATCAACTACTACGTCTCCTGCCAGCGCCACGGCCGCAAGCTGGTCGTAGCCGGCGTCAACGGCCGCGTGCTGGAACTCTTCAGGATGACGAAGGTTGACAGCCTGCTGGTCATGACGCCCACGGCAGCCGAAGGCGAAAGCCGCCTCGCAGCCCAGGCATAAGCCGCGGATCAGCACCGCTGCGCGCCGCACCTTCCTCTGCGCGTGACCCACCCCACGCTCACGATACAATCTCGCGTGGCCCCGGGGTTGAGTCGGGATCGGCGAAAGGTGTGGGATGGCGTTTTTTCTGGGTGTGGATGGAGGGGGAACCAAGGCAGTTTTTGTTCTCGGCGATGAGACGCGCGAGTTGGGGCGGGTTCGCACCGGCACCATCAAGCGGATGAAGACCGACGCCGCAACCGCTGAGGCGAACCTGCGCAGCGCCCTCAGGGATCTCGAGTCGGCCACCGGCGTCGCCGCCCGATCTATCACGCGCTGCTGTGTAGGCACCGCCGGCGAGAGCGTGCCGCTCGTCACCGATTGGTTGCACGATGCCTTCGGACGCCACGTAGGCGGTGAGCTGGTCATCGTGGGCGACGTGGAGATCGCCCTCGACTCGGCTTTCTTCGGCAAGCGCGGCGTGCTCGCGCTGGCCGGAACCGGGTCGAATGCAGCCGGCCGCGCCGCAACGGGCGCCGTGGTGCGAGCCGGAGGATGGGGTCCGGCGCTCGCCGATCAGGGATCCGGGCATTTTCTTGGCATCGCCGGCCTCCGGCGCGGCTTCCTCGCCCGCGACGAAGGACGCCCAACCCGGTTGCTGGAATCGGCCCGGGAGTTCTGGGGATTGCCCTCCGTCGAAGCGCTGATTGAATTTGCCAACGCTCAGCCCGCTCCGGATTTCTCCAAGCTCGCGCCCGCGGTGGTCTCTCTGGCTGAAGAAGGAGACGCCGTGGCCCTCGAAGTCATCGCGCAGGGCGGCCGCGACCTCGCCATGCTGGTTGGCCTCGTGATCGGTCACATCCGGCAGATCGAGGCACAAGAGAGCGATGCGAAGTTTGAGCCTCCCTCGGTCGCCGTGGCGGGCAGTATTCTGGAGCACGTCAGCGGCGTCCGCGACGCGATGGCGGTCGCTCTTGCCGAACGCTTTCCGGGCATTCGCGTCCTGGAGTCGTCCGCCGATCCTCCCGCGGGCGCGCTGTGGCGCGCGCGCCAGCCATAGGCTGGACGCCTCCACGTCATTGCGCCGCAGGTTGTTTCGCGTGCCACGGAGTGAGCCTCGGTATCCAGCGTCGGACGTGCGCGCAATAATCCGTGTACTGTGCGCCGAATGTGCGGCGCAGCCTGGGCTCCTCATAGAAACAGACGAAGAGATGCGTGGCGAGCCAGGCGCAGCCGGCGTAGACAAAGAGCCCGGGGCTGGCAAAGAGCAATCCCTGTCCGATGAGGATCAGCAGGATGGATACGTACATGGGATTCCGCACGTAGCGGTAGAGGCCGGTGACGACAAGGCTCTCAGGAGGCAGCGGCGGCGCTGGCGTGCCAAGGCCTTCCCACGCGAAGCGCCGCATGGCGTCGAGGGCGGCGGCCACGCCGGTGCAGAGCAGCAGAACGCCGGCCACACGCAGCGCGGCGGGATCCCACCTTGCCGGAGCAATCTGCCAGCCGGAAATCAGCCAGGGTACGAGACCGACGACCACTCCCGGCACAACGATGATGAAGACGACGGTGAGGAGCGTTGCCTTGCTGCGTTTCATGGGCCCCTCCTGCACGCTCACCTTTGCGCGCGATGGAGCTTTGCGACGAGAATAGTCCCTGGAGGGCAGTGCGGATGAAAAAACTGGCATGGATGGCGGCGTTCGCGGTCACGATGGTCACGGCAGGCGTGCTGGCGCTGCGCGCGCGCGCCCAGGAGCCGGTGATTCCGTATGCGCCGCCGCGCCCCGCGAATACTCTGGTCATGCTGCCGGACGGATCCACCGTTCATGTGGAACTGGCCACCACCCAGGTGCAAATGGAATACGGCCTGATGGGCCGCACGAATCTGCCTGAGGGCCGCGGGATGCTCTTTGTCCACCAGGATACGGGCGAGCATCCCTACTGGATGTATCACTGCAAAATCGCCCTCGACATCGTCTGGATGGATGCCGGTCACAGCATCGTGGAAATGAGCCCGAACACTCCGCCGTGCCGCGGCAAAGCCGCAACCTGCCCCAATTATGGCGGTCACGAGCCCGCCAAATATGTGCTGGAACTGCCTGCAGGTTCGATCGCCAGGCACCACTTGCAGGTAGGGCAGACGATCGACTTCAGCCTCTCGCAGTAACACCGCTGCAGAGGTAGTCGCGTTCGGAAGCGGTCAGCGCTTCTTCTTTTTCTGATCCTTCTTCGGGGGCTTGGCAGCCTTTTTCGCCGCGGGCTTCGCCGCGCTCTTGCTCGCCTTCGCTGGCTTCCGCACCGCCGCGTGGCCTTTTGGAGCAGGCTTCGCGGCCGGCTTGGCAGCTTTTGCAGGCGGTTTGGCCGGCTTCTTCGCCGCAGCCTTTGGCTCGGGTTTGCCAGGCTTCGCCGGCGGTTTCACTTCCGCCTTTGCAGCGGGCTTCGCTGGCGGTTTGCTGGCCGGTTTTGCAACCGCTTTCGGCTCGGGCTTCGGAGCTTCCTTCGAAGCCTTGCCCGGAGCCGCTTTCGTCCCAGCCGCCTTCGCAGGAGCTTTGCCTGCAGGGACGGGCTTGGGCGGCAGCGGATGCGCCTCGGGCTCCGTTTCGCCCTCGGCCTCCTCGTGTTCCTCGTCCTCGTCGTGTCCGGCCCGGGCTTCGGTTTCCTCTTCTTCCTCCTCGACGCGAGGCTCGGCCCGGCGGCCGCGCGCCCGCCGAATCACCACCGGCGGCGGCGGAGCGGGCGGCGAGTGTGGCTCCAGGAACGCGCGAATCTCCTCGTCGGTCTGCAGCTTGCCGTCCATAAACTGGAAGAACAGCGCCTCGGCGATGTTGCCAAACTCGGGCAGCTCGGGCGTGATGCGCATCTCCGCCATCAGCGCCGTGGGAATCTTCTGGCGTGCTTCCGGCCAGACATTGAAGAAGTTGTTGAACTTCTCGCGAACTGCCGGCTGCTTCGAGCTATACGCCAGCCAAAGAACCGCTTCCGGCTGGTAGCTCACAATCAGTTTCCAGGTCGCCGACGGCGTCGCGGCGCCTTTGCCCAGCAGCACCTTCGAGAACTCCCGCGCGGATTTCTCCAGGTCATTCCACTGCTCCACGAAACCATGGCGCGGGAGGAGCCGCTTCAGGCTGGCCACGTCCTTCGGCTGCATTTTCGCGGTCAGCAGTTCCATGTGCGCCGCGGAGGGATCCGGGTTAACCCCGAGCATCATCAGCTTGATGAGCACCCTGGTGAGCTCTTCCATGCCCTTCAGATCGGCCTTGGCCGCGCTCAGGGCAGGGCAGAGAACCTTCATCCAGCCCTCGGCCTCCAGCGCGCGCAGAGCCTTCAGAGCATCTTCCTCGTGCCCGATCTCTTCCAGCTCATATCCGCGGCTGAATGCAGAAATCTCGTCGATCACGCCTTCCGCTTTGGCATTCTCGTATCGCTGTTTGGTCCGGGCTTCCATCTCCCAGCCGGTCCGGGCGGCGAATCGCACCGCGCGCAGCATCCGGGAGGGGTCCTCAAGAAAGCCGTAGCTGGACGCCAGGCGCAGATGCCGCGCTTCAATGTCGGCGAAGCCGTTCAGAGGATCGAGAAGCAGCCCCCAGGACCCCTCGTTGAGAGAGATCGCCATGGCGTTCGCCGTAAAGTCGCGTCGGCGCAGGTCCTCGAGGATCGGCGCCCAGTGATAAACCGGCTTGCCCGGCTTGGGAAATTCCTCGCGGCGCGTGCTGGTCACTTCCACGCGAACGCCGCCGGGGAACCAGAAGAAAAGGGTACGCGAGGGCTCGTGTTCGCCCCACACGGTGGCCCCAGCTTTCTCCAGTGGTTTCCTCAGCTTGAGAGCGCTTCCCTGAACTGAAAAATCAAGGTCGCGAACCGGAAATCCGCTGGTCATATCGCGGACCGCGCCGCCGGCCAGAAACACGGTCATGCCGGCGTCGCGGGCGGCATCGCGAACGAGACGAAGGGCGTTTTGCTGGGGGGCAGAAAGACGATTTTCGAGAAGATAGTTATAGTCGGGCATGATGCTGACGAAATTGCGTTGGTGAGGCTCCGATCCTGCCCCCATTTGCCCGGAAATCCGCTCGTAAGCTCCAGAAATACAGCCACTTACGGGACAGAGGAGCTGCCTTCCAAGCTAACAATGTAACATATTGAGGCGTACGTGGCTACCGATTCTGCCCAGTTTTTGATGCGTGGCAGCCAATATGTGCAACAATCCTCGTTGCTTTTGCCGGTACGGTCGGCGGCACAGGTGCAGAAAAGCATGTCCTCCAGCCGAAAAAAGGCGATTTTCCGAAAACTCTCTCGCGACTGGCTGGCGGGCTACCTGGCCGCCGGCAATTTCGTCCACGGCGGACGCGTCGAGATGCTCGATCTCGAAGGCAAGGTCATCGCGCTGGAGGCCGAGGACCTGAAGTGGATTTGCTATGTTCGCGATTTCAATTCCGGCGAGCTGAACAATCCTGAGCGTCTCCTGCGCAAGACCTTCGCCGGACGGCCGCGCGGGGAGGGGCTCTTCGTCCGGGTGCGCCTCAGGGACGGTGACCTGCTGGAAGGCCTGGCGGCGAACGACGCCAGCCTGGTGGCGAGCGATGGAGTCTTCCTCACCCCCCCGGACCTGCGGTCGAACACGCAGCGAATCTGGATCCCGAAGGCCGCGCTGGAAAGCCTGGAAGTCGTCGCCGTCATCGGCGGCGCGAAGAAGCCGCGGCCGGCGACTGGAGTAGAGGAGAAGGCGCCTGCCGCCCAGGAAGAGCTGTTCTGAGGAACCGCGTCAGCCCGCCGGGGATTCTCCCTTGACGAAAGGGCAATGGTTCTCAGCGATGCGGATGGCCCCTGCGCGCGGTTGCGGCGCCGGAAGAGAAGATCTGCAAAAGACCTGTACGCTTCACCGTCAAAGTAACCTGACATAGCGGAGGACCCGATGAGGATCAGCTTTCTCGGCCTGGGCAAAATGGGTACCCCCATCGCTCGGCTGCTGCTGAAGAGCGGCGAGGACGTGACGGTGTGGAACCGGACCGCGTCGCATGCAGACGCGCTGGGACGCGAAGGCGCACGCGTGGCGCAGACGCCGGCGGAGGCGGTCGCAGGCTGCGATGTCGTCTTCACCATGGTGATGGACGACGCGGCACTGGAAGCGGTGCTCCATGAAGGCGGAGTGCTGGCGCGGATGGCAAAGGGTTCCATTCATGTATCCCTCAGCACGGTCAGCGTGGCGCTGTCGCGGAAGCTGACCGAGGAGCATGCGCGGCGCGGGCAGCACTGGATTGCCGCGCCGGTCTTTGGGCGTCCGCACATTGCCGAGGCCGGAAAATTGTGGCTGGCCGTGGCGGGCGAAAGGGAAGCGGTCGAGCGCGTGCGCCCTCTGCTGGAGCGGTTCAGCCGCGGCATCACCGTAGTGGCCGAGACGCCGTGGAGCGCGCACGCCCTGAAGCTGGGCGGCAATTTCCTCATCACCGCGATGATCGCGTCCCTGTCGGAAAGCTTCCTCTATGCAGAAATGATGGGAGTCAAACCCGAAGTCTTTCTGGAGACGGTAAACAGCGCGCTCTTCCAGTCCCCGTTCTACCAGATGTACGGCAGCATCATGCTGCATCCGCCGGAAAAGCCCGGGGGAACCATGGCGCTGGGCGAAAAGGATACGCGGCTCTTCTGCGAGGCCGCGCATGCGGCTGGCGTGAGCACGCCGCTCGGAGATCTCTTTCTGGCGACGCTGCGCCGCGCCATCGAGGCCGGCATGTCTCACCAGGACTGGGCCGCAGGGTATCTGCAGTTGCAGAGTGCGAGTGGTCGCCTTCCGGATGCCGGATCGCAGCGGTTACGATAAGGGGCATGAGCCAGCAAAGCCTGAGGAATCGGATCGTTTTCATCACCGGCGCCAGCGCGGGCATCGGAGCGGCCTGTGCGCGCGCGTTCGCGGCGCAGGGTGCGCGGCTGCTCCTGGCCGCGCGGCGCCTCGAGCGCCTGGAAGCGATGGAGGTCGATCTTCTCGAATCCGGAGCCTCCGCGCTGCATGCGTTTCAGCTCGACGTACAGGATCGTGCCGCGGTGGAGCGGGCACTGGGCGAACTGCCCGAGGAGTGGCGCGCTATCGAAGTGCTGGTGAATAATGCCGGCCTCAGCCGCGGCCTGGACAAGCTGTGGGAAGGCCAGCCTCAGGACTGGGAAGAGATGATCGACACCAACATCAAGGGGCTGCTCTGGGTGAGCCGCGTGGTCGTGGCGGGTATGGTCGCGCGCGGACGCGGCCATGTGGTCAACCTGGGATCGACGGCGCAGGAACTGGCCTATCCGGGCGGTAACGTCTACTGCGGAACGAAAGCGGCGGTGAAGCTCATCAATGACGGCCTGCGCCAGGACCTGATGGGGACGCCGGTACGCGTGACCAGCATCGATCCTGGGATGGTCGAGACCGAGTTCAGCGAAGTGCGTTTTCGCGGAGACTCAGCGCGGGCGACAAAGGTCTACCAGAACATCACCCCGCTCACGCCCGAGGATGTGGCCGACGCAGTGGTGTGGGCGGTGACGCGTCCGGCTCACGTAAACATTGCGCACCTGCTCATGACCACCATCGATCAGGCGAATTCGATCATGTTCAATCGGAAAACTTAGGGAAGCGGCTCGCTGCGGGCGCCCCTCCGCTCGAAGGTGAGATTCACCGATCGTTTGCCCATGGGCCTGGTGCGATGCCGAACGCCTTTCTTCACGGTAATCATGTGGCCGGGCATGAGCTCCACCGTGCGGTCGCTGAAATCGATGAAGAGACCGCCTTCCAGGGCTAGAAAGCTCTCATCCGAGTCCGGATGGCAGTGCCAGTGATACGGCTCGGTCATCACGCTGATGCGAACCTCGTGATCGTTCACCGTCGTAATAGAGTGGTTGTTGTACGCATCTGCCGTCGCTGACTCGGCCGCAAGGCTGATCACTTCAGGACAGGAATCCTGCATCGGATGCTCCACGTTATGGCTGGCGCCAGGGATCGGGATGCGGATTACAGCGCCGCCAGCCTCGATTCGATTTCGGCCAGCGCCGCTTCGAGTGCCTTGCGGCGGACCGGATTGGACGTACGCTCGTCGAGAATGCGTTCGCGCTGCAGCTCCAGGGCCTGACGCTGGCGCAGGCGCGCGGCGTCCGCCTTGTCGTCGCTCGAGGAGCCGGGCGCGGGTTGCTGATCCCGAGACTGCGCCTCCACCTGCTCTTCGACGGACTTGCTCTCCCAGCCTCTTGCCATAACTCCATGGTAGCGCGTATCACAGAGAACGCTGCATCCTGCGCGAATGCCGTTGCATCGGTGAAACCATGAAAGCCTGGCGCATCTCTTCTTTCGGCGTGAA
>Ga0335074_10001989_pt1 | contig 27761 bp, 25 predicted proteins | sample Lox_Sample_23_FD_206715 | JGI IMG/M metagenome (GOLD analysis project Ga0335074, IMG submission 206715) | Soil microbial communities from Loxahatchee National Wildlife Refuge, Florida, United States - Lox_Sample_2.3 | ecosystem: Environmental > Terrestrial > Soil > Wetlands | place: USA...
CCGCGCGGGTAGCGTTGACGTCACCAGCGGAGTTCTCGCGGCGAACCGCCCAGGACCAGCGGGCTGACATGGTTCCCGCCCACGCCGAATGGCGGGCGAACGGGAGGCAAGGCAGGGACATGGCCAGCGTGTACTGCATCAGATGCGGTCAGGAAAACCCTGAGGGGGCACGCTTCTGCTCGCAGTGCGGCAACCCGCTTGCCCGCGGCGGCGGTGAGGGCGCATCCGAGACCACGTCGATCATCTCGCTCGGCGGCACCGACGCCCCCGACGCGGATTATGGCGATGAGTCGGTTGCCGACGCCGCGACCGTCGACACGCTGCCGCCCGGCACGGCGCTGCTCGTCGTCCAGCGCGGCCCGAACGCCGGGAGCCGGTTCCTCCTGGACAGCGACCTGACGCTGGTCGGCCGCCATCCGGACAGCGATATCTTCCTGGACGACGTGACCGTCTCCCGGCGGCACGCGGAGTTTTACCGCTCCGGCAACCGGTTCACGGTCCGCGACGTGGGCAGCCTGAACGGCACCTACGTCAACCGGGAGCGGATCGAGGAGACCGACCTGACCGGCGGGGATGAGGTGCAGGTGGGCAAGTTCCGCCTGTTGTTCCTGCTCGGCCCGCGCTCGGGCGCGGAGCTCGGCGGCGGCGGGGGCGCACAGGTCGGCGGATGAGCGCACAGCCTGCCCGCGCATATCTCGGCATCGGCGAGGTGCTGGTCCGGCTCCAGGACGAGTTTCCCGACGTGAGCTTGTCCAAGATCCGGTTCCTGGAGTCGGAGGGGCTGATCGAGCCCGCGCGCTCGCCGTCCGGTTACCGCCGCTTCGACGAGGCCGACGTGGAGCGGCTGCGCTACATCCTGACCGTGCAGCGCGACCAGTACCTGCCGCTGCGGGTGATCAAGGAGCGGCTGCTGCCGCCGGCGCCGGACCAGGGTAACGGGGAGGCCGCGGACCCCGCGGCCGGGCCCATGACCCGCCGCCAGCTCCTGACCGCGGCCGAGATCGACGAGGGCCAGCTGGCCGAGCTGGAGACGTTCGGGCTGGTCCGGCGGGTAGGGCGGGTGTACGGCCCCGACGCGTTGCAGGTGGCGTGCGCGGCCTCGGTGCTCGGCCGGTTCGGCGTGCAGCCGCGGCACCTGCGGGCGGTCAAGGCGGCGGTCGAGCGGGAGATGTCGTTCATCGAGCAGGTCGTCGCGCCGACCCTGCGACAGCGCAATCCGGAGGCCCGGGAGCAGGCGGGCCGGACCGCACGGGAGATCGCGGCGCTGACGATGCGGCTGCACGGCGCGCTGATCGAGGCCGCGCTGGCCGAGGCCGGTTTTCCCGGGGATGGCCTTGGGCCGCCCGCAGCTGGGTATGGCCATCCAGCGGGAGGGGCGAGTGCCTGAGGTGACCCGGCGGAAAGACCCCGGCATCCGGGTTTCCCGCGCATCCGATCGGGGCGCGGGCGGGCACGCCCCGATAGCGGGTGTACGTTGACAAAGGGAGTGGCCTTAGACCGGGGTCGCAAGTGAGGCTGCGCGTCAGGCGCACGTGAGGACGGAGCCGCCGTGAGGCAGATGGAGGTCGTAGGCGTCCGGGTCGAGATGCCCACGAACCAGCCCATCGTCCTGCTCAAAGAGACGCAGGGGGAACGGTACTTGCCGATTTGGATCGGCCCGATGGAGGCGACGGCCATCGCCTATGCGCAGCAGGGGCTGGTGCCAGTGCGGCCGCTGACCCATGACCTGATGCGCGACATCCTCGAGGCACTCGACGTGCAGCTGCGCACGGTGAACATCACTGCCCTGCGCAACGGCACGTTCTTCGCGGATCTGGTCTTCTCGAACGGCAAGGAGGTCAGCGCGAGGCCATCCGACTCGATAGCCCTGGCCCTGCGCACCGGTGCCTCGATCTTCGCGGCCGACGAGATCCTCGAGGAAGCCGGGATCGCGATACCGGACGAGCAAGAGGACGAGGTAGAGAAGTTCCGTGAGTTCCTCGACACGATCACTCCCGAGGACTTCGGCCGGGCGACCTGACCGGGTCAGCGAACGGGACCGGCCGCGGGGGCGACGGTTTGTCGTGACTCATGACTGTAACCGCGACGCGCCGCGGGAGATCGTTGACGACCTCGGCACGGTCGGCCTACGGTTCGAGACGAGTACCCAGGGACTCCTGGTCCCGGGCCGGAGGTGCGCGTGGCGGTGATCAAGGGCAAGGGCCAGACGGCGGGCATGCGCGGCGACGCGGTCCCCAGCCAGGCCGACATCTCCCGCGCCGACGAGCAGGGCCTGCTGTTCGGCGAGGAGCTGGAGCCGACGCCCGAGGACGTGGGCTACCGTGGCCCGACCGCCTGCACCGCGGCTGGGATCACCTATCGTCAGCTGGATTACTGGGCCCGGACCGGGCTGGTGGAGCCGAGCGTCCGCCCGGCCAGCGGCTCCGGGTCACAGCGCCTCTACGGCTTCCGCGACATCCTGGCGCTCAAGATCGTCAAGCGGTTGCTCGACACCGGCATCTCGCTGCAGCAGATCAGGACCGCGGTGGGCTACCTGCGCGAGCACGGCGCGAGCGACCTGGCCCAGGTCACGCTGATGAGCGACGGCGTGAGCGTCTACGCGTGCACCTCGCCGGACGAGGTGGTGGACCTGCTGCAGGCGGGCCAGGGCGTGTTCGGCATCGCGCTCGGCCGGGTCTGGCAAGAGGTCGAGGGCACCCTGGCCGACCTCCCGTCGGAGCGGGCCGAGGAGGCCGGGGAGGCGACGCCGGAGTCCGGCGGCCCGGACGAGCTGGCCCGCCGCCGCGCCCGCAAGACCGGCTAACGGCCTGCGGCGCTGGCCGTTATTCCTGTTCTGCCCTGGTCTGTTCGGCCTTGGCCTGGACCCCCGCGATGAACAGGTCGATCCCGAACCGGTCGTGGAACTCCTGATAGTCGGCGCCGCAGTTGGTCATCGGGCCCGCTGCCTCGACCATGCGCGGGTAGCGAGCGGGCGGCAGCAGGGCGAGCCGGACCTGGTGGCGGCGCTGCATCTCGGCCAGGTCGTCCTCGGTCACCGACGTATCGAACCCCGGCGTGCTCATCACGAGCATGAGGCCGGTCCACAGTCCGCTGCGGGCGATCTCGCTCGCCGCCGCCGGATCGAATCCGGCCCCGTGCAGCACCTCCAGCGTGGTCTCGGTGACCCGCAGCGCCGCGTCGTTGTTCAGCTTTTCGCTCGAGGCCAGCACCTGGGACGCGCACCGGTGCGTCCGCAGCACGCGTACCAGCGACTCCATCACGCCGCGCAGCTGCTGCGACCAGTCCGCCGCCGGGTCGATGTCGGCGTCGATCTCGCCCCAGATCCGCTCGGCCAGGCCCGCGAACAGCGCTTCCTTGTTGCGGAAATGCCAGTAGAACGCCATCGGCGTGACGCCTAGCTGGTTGGCCAGCCGCCGGATCGTCAGCGCCTCGAGCCCGTCCGCGTCGGCGATGGCCAGGGCCTGATCGACCACTGCCTCCTTGCTCAGCCGCGGTCGGTCAAGGTCGCCGTCGCCTGCCTGTGTCTGTGCCATCACTTGACAACTATACGCCGTACAAGGCAGGCTAGCCAAGGATGTACAACGTATAGGAGCAACGTACAGGGACACCGTATGGGAACGGTGTACATGGCGGACAGAGGGAGCAGGCAGATGGCCAGACGCTGGTGGAGCCTGGTGGCGGTGGCGCTCGCCACCTTTATGACGTATCTCGACAACAACGTGACCAACGTCGCGATCCCGACCATCCAGCGCGACCTGCACCTGTCGATCGCCGGGCTGGAGTGGGTGGTCAGCAGCTACATCCTGGCCTTCGCCGGGCTGCTGCTGGTCGGCGGCAAGCTGGCCGATGTCTACGGGCGGCGCCGGCTGTTCTTCATCGGGCTTTCGGTGTTCACGCTCTCGTCGCTCGGCGCGGGACTGGCCGGCAGCGGCGGCGAACTGATCACCATGCGGCTGCTACAGGGCGTCGGCGCCGCCCTGCTCGTGCCGACCACGCTGGCGATCATCGTCGCCACGTTCCACGACGTGCGCGAGCGCACCACCGCGGTCGCCGTGTGGACCGCGATCGGCGCGATGGCGCTGGCGTTCGGGCCGCTGATCGGCGGCTTCATCAGCCAGCACGTGCACTGGGGCTGGATCTTCTTCATCAACGTGCCGGTCGGCGCGGTCACGTTCGCCATCGCCCTGTTCGCCGTCCGGGAGTCGCGCGACACCTCGGTGGGCCGGCACCTGGACGTGCCCGGCCTGGCCGCATCGGTGGTCGGGCTCACCTCGCTCGTCTACGCGCTCATCGAGGGCCACGACAAGGGCTGGACCTCGGCCGTGATCATGGGCGCCTTCGGGCTGGCCGCCCTGGCCGGCGCGGCGTTCACGCTGATCGAGAGCCGGTCCGCGCAACCGATGATCCCGCTCGGGCTGCTGCGGTCGCGGGTGTTCAGCGGCGGCCTCGGCACGATGATGCTCTGGGCGTTCGGGATCTTCGGGATCTACTTCTTCACCTCGATCTACCTGCAGGACGTGCTCGGGTTCTCGCCCACCAAGGCCGGGCTGGCCTTCCTGCCGATGGCGCTGTGCATGGCGGTGTTCGCCGGGATCGGCGGCCAGCTGGGCGCGAGGTTCGGCGCGCACCGCCTGGTCGCGCTCGGCCTGGCGCTCAACGCGGTCGGCCTGTACCTGTTCTCCCGGCTCGGCGCGGGCGCGACCTTCGCCAGCCTGATGCCCGGCTTCCTGCTGTTCGGCGCCGGGTCGGGCCTGATGAACGTGCCGCTGACCAACGTGGTGCTCGGCTCCATGCCGCGAGAGCGCTCCGGCATCGCCTCGGCGCTGCTGAACAACTCGCGCGAGGTCGCCGGGCTGCTCGGCGTCACCGTGATCGGCGCGGTGCTGCGGTCCCGCCAGGGCGTCGCGCTGCGGCACGGCACGAGCCCGCTGCCGGCCTTCCTCGACGGGTACCACGCCGGGCTGGCCGTCACGATCGCGCTCGTCGCGGTCGGCGTGGCTTTCGCCTACCTGATGCTGCGCCGCGCCCCCGCGGCCGGCGAGCCGGTCGCCGTCGCGGTCGGCGAGATCCGTGCCGTCGAGGAGGGAACGGCCGCCCGCGAGCCCGCCGACTCCCGCAGCTAAACCACAAGATCCGCCAGGACGGACGATCCTCAGGGCATATCCCTGAGGATCGTCCGCCGTAATGGATCAAGGAGTGCGGGGCGGGCGGGGCGGGGTCGTGTCTTACCGCGGGCTGGCGGTGGGAGCGGGTAGGCTCGGGGGCGCTGATGACACCGCCCGGGAGAGTCCCCGCGCAGCCAGCGGCGGGGCGCCGAAGGGGCAACATCCCCGGAACCTCTCAGGCATCAGGGACCGGGCGGGACAAGCGGCTCTGGAACCCGCGCGCGCTCGCGGGGACAGAGGGGGACTCCGGCTAACAGCACAGGGCAGCCCGGCGGCGGGCTCCCGGCGAGGGAGGCTCCCCAGTGAACTTCGCGCATCGTCACATCGGGCCGTCCGAAGACGATCAGGCCCAGATGCTCAAGACCGTCGGATACGGCTCGCTCGACGAGCTGACCTCGGCCGCGCTGCCGGCCGGCCTGGCCGCCGACCGCGAGCTGGGCCTGCCCGGCCCGCTGACCGAGGAACAGGCCCAGGCCGAGCTGCGCCGGATGGCCGGCCGCAACCAGGTGCTCACCTCGATGATCGGCCTGGGCTACTACGGCACCGTGACGCCCGCGGTGATCCGGCGCAACCTGCTCGAGAGCCCGGCCTGGTACACCGCGTACACGCCGTACCAGCCGGAGATCTCCCAGGGCCGCCTAGAGGCGCTGCTCAACTTCCCGACCATGGTCGAGGACCTGACCGGGCTGCCGGTGGCGGGCGCGTCCATGCTGGACGAGGCGACCGCGGCGGCCGAGGCGATGACCCTGGCCCGGCGCGCGGCGGGCAAGGGCCGGCTCTTCCTGGCCGACGCCGATTGCCTGCCGCAGACCCTGGCCGTGCTGGCCACCCGGGCCGAGCCGCTCGGCATCGAGCTGGTCACCGCCGAGATCACGCCGGAGCTGATCGCGGCGCAGCCGGACGGCGAGCTGTTCGGCGTGCTGCTGCAGTACCCGGGGGCCAGCGGCGAGGTCCGCGACCTGGCCCCGGCGATCGAGGCGGCCCGGGGCCGCGGCGCCCTGACCGCGGTCGCCGCCGACCTGCTGGCGCTGACCCTGCTGCGGCCGCCCGGTGAGCTCGGCGCGGACATCGCGGTCGGCAGCACGCAGCGGTTCGGCGTGCCGATGGGCTTCGGCGGTCCGCACGCGGGCTACATCAGCGTCCGCGACGCGCTCAAGCGCCAGCTGCCGGGGCGCCTCGTGGGCGTCTCACTGGATGCCGATGGCCATCCCGCCTACCGGCTCTCGCTGCAGGCCCGCGAGCAGCACATCCGCCGGGAGAAGGCCACCAGCAACATCTGCACCGCGCAGGTGCTGCTGGCCGTGGTGGCGGCCATGTACGCCGCGTACCACGGCCCGGATGGCCTGACCGCGATCGCCCGCCGGGTGCACCGCCGCGCCGCCGTCCTGGCGCGCACGCTGGAAGAACAGGGATTTGTTACGCACCGTCGCCCCCTCTTCGACACCGTCAGGGTGATCCTGCCCGGGGGGGCCGACGCGGCGGTGGCCCGGGCCTGCGCGGCCGGCTACAACCTGCACCGGGCCGGCCCCGACGCGGTGCAGATCGCCTGCGACGAGACCACCACCGAGGCGCAGCTGCGCGAGGTCGCGCGGGCGCTGGCCGGGCGCGACGTCGACCTGGTGACCGACGCCCCGGACGCGCTGCCCGAGCAGCTGCGGCGCGACAGCGCGTTCCTCACCCATCCGGTGTTCAACGCGCACCACAGCGAGACCTCGATGCTGCGGTACCTGCGGCGGCTGTCCGACTTCGACATCGCGCTGGACCGGTCGATGATCCCGCTCGGCTCGTGCACGATGAAGCTCAACGCGGCGGCCGAGATGGAGCCGATCAGCTGGCCGGAGTTCGCCCAGCTGCACCCGTTCGCCCCGGCCGATCAGACCGAGGGCTACCTGGAGCTGATCGGCGGGCTCGAGGACGCGCTCACCGAGATCACCGGGTACGACGCGGTGTCACTGCAGCCCAACGCGGGCTCCCAGGGCGAGCTGGCCGGGCTGCTGGCCATCCGCCACTATCACGCCTCGCGCGGCGAGCCGGGGCGTGACGTATGCCTGATCCCGGAGTCGGCGCACGGCACCAACGCGGCCAGCGCGGTCCTGGCCGGGCTGCGCGTGGCCGTGGTCAGATGCGGCCCCGACGGCGCCATCGACGTGGCCGACCTGCGCGCCAAGCTGGACGCGCACGCCGGGAGCATCGCGGCCATCATGCTGACCTACCCGTCGACCAACGGCGTGTTCGAGGCGACCGTCGGCGAGGTGGCCGAGCTGGTACACGCGGCGGGCGGGCAGGTGTACGTGGACGGCGCGAACCTGAACGCGCTGGTCGGTCTGGCCCGGCCGGGCACGTTCGGCGCCGACGTGTCGCACCTGAACCTGCACAAGACGTTCTGCATCCCGCACGGCGGCGGCGGCCCGGGCGTCGGCCCGGTCGCGGTCCGGGCCCACCTGAAGGAGTTCCTGCCCGGTCGGCCCTTCGGCTCGAGCGGCCCGGTCGGCCCCGTGGCGGCGGCACCGTACGGCTCGGCCGGGATCCTGCCGATCTCCTGGGCCTACATCCGGATGATGGGGGCCGAGGGGCTGCGCCGGGCCACCGGCGTGGCGATCCTGTCGGCCAACTACCTGGCCCGGCGGCTGAACCCGCACTTCCCGGTGCTGTACACCGGGCGCGACGGGCTGGTCGCGCACGAGTGCATCCTGGACCTGCGGCCGCTGACCGGCAACACCGGGATCACCGCCGAGGACGTGGCCAAGCGGCTGATCGACTACGGGTTCCACGCACCCACGATGTCGTTCCCGGTGGCGGGCACGCTGATGGTGGAGCCGACCGAGAGCGAGGACCTGGCCGAGCTGGACCGGTTCTGCGACGCCATGATCGCGATCAGGCGGGAGATCGCCCGGGTCGCCTCCGGCGAGTACGACGCCAAGGACAACCCGCTCAAGAACGCCCCGCACACGGCCAGCATGCTGCTGTCGGGCGAGTGGGAGCACCCGTATGGGCGGGAGGACGGCGCCTACCCGCTGCCGGGCGATCGCCGGGGCAAGTACTGGCCGCCGGTGCGCCGGATCGACCAGGCCTATGGCGACCGGAACCTGATGTGCGCCTGCCCGCCGCCGGAGGCGTTCGCCGACTGACCGGCGCGCAGCCGGTCGTCCAGGTAGAGCAGGAACGTCGGGATCCAGTGGCTGCGGTTGAACCCGGCGGTCGGCTCGAGCGTGGCCACCAGGGCTACATGCTCGTCCGCCGCCGCGCGCGCAGGTCGATCACTTCGTGAAGTACCAGTTTTCCGGCGTCAGGCTTTCGATCGGGCTCTGCGGCAGGGTTCCGTGCAGCTTCGTGGAGATCTCCGAGATCTGGTAGACCGGCTGCGGCATCCACAGCACCGGGACCTGGCTGGCCATGTAGTTCTCATACGCGGTCAGGGTGCCCGGGCCGTGCACGGTCGCGGCGATCAGCTTGTCGGCGGCCGGGTCGGAGTAGTTGCTGGCGTTCGAGCCCGAGCCGGTTTCGAACAGCTGGTCGCCAGTGGGATAGGGGTCGACCCCGTAGGTCCAGCCGCCGCCGTAGTTCAGCATCTGCCAGGAGCACGAGGCCTGGGCGGCGGTGCACGGGTTGAGCAGGCTGATGATCGAATCGAACGGGGCCGTGGTCAGGTTGAGCTGGATTCCGGCCTGGGAGAAGCTCGACTTGAGCGCCTGCATCTCCTGGTTGGTCGTGACCAGCCCGCTGCCGTACTCAAGGTTGAACGTCAGCGCCGTGCCGCCCGCGATGCCCGGCCCGCAGTGCCCGGCGCCGCTGCCCGCCGAGGTGCAGGTGGTCACGCCGTTGGGCTTGACGCTCCAGCCGTGGCTGGATAGCAGCCTGATCGCGGTCTTCGGCGAATACGGCCAGGGGCCCTTGGTCTCGTAGGCGTCGCTGTAGGGGTTGGACGGCTTGGACGGCACCGGGCCGTAATTGGTGTGGCCGAACCCCTGGAGCGGGCCCTGCACGAACGAGGGCTGGTCGATCAGCGACTGCATCGCCTGACGGATATAGGCCTGGGCGATGATCGGCCCGGTCTCGGGGTTGTGGTAGTTCATCAGGAAGTAGGTGGTGCCCCAGCCCTGCCACTGCTTCTCGGTGTAGCCCTGGGAGGCCAGCACCGAGGATTGCGATGCCTCGGCCGGCGGCACGTAGCCGTAGGTGATCGTGCTGCCCGAGCGCAGCACGTTCAGCTCGGCGGTGTCGGTGGTGAACGGCAGCTCGACGAAGTAGCTCAGCCTGGGCTTGCTCGGCCCGGCGTAGTTTTTGTTCGCGGCGAACTTGGCGTACCCGTCGGACTGGTAGCCGACCAGCTTCCACGGCCCGTCCACGACCTTCCACAGCGGGTTGCTGCCGTAGGTGGAGATGTCCTTGGACTGCGCGGTCAGGAAGTTGAAGACCGCCTTGGCCCCCGAGGTCGTCTGGTCGTAGTTGCCGACCTTGCCCGTGGCCGAGGTCTTGTCCCAGGCCTGGACCGGAAGTGGCGTGATCTGGGTCAGCTGGTCCTCGGTGAACCAGGTGGGGTTGAACGACCCGGTGAGGGTCAGCACGATCGTCTTGGAATTGACGATCTTGTAGCTCTTCAGGTTGTCCGGGAACTCGCCCGGGATGTAGGCGGCGAAGTCCGCCTTGTTGGCCTTCAGCAGGTTGATCCAGAAGGCCACATCACGGGTGGTCACCGGCTGGCCGTCGGACCAGGTGTCGTTGCCGAGGTGGATCGTGACCACCGAGTCGTTGTCGCTGTAGGCCGGCGGGGCGGCCAGGCTCATCGCGGGGTCGACCACCGGCTGGCCCTGGCCATTGCCGATCCAGTACAGCGACCGGAACGAAAGGCGCTGGAACTCCTCGATGTTGGCCACGCTGTAGTACGAGGCGGTGAGCATCGGGAAGATGTAGTTCGGCGTGACCCCGGGCGGCAAGGCGAACGTCGCCGTCCCGCCGCTTAACGGCTTGCCGCTCGCACCGCTCGTTCCGGACGAACCGCTGCTGCAGGCCGAGGCCAGGAGGGTGAGGGCGGCCATGGCGGCGACGGCCGGGCGCACTCGGACGCGGAGTTTCATGCTGTCCTCCCGAGGTAGAGACCGCCCCCGCCGGTCGCGTTCTGGCTGGCGGCAAGGACCAGGTCCAGCCCGGTCGCCTGCAGCGTCATGGACATCGAGGGCTGCCGGTCCGGCTCGGTCACCAGATCCGGCAGCAGCGGCACGTGCAGGAAGCCCACCCGGCAGTGGATGTCCAGCTCCCGAGCGGCCCGCGCCGCGCAGTAGAAGGACAGGTTGCACAGGTAGCTGCCCGCCGACTGGGACAGGTAGCCCGGGATCCCGGCGTCCCGCCAGGCGCTCAGGATCTCCTCCGCCGGCAGCGTGGTGAGGTAGGCGGCCGCGCCGTCGGCGGCGACCGGCGCCCGGGTCACGCTCACGCCGTCGGCGTCGGCGTGGTCCGGCGGCCAGTGCGCGAGGTTGACCGCGACGGCCTCGATGCTCAGCGCCGTCCGTCCCGCGGCCAGGCCGACGCCGAGCCACACGTCCGGGCGGTGCTTGTCCATCAGCTGGGGCACCGCCTCCGCCACGCGCTGCATCGACACCGGCAGGACCTCGGCCACCACGTCGTCGTGACCGCGGCCGGCCAGGGAGCGAACCAGCAGCTCCGAGGGGTTGACCGCAAAATCCCCGAATGGCCCGAACCCCTGCACAACCGCTCGCATGCACGTCTCCCGCCGATGCCGGTGATTTCGTATACCGTATAAAGTGTTCCAGTCCGAGCGCCAGATCCCCGTCCGCGCACCGCGCGGCCACGGCGGGGGACGGCGCCCGCCCGACCGCGAGCGGCACGCAGACGCCCGTACGCGGCACGCTGTTGGCCCGTCGCCGATCCCTTGGCGGTCGGGCGGTTGCGGCGGGCGCCCGCTCGGGAGGCGCGCCGCGAGCGGGCACCCCACCGCGGCCCGCCGGGCACCTTTTCCCGGGGGATGAACCGGGCGAAATTGGGTGATCAACTCCCTGGGACGGATGAAATGTCGGTGGCGGCGGCGATTCGCGCGCCCGCTGGGAGGGGCGCGGGCCGATATCGTGACCGGGCATGAGGGTGATAACCGGCGCCGGGCGGTACACGAGCCCGGCCGGCGGAGCGCAGAACCACTGGGTCGAGCACCTGCGGGTTGCCGACCTGAGCGTCGGGAGCTACTCGATACCGGCCGGCGGCACCGACGACCAGGTGCCGCACACCGAGGACGAGATCTACGTGGTGACCGCCGGGCGCGCGGTGCTGCGGGCGGGCACCGACAGCGCCGAGGTCGGCCCGGGGTCCGTCGTGTTCGTGGCCGCGGGCGAGGAGCACCGGTTCACCGACATCACCGAGGACCTGGCCGCGATCGTGGTGTTCGCGCCCGCCGAGGGCGCCCGTGATCCGGCCGCGGGGGGCAGCTAGCCGGCCCGGCCGGCCGGGATCGTGCGGCCCTTCCACTGGCCGCCGCGGCCCAGGTGGTAGCGGCGGGCCGAGTCGGCGGTCATCCCGGCGTACAGCAACGCGACCAGCGGCAGCAACGGCGCGCGCCACGGTGAGAGCGAGTACAGCGCCAGCATCGGCACGTAGCTGACCGTCATGATCGCCCACCCGGCCAGGCCCGCCGCGGCCAGCCAAGCCGCGCTCGCGCCGCCGCCCGCGGCCAGCCGGGCCAGTCCGCCGAGCGCGGCGGCCGGCGGCAGCGCGTAGAGCCACAGCAGGCCGGCCAGCGTCCCGGCGAGCATGACCGGGGAGTAGCGCAGCTGGGTGTAGGCGCTGCGGGCGATCATGTCCCACAGGCCGGCCAGCCGCGGATACGGCCGGCGGCTGGTGACGTCGGTGGTCAGTCCGAGCCAGCAGCGGGCGGGCGCGGGGGATCGCTTCAGCAGCCGGCCCAGCGCCACGTCGTCGATGCGCGCGCCGCGGATCGGCCCGAGCCCGCCGGCCGCCTCCAGGACGGTGCGGCGGACCAGCATGCACCCGCCCGCGGCGGCCGCCGTGCGCGCGCCCGGCCGGTTCACCCGCCGGAACGGGTAGAGCATGGCGAAGAAGTAGACGAATGCCGGGACGATCAGCCGCTCCCAGAGCGTCTCCGCGCGCAGCAGCGCCATCTGCGAGACCAGCCCGCGGTCGTCGTCCTGCGCCGCCGCCACCAGCGCCGCGAGCACCCCCGGCGCGTAGCCGATGTCGGCGTCGGTGAACAGCAGGTACTCGGCGTCGCCCGCGGCCAGGCGGCCCTGCTCCATGGCCCAGACCTTGCCCGCCCAGCCGGCCGGCGTGGGGCATCCCGCCACCACCCGGAGCCGGCCCGGCGCGGCGCCGCCGAGTGCCCCGGCGACGTCAGCCGTTCCGTCCGAGCTGTCGTCGTCGACGAGCACGACCGAGAAGTCCCCTTGGTAATCCTGGTTGAGCAGGCTGGGGAGCGTAAGAGACAGGACTTTGGATTCGTTGCGGGCCGGCACGACCGCGACCACGCCCGGCCATGAGCGGCGGGCCGAGCCAGCGGGCGGCAGGCGCTGGTCGGTGTGCCAGTAGCCGCCGTGGCCGACGAGCAGGTACGCCCAGGTGAGCGCGGCGAGCGAGGCGAGCGCGGCGGCGACGAGCACCGGCACAGCCTGACATACACGCGATTCCGGGCGCGCGGCGCGGCGGTTATGACGTGACCCGCGCATAGAGTTGCTGCGTGGCAGATCCGCACGCCTACCGGCCCGCCCCGGGCTCGATTCCCGAGTCGCCCGGGGTCTACCGGTTCTGCGACGAGCGCGACCGGGTGATCTACGTCGGGAAGGCCAAGAACCTGCGGTCGCGGCTGAATTCGTACTTCGCCGACTACGCCGGGCTGCACCCGCGCACCCAGACCATGCTGCGCTCGGCGGCCGCGGTGAGCTGGACCGTGGTCGGGACCGAGGTCGAGGCGCTGCAGCTCGAGTACTCCTGGATCAAGCAGTTCGACCCGCGGTTCAACGTCCGGTACCGCGACGACAAGAGCTACCCGTACCTGGCCGTCACCATGAACGAGCCGTACCCGAGGGTCATGGTGATGCGGGGCGCGAGGCGCCGCGGGGTGCGCTACTTCGGCCCGTACTCGCATGCCTGGGCGATCCGGGACACGGTGGACACGCTGCTGCGCGTGTTCCCGGTCCGGACCTGCTCGGCCGGGGTGTTCAAGCGGGCGGGCCAGATCGGCCGGCCATGCCTGCTCGGCTACATCGGCAAGTGCTCGGCGCCGTGCGTCGGCCGGATCGACGAGCTGTCCCACCGGCACCTGGCCGAGGAGTTCTGCGACTTCATGGCCGGGCAGACCGGCAAGTTCACCCGGCGGCTCGAGGCCGAGATGCGCCGCGCGTCCGATGCCGAGGAGTACGAGCGGGCCGCGCGGCTGCGCGACGACATTCAGGCGCTGAACCGGGCGCTGGAGAAGCAGGCCGTGGTGCTCGGCGGCGGCACCGACTGCGACGTGATCGCGCTGGCCGAGGACCAGCTGGAGGCGGCCGTCCAGGTGTTTTACGTGCGCGGCGGCCGGGTGCGCGGGCAGCGCGGCTGGGTGGTCGACAAGATCGAGGACATCACGCCGGGCGAGCTGGTCGAGCAGTTCCTCGGCCAGGTCTACGGCGAGGACCCGGTGGCCGGCGAGGGCTGGGTGGGGGACGGTGACCGGGCCGAGCGCGGCGGCCAGCGGCGGGCGATCGGCGATACCCGGCGGCCGGACGCGCCGGTGCCGCGCGAGGTGCTGGTGCCGGAGCTGCCGCCCGACGCCGAGGCGCTGGAGGAGTGGCTGGGCGCCCGCCGCGGCGGGCGGGTCAGGCTGCGGGTCCCGCAGCGCGGCGACAAGAAGGCGCTGCTGGAGACCGTGGCCAGGAACGCCGCCGAGTCGCTGGCGCTGCACAAGACCAGGCGGGCCAGCGACCTGACCACGCGCAGCCGGGCGATGCACGAGATCCAGGAGGCGCTCGGGCTGGACGAGGCGCCGCTGCGGATCGAGTGCTACGACGTCTCGAACCTCCAGGGCACGCACGTCGTCGCGTCCATGATCGTTTTCGAGGACGGCCTGGCCCGCAAGTCGGAGTACCGCCGGTTCAGCATCCGCGGCCTGGATGGCACCGACGACGTGGCCTCGATCCACGAGGTGATCACCCGCCGGTTCCGGCGCTACCTGGAGGAGCGGGAGGCCACCGGCGAGCTCGACGTGCTCGGCGACCGGGAGGAGGACGAGCCCGGGCTGGCCGAGGCGGCCGCCCGGCGCAAGTTCGCCTACCCGCCGAACCTGGTGGTGGTGGACGGCGGGCAGCCCCAGGTGGCGGCGGCGCAGCGGGCCCTGGACGAGCTGGGCATCGACGATGTCTCGGTCTGCGGCCTGGCCAAGCGCCTGGAGGAGGTCTGGCTGCCCGGCGAGGACGGGCCGGTGATCATGCCGCGCACCAGCGAGGGCCTGTACCTGCTGCAGCGGGTGCGCGACGAGGCCCACCGGTTCGCGATCACGTATCACAGGAAGAAGCGATCGGCCGCGCTGACCACCAGCGAGCTGGACGGCGTTCCCGGGCTGGGCCCGGCCCGCAAGGCCACCCTGCTGCGCCATTTCGGCTCCGTGCGGCGGATCGCGGGGGCTAGCGTGGCTGAGATAGCCGACCTGCCGGGCTTCGGGCCGCAGATCGCGGAGACGGTCGCGGCGGCCCTGCGGGCCGAGGGGAGTCCCGGGTCGGCCGCGGCCGACGGGGGAGGGACGCGATGAGGCCGGAAAGGCCGGCGGACGGCGCCGCCGCAGCGCCGGAGATCGTCATCATCACCGGAATGTCGGGCGCGGGCCGGAGCACCGCCGCGAAGTCGCTGGAGGACCTGGACTGGTTCGTGGCCGACAACCTGCCGCCGGACCTGCTGCCGACCATGCTGGACCTGGCCCGCCGGGCCAGCGGCTCGGTGCCCAGGCTCGCGGCCGTCGTCGACGTGCGCAGCCGGGCGTTCTCATCCGACCTCAAGTCGGTGGTCGGCGACCTCGAGGCCCGGGGGGCGCGGCCCTTCGTCGTGTTCCTCGAGGCCAGCGACGAGGCCCTGGTCCGCAGGTTCGAGAGCGTCCGGCGCCCGCACCCGCTGCAGGAGGGCGGCCGGGTGGTGGACGGCATCGCCGCGGAGCGGGAGCTGCTGGCGGGCGTGCGGGGCGAGGCCAACCTGGTGCTGGACACCTCGACGCTCAACGTGCACGAGCTGCGCGGCCGGATGCGCGACGCCTTCGGCGGTGACTCCGACACCGCGCTGCGGGTGAACGTGGTGTCGTTCGGGTTCAAGTACGGGCTGCCGGTCGACGCCGACATGGTGGCCGACTGCCGGTTCCTGCCGAACCCGTTCTGGATTCCCGAGCTCGCCCCGCAGACCGGCCAGGACCAGGAGGTCAGGCAGTACGTGCTGGGCCAGCCGGGCGCCGAGGAGTTCCTCGCCTCCTACGTGGCGGCGGTGCGGGTCACGCTGGACGGGTTCGCCCGCGAGGGCAAGCACTTCGTGATGCTGGCCGTGGGCTGCACCGGCGGGAAGCACCGCAGCGTGGTGATGGCCGAGCAGATCGCGGCCCGGCTGGCCGGGTCGTCGGCCTCGGTCCGCGTGGTGCACCGGGACCTCGGGCGCGAGTGAGGGAGGCATGACCGAACGCACCGGCCCGGCGCCGGGCCTGCGGACCGGGGTGCCGGGCGGCCGGCCACGGAGCCGCGAGGTGGTGGCGCTCGGCGGCGGGCACGGCCTGTACGCCTCGCTGTCCGCGCTGCGGCGGGTCACCCGCCAGCTCACCGCCGTGGTGACCGTGGCCGACGACGGCGGCTCGAGCGGCCGGCTGCGCCGGCAGTTCGGGGTGCTGCCGCCGGGGGACCTGCGGATGGCGCTGGCCGCGCTGTGCGGCGACGACGCCTGGGGCACGACCTGGAGCCAGGTGGTCCAGCACCGGTTCAGCGGCTACGAGGACCTCGGCGGGCACGCGGTCGGCAACGTCCTGATCGTGGCGCTCTGGGAGCTGCTCGGGGACACGGTGCAGGGCCTGGACTGGGTCGGCCGGCTGCTCGGAGCGCACGGGCGGGTGCTGCCGATGGCCTCGGTCCCGCTCGACCTGGAGGCCGAGGTCGAGGGCGCCGACCCGGGCCGGCCGGACGAGATCTCCACGATTCGCGGCCAGGTCGCCTGCGCGAAGACCACCGGGCGGGTACGGTCGATGTCACTGGTTCCCGCGGACCCGCCCGCGTGCCCCGAGGCGGTGGCCGCGGTCGGGGCGGCGGACTGGGTGGTGCTGGGGCCCGGGTCCTGGTTCACCAGCGTGCTGCCCCACCTGCTGGTGCCCGGGCTGGCCGAGGCGCTGGTGAGCACGCGGGCGCGCAGGCTGGTCGCGCTGAATCTGGCCCCGCAGCCGGGCGAGACCGAGGGGTTCTCGCCGCACGCACACCTGGAGGTGCTGGCCGATCATGCTCCGGACCTGACCGTGGACGTGGTGCTCGCCGACCGCGGCGCGGCCAGCGGGACCGTGGCCGAGCTGGAGAAGGCCGCGGCCATCCTGGGGGGCCGGCTGGTGCTGGCCGACCTGGCCGTCGGCGACGGGACGCCGCGCCACGATCCGCGACTGCTGGCGGGTGCGTTCGCGCAGATTTTCGAGGGGGAGTGACACCGATGGCCATGACCGGCCTGGTGAAGGACGAGCTCAGCCGCATCACCGTGCTGAAGCCGTGCTGCCGCAAGGCAGAGGTATCCACGCTGCTGCGGTTCGCCGGCGGCCTGCACCTGGCCGCGGGCCGGATCGTGGTGGAGGCCGAGCTCGACACCGGCGCGGCGGCGCGCAGGCTGCGCAAGGACGTGGCCGAGGTGTTCGGCCACTCCTCGGAGCTGATCGTGCTGGCCCCGAGCGGGCTGCGCAAGGGCAACCGTTACGTGGTGCGGGTGACCAGGGACGGCGAGAGCCTGGCCCGGCAGACCGGCCTGGTGGACGGGCACGGGCGGCCGGTGCGCGGGCTGCCCCGGCAGGTGGTGTCCGGCACCACCTGTGACTGCGAGTCGGCGTGGCGCGGCGCGTTCCTGGCCCACGGCAGCCTGACCGAGCCGGGCCGGTCCATGTCGCTGGAGATCACCTGCCCCGGCCCGGAGGCCGCGCTGGCCATGGTCGGCGCCGCCCGGCGGCTGAAGATCCACGCCAAGGCGCGCGAGGTCCGCGGGGTCGACCGGGTGGTGATCAGGGACGGCGACGCGATCAGCGCGCTGCTGACCCGGCTCGGCGCCCACGACAGCATGCTGGCCTGGGAGGACCGGCGGATGCGGCGCGAGGTGCGGGCGACCGCCAACCGCCTGGCCAACTTCGACGACGCCAACCTGCGGCGCAGCGCCCGCGCCGCGGTGGCGGCGGGCGCCCGGGTCGAGCGGGCCCTGGAGATCCTGGGCACGTCCGCTCCGGACCATCTGATCGTGGCGGGCGAGCTGCGGATCAAGCACCGGCAGGCCAGCCTGGAGGAGCTGGGCCAGCTGGCCGAGCCCGCGCTGACCAAGGACGCGATCGCCGGCCGGATCCGGCGGCTGCTGGCGCTGGCCGACCGGCGCGCGGCCGAGCTCGGCATCCCGGGGACCGAGGCGCACCTCACCGCCGACATGCTGGTGCCCTGAGCCGGCGCGCTGGTGCCCTGAGCACCCCGCCCGGACCGGATGGTGGCCGGATTGGTGAGCAGAGTTCGATAGGGTTTTGCCCGGGGGATAAGGCCGCACCGGCGCGGCTACGGGCACAGACATCATGGTGAGGAGAACGCTGCAGTGACTGTCCGCGTGGGCATCAACGGATTCGGCCGGATCGGCCGCAACTTCTGGCGGGCGGTGCACGCCGGCGCCGGAAGCTCGGCCGGTCTTGAGATCGTGGCGGCCAACGACCTCGGCGACGTGAAGACGTTCGCGCACCTGCTCAAGTACGACACCCTGCTCGGCCCGCTCAGCATGGACGTGACCGCGGACGGCGACTCGATCCGGGCCGGCTCGCGGACGATCCGGATGCTCGCCGAGCGCGACCCGGCCGCGCTGCCCTGGGGCGAGCTCGGCGTGGACGTGGTGGTCGAGTCCACCGGGCGGTTCACCAAGGCCGCCGACGCGCGCAAGCACCTGGACGCGGGCGCGCGCAAGGTTGTGATCTCCGCGCCCGCCACCGACGAGGACATCACGATCGTGCTGGGCGTGAACGACGACGCCTACGACCCGGCCCGGCACGACGTCATCTCGAACGCGTCGTGCACGACGAACTGCGTCGCGCCCATGGCCAAGGTGCTGCAGGACGGCTTCGGGATCGTCAAGGGGTTCATGACCACGATCCACGCCTACACCAGCGACCAGGTGCTGCAGGACTTCCCGCACAAGGACCTGCGCCGGGCCCGGGCCGCCGCGCAGAACATCATCCCGACCACGACCGGCGCCGCGAAGGCCACCGCGCTGGTGCTGCCGGAGCTCAAGGGCAAGCTGGACGGGATCTCGATGCGGGTGCCGGTCATCGACGGCTCGGTGACCGACCTGGTCGTCGACCTGGAGCGGGAGGTGACCAAGGACGAGGTCAACGCCGCCTTCCGGGCCGCCGCGGACGGGCCGCTCAAGGGCTACCTGAGCTACACCGCGGACGCGATCGTCTCGTCCGACATCGTGCGCAGCCCGTACTCGTGCACGTTCGACTCGCTGTGCACGATGACCAACGGGAACCAGGTCAAGGTCATCGGCTGGTACGACAACGAGTGGGGTTACTCCAACCGGCTCGCCGACCTGGTCGCCCTGGTCGGCGCCGGGCTCCCGGGCCGGGCCTGAGGGGCCGGCCGGGGATGCGGGGGATCGACGACCTCGGCGACGTCGCCGGCCGCACGGTCCTGCTGCGTGCCGACCTGAACACGCCGCTGGACGGGACCACGATCACCGATGACGGGCGGATCCGGGCCAGCCTGCCGACGATCAGCAAGCTGGCCGGCCGAGGCGCCAGAGTGCTGATCCTGGCGCACCTCGGCCGCCCTTCAGGGGATTCTTACGCCCAGCGGGCCGCTGGCGGCCCGTCACTCGGGCCGGTCGCGGCGCGGCTGTCCGAACTGCTCGGGCACGAGGTCCCGCTGGCCGGTGACGTCGCGGGCGACGCGGCAGCCGCGGTCGTGGCCGGCCTGGCCGGCGGCGGCGTCGCAATGGCGGAGAACATCCGCTTCGAGCCCGCCGAGACCAGCAAGGACGACGCCGAGCGGGCCGGGCTGGCCCGGCGGCTGGCCGCGCTGGCCGGGCTCGGGGGGCCGGGCGGGCTCTACGTGGGCGACGGGTTCGGCGCGCTGCACCGCAAGCACGCCAGCGTGTACGACCTGCCCGCGCTGCTGCCGCACGCCGCGGGGGACCTGGTGCTGGACGAGATCGCGGTGCTGCGCCGGCTCACCGAGAGCCCGCAGCGGCCCTACGTGGTGGTGCTGGGCGGTGCGAAGCCGTCCGACAAGCTGGCCGTGATCGCCAACCTGCTGGCCAGCGCCGACCGGCTGGTCATCGGCGGCGGGATGTCGTACACGTTCCTGCGCGCCCAGGGCCACGAGGTGGGCAAGTCGCTGCTCGAGGAGGACATGATCCCGCGGGTGTCCGAGCTGCTCGACGAGGCGGCCCGGCGCGGCGTCGAGGTGGTGCTCCCGGTCGACCTGGTCGCGGCCACGCACTTCGGGCCGGACGCCGAGCACGAGGTGGTGCCGGTCGGCGACTTCCCGGCCGACCGGGAGAGCCTGGACATGGGCCCGGCCACCCGGGAGCGGTTCGCGTCCGCCCTGGCCGACGCGAAGACGGTGTTCTGGAACGGCCCGGTCGGGGTGTTCGAGTTCCCGGCGTTCGCGGCCGGGACCCAGGCGGTGGCCGAGGCGATCACCAAGGTGGACGGGCTGACCGTGGTCGGCGGCGGCGACTCGGCGGCGGCGGTCCGGATCCTCGGCTTCCCCGAGGACGCGTTCACGCACATCTCGACCGGCGGCGGGGCCAGCCTCGAGTACCTGGAGGGCAGGCCGCTGCCGGGCGTGGCCGCGCTGGAGGCCGACGGGGTGGCCGACGGGGTGGCCGGGTGAGCCGGGCCGCGGACCGGAAGCCGCTGGTCGCCGGCAACTGGAAGATGCACAACAACAACTTCGAGGCCATCGCGCTGACCCAGAAGCTGGCGTTCGAGCTCAAGGACAAGGACTTCGACGCCGCGGACGTGGCCGTGCTGCCGCCGTTCACGGCGCTGCGCAGCGTGCAGACGCTGATCGATGGCGACAAGCTGCGGCTGTTCTTCGGGGCCCAGGACCTCTCGCCGCACGACGACGGGCCCTACACCGGCGACGTGTCCGGGCGGATGCTGGCCAAGCTCGGCTGCCACTACGTGCTGGCCGGGCACTCGGAACGGCGGCGCCACCACGGCGAGGACGACGCGCTGATCAACGCCAAGGTCCAGGCGGCGCTGCGGTACAAGATCACGCCGGTGCTGTGCGTGGGCGAGACGCTGGAGGTGCGCCAGGCGGGCGAGGCGATCGGGCACACGCTGGGCCAGCTCGACGGCGGCCTGGCGGGCCTGTCCGGCCAGCAGGTGGCCGGGATCGTCGTGGCCTATGAGCCGGTATGGGCGATCGGTACCGGCGAAGTGGCCACGCCCGAGGACGCGCAGGAGGTCTGCGGCGCCATCCGGGGTCGTATTTCCGCCGTTCATGGGGACGAGGTGGCGGCCAGTGCGCGTATCCTGTATGGCGGGTCAGTGAAGTCCGACAACATGGCTGCGATCATGGCGCAGCCGGACATCGACGGCGGGCTGGTCGGCGGCGCCAGTCTCGATGCCCGGGAATTCGTCAGGATCTGCCGGTATCGTGAATTCAGCGCCTGAGCGCCTCAGCGAACCGCCCGGAGGGGACCAGAACCAGCAGTGACCATCGCAATCTCTATCGTCCTCATCATCACGAGCCTGCTCATGGTGGTGCTCGTGCTGCTGCACAAGGGCAAGGGGGGCGGTCTGTCTGACCTGTTCGGCGGGGGAGTCTCGTCGACCCTGGGGTCATCGTCGGTTGTAGAGCGGAACCTGGACCGGATCACCATCTTCACCGGTGTCCTCTGGTTCGTCTGCATCGTCGCGCTCGGCCTGATCAACCGCTGACAGCGGTAGCGGTCAGGCCGACAGATCTTCACGCACGCCAAGAATTCAGCGGGTCATGGCCGAGCCGGCCGTGAGGCAAGGGGTGAGCAGTGAGCAGTGGCAACGCGATCCGGGGCAGCCGGGTCGGTGCGGGACCCATGGGCGAGGCCGAGCGCGGCGAAGCCGCGCCCCGGGTTCGGGTCTCTTTCTGGTGCTGTAACCGGCACGAGACCGTGCCCAGCTTTGCCAGCGACGCCGCGATCCCCGAGACCTGGGACTGCCCGCGGTGCGGCTTCCCGGCCGGGCAGGACCGGGACAACCCGCCGGCGCCGCCGCACGCCGAGCCGTACAAGACGCACCTGGCTTACGTGAAAGAGCGCCGCAACGACACCGACGGCGCCGCCATCCTGGCCGAGGCTCTCGACCGGCTGCGCCGCGGCGCCTGAGCCTCGGGGCTGCCCCCCGGGTCTTAATGGGCGAAGCCGCTGCGATCCTGTTCGGTCCCTGGCATGAGCGGCACGGGCGGGTGCGGGTGCGAGTCCAGCACCCCAAGCTGCACCCGGAGGTCGCCGAGCAGGCTGTCCGCCAGGTCCATGCTGAGCCCGTTCCTGACCACGATCCTGATCACGGCCGTGTCCTGCATGTTCTCCGGGAAGGTATAGGCCGGGACCAGCCAGCCGCGCTGCCGCAGCCGCTCGGACAGGTCGAAGACCGTGTACCCGCTCGCGGCCGGGTCGCGCAGCTTGAAGGCGAACACGGGCAGCTCGGATCCGTCGGTGAGCAGCTCGAACGGGCCCATGGCCGCTATCTCGGCGGACAGGTGCCTGGCCACGTCCTGGCAGGTCTGCTGCACGCTCCGGTAGCCCTCGAAGCCCAGCCGCAGGAAGTTGTAGTACTGGGCGGCGACCTGCCCGCCGGGCCGGGAGAAGTTGAGCGCGAACGTCGGCATCTCGCCGCCCAGGTAGTTGACCCGGAAGATCAGATCCTCCGGCAGCGCGGCGGCGTCGCGCCAGACCACCCAGCCGACGCCGGGGTAGACCAGCCCGTACTTGTGTCCCGAGGTGTTGATCGAGGCGACCCTGGTCACCCGGAAGTCCCACTCCAGGTCCGGGTGCAGGAACGGGGCGACGAACCCGCCGGACGCGCCGTCGACGTGAACCGGGATGTCCAGGCCGCGCTCGGCCTGGAGCCGGTCCAGCTCCTGGCTGATCTGCAGCACGGGCTCGTAGCTGCCGTCCATGGTGGACCCGAGCACCGCCACCACGCCGATCGTGTTCTCGTCGCACCGGGCCGCGGCCTCTGGGCCGGTCAGGTGGAGCCGGCCCGGCTCCATCGGCACCATCCGGGGCTCGACCTGCCAGTAGCGGCAGAACTTTTCCCAGCAGACCTGGACGTTGGCGCCCATGACCAGATTGGGCCGGGCGGGCCCGGCCTGGCTCCCGGATCCCGCGGCCCGGCGGGCGCGCCAGCGCCAGAGCAGGGCCATCCCGCCGAGCATGCACGCCTCGCTGGAGCCCGTGGTGGAGCAGCCGATGCCGGTCAGCGCCTCCCGGCCCGCGGCGCCGGCCCGGGCCGTGGGCGCGTGCCAGAGGTCGGCGAGGATGTTCACGCAGCGCCGCTCGAGCTCCGCGGTCTGCGGGTACTCATCCTTGTCGATCATGTTCTTGTCGAAGCAATCGGCCATCAGCCGCTGCGCCTGCGGCTCCATCCACGTGGTCACGAACGTGGCCAGGTTGAGCCGGGCGTTTCCGTCCAGGATCAGCTCGTCCCTGACCGTCTGCAGCGCGGTCTCGGGCAGCATGCCGTGCTGCGGAATCCGGTTGCGGGGCACGCTGAGGTGCAGCTCGCGAACGTAGACCGGGTTGATGTCGAGCTCGGCGTCCGCGCCGGCCTCATCGACCTTGTAGTGCAGTGCCATTCGTCGCTCCCGTTTGTGTCTGTCGGCACGCCATCGGCTCAGGCGCCGGTCACGGTGAGGACCGCCAGGGCCCGGGCCGCCGCGGCCCTGACCCGCGGCACCGGGTCCTGTTGCAGGGCGGCCACGGCGGACAGCGCGTCGCCGATCCGGCGCCGGGCGACCACCTTGGCCGCCATCTCGCGCACCCGCCACGCCTCGTCGGCCAGGGCGGCCACCACCGCGCCGGCGGCTGCGTCATCCCACGCGTACAGCAGCGCCCTGGCCGCCCAGGTCCGCAGGAAGTAGCGCTGGTCCCGGCGCGGATGCGGCCCGAGCACCGAGTCGGCCGCCGGCCCGCCGATGGCCCGGGCGAACCCGAGGTCGGCGTCGCCCCCGCGCAGTAGCGCGATGCAGCGGGCGACCACCTCCGGCTCGCCCCGGCGCCGGCACTCCCGCTCAACGCTCTGGCGCGGGGTCAGTTCCCAGTGATCGGCCGGCATGGCGGTCAGCCCGCGACGCTCAGGTACCGGCAGAACAGGAAGCCGTGATCTTCGAGCACATGGCCCAGGCTGAGTCCCGCGGCTCCGCCGTCGTCGTCCCGGCCGGGCTTGGCGTCGGGCGGCATGGCCATGATCCGGCCGGCGTCCCCGCCCTCGAGCAACGGGCTGACGGTCAGGCAGAGCTCGTCCAGCAGGCCGGCCGCGACGAACTGCCCCAGCAGCTTCGGGCCGCCCTCGACCAGGATGCGCCGGTGGCCGCGCTCGGCCAGCGCGGCCACGGCGTCGGCCGGCGACACCTCGTCGCGGCCCGCCACGGCCAGGTCGGCGTGCCGGGCCACGGCGGCCCGGCGGGCCGGGGGCGCCGCCTGCGTGGTCAGCACGATCGTGCGCGCGTGGTCGGGCGCCTTGGTCAGCAGCGGGTCGTCCGCGGAGATCGAAAGCCCGCGGGTGATCACCGCGATCGGCGGCGTGGGCGTGCGTCCCTGGCGCAGCCGCGGCCAGACCTCGCCCTCGCGGACCGGGCGGTAGCGCTCGGCCCGGGCCGTGCCGGCCCCGGCCACGATGACGTCGGCCAGGCTGCGCAGGACCTTGAACAGCGTCCGGTCGGCGTCGCCGGACAGCCCGCCGGAGCGCGCGTCGAGGGAGCCGGCGCCGTCGACGCTGGCGACCATGTTGGCCCGCACCCACGGCGCCGCGTGCGCCGCCGGGTCGGGGTAGGCGTACAGCGCCGCGAGGGCGGCGACCGCCGTCTCCGCGGGGGGGTCATCGCCGTCGCCGACCGGGCCGATCTCGGGCGCGGTCGCGGGAGCCGGGAAGATCTGGCGCACGGCAAGCCAGTCAATCAGACGCCGCGATGGCGGCGCCGGGCGGGCGCCGGTCGTTGCGGGAAAGACCGCCGATCGGCGCCTAACGCGACGAATCCGGCACGTTGCACCTTTCAGCCCAGGCTTCGCGGGCTGATGGCGCCGGATGTGCGGCCGAGGCGGCGCTGAGCGGCCTCAGGCGGCACCGTCCGCGCCGCGCAGCACCATGAGCGAGCGCCCGGCCAGCGCGACCGGCTGGCCGGCCGGCACCGTGACCGGCGGGTCAGCGGCCGGCCTCGGCGCCGGGGCGGCCGTGTCGGTCAGCACATCCCAGGCGGCGCCGAACCTGGAGTCCGGCACGGTGAACGTGACCGGCTCGCGGTTGGCGTTGAACAGCAGCAGGAAGCTCTGGTCGCGCACGCTCTCGCCGCGCGGGCCCGGCTCGGTGATCGCATCCCCGTTCAGGAAGACCGCGAGCGACCGGGCGTAGCCGGTCTGCCAGTCGTCCTGGGTCATCTGCCGCCCGGCCGGGGTCAGCCAGACGATGTCCTGCAGCCCGGCGTGCTCCCCGCCCGCCTCGCCTGCCCCCTTCATGGCGGGAGCGACCTGGCCGCTGAAGAACCGGCGCCGGCGGAACACCGGGTGCGCCCGGCGCAGCTCGGACAGCGCGCAGGTCAGGTCGATCAGGTCCTGCTGCTTGCCCGCGGCCCCCCAGTCGATCCACGACGTCTCGTTGTCCTGGCAGTAGGCGTTGTTGTTGCCCTGCTGGGTGCGGCCCATCTCGTCGCCGGCCAGCAGCATCGGCACGCCCTGCGAGCAGAACAGCGTGACCAGGAAGTTGCGCGCCTGCCTGGCCCGCAGCTCGTTGATTCCGGGGTCGTCGGTCGGCCCCTCGGCGCCGCAGTTCCACGAGCGGTTATCGTCGGAGCCGTCCCGGCCGTCGTCGCCGTTGGCGTCGTTGTGCTTGCGGTCGTAGCTCACCAGGTCCCGCAGCGTGAACCCGTCGTGGCAGGTGACGAAGTTCACCGACGCGACCGGCCGGCGGGCGCTGGTCTCGTACAGGTCGCTGGAGCCGGTCAGCCGGGACGCGAACTCGGGCAGCGTGGCCGGCCGGCCGCGCCAGAAGTCGCGCACCGTGTCCCGGTACTTGCCGTTCCACTCCGACCACAGGGGAGGGAAGTGGCCGACCTGGTACCCGCCCTCGCCCACGTCCCACGGCTCGGCGATGAGCTTGACCTGCGAGACCACCGGGTCCTGCTGAACCAGGTCGAAGAAGGCCGAGAGCCGGTCGACGTCGTGCAGCTCGCGGGCCAGCGCCGCGGCGAGGTCGAACCGGAACCCGTCGACGTGCATGTCCAGGATCCAGTAGCGCAGCGAGTCCATGATCAGCTGCAGCGGGTGCGGGTTGCGCACGTTGAGGCTGTTCCCGCAGCCGGTGTAGTCGAGATAGGTCTGCGGGCTGGCCGGGTCGAGTTGGTAGTAGGCGGCGTTGTCGATGCCGCGGAAGGACAGCGTGGGCCCGAGCGCGCCGGACTCGGCGGTGTGGTTGTAGACCACGTCGAGCAGGACCTCGATGCCCGCGGCGTGCAGCGCCCTGACCATTGCCTTGAACTCGGCGACCTGGCCGTAGGGCGTGCCGGACGAGGAGTAACGGTTGTCAGGGGCCAGGAACGCGATCGTGTTGTAACCCCAGTAGTTGGTCAGGCCCCGCCGGACCAGCGCCGGCTCGGGCACCGACTGGTGCACCGGCATCAGCTCGACCGCGGTGACGCCCAGCCGGGTCAGGTGGTCGATGACCGCCGGGTGGGCCAGCCCCGCGTAGCTGCCGCGGTCCTGCGCCGGGACGTCGGGATGGCGCATGGTCAGGCCGCGCACGTGCGCCTCGTAGATGAGCGTCTCGTGGTAGGGCGTGCGCGGCGGCCGGTCATCACCCCAGTCGAAGTACGGATTGATCACCACGTTGCGCGGCATGTACGGGGCGCTGTCGTTGGTGTTCAGCGCCCCGGGGTTGCCGTGCTGGTAGGAGTACACCGCCTGGTGCCAGGTGACCTCGCCGTCCACCGCCTTGCCGTAGGGATCGAGCAGCAGCTTGGACGGGTTGCAACGATGACCGCGCTCGGGCTGGTACGGGCCGTGCACCCGGTATCCGTAGTGCTGGCCGGGCTGTACCCCGGGCAGGTAGCAGTGCCAGACGAGGCCGTCGACCTCGGTGACGGCGACCCGGGTCTCGACCGTGTACCGGCCGGATGCGTCGGGATCGAACAGGCACAGCTCCACCCGCTCGGCCACCTCGGAAAACAGGGCGAAGTTGGTGCCTGCCCCGTCCCAGGTCGCGCCGAGCGGGTACGGGGTTCCTGGCCAGACCTGCATCCGCAGACCTTACCGGGGGACGCCGACCGTGGCCCGGTCGAGCACCGGGGCCAGGTCAAGCCCGTCCGGCAGCATGCCGAAGGCGCCGGCGGCCCCGCCGGTCCCGTCCGGGCCGAGCCGGGAGGCGCAGAACGCGTCCGCGACCGCGGCCGGGGCGTGCCGCACCAGCAGCGAGGCCTGCAGCGCCGTGGCGATCAGCGCGGCCAGCCTCCTGGCCCGGTACCGGGCCTGGCCGCCGTCCGCCGCGGTGGCGTCCTTCAGCTCGCGGCGCAGCAGCGCCTGGGTCGCGTCCAGACGCCGGTCGCCGCCCGCGCCCTGGTCGATCTCGGCGAACAGCGCGTCGGCCGCCCCGGGGGCACGGGCCAGCGCGCGCAGCACGTCGAGCGCGGTGACGTTGCCCGAGCCCTCCCAGATCGAGTTGAGCGGCGCGTCCCGGTACAGCCGGGGCAGCCCCGACTCCTCGACGTAGCCGTTGCCGCCCAGGCATTCGAGCGCCTCGGCGGCCGCGATGGGCGCCCGCTTGCACACCCAGTACTTGGCCGCGGGCAGGGCCAGCCGCAGCAGCGCGGCCTCGCCGGCGTCGGCCCGCGCCGCCCGGTCCGCCGCCCCGGCCAGCCGCATGGCCAGCGCGGTGGCGGCCTCGGATTCGAGGGTCAGGTCGGCCAGGACCGAGGCCATCAGCGGGTGGGAGACCAGCGGCGCGCCGAACGTCTGCCGGTGGCGGGCGTGGTGCAGGGCCGCGACGGCGCCCGAGCGGATCGCGGCCGCGCTGCCGAGGACGCAGTCCAGGCGGGTCGCGCTCACCATCTCGAGGATGGTCGCCACGCCCCGGCCCGGCTCGCCCACCCGCCAGGCGAACGCGCCGTCGTACTCGACCTCCGACGACGCGTTGGACCGGTTGCCCAGCTTGTCCTTGAGCCGTTGCAG
>Ga0335074_10001990_pt1 | contig 27759 bp, 17 predicted proteins | sample Lox_Sample_23_FD_206715 | JGI IMG/M metagenome (GOLD analysis project Ga0335074, IMG submission 206715) | Soil microbial communities from Loxahatchee National Wildlife Refuge, Florida, United States - Lox_Sample_2.3 | ecosystem: Environmental > Terrestrial > Soil > Wetlands | place: USA...
GGCGTGAACGACGCTGGCGAGCTGGTTGGCTTCTACGTCGACTCGGCAGGCAACACCGACGGGATGCTCGCAGTCCCGCAGCAGTAGCGGCCCGCAGCAGCAGCAGCGGCGAGCAGCAGCAGCAGCGAGCAGCAGCAGCGAGCAGCAGCGAGCAGCAGCAGCAGCAGCAGCGGCGGCGGCGGCGAGCGGCCCGAATATCGCCCCGGCCAGTCGGCCGGGGCGATATTCGCGTTTCGCGGGTCATGGCGAGAGGAACAATCACCCGGTTGTCCTCGTCAGCCGCGGGAGGAGCTGTCCTGTAGACAGCACCGGTGCGCTGGGCCGCTTCATCAGCCGCACGGGGAGCGGTCCCGTAGTCGGCGCCGTCATAGGCGAGCCGGCCTCATCAGCCGCACGCAAGCCGCCCTGTAGACAGCACCGGCAGGCGCGGGCGCACCTCATCGCCTACGGGGGCCGTCCTGCGGACAGCACCGGCAGGCGCGAGGCCGCCTCGTCAGCCCACGGCAGGCCCGTTCTGTGCCCGGCAGCGCCAGACGCGAGCCCATCTGCTCGGCGCCTCGCCGGCTGGCTGGTTGCCGTGCCGTTACTGAGGGTAATCAACCGCGGTGTTGGCGGACAGACGGGGCCTTGCTCAACCGGATGCAAAGCACTCATTTGCCCCGGCCCCCTGTCGATCCCCCCGCCGATCCCCCGGTGCTCGGGGGGACTTTTGAACCCGGTCCAGCGGACGGCCGTTCGCTGGAACGTACGGGGCGACAGGCCGTACCGGACAACGCCGTACCGGACGACACGGACAGGGACACCAAGGAGGAAAGTCCGATGAGCAAGATCAACCGACGGGGGCGGTGGATCGCGGCAGCGGCGGTAACCGCGGGCGCCGCGGCAGCGGGAACCTCGCTGGCGGGGGGCATGCTTGGCGGCCACGCGCTGGCGGACGTCGTGCAGACGCCGACCGCGACCGTGACCGCAACGCCCACGCAGCCTACGCCGACTGTAACCGCCTCGCCCACGGTGACCGCCACGTCCACTGTGACCGCAACGCCCACGCAGCCCATGCCCACTGTGACCGCCACGCCCACGCCCACTCCGACCGGGGGAAGCTCGGTCAGCTACGGCTTCGAAACCCTGGACAACCAGAACGACCTGACGTTCAACCAGCTGCTCGGGATCAACAACGAGGGCACGATCGCCGGCTACTTCGGCTCGGGCGCGGCCGGCCACCCGAACAAGGGGTACCTGCTTCTCCCGCCCTACGGGCAGGGCAACTACCAGAACGAGAACTTCCCCGGATCCGTGCAGACCCAGGTCACCGGGCTGAACGACAAGGGCGTGACGGTCGGGTTCTGGTCCTCGATGAACAACGCCAGCATGGTCAACGACAACTCCGGCTTCTGGGAGCGGAACGGCCAGTTCCACAACGCGAACTTCCCGACCGGCGACTCAGCCAGCCCGCCGGTGGACCAGCTGCTCGGCGTCAACAACAGCGGCATCGCCGTCGGCTTCTGGACCGACGCCAACGGCAACAACCACGGCTACATGGTCAACATCAGCAACGACAAGTTCAGCTCGGTGACCGACCCGAACGCGACGGGCGCCAGCCTGACCGCCGCCGCGATCAACTCGGGCGGCGACATAGCGGGCTTCTACAGCAACCCGGCCAACGGGAGCACCGACGGCTTCCTGCTGAAGCACGGCAAGTTCACCGACCTGGCTGTCCCCGGCTCCTCGTCCACGATGGCGCTCGGCGTCAACGACCACGACGAGGTGGTCGGCACGTACACGGTCGGCACCGGCGGCAGCGCGGCCATGCACGGGTTCACCTGGACGCAGAGCGGCGGCTTCCAGAGCATCGATGACCCGCACGGCATCGGGACCACCACGATCAACGGCGTGAACAACGCCGGCGACCTAGTTGGGTTCTACGTCGACTCGGCCGGCAACACCGACGGGATGCTCGCGACCCCGGTGAAGGCGCCGAAGGTAACGGTCCAGGTCCCGCTGACACCGATGCCACATGGCACCGTCACGCTTGGCCGCGACAGCACCGGCACCGTTGACGCCGCCATCACCGCCTTCGGGCTGACGCCCGGCTCGTCGCACACCGTCGAGCTGGTGAACGGGACCGGCGGCGTGGTTGCCTCCTTCGGGACGCTGACCGCGAACAGCGTGGGCGACGCGCAGGCCACCCTGGACAGCGGCTACAAGTTCAGCCTTGGCTCCTGGCGCGTGGTGATACTCAACGGCACGGCCGGCGACCCGGTCTCCGCCGAGCCCATCGCTGAGACGCCCACGTACGTGACCGGCACGAACACCTACCAGCTGACCCCGCTCGAGGTCGGCTCGAACGGGAAGAGCTACGGCACCCCGCAGGGGTCGGCCGTCGTCACCTACGACCCGAACGCGCAGACCATCACGGTCACGGTGAACGCCAGCGGGTTCACCCCCGGCGCGCACGCCGCGCACATTCACATCGGCAGCTGCCAGTCGCAGGGCGCCGTGCAGTACATGCTGATGGACTTCACGGCCAGCGCCAACGGTCAGATCTCGAACGAGACCCGCACGGTCATGAACGTGACCACCCCGCTGCCCGCCAGCGGCTGGTACCTCAACCTGCACCAGGGCAACAGCAACAACATCCTGTCCAACGGCAACCCGACGATCAACTTCCGCCCGCTGCTCTGCGGCGACATCGTGCCCCAGAGCTAGCGACGCCGCAGGGCCGCCCCGGCTGACCGGCCGGGGCGGCCTTCGCGCGCTGGGGGGTCATGGGGCGGGGCCGGAGAAATGACCATTCGTTCCTCTTCATCGTGCTTTTTATCTTTTATTCGTTCCTTCTCTGGCGCTACCGTCCGGAGTGGCTAGCTGACATGATTCGCCCGACGGGACCTGTTCAGGGGAGGTTGGCTCCGATGTGGGAACGCATGGAGAAGCGCGCCATCGAGCGGCAGGGGCTGGTGGCGGGGCCGGCGGACCGGCCACGTCCCGACCTCCCGCCAGGGGCGGACCTGATACCGAAAATCAAGCACATCGTGGTGCTGATGATGGAGAACCACTCCTACGACAACTACCTGGGCATGCTCGCTGGGCGGGGCGACGGGCTGCCCCTCGATGCTTCCGGCGCGCCTTCCGCGGTGAACAAGCTGCCGAACGGCCAGCAGGTCGGTTCGCATCACCTGACAGCTACCACCCAGACCGCGGGCAACCCGACCCAGACCTGGCACGCGAGCCACATCTCCGACGAGGGCGGTACCTGCGGCGGGTTCGCCATGTCGATCTGGGAGACCGTTCCCGGCGGGGATCCCGCTATCCCGATGGGGTACTGGACTGACGAGGAACTGCCTTTCTACTACGGGCTCGCGCGCGCTTTCCCGGTGGCCGACCGGTGGTTCTGCTCCTGCCTCGGGCCGACGTTCCCGAACCGGCGGTTCCTCATCAGCGGCACCGCGCACGGCCTCATCGACGACCTGCTCTGGGACATGGTGGACTACCCGCCCGCCGGAACGATCTTCGACTCGCTGACCCGCAACGACATCTCGTGGGTGAACTACCACAACGTGCAGCCGGCCCTCGTCATGCTCCAGCGGGCGCTCGGCAGGCCGGGGCTCATCGCGCTCCGCAGGCTCGCCTCCCTCGGCCGGTGGCTGCCCCAGGTGACGAACGCGGTCCGGGGCAACAAGTCGTTCACCGCCGACCTGTACCCGCTCGGGTTCGCGGGCGCCGCCCGGCACCTGCGGACCACGCAGCAGTTTTTCGCCGACGCCGCCGCCGGGACGCTGCCCGCGGTGTCCATCGTCGACCCGGACTTCGGTCAGTGGTCGGAGGAGAACCCGCAGGACATCTCACACGGGGAGGCCTTCTCCGGCGCGGTGGTCAACGCGGTCACGCACGGGCCGGCCTGGGAATCGACGCTGCTGCTGTGGATCTACGACGAGCACGGGGGCTACTACGACCACGTGCCGCCCCCGGCCGCGGTCGCGCCGGATGACGTGCCCGCGCGGAACTGGCAGCTTTCCCGGCCGTGGGCACGCGCCCTGCTGGGACGGCTGCTGCCCAAGACGCTCGCCCAGCTGGAGAACGCGGATGACGGGCCGGTGACGTATGACCGCTACGGGTTCCGGGTTCCCGCGGTGATCGTCTCGCCGTACGCCCGGCCGGACTTCGTGCTGCACGACACGCTCGATCACACCTCGGTGCTCAAGCTGATCCAGGAGAAGTGGAACCTCCCGCCGCTCACCCACCGGGACGCCGCGGCCGCCTCACCGCTCGGCGCACTCGACCTCGACGCGCCGCCTGCCTTCCTGACGCCGCCGGACCTGCCCGCGCCGAAGGCGGGCGCCTTCAGCCCCTCGGCGGCAAGCGCGGCCGCCCGCGCGTCCAGACGCCGCCAGGCTCGCCTCTGACGCGGGAGCCACGCCCATGACCCGCGGTCGGGCACGACTATGCCGAAAAGGGCTCTGACCCACCCGCCGGCCCGGCCCGCGGCGCGGTTTCGCCACAGCCCTCGCCCCAGGGACACCGCGCGTCACCCCAGCCCCACCCCGTTGGCTGGAGGGCTGACGCTGGAGCAATGGTTGCGGCAGCCATACGCCCATAGCCGTATCGTTGTCACAACCATCGGGCCTGTCCGACGAGCCGGCGCCCCGCTCCCGGCGTCCCTAGTTCAGCAAACTTCTAGCGGGCTAGAAGGAAGTCGGCGCAGCGTTCGCCGATCATGATGGTGGGGGCGTTCGTGTTGCCGGAGGTGACGGCGGGCATGACCGAGGCGTCGGCGACGCGCAGGCCCTCGACGCCGTAGACGGTGAGGTCGGCCGGGCTGACCACGGCCATGTTGTCGATGCCCATCTTGCAGGTGCCGACCTGGTGGTGGTACGTGATCAGGTTGCGCATGCCGTACTCGAGGAGTTCCTCGTCGGTGCGCACGTCCGGGCCCGGTGCGATCTCGCGGGCGCGGAACTCCGCGAGCGCCTTCGCCTCGCCGACCTCGCGGGACAGTTTGAGGCTGGCCAGCAGCGCGCGCACGTCCGCCTTCTCCTCGAGGTAGCGGGGGTCGATGACCGGGTGCTCGGCCGGGTCGGCCGAGCGGAGCCGGAGCCTGCCCCGGCTGAGGGGCCGGATGATGCCTGCCACGATCGCGTAGCCGTCGCCGTACTCCAGCTGCGGGTAGCCCTCGACCGGCATCGGGAAATGCGACATCAGCGGCTGCAGGTCAGGGGCGGTCATACCGGGGTCGCTGGTGGCGAAGAAGTGCGCCTCCAGGTTGTTGGCCTTGCCCTCGGGGATCTTCCTGGCCGACTCGTAGAGCAGCGTCGCCAGGGCGTGATCGTGCAGGTTGCCGCCGACGCCAGGCAGGTCCGCGCGCACGTCGACGCCGAGCGGCTTCAGGTCGTCGGCCGGGCCGATCCCGGACAGCAGCAGCAGCTGGGGCGAGCCGATCACCCCGCCGGACACGATGACGTCGCCCGAGCAGCGCAGTTCCGTCGCGGTCCACTCGGGCAGTACGGGGCGGGGAACGGAATCGGTCGGATCCGTTCGGGACGCGTAGACGAGGCCGGGGCGGGACAGGCGTACCCCGGCCGTCCGACCAGTACCGTCGAAGACCAGCGTTTTGACCTGGGTACTCGTGATGACGGTGAGCAGCGGGCTGTCCACGACCGGCTCGATGAACGCCGTCCACGCGGACATTCTCCTGCCGTCCCTGACCGTCATGTGGGTGAGTCCGACGCCGAGGATGTCTCCGGCGTTCGGATCGTCGTTACGCGGCACGCCGATCTCGACGGCGGCCTCGATCATGGCGAGCGTCGCCGGGTTGGGCTCCTTGATGTGGGTGACCGGGAGCGGGCCGCCGGTGCCGTGGTACTCGCTCGGGCCGTCCTCGTAGTCCTCGGACCGCTTGAAGTACGGCAGGACGTCCTTGTAGGACCAGCCGGGGGCACCGTTGTAGGCCCAGGCGTCGAAGTCGGACTTGGCGCCCCGGACGTAGATCATGCCGTTGAGTGCGCTCGACCCGCCGAGCACCTTGCCCCGCGGCCAGAAGAGTGAGGTCTTGAGCGAGTGCTCCTGCGGTTCTGTGTTGTAGGCCCAGTCCTCGGCCGCGTTCCACAGTTCCCAGGCCCGGTTCGGCTTATGGATCGCCGGGTTGTAGTCGGGTCCGCCCGCCTCGACGAGCGCGACGCGTCGCCCGGCGTCCACCAGGCGGCGGGCGATAACGCAGCCAGCCGAGCCCGCGCCCACGACGATGTGATCGAACTCCCCGCTTCGCGTGCCGTCGGCTGACATGCCGCCCTCCCGTCCGCTGGCCAGGCTCATGCCGGGCGCTAGCCCATACTCCTGGTCACATCATGCGGATTTCAAGCCTGATGTCATTAAGACGGCATCACAGACAGCCGGGCCGGACATTGTGCCGCGGGCGGTGTGTCATTCCCGGCGAGAGTGCGCCACAGGTTTGGTCCGGGCTCGCGCGCCCGATGCGATGGCCGTCTTTGCCATCGGGCGCGCAAGCCCGGACATCAGCGGGTACGGAGTCACTTGGTGCTCTTTGTCCGCGCAGACGGGCCTTATACGATCGCGGTTTCCGCGATCAGGCCCGCCCGCTCGGACGGCGGGGGTTACGGGGGGTCGTCCCCCGAAGGACAGCCGTGATCTATTCCTGCTTCTAGGCGGTCGCCGTGAGGGCCGTGCCGTCAGTGAGGCTGGCGAGCGGTGGACGTTCGACGAGCTCGTTGAGGTGCTCGTCGAGGCGCAGGCCTTCCTGCGTCGCGACGGCGTGCAGGTAGGTGTCTGGTTGATGGAGTTCCCACAGGCCCTGGACGGTCTCGCCCAGAGCCCCGTCGAGGCGCCCGGCGAGGCCCTCGCGTGCCGCCACGGTGCGCAGGACCACCGACGACATCCGGGTGAGATTCCCGAGCGACTGGTGCCTGTTCTGCCTGGTGCCGAGGTCGACCTGGGCCATGCCCTCCAGGCCTACCTGCTCGAACACGTCGACCAGCATGCCGATCTCCACGCCGTAGCCGGTGAAGAACGGGACGCTGGCGAGCACCTCGCGCCTGGCGGCGAACTCGCCCGCCAGGGGCTGCACGAAGCCGGCGAGCTCTGGGTAGAAGAGGTTGATCAGCGGCTTGGCCATCAGTTCGGTGACCCGGCCGCCGCCGTCGAGGATTCTTTCCTCCCCTTGCTTGAAAGGCCGCCGGTAGGCGGCCTTGACGAACTGCAGCCGGGGTTCCGCGAGCAGCGGGCCGAGCGTGCCGTAGACGAAATGTTCCTCGAAGTCAGCCGTGTCGGCGTCGGCGAACATCACGATGTCCCCGCGCGCCACCGACAGGGCGCGCCACATAGCGTCGCCCTTGCCCTGAGCGGGGCCGTAATCCCGCATGAGCTCGTTCTCCGAGTAGACCTCGGCGCCGTGAGCACGGGCGGCGTCGGCCGTGCCATCTGGTGAGTCCGCGTCGACGACGATGACCTGATCGGGAAGCCCGGTCCGGATCCGGAGGCCTTCGACGACGGAAAGGATGGTACCGATGGTGCCTGCGACGTTGCGGGCCGGGAAGATCAGGGTCGTGGAGGGTCGCTCCGCCCCGGTGCCGCCCGATCGTCCGAGACTTGCGAAGTCCCGGTGATGATACGAGCGCTGGTCAAACCATTCCCAGACTGTCATGCTCATATAACGACATCCTGATCCGTTTAGTTGCCCTTGGGTTGAAGTTGTCCAGGCGCAGGGGTCGCCTCGCTGCCTGATAATCGCCTCGCTGCCTGATATGGGGTACCCAGCCCGGAAGGTTGTATGCGGGCAGTTACCACATGTCACACTACACATCCATCCGTGGTCTAACGATGGATTGTGTTCGTATCTAACGGGCTACGTGCGTCAAGAGCTAACAACAGCCAACAAATCACGCTAATGCCACCTTCTGTTCATCCCGGCGACGATTCGGCGACCAACGCCGGTTCTACGTCCCCGGGATACGCGGGCGAGCACCAGCGTCCGGACGGGGCGGGGCTCAGCTAATCACTTGAAATATGATTAGGACCACCACCGGTTACCCTGCCAAGCGGCGGACGTGCGGCGTCACCCCGAGGCTTACGGCCGCGGCTGACTTGACTGGCCACGCTCGGAACGCCTACCTGGTACCGGCCGTCAGGCTCACGGGAGGCGAGCGGCCGACTCGCGCGACGGGCGCGGCGCGGGCACCGGACCGTCCGGCCCCAGCGGGTGCTCCTGTCGTTCCCCGCCGTGCGGCTCACGTTCCCGCTGCCCGACAGCCTCCCGCCCGCCAGCCTGCTGCTCGCTGAGCTGACGGGCGCTGGCCGCCGAATCGCTGGCCTGCGGCCCGCTGGCCTGCGGCCCGCTGGCCTGCGGCCCGCTCGTCTGCGGCCCGCTCGTCTGCGGTCTGCGGGACTGCTGCTGCGACGCGAGCGCGGCCACCTGGACACGGGAGCTGTAGCCGAGCTTGCTCAGGATGTGCTCGAGGTGCGCGTCGATGGTCCGCTTGGACACGAACAGGCGAGCCGCGATGTCCCTGTTCGTAAGGCCCGTGGCGACCAGGACCGCGACCTCGCGCTCCCGCGCCGTGAGGAGTTGCCAGCGGCCGGCCTGCACCGCGTCGGGGGCGTCGACGGAGCCGGCTCCCGCCCCGGCCGCGGCGTCCGCGGCGCCAGCGAAGGGACCGGGGAGGCCGGCGCTCAGCGTCTCGCGCAGGCTGCGCTGTGCCGCCGGCCGCGGCAGCCTGGGTGCCTGCTCGGTCGAGCCGGGACCGGCCTGGGGCGGAGCCGGGAGTATGTCCCCGGTCGCGGCCTGGCTGCCGGGCGCAGGGCCTGTCGCGTGCCCGCCCGCGTACCCCGCCTCCGCGGCGTATGCTGCCCGGGGCTCCGCCGCCTTGCGCTCGGCGTCAAGCAGCGTCAGCGCCGTTGCCAGGTCCCGGGCCATCGCGGCGTCGCCAGCGGCCAGCGCCCCGTCGAGGGCTAGGCGCAGGTTGGCCTCGTCGCCGCCTAGCGCGGCGGTCAGCCCGGGCTGGCCGGGACCGGCGAAGGACGCCGTGAAGGCCCGGGCTACGCCGAGGTAGTGGGCACGGTGCCGCGCGACGTACGCGGCCGCGCTGGCAGGGTGTCTGGCCGCCTGCTCGGCGCCGTGCTCCCTGACGAGGGCGGGCAGCCGGTACCGCGCCGCGCCCCCGGCGTCCGCGGCGCGCAGCACGATCGACTTGTCCACCAAGCCGATCAGCGTGTCAAGTACCTCGGGACCACCGAGATCACGGCCTGAGCCAGCGCCGGCGTCCGTGTCGTCGTCGCCGCCTGTGTCACCGTCGCGGTTGCCGGATCCGCAGACGGCCTCCGCGGCGGCGAGGTCGAAGCCGTCGGCGAACACCGACAGGCGGGTCCACAGCAGTCGTTCGGCGGGGGTACACAGGGCATAGCTCCAGCTGATGGACGCGTGCAGCGACTGCTGGCGGTCACCTGCCGCCGCCCGCCGCCCGCTGGCGAGAAGCCGCAGGTGGCCGGGGAGCCTGACAAGCAGTTCGTCGAGGCCGACGGCTCGCAGCCGGAGCGCGGCAAGTTCGATCGCGAGCGGAATGCCGTCAAGAAGGCGGCAGAGCCGGACAAGCCCGGGCAGTGTGCCGGCGGTCACCTCGAACCCTGGGCCGGCCGCCGCGGCCCTGTCGGCGAACAGGTTGACCGCCTCGCCGCCGTCGTCGCTGACGGCCAGCGGCGGGATGCGGAAGACCACCTCGCCGGGCAGGTCGAGCGGCTGACGGCTGGTCACCATCAGGACCGGGCCATCCCCTGCGCGCAGGATCGTGTCGGCGAGGGCGGCGCAGGCGTCGACCACGTGCTCGGCGGTGTCAAGGATCAGCAGCAGCCGACTGCCCCGCACCTGGCCGGCGATCCAGCCGGCCTCTGGCCGCGGCTGCTGATCCGCCGCCTGCTCCTGGTCCGTTGAAGGCTGGCTCTCAACCCCGCGGCCCTCGTCATGGCCGGGCAGGCCGAGTGCTGACGCCACCGCGTCCGCGACCCCGGCCGCTCCCACCGACGCGGACAGGTTCGCGAGAAAAACGCCGTCGGGGAACGCCTGCGCGAGTTGACTCGCCACCCTGATCGCGAGCCGCGTTTTACCAACGCCACCAGGGCCTGTCAACGTGACCAGCCTTGACCGGGACAGCGCGTCCTCGATGGCGGCAACCTCTTCCGCCCGCCCGAAGAACCCAGAGGTCTCCGCGGGCAGTCCCCCGTGCATTATCAAAGTTGTAGACCCTTCCCCCGGTGCAAGACACTAATACGTCCCAGGGGTCACGCGCGAGGGTTGTGCGGAGCTGGAGTGGTGTGACTGATCCGGTGTCACGCGACTAATCGCCCGTCCCGATGGAATACCCGGGCCTCTGCCCTGTTGCCGACTAGTGGCGGGCGGGGACCGCGCCGTTCGCCAGGTCCACCCGTCCGAACGCCTGGGAGCCCATCAGACCGACCATGTCTTCTGCCCCGATCAAGCAGCGCATCGCGACCGCCCGTCCCGCCTTCTCCTACATCGCCAGGCTCACCGCCACCGCGACGTTCGCCTACCTGCTGGCGCTTGTCACCCCCGCGGGGACGTCGCGCCCGGTCCTTGCCCCGCTTACCGCCCTGCTCGTCCTTCAGGCGAGCCTTTATCAGACGATCCGCACTGGCGTCCGCAAGGTGGCAAGCGTGACCGTCGGCGTGCTTATCGCGGTCGGTGTCGCCGAATTCATCGGCTTCTCGTGGTGGCAGCTGGCGGTTGTCATCGCGGGGGCGCTGCTCATCGGAACAGTGCTGCGGCTCGGTCACGACCTGCTCGAGGTGCCGATTAGCGCGATGCTGATCTTCTCCTCGGCGGGACCGCACGCCGCCGCGACCGGGCGGGTGGTGGACACGCTTGTCGGCACCGCCGCCGGCCTGGTCGGCGGGCTGATCTTCGCGGCGCCGCGGGTGCAGCCGGCCCGCGAGGCGGTCGGCACGATGGCCGGCCAGCTCGCTGACCTGCTCAGCCGGATGGCCGCCGACCTGGCCGGACCGGCCGGCGACGCCGTCGAGGGCAACGACGGGGCCGGCGACGACGCCACCGACCACGACGGCACCGACCGCGTTGAGGCGGACGGCCAGCCGGCGACCCGGCCGGACCGTGCCCGCGTCACCGAGTGGCTGACGCAGGCCCGGGCGCTGCGCGACCACATTGAACGGGTCGACGACACCCTGCGCCAAGCGGCCGACAGCGTCCGGCTTAATCCCCGCAGCCGCTTCCGGCGCGGAGGGCTCACCCCGGTCACCGGGGACCTGATCGTCACCGGGGTCGCGCTGCGCGGCGGTCTCGAAGTGCTTGAGCACGCCACCGTGACAGTGCGCGGCCTGGCCCGCTCGATCCTGGACAGCGCGGGCATCGAAAACGACCTGTCACCCGTCAGGGACGAGCAGACCCGGGCGCGGCTCGCGGACGTGCTTCACGACCTGGCCAACGCCATCCGCACCTACGGGCGGCTGGTCCAGGCCGCGCCGACGGGGAGCGAGCCGCTCGAGTCGCAACTCGCCGAGCAGCTCGAGGCCGCGCACCGGAAGCAGGACGAACTCGCCGCCGTGCTTGAGCCGCACACCCCGGCCGAGGGCGGCAGCAGCGAGTGGCCCCTGCGCGGCGAGATCCTCACCCACGTGGACCGGCTCCGCACCGGCCTGCGTCCGGATGCGGTCGTCCGCCCCCAGGTCCCCCGCCCGCTGCCGGGGTCGACCGCCCGTACCCTGCGGCGCTCGCTGTTCCAGCGCGAGCGGCTGCGGCCCGAGCGGCTCCGGCCCGGGCGGCTGCGGCCCGAGCGGGCCGGACAGGAGCGCGCGCAGCGCGACCGCGTCCGGCGTGAGCGGGGACACCGGGTCCGCGTCAGGCGGCGCAGGGACCCGGCGGGCGGACGCTGACCATGGCGCCGCGCTGACCGGAGCCCCTGTCGAGGCTGCCGGTCGAAGCAGCGCCGGCCTACTGGCCCCCGCCAAGCCGTGCGATGGCCGGTGACGCTAGTTCGTGCGGGAGCGGATCTCCGCCCAGAGCGCTCGGTAGGCCTTCGCCGCCGCACTGTTCGGCGCGAAGACAGGGACGGGGGCGCGCTCCACGGACATCGTCTCGATCACGGACAGCGCAGGAATCGTGGTCTGCGCTACCTCGTACCGCTCGGTGGCGAGCTTCTCCGTGATCTCCCTGTGCAGTTTCTTGCGGCGGTCGACCATCGAGAAAAAGGCCAGGATTTCGGGCCGGTGCCCCTTGAACTCGTCCACGAAGTCAGACAGCTGCTCGAGGGTGCGCACGGACAGCGTCGTCGGGATGAGCGGGACCACGATGACGTCGGCGGCGTGCAGCACGTTCTCGGAGACGAGCGAGACCGACGGCGGGCAGTCGAGGAACACCACATCGTAGTCGGGGGCGAGCGGGGCGAGCAGCCTGCCGAGCGTACGAGCGGGCTTGCCGCCGGGAACGGCGCCGGGTTTCGCATCGCCGGCGTCAAGCAGCAGGTCCATGTTCCGGTAAGTGAAGTCGGCGGGGATCAGGTCGAGGTTGTCGAAATCCGTTCCCTTGATGGCGTCGTCGAGCGGGCGCCTGCCGCTGATGAGCGCTCTTCCGCCGCCTTTGACCTTGGGTTTGACCCGGAACATGAAGCTGGCGGCGCCCTGCGGATCCAGGTCCCACAGCGCGGCGCGGAGCCCGCTCGCTGCCGCCAGGTAGGCCAGGTTGACCGCCGTCGTCGTCTTCCCGACGCCGCCTTTGATGTTATACGTCGCGTATATCCGCATTGATGCGGTACCTCACTCCCGTCCCCCGCAGCAGCGCGGACATCCGCCGCTGTCCCTCCACATCGGCGAACGCGGCGAACCGCCGCTCGAAGTCGGCCCGGGCCGCGCGCTGGCGCGCCGCCAGGCCGGCCGTGACCTCGCCCATCGCGAGCAGCGTAACCGCCGGCACCTCCCCCGCCGTGAGCATCGCGGCGGCGAGGATGCGGATCTCGCCTATCTGCACCTCGGTGTCCTGGAATTCCCCGAGGCAGTCCTGCAGCCGCTTGAGGTCCCCTAGCACCTTGGCGTACGCGTCCTGGTCGTGCAGCGGAGCGAAGAACTCAAGTGCGTACCGCAGTTCCTTGCAGCGCTTGCGCAGGTCATGCAGGCTCTCGGCGGGCGAGTCCTGGGTGATGGCCGCGCCGCGCTTGGCGACCCTGGCGAACGCCACCCGGGTCCTCTCCGCGGCGAGCAGTCCGGCGCTCCCCCCGGGTGCCTTCTGGAATCGCCCGGAACGGGCGCGGCTTGCCCTGGTCCCCTCAGCGCTATCTCGCTGTATCGCGGCGAGCCTTGCGCGCCACTGGCTGCTGAGCGCCCTGAACCTCTCCGAGCGCAGCCCGCGGGCCAGGACCCGGAATTCCTTGCGGCGCCGCTGCTGGAGGTAGGCACGGAACGGCTCGAGGTCGTCCGGCTTCGCCGCGGCGAGACCGCGCGCCGTCTCTTCGAAGTCGAGCAGGTGCACGTCCAGGTCCCTGGTCGGCGTCGTCAGGTCGCCGACCCACTTGAACTCGGCGGCGAAGAACGCTACCTCGCCGGCGGTCAGGCCGGTCAGCGAGTCGCCGAACAGCTTGATCGCGCTCCTGGTCCTCCGCACGCTGACCCGCAGGTCGTGCAGGAACTCTGTGTCGGTGTCACTGAGCACGCCAGGCACGTTCGCGTCCACGGTGTCGAGCAGGCGGAGCAGGATCGTTGCCGCCGCCTCGGCGGCCGGCATGTCCGCCGTGATGTGCGCGTCGACCTTGTTCGAGTAGTCGCCAGGACGGCGGCCGACGGCGCTCAGCGCGTCGGCGAACAGCGACTTGCCGGCCGGCCTGATGCCGGGCACAGCGGCGATCAGGCGGGCGGCGCGGCGTGCCTGGCCCTGGTAGCCGCGGACCTCGGCGACCTCCACCCGGGGCGGGAGCGGCGCCTTCAGTCCTGTGACGAGGGCGGGGCGGCTTAGCAGCAGTCTGGCGACGGTCTTGCCGTCGGAGTTCAGCAGCCGGTAGGCGCGGGTCACCGTGCTGGTGCTGACGACGGGGATCAGGGCGCGGGGTGCGATGAGGCCGCCGATGCGGGCGCCGACGGGTCCGTCCCCCAGGTCGCCGAGCAGGTGCGGCCGTGCCGCCTGCCAGCCCGTCACCGGCTGGGCCGTGTCTTTCCCGGTGCCGCCAGCGCCGGTGCCGGACAGGCGCAGTTCGCTGCCGCCGCGCTGCCCGGGGAAGTACTCCAGCGTCAGGCCGGCCTTGTGCAGCCGCCAGTCGAAGGTGTCGAGCCAGGTCGTCCGCCGCTCGCCGCAGCGGGCGGCGGACCGCTCCGGGACCACTTCGAACTCGGTCCCGAGCGATGTGAGCACGCCGGAAACGACGTCATCCCACGTTTGGGGATCGCCACTGTCGGCAATGAAACCTGCCAGGCTAGGGGTCATCGCGCAACTCCTCTCCCGGCGATGCTTAATTAGCAGTCGATTTAATCATAAATTCACCCGGTTTGGGTAATCATGTTCACTCTGTCTTAACCTTCTGTTCACTTTACTGGGTAGCAGAGTTAGTTTCGGCGGTCGTCGGGTGGCTCAAAGTGGCCACCTGTAACCCGTAGCGGCCTGAACGTCGGGCGGGCGGGGCATCCCAGACTGCGTGCCGGGCTTTGTGACGGCCGCCGCGCCGGCGGCCGAGGCGGCCGAGACCGCGTCCCGTGGGGAAATCCCGGCCGCGAGCGCGACCGCAAGTGCGCCCACGAATGTGTCGCCCGCCCCTACGGTGTCGACCGCGCGAACGCGGAAAGCCGCGATCGTTGCCGCTGATTCCTGGTTTTCGCCACCGTAATACGCCGCACCGGCGACGCCGGCGGTGACCACGGCACCGCGGGCGCCGGCCGCGACCAGGCCGGCCGCCGCGTCGGCGGCGTCGGCCAGGCCGCTGACCGGCCTGCCGAGCACGGCCGCGGCCTCGGATTCGTTGACCACCAGCCAGTCCGGGCGTGCCGCGATGAGTTCGGCGGCCCCCGGCGGCGCCGGCGCCAGGTTGAGCACGGTCAGCGGCCGCGGCGCGCCCGTGACGGACGGGGCAAGCGCTGCCAGGATCGCGGGTACCGGAATTTCGGCGCTGATGACAAGAACATCCGCCGTCCCGGCCCTGGCTGCCTGGAGGCTTTCCTCAACCGCGGCGATCTCTGCCGCCCCGACCTCGTGGTTGGCGCCGGGCGCGACGGTGATGATGTTCTCGCCCGACTGGTCGACCGTGATCATGGCGATCCCGGTGGGCACGCCGGGCACAGTGCGGACAGTCTGGCCATCGACTCCCTCGGCGGCGATCGCCGCCCGGAGCGTCCGGCCGAAGTCGTCGTCGCCCACGCAGCCGACCATGCGTACCGTCATGCCCGACGGGACGCCGAGCCGGGCGGCGGCCACGGCCTGGTTGGCGCCCTTCCCGCCGGGGGCGAAGACCGCCCCGCCGCCGAGGACGGTCTCCCCTGGGCCCGGCAGCGCCGGCACTGTGACCGAGATATCCATGTTGAGGCTGCCGAGCACCGTCAGCCGTGCATCGAGATTCACGACCGCACCGTACTCCAGCAATTCCGCAAGGCGGATGACGCCGGCGAAAAAGACTCCCGTCGTCGTTGAGCCGAACCCGAGTGCGGTACGTGATTCCCTATTGAAACGTTATGTGATCGATTGATCACAATACGGCGGGGCCTGGAGATGCGTGAAGGAGTCGGCATGCGCAACGCGGACGGGCTCGATGGACAGTGGTCAGAACTCACCCGGATCCCGCCGGCTTATCGCGGGGTTCCGCGTTCAGGGTCCGCCGACCCGGGTTCCACGGGATCGGATTCTGCCGGATCGGGCTCTGGCGGCACGGGCGCGGCCGGACCGGGATCTGGCGGGCCGGGCGCCACCAGACCGGGCTTTTCCGGACCGGGATCTGGCGGGCCGGGCGCCGCGAGGCTTCGGGCGGGAGGCCGACCGGGATCTGGCGGGATCAGGTACGCACACGGTGGACTGGCGGCGCACGCAGCTCAGGTGAACGCGACTCGTCATGCTCTGCCCGGTGGCGACCTGCCCGGCCAGCATGATGAAGGTCCGGCCGGCCAGCATCGGAGTGGCCTGGCCGGCCGGCGTCATGAAGGTCCGGCCGGCCAGCGCGAGGGCCTGGCCGGCCGTCACCATGAGGGTCTAACCGGCCAGCGCCGTGAGAGTCTGACCAGCCAGCATCATGAAGGTCTGGCCGGCCAGCATCGTGATGGCCTGGCCGGCCGTCACCATGAGGGTCTAACCGGCCAGCATCATCATCATGATGAAAGAGACTCGTTCCGCCTAGCGCGACCGCCCGCCGTGCACGGCGACGCCAGGCGCGGCGGGGCCGGCGAGCACGGCAGGGCCGGCGACCGGGGCGGTGAGCACAGCAAGGGAGGCCGGCCCAGCTGGGAAAGCGGGGACATGGCGGCGGGGGCCTGGCCGCCGGAGCATCGCACCGCAAGACGTCGTAACGACGTCCTGGTCCTGGTCTGCGGCGGCATCGTGGCCGCGGCCGCCTTCGCCGCGGCCTTTGCCGCCTCGGGCGGCGCGGCCAGTCATCCGACGCCCGCCACCGCGATCCCCGCCGTGGTGAGCCAGGCCTGCCCCTCCCCCGCTCCCTGATTAGCCGGCCTGGCTCCGCCTGGTGCCGCAGGGGTCCCTGACTAGGTCGCTGAGGGGATAAGCGGCCCGCTCTCCCGTTCCCTGAGGGTCAAGCGGCCTCCCTCTCCCCGCGCGGCCCGAGCCGCCAAACCTGGAACTGGGCACCCCGCACGGGGACAAGACCGGGACCGCCGCCCGGCAACAGGCGGCAGCGGCAGGAGCGCTAACAAGCACTCAACCGCAACGGTTAAGCGGAGCGGACGGCGGCGTGGGCCCCCTGCCGGGCGGCGTGCCAGGACACCGCGGTCGCGGCCAGCGCGGCAATCGTTGCGGTAAGCATGGCGGCGCGGTCGCCGGAGATGCCCCGCACCGACTCGGCGACGGCCGGCAGCAGCGCGGCACCTACCGCCGCGCCAACCTGGCGGCTGGTGTTGACCACTCCGCCCGCCAGGCCCTGATCGTCGTCGGCAAGCTCGCGGCTGGCCAGCACGATCGAGCCGAACGCGGTTCCCGCGCTGCCCAGGCCGACCAGGATCAGCACCGTCAGCAGCGGACTGTAGCCCGCGGCGGGCAGCCGGGTGAGGAAGGCGAATCCGATCGTCGCGGCCGCGCCCGCGAGCACGAGCACCCAGCGGACGCCGACACGGCCGGCCAGCCTGGGGCCGAACATGCCCATGGTGAAGCCGGCGATCCCTTGTGGCGCGATGATCAGCCCGGTGGCCAGCGGGGACAGGTGCAGGACCTGCTGCATGTAGAGCGAGAGCACGAGCAGTTCGCCGCCGTTCCACACTCCGAGCAGGAAGGCCAGCGTCGCCCCGTTGCGCAGGCCGGGCCGCAACAGCAGGCGCGGCCGGACAAGCGGCGCCGGATGGTGCGTCTCCGCCACGACGAAACACGCGGCCGCGCCGACGGCGACCAACGCCGCGCCAAGGACCAGCGGTGACGTCCAGCCGAGCACATCTCCCTGAGAGATGCCGAAGACCGCGAGCGCGACGGCCGCGGTGATCAGGACCGCGCCGCGAACGTCAAGCCGCCTGCCCCGCGGCAGCGCCGCCGGGGCCGCCGCCCCCCGGGCGGGGCCGGAGCCGGCGGGGAGGGTGAGCACGCGCGGCGCGAGGAAGGCGGCGACGAGGCCGACAGGGACGTTGACAAGGAATACCGCGCGCCAGCTCGTCCACTCCACGAGCACGCCGCCGAGCACCTGACCCGCGACGAAGCCGACCGACGCCATCGACCCGTAGAGCCCGATCGCCCTGGTACGCCGCGGCCCAGGCGGAAAGCTCGTAGTGATCAGTGACAGCGCAGCGGGGGCGACCAGCGCCGCGCCTGCCCCCTGCACGAGGCGCGACGCGACAAGCAGAACGGGGTCGCCTGCGAGGCCGCCGGCCAGGGACGCCAGCGAGAAGACGACGAGGCCGACGATGAAAATACGACGCCGCCCCAGCATGTCGGCGGCGCGACCGCCCAGGATCAGCAGCCCGCTGAAGGAGATCGCGTAGCCGGTGACAACCCATTGCACGGCCGATGTGGTGACGCCGAAATTACGCTCGATAGACGGAAGTGCGATATTCACAATCGTGAAATCAAGCACCACCATAAACGACGCAACCAGGATCAGCGCCAGCTGCAGGCCCGACCGGGCCGACCCGGGGTGCGAAGTGCCCGGATAGGTGGCGTCTGGCGGCAAAGCACCTGAATGCGCGGCGTCCGGGTGAATATCACGCTGCTTGTGGGTAGGAAGAATGGCGGATTCGGGGACGGACGCGCGCTGGGCGGACATGGCACCAATCAGGTACGAGACGGATCGACGCAGGCAGACACCTATTTGCAACTCTGACGATCGACCCGGGCATGCCCCCGCGCAATGTTCCGCTCATCACACCCACCGAACCCACGGCACATCCGAAGAACCAGCAGCACGCCGCAACTGGACGAGAATAGCGACGAGACATATCTTGTTATTAGCGGTAGGACGATCCCCGCCCAGCTGAAGCCACCGGGTCGTCCCGCCCCGGGGGGGACAGATCTATGGAGGTAGCCATGAGCGATTTCGAGAGCCGGATCAAGGGACTGGCCGCACGCCTGTCCGGGTGGTGGAGTTCAAACACCAAGGCCGCCAGGCAGCGGCGGGCCGACCGTACCGCGGGGCTGCGCCGCGAGGCCACGGCACGCGCACAGCAGGCGGCTAGCCGGGTGCACGAGTTCCGCGAAAGCGAGCGCGGGCAGCGGGCCGCGAGCAAGCTGAACGACCTGCGCGCCAGCGACACGGCCAAGCGGGCCGAGGCGGCTTTCAACGACCTGCGTGCCAGCGACGCAGGCAAGAAGGCGGAAAGCGCCCTGGCCGACCTGCGCCAGCGCGAGCCCGTCAAGAAGGCCGAGGAAAGCGCGCGCAAGGTCATGCACGACCTGTTCAGCGGAGGCTCCGGCGGCTCAGCCGCCGACAGCGACCGCTAACCCGCCGCTAACCCCGGCCGAAGACAAGCGAGCCGCCCGGCATTACGGAATGCCGGGCGGCTCGTTCGCCTGGGAGCGCGCCCTCAGGGCAGACCAATATTCGGTTGCCTGGGGCCGTCACCGGATGGGATAGTGCGGTCGAATCAGGTTCGGTGCCGACTCAAGCGGAGCACCTCCGCCCGCAGCCGGCCGTGTGGAAGGGAGGCGTCTGTGATGCCAGCGCCCGTTGCGGGCTTTCTCAGCCCTGTCCTGACCACATCCTGCCTGAGGAGCACCACCAATGCGCGACAGCGCGGACTCCTACGACTACGGAGTCACCCGCCGCGGTAGGAAGCGCGGCACGTTTGACGATGACGCCCCGGCCTACGCTAAGCGCGACCGCCACCTGCCCCGGCTCCAAGCCGAAGACGCCAACGACGCCACCGACGGCTTGCCTGAAGGCGACCGCTGGTCAACCTGGGATCAGTCGACGCCGACCGAGCGCGGCCCCAAGCCCCACCCGAAGTGGCTGGTCACCGACTTGGCAGCGGTCGACCACGAGCTTGGCATCCTCAAGACCGGAAAGGAAGCCGACGTATTTCTCGTCCGCCGCGGCGTGCCGGGAACAGACCGGTCCTGCCTGCTCGCCGCCAAGCGCTACCGGGACGCGACGCACCGGCAGTTCCACCGGGATGCCGGCTACCTGGAAGGCCGCCGGGTCCGTGCGAGCCGGGTCAACCGGGCCGTGGCCAACCGCAGCGACTTCGGCCGGCAGGCGATCGCCGGACAGTGGGCGAGCGCGGAGTTCAACGCCCTGGTGCAGCTCCACAACGCGCGCGTGCCTGTGCCCTACCCGGTCCAGATCCTGGGGACAGAGATCCTGCTCGAGTTCATCGGCGAACCGGACGGCACCGGCGCGCCTCGTCTCGCCGAGACCCGCCCCGGGCCGGCCGAACTCGCCAGCCTCTGGAACCAGCTTGTCCAGGCCACGGCAACGCTGGCCGGCGCCGGCTTCGCCCACGGCGATCTGTCACCCTACAATCTGCTCGTCCACCGGGGGCGGCTGGTGATGATCGACCTGCCGCAGGTGGTGGACGTGGTCTCGCACCCGAATGGCCGCGGTTTCCTCGACCGCGACGCCAAGAACGTCGCCACCTGGTTCGCCCGAGCAGGCCATCCCGACGCGGATCCTGACGCGCTGGCCCGTGTGCTGGCGGAGGAGGCCCGCCTGGCGTGAGCTGATCAGCGTGAGAACCGCGGAAGATCGCCCGCCTGAGCCGTAACGCAAGCGATTCCCGAAGCCGAAGTGCAGGCGGGCCGCCCGGCAGTTACGGGATGCCGGGCGGCTCGCCTGCTTGGGAGCTCCAAAGGCAACGCAAGGTGTCGCCGGAGGAACTCCGCTTCCGGTCCGCCCGCTACGGGGGAGTCACGGGCGGACCGGAAGCCAGGTGATGCGGTTACCTGGTTACTTCACGGTCTGCTTGACGGTGAGCTGGCCGTTGCGCATCATGCCGAGCCGCTGCCCGCGCCGGGCGACGCTGCTGTCGTGGGTGACCATGACCATCGTCAGCCCCGCGTCCTGCCAGAGCTTCTCCAGCAGGCCGATGATCTCGTCCCTGGTGTCCTCGTCGAGGTTGCCCGTTGGCTCGTCGGCGAGCAGCACCTTCGGCTCCTTGACCAGCGCGCGGGCGATCGCTACGCGCTGCTGCTGACCGCCGGACAGCTCAGAGGGCAGGTGCCTGGCCCGGTCGGCGAGCCCGACCGAGGCGAGTGCCTCGGCCGCCCGCGCCTTCCGCGAGGCGTTGCTGACCCCGAGCGGTACCAGCGCCGTCTCGACGTTCTCCTGTGCCGACAGGGTCGGGATCAGGTTGAACGTCTGGAAGATGAACCCGATCGAACTGGCGCGCACCTTGGTCATCGCGCCCTCGCCGAGCCGCGCGAGTTCCCGCCCGTCCAGCTCGATGGAGCCGGAGGTCGGCCGGTCGAGGCCGCCGAGCAGCTGGAGCAGCGTGGACTTCCCGTGCCCGGTCGGTCCCTGGATGGACAGCCACTCGCCGTCCGCGATCTCCACGTTGACACCGCGCAGCGCGTGCACGACGCCCCGGCCCTTGGGGTAGTCCTTGGTGACGTTCGTGAGCGTGTACATGAACTCTGTGCTCTCTTTCCCGGGACCCTGGTCAGGCGACCTTGGACAGTGCCTCGGCGGGGCGCAGCCGCGCCGCCCGCCAGCCGCCGAACCCGCCGGCGATGAGACCGCCGAGGATGGCGAGTACCACCGCGAGGGCGACCGCGCCGATGGTGACCGGCGCGGACAGGTGCACCGCGACCGTGGACGCGGTGTGTCCGGCGTTGCTGAAGGCGCCGCGGAAGCCGTTGGTGCCGCCAGTGCCAGCGGTACCGCCGCTGGGGAAGCCGCCGCCCGTGCCGCCGCCGCCCGTGCCGCCGAAGCCGCCGAACCGCTGCGCGCCCCCCGGGGTGGCGTTGCCTGTCGCGGCGCCGAGTGAGGCGCTAAGCGACCCGGAGAAGTGGTCGACGAGCGCGGCACCCACGAAGCCGAGCCCCACGCCGACCACGCCGCCGATGATGCCGACGGTGATCGACTCGCCGAGCACCTGGCCGACGACACGGCTGGACCGCCAGCCGAGCGCCTTCAGCGTGCCGAACTCACGGACGCGCCGCGTCACCGCGGACATCGTGAGCAGCGTGGCGAGCAGGAACGCCGCGATGAGCACCGCGATCGCCAGCCACTTGCCGAGGCTGTTGGCCAGCGACGCGGCGTTGGACAGCGAGCCGGTGATCTCGCTGGCGAGGCTGTCCTCGTCGGTCACGGTCGAGCCGGGGATCGCCTTGCTGATCGAGCTCGCCAGCGTGGTGATGTCGTTGTTGCTGGTCGCCGACACGTAGATGGTGTTGACGTCGTTCTTCAAGTTCGCGAGGGTCTGCGCGACACCGAGCGGGACGTAGACGTCCGACGGGCTGTCACCCGAGGGCTCGCTGACGATGCCGACGACGGTGAAGTTGGTCGCGGTGCCCTTGGAGTTGCCGATCGCGATCGTGGAACCGACCTTGAGCTTCTCGCTCGTGGCGTAGCTCGCCTCGACGAGAGCGACGTCCTTGCTGTCGTCGGCCGTGGTGAAGGTGCGGCCGGAGCTGACCGAGCCGGTGGACAGCGGGCCGAGCTCGCCGTTGGCGATGTCGACGCCGGTGACGGTGAAGCTGTTGGTGTTGAAGCTGGAGGTACCGCCACCGGTGAAGCCGCCGCCGCCACCGCCGCTGCCGCTGCCGCTGCCGCCGCCACCGCCGAACCCGCCGCCACCGCTGCCGCTGCTTCCGCCAGTGTTGAAGGCCGGGACCGTGCCGGTCACCGTGCGGTCGGTGAGCGTGAGGCCCCCGGCCGCCGCCGCGACGTTATCCATCTTGCTGATGCTCGTCACGTCGGACGAGCCGAGCGAGGCGAGCGTGAAGTCACTGGTCAGCGTGTTGTCGTCGATCTTGCTCCCGGCCGCGGGCCGCTTGGTTGTGCCGGTGTTCTGCCGGAAGCTGAAGCCGAACCCGCCGCTGCCGGCCGAGCCGGCGGTGGGTGTCTTGGTCACCGTGATGTCGGTGCCTACGCCGTAGAGGGAATGCAGGACCGTCGCCTGGGCGTTCTTGACCCCTGCGGACGCGGAGGTAACGGTGATCACCAGGCCGATCCCTAGCGCCAGGCCCACGGCTATGAATATGGCCTGGCGAGCGCGCCGCCGCAGCTCGCGCCAGAGGTACGTGAAGAACATCGAACTCCTCAACGGACTCAGTTAAAGCCCCGGGCGGGGGCGATCCCCGGGGAGTCAGCATTGGTGGCGCGGGCTTGACGGCCGGTAGAGCGAGATAAAGACTCCGGCACGCTGCCCGCGCCAGCCAACATACTGGCTGCGAATCCTGAAGAGTTTCTGAGCCGTAGCTGTGAAGCAACCCCCGACTGAAGGCCCGATCCTTAGAACCTCTTTCTTTTTGCTCTAACGCCGAGTCCCAATTCCAGGGGCGGCGGCAAAAAGAATGGAGTTCTAGCGGACCTCCCTCGGCAGGCCGAATTGGACCGACTCGGTCGTGGTGACCCGTTCGGTGACCGTGACCCCGCCGAGGCCGGACAGGGCGTCGATGATCTCGCTGACCACCGCGGGCGGAGCCGAGGCGCCTGCCGTCAGTCCGACTACCGACACGCCAGACAGCCAGGACAGGTCGATGTCGGTCGCACCGTCGATCAGGTACGCCGGCGTCCCCGCCCGCTCGGACCGCTCGACAAGCCGCACCGAGTTGGAGGAGTTCTTCGAGCCGGCGACGAGCACTAGGTCCGCCTCGGTGGCGACGGCGCGAACCGCGGCCTGGCGGTTGGTCGTCGCGTAGCAGATGTCGTCGCTGCCCGGCGCGCGCATCTGCGGGAACTTCTCGCGCAGCGCGCCTGCCACGTCGGCCGCCTCGTCGATCGCGAGGGTGGTCTGCATCAGGTAGGCGATTTTGGACGGGTCCGGCACGTCGAGCGCGGCCACGTCGCCGGCCGTCTGGACCAGGACCGTGGAGGACGGCGCCTCGCCGAGCGTGCCTTCCACTTCCTCGTGGCCTGCGTGCCCGATGAGCGCGACCGTGTAGCCCTCGCGGGCGAAGCGCCGCGCCTCGGCGTGCACCTTCGACACCAGCGGGCACGTCGCGTCGATCACCGACAGCCCGCGGTCCGACGCGTCGGACCGCACCGAGGGCGCGACGCCGTGCGCGGAGAACACCACGGTCGCGCCGTCGGGTACCTCGTCGAGCTCGTCAACGAACACCGCGCCGCGCTGCTCGAGGTCGGAGACGACCCGGGTGTTGTGCACGATCTGCTTGCGGACGTAGACCGGGGCACCGCGCAGTTCAAGCGCGCGCTCAACGATCTCGATGGCCCGCTCCACGCCCGCGCAGAACGAGCGCGGGCCGGCCAGCAGCACGGTCCGCTCCCGGCAGGCGGCGGCCCACGTCTCGGCGACCGGCGCAGCCCGGCGCAGCGACCGCAGCGCGGCCATGCCGCCGGTAACCATGCCGGGGCCGAAGCCGACGTCGGAGACGGCCCTGATGACGGCCACCGGGCGCCCCGCCGAGGCGGCGCTCTTGACGACGGCGACCAGGGCGGCCGTCTCCATGTCGGCGGCCACGTAGCCGTCGGCGGCGAGCTTCGCCCGTTCCGCCGAGTTCACTAGCTTCGGAACCGTGACGAGGCGGCCGGCGCGGGCAGCCAGTCCCGCCCGGCGCAGTTCCGCCGCGAGCAGGTCGGCGCCGGGCAGCGTGATGGTGACCTCGCCGTCGGTCACCTCGGCCGCGACGACCAGGTCCCCCGGGCTGAGGTCAGCGGCCAGGCCCGCCGCCGTGCCCATGACAGCCACCGGACCGCCGAACGATTCCAGGTTGCTCTTCTCCGCCGACTTCCGTGCCCGGGTGGTGCCCATGCCGGTGTGGCGGACAGTGCTTGTCGGCTTGGTCAGTCCGCGCCTGACGGCGTTCGCCTCAAGCCGCAGCGGTGCGAACACGAGCAGGCCAGCGCCAGAGCCCTGTTTTACAGACAGGGCTGACGCCGCCGCGTCGTCGTCGATCTGGTCCGCAGCCGCCGCTGTCCGGGGCTGCGGAATGGTTTCAGTCATGCGAAGTACCCCTCACGTATCTGCCGAGCGCGGAAACGGGGAACGCCAGCCGGTACAGGTGGTAGTTCAGGTAGAAGTCACCAGGGAAGCCGGTCCCGGTGTAGTAGGGCTCGTCCCAGGTACCGTCCGGCCGCTGGGTGCCGGCCAGCCAGCGGAGGCCGCGCTCGACGGACGCGGAAGCGCGTTCGCCTGCCGCGAGCAGGGCGAGCAGTGCCCAGGCGGTCTGCGAGGCGGTGGACGCGCCCCTGCCCGACCAGCCCGCGGGGTCATCATAGGAGCGCAGGTCCTCGCCCCAGCCGCCGTCGTCGTTCTGGACTGATTCGAGCCAGGCGACCGCCTTTCTGATCTGCGGCTTGTGCGGCTTGACGCCGGCCGCGACCAGCGCGGGAACCACCGCGCCGGTGCCGTACAGGTAGTTCGCGCCCCAGCGGCCGAACCACGAGCCGTCGGCTTCCTGGTTCTTCAGCAGCCAGATCACGCCGCGCCTGCAGGCGGCCTCGGCGGCCAGGCCCTCGGCGGCGAACGCCTCGACGATGTGCGCGGTGACGTCAGCGCTCGGCGGATCGATGACGGCACCGAAGTCGCAGAACGGCAGCCGGTTGATCAGCGCGCGGGTGTTGTCCGCGTCGAACGCGCCCCAGCCGCCGTCCCTGGACTGCATGCCCTCGAGCCAGCGCAGGCCGCGGCGGATAGCGGCGCGGTTGTCGGCCGTCCGTTCCTTAAGGTCGAGCCTGCGCAGCGCGAGAATGACCTCGGCCGTGTCGTCGGTGTCGGCGTAGTTGTCGTTCTCGAACTCGAACGCCCAGCCGCCAGGGGCGGTGTGCGGGCGGCGGACCTGCCAGTCGCCCGGCTGGCGGATCTCCTCATCAAGGATCCAGTGCGCGGCCCCCGTCAGGGCCGGGTCGTCGGCCGCGAGGCCGGCGTCCTCAAGCGCGATCATTGACAGCACGGTGTCCCAGACCGGGGACTGGCACGCCTCAAGGCGGCGCATGCCGTCCTCGCGGATCGTGAAGCCGTCAAGCCCGTCGAGCGCCTTCCTGACGAGCGGGTTGTCCAGCCCGTAGCCCATCAGGTGCAGCGCCATGATCGAGTACACCCAGGGCGGCTGGATGCCGCCCCAGCAGCCGTCGGCCTCCTGGCGGGCGATGATCCAGTCGGTGCAGCGGCGCAGCGCAGCACGCCTGGCGATCTTCGGCAGCTTCGGCTCAACCTTGTGCAGCGCCTTGTCGAGCGCGTTGAAGGCGACCGACCAGGCGTCGTGCTGCTCCGCCTTGGGGTGCCGGCCAGGGACCTTGGCGTACAGTTCGTCGATCGTGATCGGGAGCGGGTTGCTCGGCTTGAACGAGGCGACGACGGCCAGGGCGACTACCGTCTGCCTGGCCCAGCAGCCCCAGTCGTAGATGTTCAGCGGGAACCACGACGGCAGGTAGATGATCTCAGGCGGGATCACCGGCAGGTCGTCCCATGACCACAGGCCGGACAGGGCCAGCCAGATCCTGGTGAAGACCCGGGTGGCGGTGACGCCGCCCTGGCCGGTGATCCAGTCCGCGGCCCGCTTCATGTGCTGCTCGGACGGGTCGTCGCCGGCCAGCCTGAGCGCGACGTAGGCCTCGACCGTGGTGGACAGGTCGCCGGGGCCGCCGTAGAAGTTGGCCCAGGTACCGTCCTCCCGCTGCTGCGAGCGGATCCAGACGCCGGTCTCTTCCGCGTCGCTCTTGGTCAGGATGCCGAGGAAGTGCCTGAGCAGCACGTCCTCGGCATCCATCGTCACGTTGGTCTCGAGCTCGCCGATCCACCAGCCGCGCGGGTCCTGCAGGCCGAGCAGGTGATCGCGGGCGCGCTCCAGCGCAGCCGCGGCCACCTCGCCCAGGTCACCGCTTGACCCAGGGCCTGACACCCCCGTGGCGCCGCGCTGGCCCTCGGCCTCCGTCCCCCGTGTCGGGGCTCTGCGGATCGCGGTCGTCACCCGACCCTCCAGAAACGGCTCGGGAAGGCGAAGTCGCCCGAAGTGTCGGTCCGGGGGAACCTGGAGTCACCCGAAGCTCTAGTGCGCTCGGGCAGGCCTGATACGATCGCGGTCTTTGCGATCAGGCCCGGCCGGGCGCACATCGGGGGGTACGGGGGGTCGTCCCCCCGGAAGGCAACAGTCATTGGACTACCACTGCCTCGCGGTGATGAACTCGGCGATTGCGAGGAACTCGGCCCGGACGTCGGCGGGCACGCCGATGCCGTCCAGGGACGCTGCGGCGGCCGCCAGGCGGTCGTCGGCTTCCTTCTCCGCCCACGCCTTGCCGCCGGCCGCGACCACGAGGTCTGCGGCGTGCACCAGGTCGTCCTCGGACAGGTCGTCCTCCCGCGCGAGGAGCGCCTTCAGTTCGGTGCCCGCCTCGGTGCCGCTGGTCAGCGCGGCCACGACCGGCAGCGATTTCTTGCGGGCACGCAGGTCGGCCCGGACCGGCTTGCCGGTCACCTCGGTCGCGCCCCAGATGCCGAGCAGATCGTCGGTGAGCTGGAACGCCAGGCCAACGTGCCCGCCGAACTCGGCGAGGCCCATCGCGAGTTCCGGTGCCGCGCCCACGTGCACCGCGCCGATCGTGCAGGCGCAGGCCATCAGCGCGGCCGTCTTGTCGCCGGCCATCTCGATGCACTCAGCCAGGGTCACATCACCGCGCTGCTCGAAGGCCAGGTCCTCGCCCTGCCCGGCGATCAGCCGCTGCACGGCGGTGGACAGGCAGCGCGCCGCCCACGGGCCGCCCGGGGCGGTGTCCTCAAGCAGCAGGTCGTTGGCCAGGGCGAGCAGCGCGTCGCCGGCCAGGATCGCCGCGCCGACCCCGAACACCGTCCAGGCCGTCGGGCGGTGCCGCCGCTCGGTGTCACCGTCCATGATGTCGTCGTGCAGCAGCGAGAAGTTGTGCACAAGCTCAACAGCGACCGCGGCGCTTACCCCGCGCTCGGGGGCCACCCCGGCGGCACGGGCAGAGAGCAGGGCGAGCGCTGGCCGCAGCGCCTTGCCGCTTCCGACGCGTACCGGGTTGCCCTCCGCGTCCGCGAGGC
>Ga0335074_10001991_pt1 | contig 27748 bp, 26 predicted proteins | sample Lox_Sample_23_FD_206715 | JGI IMG/M metagenome (GOLD analysis project Ga0335074, IMG submission 206715) | Soil microbial communities from Loxahatchee National Wildlife Refuge, Florida, United States - Lox_Sample_2.3 | ecosystem: Environmental > Terrestrial > Soil > Wetlands | place: USA...
CGCGAGCGACGCAGCCGAGAATTCCATTAGGGGCAAAGCGTAAGCCCCGTGGTTTGCGGAACTCCGCCTTACCGTTGGGAGAGAAAACTCGGACAAGGCGCCCGTCCATCGCATCGTATTCCCGAACAGTCGTAACCGCGTTCTGTACCGCGAATGGATGTTCGCTGGAGACAACGATATTGCCGTTGGGTGCGATGGCCAGATCGAGCGGGCTCAGTTCGGGGTCGGAGACGAATCGAGTGGGGCGAATGTCTGGGGACACCCCAGGGGCAAAGGCCAGTATCGAATTGTCGCCTTCCCCATTGCGACCGATTCCTGAGGCGAGAAACAGCCGGCCATCGTGACCGAAAGCAAATCCTCGGGGAAAAGGTACGACCTTGAGCGGCAATACTTGCTGTGCGTTAGCATCAAGACTCGTCGACAAAGCGATGATTGTGCGTGCGGTGCGCAAGCCAACGTAGTATCGGCCATCCGGACCGAAAGTGCCGCCGCCGGGATTGAGGCCTTCGATCCGCCCGGTGTCGCGAACAATGAGCTCTTGCGGCGATATCGCTAACACCCGATCGGCCCCGCTGTTTAGAAACAGCAAGTTTTCTTTGGGATCTACGGCGAGGCCACGCGGGTCGATGACGCGCTCGTCATCAATAAACGTGCCGCGTAGCTTACCGTCCAACCCAAAGGCAAGCAGTGTGCCGAATCCGTTCCCATTAACGCCGGACGCGCTTGTGACGAGCAGGGGCATCACTTGCCTCAAGACAGCTCACGCCTCAGGGACGACAGTCGACTCGCTGACGCTGTGCACTGATGCAGCGGATGAAAATAATGAAATAAGCCCCTCTACACTCCTAGGCTTCGACAAATAGGACGCCACCTTCGCACTGTGAATGACGTTCTTGCTAGGTAGACACGCGATATTCGGGCACGACCCGCCAACATGTTTGCGGTCAACTACCGCGACGCGCTTTTCCTCCCCAGCAAGCGTCCAAGCAGCCACGGTCGACCCGGTCCCTCCACAGGGAATGATCAAATCAAATTCTTCGGGCCTCGCGGACTGAAAACATGAAGGGTTGAAATTGGTCTTCATGCGCACTCCTTATACGGAACTTCTAGGCGAGTGTCGATCTCCTCGACCACGGTCACCCCTTGCGGATATCCCACGTAGCTTTACGCCGCTCGGCCGGTTGTGACGTTCTGGCCTGATTCTTCCACCGCGATTTGCGAGATTGCCGACCAGTCGAGCGAGTCGCCGCCTCGGGCTAGCAAGGCCAAAAAGCGATCGCGAATCAGGCTGGCAAGGGGAAGTGGAACGCGCAATTGCTCGCCAGCCGCGAGGGTAAGGCGAACATCTTTCAGACCTAGCGGGGCGGCAAAACCCGCAGGCTGAAATTTCCTGTCAGCGATAAGCACGCCGTAGGTTTTGTAGACTGGGGCAGCGAAAAGAGTCGAGGTAAGAAAATCCACATACTCATGTTGGTCGATTCCAGCTTTGCTGACGAGTGCCATGGCCTCGCTGAGAGATTCGAGTACCGAGGCGATGAGGAAATTCCCGCTGAGCTTGATTAAATTGGCAGCCGAAGGCTGCAGTCCAAAGCGAAAAGTACGCTGACCGATGACGTCAAACAGAGGCGTGCAGCGGTCGATCGCATCGGTACGGCCAGCAACGACAACGATCAACTTGCCAGCCGCGGCGGCTTCCGGTCGTCCGAAAACCGGAGCAGCAATAAACTGCTGGTTCTGTTTTTCGTGCGCCGCGGCGAGTTTCTGCGAGAGATCGACGCTGATCGTGCTCGATGAAATATGGACTGACCCTGGCTGGAGATGCGCCAGGATTCCTGATTCGCCGAAGCTCACGCTTTCGACGGCACGATCGTCGGCGAGCATAGTGAATACAACATCTGCACGAGAGGCTTCAGCCGGGTCAGCAGCCGGGTGGGCGCCTTGGTCTATAAGCGGCTTGGCTTTTTGAGCGGTGCGGTTGTATACGGTGACGTTGTGTCCAGCCTTGAGCAGGTTCATCGCCATTGCTGAGCCCATGTTTCCCAGGCCAATGAAGCCGATTTTCATGATTTCTCTCTCCTCAGTCTTTTAACTTCTAGAAGCTGAATCATTCTTTCACTCTTACTGGTCTGCGGCCCTACTCAGACTCCGCAATTGTTTCAAAGTTTCTGATGGCTCTGTACGGATTGTGTAATCTGCGTTTACATCGGCGGCACGAATGATTCCCTGTTTGTCGATCACATACCGCGCCGGTATGGGAAGTCGGTATTCCGGTTCATCATTGAATCTGTCCAGGGTGCTTCCAAAGGATTTGTAAAGGTCTCGTAAATAGTCGGGCAGTGTGAAAACGAGCCGAAACTGTTCTGCGACCTTTAGATGAAGATCCGTCAGAATATCGAACGAAAGGTTCAGCTTTTTATGTAGAGCCCGCGTATACCGCTCGAGCTCCGGAGTGATCACGATGATCTGCGCCCCCAGCGTTCGCACGTCGGAATAGATCTCTTGTAGAGCCTCCAGCTCCATATTGCAATAGGGTCACCAGTGCCCTCGAAAAAAGCTGAGTACCAGCGGCCCTTGCCGGAGAAGATCGGCCGAGTCTATCTGCACGTGATCTTGATTGAACAAACTGAACCCCTGAGCACGGTCGCCCACCTTCAAGGCTCGCTCTTCAATCCCTGTGGCCTTGAGCTCGGCTGTAGCACGATGCATGGTTTCGATTACTTCATGCGGCGCGTTGTATGGCGGAGCTCCGGACTCAAATGATTTCTTGAATTCGTCGAGTCGTTCTTGAAGACTCACCATCGTCCTCCCTTTCCTGGCAAGGTAGCTTTAGGTCAGGCAGCCTTCACGAACTCGACATCGAGAGTGATGGTCACCTCGTCACCAACCAAAATGCCGCCGGTCTCGAGGGCAGCGTTCCAAGTCAAGCCGAAATCCTTTCGGTTGATGTTGGTCGTCGCCGAGATCGCAACCCGCGTGTTCCCCCAGGGGTCCTTCGCTGGGGGCGTGGGCCCTTCGACCGAAAAGCGGACCTTACGGGTAACGCCATGGATTGTTAGATCGCCTTCGACTGCCAACTCTCCATCCCTAACGATGCTGATGTTCTTGGATTTGAAATGCAGGGTCGGAAACTTCTGCACATCAAAGAAATCCGCGCTCTTCAGGTGAGCATCGCGCTGTTCATCGCGAGTATGAATCGAGGACGCCTCGATCGAGGCTTCGACGCGGGAGTTCGCGAGATCAGATTCATCGAGGAACAAAGCCCCCGAGACTTTGGGGAATTGCCCTTTCACATTAGCGATCATCATGTGCTTGACCTTGAACTCCGCCATGGAGTGGGCGGGGTCGATATTCCAGGTAGTAGTTGAGGTTTGTACTGGAGCTGCTGTGCTGGCCATGGTGGCCTCCTTACTTGTTCATTTCATCGATCTCATTCGTATCGACATCTCCGCCGAGAATCACCAAATCAAATTCTTCTGAGTGCGTGTCTTTAAGTCCCGGGCCGGATGAGCTACTCCCGGGTCATCATGCGACTTTTCCTTTCTGCGAGGGCGGCTCACTCTTCGCTCGCATTGATTTGACGAGGTCGGCCGACGACGCTCCTTCCAGCGACAATCCGTATCCAACTTCACGCACGATGCGCTCTTTCAACGGTTGAATGAAGTGGATGCGTGTATTGCGGCGCGTAACCTCCGGAGCCTTCAAGTACAGATCGGCCAATTCCCGGGCACGGCTGAGAGCCCTGCCGTTCGGCACAACCTCGGCAACCACTCCCCATTCGCGTGCAGTATGTGCCGACAGCGGTTGCGGGTTCAACAGGAACGCCTCCGCTCGCCCCGCTCCTCCGCGATAACTCCAGGTGGTAAAGATTCCGTCACCGGGTGCGACGCCCGCGGAGAAGTGGGCCACGTCCTGGAAGGTCGCACCCTCGCCCGCCACAATAACGCTCGCAAGTAGCGCGTAGTCGGAGTGCACATGGGCACGTCCCTCGACGGCCGCGATGACCGGCACGCGTATATTGGCTATGTTTTCCAAAGCCTGAACGCCTTCGTCGTGAACCTGGCTCCAAACTCCGGGATCGGCGACATCGCCGAAAGAGGCCCACTCGACATCAGTGATGAACTGCCCACCTGCGCCCGTGAGGATCACGATCTTGTTCGCTCGATCTTGCGCAATCCGGTAGAAGGCGTCGACAAGTTCTGTGTGAGCTGGCGCGCTCATAATGAACGGGCCGCCGTTGCTGTGGAATTCAGCAACCAGCACACCTTTGTCATCTCGAGTCAGCTTCAGGTTGCGATAAGTATCGAAGTACTTCTCTTTGAATGGCATGAAATCCTCCTGTGTTCGAAGCTGTAGGTTGAATTACTCTTATTTTTCTGCTGCGCCCGCAGCGATTGCGTCTCGAAGCAGCTCGTTCATGTGTGTCTTTGGTTTTGTTGCGGTCTTGTCTGCATCATGGTCTTAACCTCCGAATGATTCACGCAAGCGAGAATCATCCGCTTGGAGCACTCACCGCATAGCCAGAAGTGTTCGAGCCGTGTGTTGTTCGTCTCCGTGGACAACTGGAAGGCATAAACCTTTCCTTCTCGCAGGTATCGAAGTTCACGCTTGCAGTTCGGATTGGCGCATTGACCGATCATCCGTTTGCGGTCTCGTTATTTGTCACGAACGAGCATTTTTTCCGTCGGGCCAGGGGAATAGACTCCTCCCGGGATTATTGTTGGCGCCTGCTGCGCGGCCCGCTGGCCGCCTCTGCAAAGGCGCTATTCGGTCGGCGTTGATATACCGTTGGCAATGGCAATCCGGATGCCAAGTAATTTTTACCGCTAACTGATTGATCCTTAACCGTACCGGTGTAGGCAAAGCGCGAAGAGCGGGCCCAAGTGTTAAAACTGTCAAACTTCAAACCTTGACACTGCAGACCCCAACTTAATGGACGCAGCCTCGTTGTAGTCGTCGACACCGCGATTTTCCCAAGGTTCATTTCGACCGTCGCTTCGACGCAAGTTGCCTTAAGACTTGCTTCGTAAAGACGCCACAGTGGAATCTGGCATGATCGTCGATCAGTTCCAGGAGAGCTTCTTCCCCGGCTGCGCTGATGGCATTAAGGTTTGTGACATCGATGACAAGTTCACGGCCATCAAGATGCTCTTTAGCTTTTGTGTACTCGCTAAGGAATTCGGCTACCCAAGGCTCAACGAGAATACCCTCGACCACCAGTCGGCATCGGCGTGGGCTCTCCACCACAGAAATCTTCAACATTCCACACTTCCGTGAAGGTGAGAGAATGCAACATGCTCGCCAAAGTTTGCAGTTGTAACTGCTTTAATTTTCAGGAGAGGATGCAAATCAGCAGAAATGAAGTCGAAGTGTCAATCTGTCTGGTTTGACACGGCCCAGAACGGACCGTCGATTACGCGGCGTACTCCTTGGGATCAATACCAAGCTTTCTCATCCGCGCAAGGAGTGTCGTGCGATTGATTGCCAGACGCGCGGCAGCTCCGCCACTTCCGCCCACACGACCCTTGCTTGCCGTGAGCGCACGCATGATCTCGTCTCGTTGTTTCGTCGCACGTTCTGCGCTTTTGTGCTGCCGGGTATCGGCCAGGATCGGTTTTTTGTTTAGCGCCTGAAGAGTATTTCTTACAATTTCCGCTATTTCCTCACGACGCGAATCCGTCGTTTCGCGCTCATGCTCTTGAGTATTCGACTTCCACGATTCCAGCTGGGGTGCCTCAAGCCCCCTGCCACGGGTTAGGATGACCGAGCGCTCCACTACGTTTTCCAACTCGCGGATGTTCCCCGGCCAATCCCAGGCAATGAATGCCTTCATTACCGCCGGCGGAATTCGTTTGATGTGCTTCTGCATCTGTTTCGCGAATTTCTGGACAAAATAACCGACTAGCAGCGGGATATCTTCTTTGCGCTCGCGCAGCGGAGGAACTCGAATCGGAAAAACGTTTAAGCGGTAATACAGATCACTGCGAAATTCGCGGCTTGCAACCATCTTTTCGAGATCGCGGTTGGTGGCAGCAATCAAGCGAACATCTACCTTCACAGTACGCGTGCTTCCCAGTCGCTCAAATTCTTGTTCTTGAAGTGCTCGCAAAAGCTTCGGCTGGACTTCCGAGGGAATGTCTGCCACTTCGTCCAGGAAGAATGTGCCCCCATCGGCTAACTCCAGTCTCCCAATCTTCTGGCTGATGGCTCCCGTGAATGCACCCTTTTCATGTCCAAACAATTCGCTTTCCAAAAGCCCGGTCGGAATGGCAGCGCAGTTCACTTTCACAAATATGCGATCTTTGCGACGGCTATGCTCGTGAACGGCGCGGGCGACCAACTCCTTCCCCGTTCCTGTTTCGCCGAGGAGCAAGACGGTTGAATCAGTGGGAGCAACAGTTTCGATCAGGTGCAAGACGTGTTTGAGGGCCGGACTGTTCCCCACAATTTGCGCGAACTCTATGTCGCCCCGGATCTCTTGCTCGAGGTAACGATTCTCTTGGGCTAGTCTCTCTTTGAGTTCGGAAACTTCGCGGTATGCCAGCGAGTTTTCGATGGCAATGGCTATCTGACCAGAAGCCTCGCTGACGAAGTCGACGTCCTCTGAAGTAAACGGAGTGTCGGTGGTCCGAGAAATTGCCAACACCCCAACCGCTTGCCCTCGATTCACAAGAGGTATAACGTACTGCCTCTTCACGCCTTCCGCGACCAGCAATTCATAATAGTCGGGCGGAAATTCGTGACGTTGTTCTATGCTCCTGATCGTAGGTTTGAGGGTGTCAAGAGCTCTCCTGCCCGCACCCGTCGGGTTGATCACCAAATCTTCCTTAATGAGCCCCTTACCTTCCGGGAAATCAAGTGCATAGATCCGGAATTCGCCAGTCCCATTCTCCCGAACCGAGATGTGCACTACATCACAGTCCATGACCTCGCGAATGCAGGCTGAGATTTCGCGTAGTACATCCCGAAGCTCAAGATTCGCAGTGATCTGATTTGTAACCTTCAGAAGCAACTGGAGTCGGCTGTTTTGAACCGTTAGAGCTTGCTCTGCTTTCTTACGATCATCAATATCGGTATTTGTACCGTACCATTTCGCAACGTTGCCCTTGTCGTCGTGGGATGGGGTTGCCCGGAACAAAAACCAGCGATATACACCGTCGAAACGACGCAAGCGCCCTTCGATTTCACCCGACTGGCCTGATGCCACAACGGTTCGCCAGTAATTCACGAGCGCGTTCAGATCGTCCGGATGCACGGCGACCGTCCAACCCCAATTCTCCACTTCGTCCGCCGTAAGGCCAGCGTACTCCAACCAGCGACGGTTAAAGAATTGTGCAGCCCCATTTGCTGCGGCCGACCATGCCATACACGGAATGGTTTCTATAATCTCGCGTAGCTCTCGTTCACTCTGTTGCAGTCGCTCATTCTGACGTTGCAACTCCGCGTTTGCGGCGTCTGCCAGTTTGCGGTTGAAATTATCGTCTATCGCGAAGGCGACAACTCGCCCAATTAGCCGCAAGAAGCTAATGTCATCGCTGCTGTAACGAATTCCAGAGTGCCCCGACATGCCCAGAGCGCCCAGGCGCCGCTGCGGCGTCGTGAGGGGAACAAAAACGAGGGGTCCAACGTCAAGTCCTTGGTCTGTAATTCCTTGCCTGAGGCGGATGGGTATTCCTTCATCGCTGTTCCAGTCGCGGATGTAGATCGGTTCCTGCCTGTTGTATGCCTGCCACGATGGCCGCTGTTGAACTGGTAGATCGGCGTAGGCCGCCGATATGAGGTTCTTCTCGCGCCCAACGACAGCCCATTCGACTTCAGTGGAGTTCTCCTTGTAGACGACGATGTAAAACTGGAAGAAGTCGAGGAATTCGCGCAGCTGTTCAGAGAGGACTTTCGTCAAGTCCTCGGGCTCTTGGCATAGAGAAAGGGCCTCGCTGAGACGAAGGACCGCTTCATAACGTCGCCCGCCGCTCTGGGAAATACCCGCATCTTCGCTCATGGCGAGTCTTGGTAGGGAGTCCATTTACCTCCATTGTCGGTCAAGAAGCCTATTCCACACAACGCGCTGATTTTACTGGATCAACCAGATCGTGTTGTTTGTCTCTTCGGAAATCTCGTACTCCCCTGTCAAAGAGCAAAATTGACATTTTGACACAAACAGCTTCCCTCCAAATTGAACCGGTCCAACTTGCATCATTTCAACGAATAGTCCGAGCTCAGCTGTTGGCATGTCATTTGCACTCCTGAAGTCACTGGATGGCAATTTATGCAGAAGGGACACTGCAACTCCAACTCTTTTGACAGTGTTCACGTGCGACTGGATCATCTCGGAATTTCGAACCACATGGCGCAAGCCCGGTAAACGTCGGCACTGATTGCGGCCAACAAGGGGACAAGATGATTAGTACCGAGACGAGTCAGGCATTGAGCGTGCAGGTCACTATGAATGTCAACGGAGACGCGCGTAGTTTTGCAGTCGAGCCGCGCACCACCTTGCTTGACGCTTTGCGTGATGAATTGGGTTTGACCGGCCCCAAAAAATCATGCGACCGAGGCGAATGCGGCGCGTGCACGGTGCACGTTGATGGCCGCCGTGTTCTGTCGTGCATGACACTGGCGGCAATGCACGATGGTCAGCAAATCACCACGATCGAAGGATTGGAACGCGCTGGACAACTTGATCCGGTCCAACAAGCATTCATCGACTACGACGGGTTCCAATGTGGTTTCTGTACATCCGGACAGATCATGTCGGCAATCGCCATGATCCGGGAAGCACAAGCGGGCTGGCCGAGCGCGGCCACCGAAGACGTTACGAAACCCTTTCGAGGAACTGACCTTTCCGAGGCAGAAATTCGAGAGCGGATGAGCGGCAATCTCTGTCGTTGCTCTTGCTATCCAAATATCGTCGACGCTATCGCCGAAGCAGCACGAAGGATTTGAATTATGCATCCTTTCACGCTGTCAAGAATTAGCGATTCATCGGCCGCCATCGTGGCACATGCACGGGATCCCCATGCCGCATTCATCGCGGGCGGTACTGACCTCATCGGTTTGATCAAAGACCGCGCAGTTCGTCCCGATCGTTTGCTGGATATCAATGGGCTGCCCGGGATGTCTGCCATCGAAATATTGCCAGATGGAGGGTTGCGCATTGGTGCACTTGCTCGAATGAGCGATGTCGCCGCCCATATGGAAGTGCGGCATCGCTACCCGGTCATATCTGAAAGTCTGCTGTTCGCCGCATCGGGACAACTACGAAACATGGCCTCGATGGGTGGCAACATCATGCAGCGTACGCGTTGTGCCTATTTTCGCGACGAAGATGATCTCCCTTGCAACAAGCGGCGGCCCGGCTCTGGCTGCGCGGCTCTCTACGGTATCAATCGCAATCACGCAATCTTTGGGTGGTCTGATAATTGTGTGGCTACGCATCCCTCCGATGTGGCGGTCGCATTTGCTGCCTTGGACGCAAATGTCATCGTACGTGGGCCCGATAGAGAACGATCAATTCCGTTCACCGATTTTCATTGTCTGCCTGGAGACACCCCAGAACGAGATAACGTGATCGAACGCGGCGATCTAATCGTCGCTGTCGAGGTCCCCGCAAGAATAGAAGGGCGCGCTTCCCATTACCTCAAAGTTCGCGATCGCCAGTCCTATGAATTTGCCCTGGTATCCGCGGCAGTAGCGGTTGCAATAGATGGTAAGCGGATCGAATCGGCGAGGTTGGCCCTGGGAGGAGTCGCGCACAAGCCTTGGCGACTGAGAGCAGCCGAGGAGGCACTCCGCGCTATACCCCTGAATGAAACGGACAAACTGAAATTGGCAATCCAGAGATCGTTCACTGACGCCCGCCAGCTCACCCATAACGCCTTCAAGGTCGAACTCGCGCAGCGCGTGGTACTAAGGGCGCTGCAGATAGCAGGAGCACGCGCATGAGAGCGATCGGGCAACCCATCTCACGGTTCGATGGCCGGCTCAAGGTGACCGGCAAAGCCGATTACACCGCAGATATTGCGGTCCCAGCTCTCCTCCACGCTGCAATAGTCAGTAGCCGCATAGCTAGAGGCAGGATCCGGGCAATCGATGTGAGAGCTGCGGAGCGAGTACCTGGCGTATTGGCGGTATTCACGTATCAGAACATGCCGCGGATGAACCTGACGCCAAAGCCCTGGAGCCATCTTCATCCTCATGGCCAATCATATCTGCCTCTGCAAGACGACAAGATTCTCTACGGCGAGCAGCCTATAGCACTGGTAGTCGGAGCAAGGCTTGACCAGGCAGCCTTTGCCGGCACGTTGATTGAAGTCGATTACGAAACTGAACAGCCTGCAGTTTTTGGTCTCGATTCAGTAAAGAACGCTGTGGACCCTCCGCAGTTTCTGTGGCCGGTTGCTTCGTCGGTTGGAGATGCCGATGCGGCAATTACAGACGCAGAAATCACAATCAAGCAGACATACACAACAAGCGATCGGCACCACAACCCGATGGAGCCGCACGCAACGACCGCCATTTGGGATGCGGATGGCGCACTGACGCTCTACGAATCGACGCAGCACATTTTCGGGACGAGAGAACTGGTATCCATGGTGCTCGGTATCCCGCTGACGAAGATCACCGTCATTTCTCATTTCATCGGCGGTGGCTTCGGGTGCAAAGGTTATGTCTGGCCGCACACCTTACTAGCTGCGCTCGCAGCAAGGGTATTGAAGCGACCGGTGCATCTTCAGCTCACTCGTGCGCAGATGTATTCAATGGCAGGACATCAGGCGGCGAGTATTCAGACCGTTGCACTGGGCGCTCGCAAAGATGGGAAGCTGACAGGAATCCGCCACGATAGTATTTCGCCGACTTCCATATTCGACAACTACATTGAGTATGCGGCGCTTTGCCCTCGCTCCCTCTGGGATGCGAGCGGAGGCATTTCGACGAATCACAAGATCGTGCATGTGAACCGTAATACACCGACGGCCCTTCGTGCTCCCCATGAAGCGCTCGGGCACTTTGCTATCGAAACCGCACTGGACGAACTTTCTTATGAGACTGGTGTGGATCCCGTCACGTTACGCTTACTCAACGACACCGATATTGATCCACACACGCAACGGCCATTCTCTTCGCGCGCAATGCGGAAATGTCTGATTGAAGGTGCTGCGCGGTTTGGTTGGGAGAAACGAACTCCCGAGCCACGCTCAATGCGTGACGGCCGCTACCTGATTGGACAGGGGATGGCAGGCGCCATTTACACGCATTGGCGATGGCCGGCACAAGCGCGAGTCACGTTGCGAGCGGACGGTTCCGCATTGGTAGAAGCTGGAACTCACGACTTGGGTACTGGAACTTATACGGTGCTTCAGCAGGTCGCCGCAGACACGCTGGGTGTGCTCCCGGAGAAAGTGGTGGTGCGCATTGGCGATACCAGATTGCCAACATCGCACGCGTCGATAGGATCGGCCACAGCAGCCAATGCCGGTGGGTCGGTCATGCTAGCTGCAAAGGCGGCGCGTGATCAAGCGATTGAGTTAGCTCGAACAGGCGACTATTCGCCGTTTCGCAACGCGGACTCGCGTGACGTGTTCGTCGAAGACGGCAAGCTGATGCTGCGCAGCAAGAACGTCAGCGTCACATATGCCCAGCTACTGACGAGAAACGAGCTGACATTCTTGGTCGGCGACGGCAATTACGACCCGGCGGCAGAAGGACCGAAAGCTGTATTCAGTTTCTCTGCTGTGTTCGCTGAAGTGCGCGTTGATCCGGACTTTGGCCTCGTGCGTCTGAATCGCTTCGTCGGCGCCTACGACTGCGGTAGGGTTATTAACCCTAAGACTGCGCGCAGCCAGGCCATCGGCGGCATTATCTGGGGCGTAGGGCAGGCTCTGTTTGAAAAGACGGAAACCGATCCAGATTTGGGGAGATTTCTGAATCGGAATTACTCGGGTTACCTCGTCCCCACGTGTGCAGACATACCAAAACTTGATGTTTTATTCGTCGGTGACTTTGATGAGGAAGCCAGCCCGATCGGCGTAAAAGGGTTAGGTGAGCTCACCTCAGTATCGGTCGCGCCCGCGATTACCAACGCTGTGTATCATGCCACCGGCAGGAGAATTAGGCACCTGCCGATTGCAGTCGAGGATCTGCTGTGAAGCATGAATCGACCTCGATGCCTTTTAGCAGAGATTTCGTCGTTGAGGTGACTCGTTCTTGAACCGGTGCTTGAGTGACTTCGTTTACAGAAAATCCTTTCGCTGTATTAACAATCGTCGTTGCGCCGGCAATTCTGACCAGCGCGTCGAGCATGTTGTGCCTGGGCACAAATAACCAACTGGGCCGCATCGTAGACAGAACGCGCATTGTGTCATCGCAACTCACGTCTCTCGCACCGACGGACGAGAGTTGCCCGTTCTATCAGCATCAATTGCAAGTTCTTGAAGTACGCTGGACACTCGTTCTTCGGGCTCTGAAATTGTTCTACACGTCCCTTGGTTCCTTCGCGGCCGCTGCGCTGATTTCACTTTTGGGTGCCGTCCTTACTACTTCTGCTTTGCATGCGGCGTTCATCGTCATCGCTCTCTTCGGGTTGTCATCAGGCACTGTCGGCGTTGCTGGTTTGGTAATCGGGTGCGCGACAATGGTGAAAGAAACTCGCCTGGCAGTAGAAAGTCTTGCAAAAGAAGCAATCTCAGCAGGTCGACACGGTGGCGAAGAACAATTGACAGACATCGCGACATTCGGTGTCCCAGCTTCGAATTGAGAACATTCGCGTGCTGCTTCAGTGTGCTTATTGTGAACCGCACGCGTAGTACGAACGAAACCAGGTTCGTGGATCGTCGGCGGCCCAAAAAGGTGCTTGGTTGAGGAGAGATGCAGCTGTTGGAAATAGATGAACGATTCGCGTGTGCTAAAGGCCAAAAGATCTCTTGCAGTTGCGAGCGCTTGAGGAACCCGATCGGTTGGTGCTTCAGCTGTTGTCAGTCATTGACAACTCCGGTGCTCAGTTCTTGTCTCAATGTCTCTCGGCGTAACGATGCAGTTAACGTGTTCAACCAATTTGCTCTGTTGCGGCGCGCGTCTTTCATCGAACGCCAAGCGTGCGGCTATATTTTTGTGGAGTCAGCGTAGAAGAAGATGTCGTCCCTTCGGCTCGCCGACGATGTAACTGTAGACTCGTTTCTCCAGCTCACGATACGGCGCGGTGCGACTTCCTTGGAAGCTTTGTACTCTAATGAGTCCAGTCCGCAACCCAGGGCTAAAGGAACCAAAAATGGCTACACCTCCGATACTCAGCGCCCTTGATGCGCGCACGCAAATTTTCCCGACCCTCTCTCCATCGCAAATCGATCGGATTCGCCTTCAAGGCCGCGTCCGGCACGTCGGCCGCGGCGAAATTCTTTTCGATGTCGGCGACACCAACATCCCTTTCTTCGTCATCCTTTCCGGCAGCATGGAAATTGTGCAGCCGGGCCTCGACGGCGAACGCCCGATCACCGTCCATCGTGCCGGCGGCTTTACCGGCGAACTCACCATGATTTCCGGCCGCCGCGTCTTCGTTCGCGGACGCGTCATCGAGCCCGGCGATTTCGTCGAACTCACCGGCGACGCCCTCCGCTCGCTCATCGCCAAAGACGCCGAGCTCAGCGAAATGTTCATGCGCGCTTTCATCCTCCGCCGCCTCGAACTCATCAGCCGCGGCTACGGGAGCCTGATACTTCTCGGCTCCCGCCACTCCGCGCAGACCCTCCGCTTGCGCGAATTTCTCACCCGTAACGGCCATCCGTACACGTATATCGATCTCGATACCGACAAAGCCTCACAGGAACTCCTCGATCGCTTCAACGTCAAGGTTGAGGAAATTCCCGTCATAATCTGCGGCCAAGGCTATGTCCTCCGCAATCCCACAATTCAGAAACTCGCCGACTGCCTCGGCTTCAACGCAGATATTGACACTGCGCAACTCCGCGACCTCATCATTGTCGGTGCAGGTCCCTCTGGACTCGCTGCCGCTGTTTACGCCGCCTCCGAAGGTCTCGACGTCCTTGTTATCGAAACCGAATCGCCTGGAGGACAGGCCGCGTCCAGCTCCAAAATCGAAAACTATCTCGGTTTTCCCTACGGCCTCTCCGGCCAGGAACTCGCCAGTCGGGCGATCACCCAAGCCGAAAAATTCGGCGCCAAGATGATGATCGCACGCAGCGTGGTGCGCCTCGAATGCGCCCGCCGCCCCTACAAAGTCGTGCTCGATAACAGCGTCGAACTGGCCGCGCGCTCGATCGTCATCGCCACCGGCGCACAGTACAACAAACCGCACATCACTAATCTCGCCCTTTTCGAAGGACAGGGCGTCTATTACGGCGCCACTTTTATGGAAGCCCAGCTCTGCGGCGACGACGACATTATCGTCGTCGGCGGAGGCAATTCCGCCGGCCAGGCTGCCGTTTACATGTCGCAGACTCAGCGCAAGGTCCACATACTCGTGCGCTCCGGCCAGCTTTCAGACACGATGTCCCGCTATCTCATTCAACGCATTGAGCAGAATCCCAACATCGAAATTCATTACCGCACCGAAATCATCTCGCTCGAAGGCGATTCGCACCTCGAGCACGTCAGATGGCGCAATAACCAGACCGGCGAAATCGCCACAGTCCCCATTCGACATGTTTTCATCATGGCCGGCGCATCGCCGCGAACCGAATGGCTGAAGGGTTGTGTCGCGCTCGACACCAAAGGATTCATTCTCACGGGACGCGATCTCGACGGTTCCACTGACCAACGCGCCTGGCCGCTGGCCCGCAGTGCGCAGATGCTGGAAACGAGTCTTCCGGGTGTATTCGCTGTGGGCGATGTTCGGTCGGGGAACGTAAAGCGAGTCGCTTCGGCCGTCGGCGAAGGTGCAATCGCTATCCATCTCGTCCACCGAGCGCTTGCTGAATTTTAGCAGCCCGCAAAGGCGATACACGCCCCACACGAGTCGCATAAGCTTGCGATTCGAGTACGCTAAAGTCAAAGATCCTGGAGTGAGGCCTGTTTAAGGAATCCGATTGGCGATCGACACAGCAAAAGATTCAGCGACACGAGAGCCGGCAGGCTTAGGGCGGCCACTTCGAGTTCCGATCTTTCGCCATCTGCTGATCGCAGATCTTCTCTCAGATATTGGCACCTTCATGCAGAACGTTGGCGCTGCGTGGTTGATGGTTTCATTGCGCGCCGGCCCGGGTTATGTCGCGCTCATACAAACTGCTGCTTCGCTGCCTTACTTCCTGCTGGCGCTGCCTGCGGGTTCCGCCGGCGATATCTTCGATCGCCGCAAACTCATTTTGTATACCGAAACCTGGATGGTCGGCGTTGCATTTGTTCTGGCCGTTCTGACCATGAGCGGCCTCACTTCGCCATGGTTGCTGCTGGCATTGACATTTGCGCTCTCCGCTGGAGATGCGTTTGAAAATCCAACCTGGCGGGCCATCCTGCCTGAATTGGTCTCCAAGGACGACCTGGCGGCGGCATCAGCCCTGAACGGAATCGAATTCAATCTGGCCAGAGCGGTGGGCCCCGCAATAGCGGGCATGGTGATCGCCGCGGCAGGCGTGGCGACCGCTTTCGTCGCCAACGTCGTATCGTTTTTTGGAGTCATTCTCGTGGTCGCGAAATGGAAGAGACCGATTCACAATCGGACAGCCCCGGCAGAAACATTGACCGGAGCCACCGCCGCGGCCATTCGCTACGTCCGCAACTCGCCTGCGATTCTGACTGTGTTGGTTCGGACTGGGATCGTCATGTTCTTTACCAGCACGCTGTTTGCGCTACTGCCGTCGGTCGCCAAGAGCGTGAATAACAGTGCGATCGGGTATGGGGTGTTACTGGGGTGCTTTGGGGTAGGTTCGATCGGCGGCGCATTAATTATGCAAAGGCTGCGCGCGCGTTTTTCGACGGAAATGATTGTCTCAGCGGGCGTTGTGATTGTCGGCGTTGGGATAGTAATGATCGCTCGTTTGCACAGTCTGAGTGCACTTGCTACGGTCATTTTCGTGAGCGGAGCGGCATGGGTTCTGTTCATTTCTCTCATCAATGCTTTGGTCCAAAACCTAGCTCCGGATTGGGTACAAGCAAGAGTGCTTGCAATTTTCTCACTCGTGTACATGGGGAGTTTTGCGCTTGGTAGTGCAGTCTGGGGAGGTGTGGCTCAGCGACGAGGCATCGGGCTCGCCCTCATCTGTTCCGGGATCGGAACTGTTGGGAGCGTGATGCTTGCGCTTTTCGCCAGACTTCCGGACTCCACGGCAGATCTCACTCCCTGGAATCACTGGCGTATGCCAGTCATTGTCAAGGAGGTTGGCGGCGAGCTTCTTGAGGGCCCGGTGCTGGTCACAATCGAATACTCCGTCGTTTCAGGGCAGGAGGCGGAGTTTATTAAGGCAATCCGCAAATATGCTCGGACGAGGCGTCGCGATGGCGCATATCAGTGGCGAGTCTATCGCGACACCGAAGCAGCCAACCGGTTTGTGGAGATATTCCTGGTCCATTCGTGGGCAGAACATCTTCGGCAACACGAACGCCAGACGAAAGCGGATCGTGAAGTGGAGCAACGCGTCTACAGTTACGTGGCTGGCGAACCGAAGGTGCGACATCTTCTGTACGCGGATAGCACAAAACCATAGCAGCGAGTCCAATTTCGCAGGACGCTTTCTTTGTCCCGTTCGGGTTGTGGTATCAGCGCAGCAGGCGAACTCATGACCCTCATTTGATCTTCTTCATTAAAAACCTTCGAGAGCCTCACCTTCCCGCGGCAAATGTTCTCGGAACGAAACAGTGGATAAATAGAAACTTGCCGGGAGCGACGGGACTCGAACCCGCAGCCTCCTGCGTGACAGGCAGGAGTTCTGGTATAAGTGAAGCGGCCCTCCCGAATGTAGGAGACACTTAGCGTGCTAGAGGTGCGCTCAGCGAGGAAACTGCGGATACTGGATCGATTATGGGTGGGAAGTCGGTGACAGGGCAGCGTTCTAACAGAGTCGTCTGCTCGTCAGGCCCGAGCGCGGGGCGGCGAGGGTCTCGCATTTCTTAGGTGCTTCGCCAGATCCTCTCTGGGTCATACTGAGCAGGTAGATTCCACTCCCGCCGAGGGGCCAGAACCCAAGCCTAGACCAGTACGCCCTTAGTTTGTGGATCGCGTCATCTCGTCCGACACTGGGTGCTTGCAATCGTTTCAATGCCTTTCGATCTCGGGTGTACGCGGGAGTAAATTGCAGCGGCCAAGGCCTGCACGCTACCAACCCGCAGCCGGCACCGAAGATATCAATCGTCCGATCGACGACAGATCGGCCGATCCCGCGTCCCCGAAGTTTTGGATGGACCTCTACACAATCGATGATCAACAGATCACATCCTAAGGCTTCATACTCATCCCGTATTTCTTCCCTCCAATCGCCGCTATCTAAATCAAATAGAAGCTCCCAGTATTCGGCGATATTCCCATCAACACCGTCGCCGAGCCTCTCCGTGTGATGCCATGATCCATGGCTTCTCCGAATTGAACCAACGACGCTTTTACACCACCAGCCTCTTTTTCTTCGGCGTCACCCTCGACTTTCGCAAAGATTCTACCCACGATGGAGTGAACAAAGTCCGTCTCAGAATAGTCTTCGTGCAATGAGGCACCTATCACGAACTCGACGCGCGGATCTATGCCTGTGCACGATTCGGAGCTTTTGCTGTCAACGGCGATTGTTTTTTCCGCCTGCATAGGGCACCTCATGCCGCTATTTACTCCCTGCGTTACGAATTCGTCAACCGGGGATGAGTCCTCCGTCCTGAAAGACCAGCACACCGAAAAATGACCGGAACCTTTGTGTTTTCCCCGAAAATCATGCCCGTTTGACGGAAATCCAGTCTGCATTTATAGAACATCCCCAGAAGTTACCAAACCGACTTGAATTTGGTGATTTGTCTAAGGAGTTCATTATGTCCGCATCCCAGCCATCGAGGTTTGCTCCCTCTCCCAGTCAGTCCGGGCCAAGAAATGAATTTGTCTTCGAGCCACTCTTGGACAGCGATGAAGCCGCGGAGTTGCTTCGGATTCACCCAAAAACTTTGCAGCGCATGGCTCGCAATCGCCAGATTCACGGAATTCAGGTCGGGAAATTGTGGCGCTTTCGCGCCTCTGACCTAGAGATTTGGCTGAGGACGAAGAAGGCTGGCTAAGCCGTCATTTTCCAAAGGTTTCGCTATCGACGCGCCACTCCACTTGCGCTAAGCTGAGGCAGCCATCCGTGTCGCCTCAACGAAAGGAGAATTGATGAGGCGCACGAGTCACCAGCAAGGCAGTCTCAAACTGGCGGATCGCAGAAAAGGAAGAGTCTGGGAGTTCCGATGGAGAGAAGTGCAGATCGACGGTTCAGTTCGCAGGAAGAATGTAGTCGTCGGAACGCTAGAGGAGTTTCCAACCGAGGCAGCGGCTCAAACCGCTGTCGACGCAATTCGTCTGAACATCAACCGACAAACCCCTCAACAATTGCTAAAGAATGTGAGCATAGAGATCCTGGTCAAGCACTACCAGGAGCACGAGTTGCCAGACATCTTCGCGAAGAAGAAGCCAGCGGCTGGGAGCGGAGACGAGCATCACAAATCCTATTCCACACAATGCGCATACGACATCTACCTCAACAAATGGGTCTTGCCACGCTGGCGGTCCTACCGTTTGTCGGAGGTGAAAGCTGTGGATGTCGAAGGCCGGCTCAAGACGTTGCCATTGGCGCGCGGCAGCAGAGCCAAAATCAGAAATTTGATGAGCGCTCTGTTTTCTCACGCGATCCGCTGGGAGTGGACAGAACGAAACCCGATCAAGAGTGTACGTCAAAGTGCAAAGCGGATGAGGACACCGGATGTTCTGACTCCCGAAGAGATCATGGGACTACTCAAGAAATTGCCCGAACCTCTTCGAACAGCGGCAGAACTAGATGCCTTCACCGGCTTGCGACGTGGAAAATTGATTGGACTCCAATGGGCCGACGTGGATTTCGAGAATCTCGTTATTCACGTTCGCCGTTCGGTCGTGATGATGGTTCAAGGCACTCCGAAGACCGAAGCTTCAGCAAAAGATGTGCCGCTCGACGCCGCTCTTGCAGAATCTCTCCTCAAGCTGCGACTGACCAGCCCGTACAACCGAGAAAGCGACTGGGTTTTTGCTTCGCCCATAAAGAAGGGGAAGCAACCGCTCTGGCCCGACACTCTCTGGAGACGATATGGAAAACCTGCGGTCAAGGCGGCGGAGATCAAGAAGCGCGTTGCGTTTCACACGTTCCGGCACACATATACGACCTTACTGACTCAAAACAGCGAGGACGTGAAAGTGGTGCAGGAACTTCTACGCCATGCGAACAGCCGGATCACACTCGATTTGTACGCTCAGGCTGGGATGCAGGAGAAGCGGGAAGCTCAAAGCAAACTAGTGCGGCTGGTACTCAACAAAGGAGAGGCACTGGCCTAACTGGACCAAATTGGACCATGAGCGAAATTTCCAATTCCCAGCAAGTGCTTGAAAGGAATGGCGGGGACGACGGGACTCGAACCCGCGGCCTCTGCCGTGACAGGGCAGCGTTCTAACCAACTGAACTACGTCCCCAACTTGTTTTCATCGGGTTAGCTGGAAACCCTTGATTTTCCTGTCTTTTCTTACTGTCAATAGAGTCGCCTGTTTCCACCACTTCCACCCCATAGAACCGAATTCCGGGGTTTTATCGACAGGAAACTGTAAGGAAGTACGCCCCATCCAGTTCCCAATCCGAGCCCTAACGACCAGGAGCATCTGTCCATGCCCCGCGATTGAATTGTAGCAGAGCGAATTGAATTGAGCACAGGTTCAGTCAGCCTCGTGTAAGGGTTTCTATCACAAGCACTTCCTCCACGGTCTTTTTGTTGACGGCGGCACTGGGGCTCAGTGTTCAGAACCCAAACATTCGGAGAATGAATGCCCCCAATTTTCGGCGTCGTCCGCTTTTCGTCGGCGGAATGCCGATTGCTCTTGAAATTCTCGACTTGAAGGCAGAGACCCCGATCAATCTCCAGATTGAGAATCCGCCGAGGTTCATCTGGTCGCCTCGGTGACAATGTCAAAGGTGTCAAAGGGCGCAAGCCTTGCATTGGGTAGAAACTTTTTCATCATCGCTGCACCCTCCATATGTTTAGAGTGGATGATCACGATTCCTTTGAACCGCTGCTGCGCCATGAACCGGGCGACTTCCTTCCCGGTTCCCTTAGGGATTGAGTTGTCCGCGTGCATCCAATGCAGGTCGTGGTCAAGGAAGACGACCTTGAACTCTTGCTGGCTCAAAGCTCGAAGTGCAGCCTCGGCGTTCTTGGCAAAGACCGCATTGGGCAGGCGCTGCCGAAACCACGAGATGCGATTCTCCGTATCCTCGACGACAAGAACAGGCCAGTCCGGCCGTATGTGAAATTGCTCGCACGCGCTCTTGGCTGGTGCGGTTCCATACCACTCAGGGCACATGTCAATCTCAGGGGCTGTTCCATCGTAGAAGGCTGTTTTCAGCGCAAAAAGTTACGTCCGTCACAGTGCGGGTCTATCCGAGAACAATTGCTGTTGCTTTGCGTGGAAGTTGCTTGGATTTCTGCTTCCAAGCAACTCGGTCCAGACTCAAGTCACCTCGGTCACACGCGCAGAGTGACTGAGCTTCCAGAGCTAGCCACTGCCAGCAGCGTCTCCTAGGCTTTTCTCGACAGGATTGTTTCGTCGGCCATACCGAAATCGTGGATACTAGGGGGAGTGCCGTCATGCCCAAAACTGCGAAGAAAATTGCCCTAATCGTTGCCGCCTTTATTGTGGTCGTATTCGCCGTCTTCCTCTTCAACCAGACCATGCAGATCGTGCAGTCGGCGCGAGCCGTCAATGTCCTTTTCGGCAACAGCGTGATGTGGGGGCTCATCTTCACCTACTGCGTACTGTTCACGACTCCATTCGTGCTTTGGTTCCGGTTACCGAAACGCATGCGGCCGCCAGAAACAACTGAGGGTGAGGCTTATGACCGCTTTCTCCTCGATTTCAAGAAACGCCTGTCTCGTCACCCTCGACTCAGGGGCCTCGCCCTAAATTCCACGACGGACATCGAATCTGCCCTTCAGGCACTCGATAAACACGCCGACGCTGTGGTCACGTCCACCGCGTCTGCGGTATTCCTCAGCACCGCCGTTTTGCAAAGTGGCCGATTGGATGTTTTGGTCGTATTTGCAGCCCAAACACGGCTCATTTGGCAAGTTGCCCACGTGTACTACCAGCGGCCGTCACTTCGGGACTTCGTGCAGCTATATGCAAACGTTGCTTCGACTGCATTTATCGCTGCTGGCATCGAGGACATCGATGTTGATGTTCTGGTTGGAACGATTTTCGGCTCGACAGTTGCTGCAATTCCGGGAATGCACCTTCTCGCCAGTTCTGTCTTGTCGGGTTCAGCGAATGCCTTCCTGACGCTCCGTGTTGGAATGATCACAAAGGAATACTGTCGTTGTACCGTAAGGGTCGAGAAAACGGGACTCCGTAGAGCCGCCACCATGAAAGCTGCGAAGTTGCTCGGCTCGATTGTTCGAGATGGAACTGTGAAGTTGTCGAAGGCTACGATGAAAGCATCAAAAATGAGACTGAGCCAAGCATTCCAAGTCGTAACTGGGCGACGTGAAAAGGTGGAAACTTCTTAGCAAACGCATGCGCCTAAGGTGTCAGAACCTGTACGGGCAGACGGTCAAGCTTGTCTTCATCCAGAACGAACGGGCATGGAGATAGTCTTCCCACTCTTCCTGCCAATCACGCTGAGCTTGATTTGGCGGTAGCGGGAGAGGCGTTCTTTCAATTCGCTGTTCTTCACTTGATCGCTCCGTATTTCGGCGGTATCTCTTTTGTCCTCGGAATCGGCAGCGCCTCGAAGCGTCGAAGATACCTCCGTCGATCACGGTACTATAGCCACACAGCGTGACCACGATACGTTGTTCTCAGTTCACTGCCGCCCGGCGACAACATTTCTTGTATTTCTTCCCCGGGCACGGATCGTTCCGGCCAATCTTGGGAGTGCTTCGCCGGGATTCGGGCGCAGGGACGCAAAGATCGCCTTCCCGCTCTTCGCGAAAATACTTGTACGCTTCGATCAACCCCCAGTCATCAAAGCTATGACCTGCTCGCGCTTGTCGGGCGTAACCGGCTCTGGGCGCATCTCCGCGGCTTCATCGTGCTCGTGGTAGGTCTGGTGGCAGGTGGGAACTAGATTCCTCCCATAAGTGAACCATAATTGGACCAAGAAATTCCATCGGATCGCTGGGTACAAGCCGATGAGGACGTTGTATAGGACCGTTTAATGAACCCTCGACATCATCTCCGCCGACCTTTGCTCTGTTTGCTCTGTTCCATGTTCCCTTTCAGTTCCGCGCGAATGCTTTCAGCGTCTCCAAGGAGTACTCTATACCTGAAATCTGTATCCTTCTCCATGCCTATAAACGAGGACCACGGCTGGACGCTGATCGTCCGCTTCCTCGCCTTCAGCGCCAACATCACTTCGTCATGCGCCCACGTCAGTTGATCGATGAAGCGGGAGAATGAGCGACCGGAGCTGCCGGCATGCTCCAATTCCTTGGTAACCCGCTCGGCGTCCGCAATCCGAGACTTGAGTTGCACTGCAAGATCCAGATCGCCAAGTTCGCGGGCGTTTTTCAAGTAGCTGCCGAAAACTGCTACCGCATTAACTGTGTACAAGAAACGTGGGGTTTCGTTCACCGCTTTCACCCGCACCATGAAGGCCTGGAGTGCCTGCGCCGCCGTTGTTCGGGTGATCCTACTAGCTCCTGACGCCCTTACAAGCGAGGAGCCCAGATCCGTAAACTCGAAAGCGGTCTCGTCGTCACATTTGCCGTTACGCACAACATACCCTTCACGAATCAAGCTGCGAATCACCTGCGTGGCCTTCCGGTCCTGCAGGTTGAGATACCTCATCATCCACTTCTTGCCGAAAGCGTTGGCGTGCCAAGCTTTCGCATGTCGAAAGAACCGACGAACCTCGAATGCTGTCAGACCAGCTATGGTTTGCTGACCCCGAATTTGGACTGTCATGATTCCGCCGCGTCGGAATTTTCGCTGACAGCATCTCTTTGGGCCTATAGGATCGCAAACACGCTCTGTAACCATTTACTGTACGACACCCCTTTGTGAGTGGTGTGCCAGAGAGAATTCCGCAAGCTCGGCGTTGGTGAAGCTGTTGTTAGAACACTGACGATTGGAGTCCCTGCCGTTGGTTCATGGATGATTTCGAATCCGAGAGACGCCGATGCCTAAGCGAAAGATGACGTTAGATCCGGAGTTGGCAGCGGAAGCCAAAAGCCTTGTCGCATTGGCGTTCCGCAACGGTCCCATCGAAGATATTCACGCGGGCAAAGAGTGCCCCACTTGCGCTGGAATGTCCGAATACTCGCACATAACGCAAGCCGAGATGAAAAACATCATGAAGCAGGCAGTAGACACGGTCTACAGATTGCTTTGGCTGAAACGGAACGATCCCGAGAAATACCAGGCGACGCTTGAGCTCGGGAACCGATACACGCGGTTTTGGGATGAGCCGAAAACAGACGTTGGCTAGTCTCGAGGTCTGCTGATCTATTGGTTCGCAACGTGTTTAGAGATGACTCAGTCCACGGTTGTGTTCGAGGGCTACTGCAAAAGGCGCGCCCTCTTATAATGCGATTGCACTGAAAATGGCCCTAACTGGGGCCAAATCCTGACAAATTCGTTTCCGCACCGCTGTATACTATCGCCGCTTCGGAGCCGCAAAAAGATGAGCTTCCGGAACTTGATTCAAGGCAACCAGTCGCGTCGAGTCGAAATGCATTTGTTTGTCCTCGGGTTCCTGCTGATTTGCCCGCTTTCGTGCGGCGGCGGGAACCAGTCTAATGTCTCCCCGCCCCAGCAAGGACCACCACCAGCGGCAGTCACTTCCTATGTGGATTGCTCCGCAGCTACCAACGGCTCTGGCACTCAATCCAGCCCATGGAATGCGCTGGCCTCGGTCAACGCCACAACTTTCAACCCTGGAGACCAAATACTCTTCAATCGCGGAACAACCTGCAGTGGCATGCTGGCTCCTCAGGGTTCTGGCACGAGCTCGTCACCCATCGTGATCGACGCCTACGGCACGGGCCCGCAGCCGATCATCGATGGCGGAATGAACACTGCAGCCGTGCAGTTGATCGGCCAGCAGGGATGGGAGATCAACAATCTGGAAGTGGTCGGCGGAAATTACTATGGGGTGAATATCGCAGGCACCGCCCCGAACACTGCTTATGCTCACTTCCGGTTGACCAATCTCAACGTCCACGGCGCACATTACATCAGCACCACTACGGATGACTCGGCGGAGGTTCAAGTTACGATCGGCAATAGCGGGGAAAGCTTCAACGACGTAATGCTTGATGGTGTGGCTGCTCATGACAGCACGGTCAATAACGGCATTTACATCGACGCCGGGACACCGTTCAACACATCGACTCCAGTACTGGCGAACAACATCACCATCCAAAACTCCATGGTCTACAACGTCTATGAAATGGGCATGACGATCTTTGCCGCGACCAACGGCCTGATGCAGAACAATGTGGTGCACAACAGCGGACAATGCCCTCCCAATCCCGGATGCGGACCCGGCGCAACCGGCGGACTTATGGACTTGTATTGCCACACCTGCACTATCCAGAACAACGAGTCCTACGACATTCAAGACTTTAGTCCGTGGGATGGCGGTGACTATGACATTGACGTCTGGAACACGAACAATATCGTCCAATACAACTACGGCCATGATTCCGTCGGCTATTGCGTCTCCGTGTTTACCGCGGACAATGTGGTCAGCAGCAACCACATCATCCGTTATAACATCTGCTCGAATGATGCACAGCTAGTAGACAGCCCGGATCCGGGCGAGATCTTCATGAATGACGCAGCCGACGGCGTAAGCGGAACGTTCAACGGTATACAGATTTACAACAACACGTTTTATTGGAATCCAGCGACTCCCGCACCTGCCTTCAACACCAGTTTCGCTTCCTACAGCGGCACCAACCCCAATTTTTTCAAAAACAACATTATTTACTCGACTGTGCCCTATCTGACCGAGACCACATCCGATTTCGCGCTCGACAACAACATTTATTGGACCCTCGGCTCAGCGCCTGACTGGAATATAAATGGCACCGACTACACGAACCTCGCCTCGTACCAGTCCGGCTCGGGCCAGGATCTTCACAGTCTGTACACGGATCCCATGCTGAACACTCCGACGTATCACACCGCCGGCCGCCCGGTTTCGGCTTTTATTTTACTGTCCGGTTCGCCAGCCCTCGGAGCCGGCGCCAATGTCTGCATCGGCATCACCGGATGTTCGATGGGAACGCGGGATTTCTGGGGCAATCCGCTGCCAACTGGCAGCGGGTACAACATTGGAGCCTGGCAGTGAAGGCCGCAAACTTTGAATACACTGCCTCGGGAGAGACCGCATCGGCAAAGAAACGCACGCTGGTCGTCCTCGGTCCATTTTTTGTTTTCACTCTGATGCTGACCGCAGCCTGCCGCTCGAAGCCCATCTCTACTTTGCCCGATCTCATCCTGCCCGACGTCCGCGGCGGGACATTCCATCTCCGATCCCAACCCGCGCAGCCTCTCCTTCTCGCGTTCCTCGAGACCGTCCCCGACACCTCCGACACTCCTTCGCGCAGTCAGGTCGTGTTCCTGGCCAGCATGGCCCAGCAATATGGCCCGCGCGGACTGCGAGTCGCCGTCGTCGATGCCTCGTCGCTCGCACTCGCCTCGCTGCCCTCGCATGACGCCGTACTCAACGCCAGTTTCGACTGGCAACTCAAGTTCTCCCTACTGCTCGATCAAGATGCACACCTGGCGCGTAAACTGGGAGTCGAAGAAGTCCCCACCACGTTTCTGATTGCGGCCGACGGCCATATTCTGCACCGCTGGCACGGGCTCACTCGCCCTGCCGTTCTCGCCCTATCGATTGAGAAATTGCTGGGCGGACCGCTGGCGCGGGCGCCTTCGCCCTAGTGCGCGTTTCAGAGGAGTAATCCTGAGAACTTGTCGTAAAACCAGACACTCAATGAATCAATTGGCCGGAAGTCATCGGCCAGGACGGTAATTGAGAGCCTCTCTGCGGTCCCCCTTCTCGGCCTTTCCTGTTGCCTTCCCAATGGAAGTGTGGCATGCTCCTGTTGGTAGCCCAAATGTCAGGACCGTGGGGCCAAATTCCATGAGGCCGAAGAAGGACGTACAACCGGGGACGCTCGCCCTGATGGTGCTCAAGACACTTGATGTACTTGGACCCTTGCACGGTTACGGGATTGCGCGGCGAATTGAGCAGATCAGTAACGACCAGCTTTTCGTAAATCAGGGAACTCTCTACCCTGTCCTTCTCAGGCTCGAACAGGAGGGCGCGGTCGCATCGGATTGGAGGCCTTCCGAGAACAATCGGCGAGCGCGGTTCTATCGGCTGACCCGCGCTGGCCACAAGCTTCTCAAAACCGAGAAGCTCAATTGGGAGCAGGCGGCGGCAATTATTGCCCACTTCTTCGAGGTGAAAGCGGAGGATCTGGCATGAAGACTCTCAGTCGATGCCTGATCCGTCTGCGCAATTTTGTTACTGGCCGGCACGCTGATCAAAGGCTGCGTGAAGAGTTGGAAGACTACCTAGCGCGCGAGGCGGAAGCCAATATACAGGCCGGAATGAGCGAGGAAGAGGCGAGGAGGCAGGCGCGGTTGAAACTTGGCTCCGCGGAGGCGATCCGAGAGCAATACCACGCAGAGGAAGGGTTGCCCTTGCTGGAATATCTGGCGCAGGACATACGATTTTCGCTACGACAGATGAGGCGTTCGCTGGGGTTCACGCTCGTCGTGGTGTTGACGATGGCACTGGGGATTGCAGCGACGACAACGATGTTTACAGTGGTGTATTCGACGCTGATCAGAAGCTTGCCCTATCCACAGTCGGAGAGAATTGTCGCGATTCACGACACACGGATTACCGGGCGGTCTGCTGGTGGGCTGATGACGGGTCCGCGATTTTATGACATTGCAGCGCGAAACCGAAGCTTCTCCAGTCTGGCAATCTTGTACTTCGACGAGAGCACCCTGATAGCGGGAAAGAAGTTGCCTGTTTATGTGAAGGGAGCGGGAGCGAATGCAGGATTCTGGGATGTCTTCGCCACGGCGCCGATGCTAGGGCGCGTATTCGATGCGAGAGACGACGCGCCCCATGCCCCGCAAACCGTGGTGTTGAGCTATCCCGGATGGCAACGGCTCTTCGGAGGCGATCCGAACGTCATCGGAGAACAGGTGAAGCTGGGGCAGCAGACGGCGACGATTGTGGGCGTGATGCCGCGAGGTTTTTCAGCGTCGGGAGACGTGGAGCTGTGGCACGCGGCGCAGTCTACTCCGAATAGTTGGGGCAATGATCGGGGCGACGACCAGCGGGACGCCAATGTATTTGGGAGGTTGCGGTTGGGCGTAACCCTGGCGCAAGCTCAGGGCGATCTGGATCGGATCGGGGAGCAGCTCAGGAGAGAGTATCCGTCTAGCGACGGCGCGTGGAGGTTCACGAGCGAGACGCTGCGCGAGCACTGGTACGGTAATGTGCAACCGGCACTGGTTGCCTTGCTGATCGCGTCTGGGCTGCTGCTGATGATCGCTTGCATCAATGTGGCCAACCTGCTCTTG
>Ga0335074_10001992_pt1 | contig 27716 bp, 28 predicted proteins | sample Lox_Sample_23_FD_206715 | JGI IMG/M metagenome (GOLD analysis project Ga0335074, IMG submission 206715) | Soil microbial communities from Loxahatchee National Wildlife Refuge, Florida, United States - Lox_Sample_2.3 | ecosystem: Environmental > Terrestrial > Soil > Wetlands | place: USA...
TGGACCGGCTCGGGCCGGCGCCCAAGGAGATCGCCCAAATCGGCGCGGTGCTCGGCCGAGAGTTTGCCTATGACGTGATCGAGCCGGTGGCGCAGCGCGATGAGCGACAGCTGCAAGCCGCGTTGGGTCAGCTCAGCGACGCAGGATTGCTGTTTTGCCGCGGCGTCCCTCCGCATTCTTCTTACCTCTTCAAGCATGCGCTGGTGCAGGACGCCGCCTATGGCACGCTCCTGCGCGGAAAGCGGCAGGAGCTGCACGCCCGGATCGCGGCGGTGCTTGAGCAGAATTTCACCGATCGTGTCGAGCGCCAACCCGAACTGCTCGCGCATCATCTGACCGCCGCCGGCGATACCGAGCGTGCCGTCGGTCAATGGCTGAAGGCCGGCCAATATGCCGCTGAGCGGTTGGCTTACCTCGAAGCGATCCGCCACTTCGAGCGCGGCCTCGGGATGCTACAGAATCTGCCCGAGGGCCCGGCCCGCGATGGGCTTGAGATCGAACTGCAACTGGCCCGCGGTCTGTCGCTGTTCACGACCAAGGGGTTCATCGTGGCCGAGGCGGCTCTGGCCTACACCCGCGCGCGAGAGTTGACAGAGCTGCGGGGGGATGCTCGGCAACGCTTCGCGGCAGTCTACGGTCTTTGGCAATCGAGTGTCGGCACCGGGATGGTCGTCGGCGCGCAGCGGTTGTCAGACCAGTTGTTGCAATTGGCGATTGACAGCGCTGACGACGGGTTACGCCTGCAAGCCCACCACAGCGCTTGGACGACTTGCCTGTTTGCCGGCGCGCCCGGGGCGGCGCGTGAGCATATCGAGGCGGGGCGGCGGCTTTACGATCCCAAGCGGCACCGCTCGCATCGACGGCTCTATGGCGGACACGACCCGGGAGCGTGCGCCCTCTACATGGGTGCGCAGGCGTATTTGCTGCTCGGGTATCCGGAGAGGGGCTCTGCGCTTGCCGAGGAAGCATTGGCTTTCGGCAGGCTGATCGGCCATCCCTTCACCTTAGCGGCAGGTCTCGCTTTCACCGCAATGTTTCACCTTGATCGCACTGAGCCGGGATTGGCACTGCAACGGCTTCAGGCAGCCGAGTCGCTCGCGGCCGAGCAACGGCTAGGGCTGGTTTTGGAATCTCAACTCTTGCGTGGTGCGATCCTAACGGCCCAAGGAGCGCTCGACGAGGCTGTCGCCTGCTTGCGCAGCGCTCTCGCTGGCCCACCCGGCAGCCATCGGCTGCGCACCTTTGGCTTGGCTGGGCTGGCTACGGCGCTCACCCGGCAGGGCAAGCCGGAGGCGGCTCTCGCAGCCCTGAAAGAGGGCGGGGAGGAGCAGGAAAAAACCGGGCAGCGCCGATGGGAAGCTGAACTTCTTCGCCTCCAAGGCATTGCGCTGTTGCGTCTCAACCGGCCCGAAGAAGCTCAAAGCGCCTTCGAGAACGCGCTGCGCATCGCCCGCAAACAACAGGCGAAGGCGTACGAGCTGCGCGCCGCGACGAACCTCGCACAGCTGTGGGGCGAGCGGGGCAAACGGCAGAAGGCCCTCGGTCTTCTCACCCCGATCTATGGCTGGTTCGCCGAAGGCTTCGACACGCTGGACCTCAAACAGGCCAGGGCCTTGCTCGACGAATTAGCTTAAGTGAGGGTGCTTGGCGCCGCAGGCGCGCCGCCATGCCGGGGAAAGGCCGGCGTCGGAGAAATGGTCGGGCATGTCAGATTCGAACTGACGACCCCCAGCACCCCATGCTGGTGCGCTACCAGGCTGCGCTAATGCCCGACCGATGCCGAGAACTATAGTAACTGCGCGGCAGTGCCGCAACGCCCCGCGCTACCCGCCTCGCTCCCGACATAGCACCGGAAGGAGACCCTGCGCTTCGCGGCAGCAGGCTCTATGATGAGCCCCCATGACCGTCCACCCGCTTCCGGTTGAGATCGCCAGTCAGGACGATCGGCTTCTCCGGCTTTACCGCTACTGGAACGATCGCCGCGGCGAGCTGCGGTTTCCGCCGCGCGCCAGCATCGACCCGGTGGACTTCCCCTATGCTCTGGGACGCGTCTCCCTGATCGAAGTGCAGCGCAATCCCTTGCGATTTCGCTATCGGCTCGTCGGTACCTTGTTGACCCAACACCTCGGCTACGAGATGACCGGCAAATACGTCGACGACATTCCGGAACCCGCGATGCGCGAATTCACCCTCAGTTTTTACGAGCGGGCGCTCAAGCGGCAGGAGCCGCTCCATGAGGCTGGCACTGCACTGATTGAGCGCTATTCGTGGCAGCACGAAGTTCTGGTGCTTCCGCTCGCGTCAGACGGCGAGACGATCGATATGCTGCTGATCTACCGAAACACCGAGCGTCCGACGGCAATTTCGCCGGCCTGACGCCAGCCTAACGCCCGCGCTTCTTCAGGAGATCGCGCAGCTCCTGCAGCTCGCGCCGGATCTCGAGCAGGATCGCCCGCGGCGGCGCCGTTTCTTTCGGGCGCGCGAGCGGCGGCGGCGCGGCGGGCGCGGCGACCGTCGCCGGCGGACGCGGCAAGACGCCTTCACCCTTGAGCGCGCCCTCGCGCAGCAGCTTCTGCACGCCTTTGATGGTGTAGCCCTGGTCGTAGAGGCACTGGCGGATGCGGCGCAGGAGCACGACATCGTCGGGACGGTAATAGCGCCGCCCGCCGGCCCGCTTCAGCGGCCTGACCTGCGGGAAGCGCGACTCCCAGAAGCGCAGCACATGCTGCGGCACTTCAAGCTCCTGCGCTACCTCGCTGATTGTACGGAAAGCTTCCGCGGATTTGGCGGCGCGGCGCGGCGCGCGGTCGGGCCCGACCCCGGGCGGCGGCTGATCGAAGAGCTCGGGCATGCTCAAGCCGAACGGCTGCTGGTGGTGGTGCCGGCCGTGGTCACCACTTTGCTGAGCGCCGCGTTGATCTGATCCTTGAGCACATGCGAGGCGCGGAACACCAGGACGCGACGCGGATTGATCGGCACTTCCTTGCCGGTCTTCGGATTTCGTCCGATGCGCCTGCCCTTGCGGCGCACCGCGAAACTTCCGAAGGAAGAGATCTTGACCATCTCCCCCCGCGACAGTGCCTCCGAAATCTCGTTCAAGACCGTCTCGACCAGCTCGGCCGATTCGTTGCGCGACAAGCCGACCTCCTGGTACACGGCCTCGCTCAGCTGCGCGCGCGTTACCGTTTGCCCCGCCATTGGTCTTCCTCCCTGCCAAGGAACGTTAAACCCGGGCGGGAAATGGGTCAATTACAGACGCTTGCAGGAAGAAGCTTAACTTGTGAATAGATTCGCGGTGGTTAATCTTCGCGCTACCAGCGGACTAAGGCGGCGCCCCAGGTGAGACCGCCGCCCATCGCCTCCATGAGGACGAGATGGCCCGGCTTGATGCGACCATCGCCGACGGCCTCGGCCAGCGCGAGCGGCACCGAGGCCGCCGAGGTATTGGCGTGGCGATCGATCGTCACCACCACTTTCTCGGGCGGCAGATCGAGCTTGCGCCCCATGCTGTCGATGATGCGGCGATTGGCCTGATGCGGCACCAGCCAGTCGAGGTCGCGTGCGGCAAGGCCATTGGCGGTGAGCGCTTCATCCACCACTTCGGCCAGACGATGCACGGCGTGGCGGAACACTTCCTTCCCCTCCATGCGCAGGAAGCCGCAGCTTCCCGTCGTCGAGGGGCCGCCATCGACATAAAGGATATCGTGATGCCGCCCATCGGCATGGAGATGGGTCGAGAGCACGCCCCGCTCGCGGGCGCCGCCGCCCTCGTCGCGATGACCGGCGAGCACGATGGCGCCGGCGCCATCGCCGAAGAGAACGCAGGTGCCGCGATCTTCCCAATCGAGGATGCGCGAGAAGGTCTCGGCGCCGATCACCAGCGCCCGTCGCGCCTGGCCGCAGCGGATGAAATTGTCGGCGGTGGCGAGCGCGTAGATGAAGCCCGAGCACACCGCCTGCACATCGAAGGCGCAGCCCTGGGTCATGCCGAGGCGCGCCTGCACCTTGGTGGCGGTCGCCGGGAAGGTGTTGTCGGGGGTCGCGGTGGCGAGCACGATGAGATCGAGATCGGCACCGGTGAGCCCGGCGCCGGCCAAGGCCCGCTCGGCGGCATGAACCGCAAGATCGGAGGTGAGCTCGCCCGGCGCCGCGACATGCCGCTGGCGGATGCCGGTGCGCTGCACGATCCATTCGTCCGAGGTGTCGAGGCGCCGCGCCAGCTCGGCGTTGGTGACGATCCGCTCCGGCAAATAGGCGCCGCAGCCGATGACGCGGGAGCGGAAGTTCATCTCAGAGGGCGGCCGGTTGCGGCTTGTCGACGGGCGGCTGCAGTGCCGCCAGCGTGGCCACGCCGCTGCTGATCTTGTCGAGGAAGCCGTTGACCTTCATATCGACGGCAACGCCGATGGCATTGGCAAAGCCAAGCGCGTCGGCACTGCCATGGCTCTTCACCGCGATGCCGCCGAGGCCGAGAAAGACGGCGCCGTTGTAGCGCCGGGGATCGAGCCGCGCGCGCAGCTTCTTGAGCGCGGTCGCGGCGAAGGCATAGCCGAGGCGCGCGGTGAGCGAATGTTTGAACGCGGCGCGCAGGAAATCGGCGTAGAGCCGCGCGAAGCCTTCCGCCGTCTTGACCGCGATGTTGCCGGTGAAGCCGTCGGTGACGATGACGTCGACGGTGCCGGCGGCGATGTCGTTGCCCTCGATGAAGCCGTGGAAGCGGATGGGGCAGCCTGGGGCGCGCAGCCGCGCCGCCGCCGCCCGGACTTCCTCGTGGCCTTTGACCTCCTCCGAGCCGACATTGAGGATGCCCACCGTCGGCTGCAACAGGCCGAGCACGGTGCGGGCGAAGACTTCACCCATCAGCGCGAACTGGACGAGGTTGTCGGCATCGCATTCGACATTGGCGCCGAGATCGAGCATCACGCTCTCGCCGCGCTGCGTCGGAAAGAACGAGGCCATGGCCGGCCGGTCGATTCCCGGCAGCATCTTCAACGCGAATTTCCCCATCGCCATCAGCGCGCCGGTGTTGCCGGCGGAGACCACGCAATCGGCCTCACCCTCGGCGACGGCGTCGATGGCGAGCCGCATGCTGGAGCGCCGGCCGGTGCGCAGCGCCGCCGACGGCTTGGCGTCGCCGGTGACGACGTCGTCGGTGTGACGGATGGTCGCGCGCTGCGCGAGCCGCGGCAGCTTGGCAACCACGGGCTGCAGCCGGCTCTCGACGCCGTAGAAGATGAATTGAACCTGCGGAAACCGCTGAAGCGCGATGCTCGCGCCTTTCACCACCATGTCCGGCGCACGGTCGCCGCCCATCGCATCAAGAGCGATGATGACCCTGTCGCCCATTCGGCGCTGACCTCAGCCCCGACGGCTTACGCCGTCTCCGCCGCGCTTGCCGTCACTTCGCGGCCGTCATAGTGCCCGCACGCGCCGCACACATGGTGCGGGCGCTTCATCTCGCCGCAATTCGAGCACTCGACATAGCCCGGCGCCTTCAAGGCGTGATGTGCCCGGCGCATGTTTCGACGCGACTTCGATACCTTCTTCTTAGGAACTGCCATGGACTTTGTCCGGAAAGGCCCCGAAGGGCGGAAGCCGCGAGTAAGTAGCGAAAAACGCAGTGGCTGGCAACCTTATTGCCATTGTTTAATGCCTGTTAACCCTTCCGCTCCCACTTGGCGAGCGCCGCGAAGGGCGATTCTGCCTTGCTGTCGGCCGCAGCCGAGGCCGGCGCTTCGACGCCCGGCGCACGCGGAAACGGATCGAGCGCCAGCGACAGCTGCTGCGCAACGGCCTCGCCGACATCGATGATCGTGCCGGCCAGCGGCTCGACCAGCTCCGCCTCGCCCTCGAGCGTGATCTCCCGCGCGTCGTCCCCTGCCGCGCCATAGAGCAAGGTAAAGCTGTCGTCGATCCGGCTCGCCACCGGCTCGAGCGTCACCACGCATTCCTGCACGACATCGGCGAAAAGCTTCGCATCGAGCCGGATCAGCCCGCCGGCGAGGCGCTGCAACTCGACCCGCGCCTCGAGCCGGTCGAGCGCGAGCAGCGCGAAGCGTCGCGCCAGGGCCGCGCGCTCCGCCGCCGTGGCGGCGATCTCGTGGCTCGTCTCGCCCGGCGGCAGCTTGGCGATGTCGATGGGACGCGAAAACTCGCTCATGCCGCCACCGGCGCAAATCCAATCTCGCCCGCGAGCAGCGCCGCCACCGGCTGCGCTTCGAGCGCCGCCGCCTGACGCCGCACATAGGCCGCCGCTGCCGCGCGCTGCGCCTCGCTCGGCGCGGCCGTGCCGTAGAGGTTGCGGCGGAGTGCCGCGTCGAGCGCGGCCTCGTCGGCAAGCCCCTTGTCGTAGGCGGCGATGCGCCCGTAGAACCCCGCCGCCATCTCTTTGACGCGGCGGCCGACGCCGAGATCGCCCACCCCCATCTCGCGCAAAGCGCGGTCGAGATCGGCGAACATGGTATCGAAGAGCTCCTGGGCGAAGGCTTCGGTCGCGCCATGATCACGCTTCAGGCGACGCAATACGAGAAAGGCGTGCAGCGCCAGCAGCTCGAACCGTCCGTCGAGCGTGTCGGGAACGCCCCATTCGGTGTAAAAAACCGGCTCGCGCGCGCGTTCGACGATCTGCCGATAGGCGGCGTTGACCGCGACCCGCCGCGGATTGTGCCGAAACAATGAGGCCAGTACGCCCATCTGCTCCTACCCTGCGCGCCGGCGTCCCGGCGATTGACAGTGGGTCGCCGGTCGGTGCAGTTTGGCGCGCAGATAGGCGCCTCTCCCCGCCTTGTCAATCGGCCGAAGCTGCTGAGCCATGTCGCATCGACGCCCCTTCCTCGCCGCCGCTCTTCTGAGCCTCTCGCTTGCCGGCTGCAGCGTGCCGGTCGACCCCCGCGGCAATCTGCCGACGCCGGAGCAGCTCGCCCAGATCAAGCCCGGCACCACCGACAAGGCGACGGTGACACGCATCCTCGGCTCGCCCTCGAGCGTCGCGACCTTCGACACCGCCACCTGGTACTACATCAGCCAGAAGACGAAAGAGGTCGCCTTCTTCAAACCCGAGCTTCTCGACCAGGAAGTCGTCGTCATCGATTTCGACAAGAGCGGCGTGGTCAGCGACATCAAGCGCCGCACCATGGGCGACCGCGTCGCCGTCGTGCCCAACCCCAATGCGACGCCCGCGCCAGGCCGCGAATTCACCTTCTTCCAACAGCTCATCGGCAATTTCGGCCGCTTCAGCGGCGCCGGAGAAGGTGGCCAGACCCAGCCCGGCGGCGGTCCCGGCGGCCCGGGTCACTGATCGGTAACGGCGCACGTAGGGCGAGCCCTGAGACGTCGCGCAAACTCACCGACGCCCCACCTCACCCTCCCGCTTCGCGGGTCCCTCCCTCTCCGCCCCTGAGGGGCGGAGAGGGTTGGGGTGAGGCGGGGTGAGTCGCGAGGTTACGAAGGTCGGGACTGGAAAGCGCCGCCGGAACCCGAGCGCCGCTTACTGCAGCGCGGCGAGGATCGCCAACAGCAGGATCGCCACGATGTTGGTGATCTTGATCATCGGGTTGACCGCCGGGCCGGCGGTGTCCTTGTAGGGATCGCCGACCGTATCGCCGGTCACCGCGGCCTTGTGGGCGTCCGAGCCCTTGCCGCCGTGATGGCCTTCCTCGATGTACTTCTTGGCGTTGTCCCAAGCGCCGCCGCCCGAGGTCATCGAGATCGCGACGAAGAGCCCGGTGACGATGGTGCCGAGCAGCATGGCGCCGACCGCGCTGAATCCCGCCGCCGGGCCGCCAATGGCGCGGATCACGAAATAGAGCACCACCGGCGCCAGCACCGGCAGCAGCGAGGGCACGATCATCTCCTTGATCGCCGCCCGCGTCAGCATGTCGACAGCACGGCTGTAATCGGGCTTGGCCGCACCCTCCATGATGCCGCGGATCTCCTTGAACTGGCGGCGCACCTCGATCACCACGGCGCCGGCCGCGCGGCCGACCGCGGTCATGCCGAGCGCACCGAAGAGATAGGGGAGCATGCCGCCGATGAGCAGCCCGACCACGACATAGGGGCTTTGCAGCACGAAGCTGACATGCACATTGGGGAAGTAGTAGTTGAGGTCATTGGTATAGGCGGCGAAGAGCACGAGCGAGGCGAGCCCGGCGGAGCCGATGGCGTATCCCTTGGTCACCGCTTTCGTCGTATTGCCGACGGCGTCCAGCGCGTCGGTCGTCTTGCGCACATCCTTCGGCAGATCGGCCATCTCGGCGATGCCGCCGGCATTGTCGGTAACGGGCCCGTAAGCGTCGAGGGCGACGATCATGCCGGCCAGCGCCAGCATGGTGGTCGCCGCCACGGCGATGCCGAAAAGGCCGGCGATGAGGTAGGTCACGATAATGCCGGCGCAGATCACCACCACCGGCATGGCCGTCGATTCCATCGACACCGCGAGGCCTTGGATGACATTGGTGCCGTGACCGGTGATCGACGCCTGCGCCACGCTGCGCACTGGGCGATACTCGGTCGAGGTGTAGTATTCGGTGATCCACACAATGAGACCAGTGACGACGAGCCCGACGATGGAGCAGATGTAGAGGCCCGTCCCCGTCGTGCTACCGGCATCGCCCTTCATCGTCACGACGGTGTCGAAGCCGACGAGGTGATAGAAGATCACGGCGATCAGCGCCGCCGAGATCAGGCCGGACGCGATGAGGCCCTTGTAGAGCGCGGCCATGATGCCCTGGCCGCTGCCCAGCCGGACGAAGAAGGTGCCGATCACCGAAGCGAGGATGCAGACCGCACCGATGACCAGCGGCAGCGCCATCATCGTCGTACGCAGCGGCTCGTCGAAGAAGATGTTGGCGAGCAGCATGGTGGCGACGATGGTGACGGCATAGGTCTCGAAGAGATCGGCGGCCATGCCGGCACAGTCGCCGACATTGTCGCCAACATTGTCGGCGATGACGGCGGGGTTGCGTGGATCGTCCTCGGGAATTCCGGCCTCGACCTTGCCGACGAGGTCGGCGCCGACATCGGCGCCCTTGGTGAAGATGCCGCCGCCGAGCCGCGCGAAGATGGAGATCAGCGACGCGCCGAAGGACAGCGCCACCAGCGATTCGAGGATGCCGCGGGTATCGCCGGGCGGCAGCGACCAGCGCAGGAAGAAGTAGTAGAGCGAGACGCCGAGCAGGCCCAATCCGACCACCAGCAGGCCGGTGACCGCGCCCGCCTTGAAGGCGACGTCGAGACCCCGCGCGAGGCCCTGGCGCGCGGCTTGCGCCGTGCGCACATTGGCGCGCACCGAGACATTCATGCCGATATAGCCGGCAGAGCCGGAGAGCACCGAGCCGACGAGGAAGCCTACCGCGCTATGCCAGCCCAAGGTGGCCAGCAAGATCAGGAAGATGATGACCCCGACGATGGCGATGGTCCGATACTGGCGGTTGAGATAGGCCTTGGCGCCCTCCTGCACCGCACTGGAAATCTCCTGCATCCGCGCCGTGCCGGCATCGGCGGCGAGCACCTGGCGGCTGGTCCACCAGCCGTAAAGCAGCGCCAGCACGCCTCCGGCGACGACGACCAAGTAGGCATTCATCGTTCAAGTCCTTTTGTTGGTTATTCAGCTCGTCCCCCGACGAAAAAGCGCGCGGAACATGCCAGAAGAGCCCGGCCGAAGCAACCCGGGGCCGGAATGGCCACAGTAAAAGCGGCACCTCGGCCGCCTCCGCCGCCGCGGATTATTCGCCGGCGCCGGTCACCACCAGGCCTTGGGCGCGCCAGCGCAGCATGCCGCCGGCGAGGTTCGCCACCTTGGTAAATCCGGCGCGATGCAGCAGCACCGTCGCTTGCGCCGAACGGCCGCCGGCGCGGCAGACCGTGACGATCGGCTGCTCGCGATCGAGCTGATCGGCTTCTTCGGCGAGCCGGCCGAGCGGCAGCAGCAGCGCGCCCGGAATATGCCCCAGCGGCCCGGCAAACTCGTCGGGCTCGCGCACATCGACCAACTGCAGCTCTTTCAGATGCTCCTCGACCCATTGCGGCTGGATTTCCCAGAACCCTGCGAAGGTGAAGGCGAGCGGCCCCCAATCCGGCGCTTGCGCCGCCGCCTCGCTCGACTCCGGCTGGCCGCAGCGCAGATTGGCGGGGACCGCGGCCGCCATCTGCTTCGGATGCGGCAGGCCGAGATTGCGCATATAGCCGGCGAAATCATCCTCGCTGAGGTCGCCGCCGAGGCGCGGATTGAGCCGCCGCTCCTCACCGACGGAGGTCGCGGTGATGCCGCGATAGTCATGCGCGGGATAGAGCAGACAATCCTCCGGCAGCGTGAAGATCTGCTGGTGGACGGCGCGGTAGAGGAGACGCGCATCGCCGCCCTGGAAATCCGTGCGGCCGCAGCCGCGCACCAGGAGGCAATCGCCGGTAAACGCCATGCGCTCGTCGTCGAGCACGTAAGTAAGGCAACCGGCGGTGTGGCCCGGCGTCTCGCGTACGCTGAGATAGCGCTTGCCGAAGCGCACCTTGTCGCCCTGACGGAGATAGCGGTCGGCGCCGCTGGCGCCGCTCGCCGCGGCGAGCGCGATCTCGCTGCCGAGATGGCGTTTCAACATCCAGGCCGCGGTGACGTGATCGGCGTGCACATGCGTGTCGAGCGTCACGCGCAGCGAAAGACCAAGCTCGCCGATCAGCGCCGCGTCCCGGCGCATCTGCTCGAAGACCGGATCGATCAGCACGGCCTCGCGGCTGTCGGAATCTGCCAGCAGATAGGTATAGGTCGAGCTCTGGGGATCAACGAGTTGCCGGAAGATCAGCATGCTCCTCTCCGTCCCACACCCCGCCGTCACGGCATGATACAGCAGAGCGCGAGACGCGGCAGCCCCTCTGAGGTGAGCTAACGCTGCTCTTCGAGGAGCTGACGGATCAGGATGGCGTGGACGACACCGGGACCCAGCACCCGATCGGCGGCGGCCTGGAGGCGCTCCTTGATCAACCGTTCATTGACGACGCGGTCATCGCCCGCCCGCCACTCATAGATGCGATAGAGCTCGGTGATGAAAGCGTCGGTCAGCTCCCGCTCCTTGTCGCGCGCCTCCGCGGCGGTGTGGCCCTCGGCCAGCTCGAGCGTGAGCAGAACGCCGACCTGGCGCGGAATCCGGTTTCCCTCGATGACCGGCAGCACGATCGGCTCGATGTTGAAGAACGCCGGCACGCCGGGGATGGAGGTGTTGGGAGCCGCCGTGCGGTCGGCCGCGCCCGCGGGCAGCGCTGCGACCAGCGCCGCGACGGCGGCGAGAAGAATGCCGAGCCGCCGATGCCGGGGCGGCAGGAAACGGTCGACCAAATCAGCCTCCCGGCGCTCCGACGCCGGAGCGAGCGCGAGGCCACAGTCCAGCACGAGATGATTAACAATTCGGTTCTGTAGACAACGGAATTCCCATGGCGGCGATGACGTGATTTATGTGATTTAAGTGCAGTGTGCCTTTAGAATTCGAGGACAGAGCTTAAGCTGGCCGCATCGACACAGGACAGACAGGACGCTTCGTGCCGTCGCTTCTCAAGCACCTTGCCGCGATACTGACGCTGGTTGCCACGCCCGCCTTCGGCGATTGTCAGATCCAGCGGGTAACGAGCCTGCCGCTGCTCGCCGGTAAGCATCCGACGATCGAAGTGGCGATCAACGGCACGTCTTTGCCGATGGCAGTCGATACCGGGGCGCAGGGCTCAGCGGTAACGCCGGAGACGGTCGCCGCCTTGAAGCTGCCGCGGGACCCGGACCGGCGAACCCGCGCCGGGACCCTCGGCGGGCAAGATATTACCCAGAATGTGCTGCTGGAAACGCTGGGTGTCCCCAACCTCGGTTTTGTTGATCACAGCATCGCGGTCTTGCCACTCGATGCAGCGCCAGGCGGAAACGCGCCCGCCGGGCTGATCGGTTCCGATCTTCTCAGCGGCTTCGAGATCGAGCTCGACATACCCGCTCAGAAGCTGAGCTTCTACCGCGCCGCGGGCTGCGATTCGGTGCGGCCGCCCTGGGCGGGAAGGTATCAGACCGTTGCGGCCAAGCTGTCGAAGCACCATGACTTCCTGCTGCCGATCGAGCTCAACGGCCATGTACTGACCGCGATGTTCGACACGGGTTCGACCGGTGAGACGGTCTCGCGCGCCGCGGCGAAAAGCATCGGGATCTCGGACACCGAGCTGGACAATGACGCATCGGCAACGGGCACCAGCGCCGGGTCGCATGGCTATGCCATACGCAGGCACCGATTCGACTCCCTGCAGATCGGCAGGGAAACCTTCCGTAACCTGCCGCTGGACGTTGCCGATTTCACCCAGCCCGGCGTCGATGTGCTGATCGGCGACGACTATATGCACCGGCGGCGTTTCTTCCTGTCCTATTCGACAGCAACCCTCTTCATCCAGGTTGTTCGGACCGGCGGTCCCGCCGCGCCGGCGGAGCAGGCCGGGCGCGATCGGTGCCGGCCTCCCACCGAGCTTTTGCCGGCGCTTTCGCACATCACCCCGATCGCCCTCGAGCGGCCGCATCTGACCCTACCCGAGAAGGTCCGGGAATCGCGTATCGACGGCTGCGCCGGCGTCATGTTTCGCTTGACGGCCGATGGCATCCCGACGGATGTCAAGCTCGTGATCGAGACGCCGCCGGGATTCGGGCTCGGCGACTTCGTCCTGCGCGAGATCATGGCAACGAAATACGAGCGCCCGGCCGCCACATCCGATTGGTATTACGAAGCGCATCGTCTTCATCCGGGTTAGCTATCGCTTCGTCGCGGTCGATCAGAAATGGTGGTAGCCCGCGCTTGGCACGGCGAGCGGGGCGCCGTCGGCAGCGAGGACGCGCACCCCGCTGCCGCTCTCGATTCGGCCGATGGCGGTAACGGCAACGCCGGTCTCCTGCGCCAGCGTAGCGATCTCCGCCGCGGCGCCGGCGGGTGCGGCAAAGAGCAGCTCGTAATCATCGCCGCCGCCGAGCGCCGCCATCAGCCATTGCCGCTCGCTCCGCACCGCCGGCTGCGCGGCGGCGGAGAGCGGCAGCTTTGCCGTCTCGACCACGGCCGCGACCCCCGAAGCGGCGCAGAGATGCCCGAGATCGGCGACGAGCCCGTCGGAAACGTCGAGCATGGCATGGGCAATGCCGACGAGGCGCTGACCGAGCTCGAGGCGCGGCTGCGGCAGATGATAGCGGTCGATCAGGAACTCGCGCTGGGTCGCGTCCGGCAGCGCGAGCCGGCCCTGCAGCACCGCAAGCCCCAAGGCGGCATCGCCGAGCGTGCCGCTGACATAGACGACATCGCCGGGCCGGGCGCCGCTGCGCAGTACGGCGCGGCCCGCGGCGACGCGGCCGATGGCGGCGAGGGTGAGGCTGATCGGGCCGTCGATCGCCGACATGTCGCCGCCGAGAAGGCCGATGCCATAGGTCGCCTGATCCTTCGCGAGCCCCGCGGCAAAGCCCGCGAGCCAGTCCTCGCCGAGCGATCGCGGCAGCGCCGTCACCAGCAGGTAGCCCACCGGCGCAGCGCCCTTGGCGGCGAGATCGGACAGGTTGACGCGAAGCAGCTTCTGCGCGACCAAGTCCGACGCCGTCCCCGGCGGGAAATCGACGCCTTCGACGATGGCGTCGGTCTGCAGCACATATTGCTCGCCGGGCGGGCCGTCGATCAGCGCGACATCGTCGACGAGGCCGAGGGCACCGGGAGCGGCGAGCGGCGCGAAGAAGCGCGCGATGCGCTCGAACTCACTGAGCGGAGGGTCCGCCATGTTTTTCATCTGCATCATCGGCTGGCCGCAGCCGATGCGCGAGCTTGTCGAGCACGCCGTTGACGAGGCCGGGCTCCTTGCCGGAGAAGAAAGCATGCGCGATGTCGAGATACTCGCTGATCGCCACCGGGGCGGGCACATCGGAGCGCGCCATCAGCTCGAAGGCGCCGGCGCGCAGCACGGCGCGCAGCACCGTCTCGAGACGCTCCAGCGGCCAGTCCGGCGTCAGCACCGCGGCGATGGCGCGGTCGAGATCGGCCTGGCGCCCGATCGTGCCGCGCACGATGTCGGCGAACAGCGCGGGATCCGCTTCGCCATACTGCTCGCCATCGATCTCGCGCCCGAGGCGATGCTTCAGGAACTCGGCGATCACCGTCTCCGGCGGCGCGCCGGAAAGGTCGATCTGATAGAGCGCCTGCACGGCGGCAAGCCGGGCGACGCTGCGCCGCCGCGTGGCACCGCCGGAACGTGGCCGCGTTGCCTCGCCGCTCATCGCCGCCCGAGCCCGAAATGGCGCTTCAGCTCGATCATCGCGAGACAGGCATTGGCCGCTTCGCCGCCCTTGTTCTTTTTGTCGACGCGGGCGCGGGCGAGCGCCTGCGCCTCGTTCTCGACGGTGAGGATGCCGAAGCCGAGGGCGAGATTGTGCTCGAGCGCGAGGCGCTGCAGCCCGCCGGCGCTCTCGCTGCAGACATAGTCGTAATGCGTCGTCTCGCCGCGAATGACGCAGCCGAGGGCGAGATAGCCGTCGAAGCGCGCTTCACGCGCGCCGCGCGCCTGCGCCTCGACGGCAAAGCGGATCGCCGCCGGGATCTCGAACGCGCCCGGCACGGCAAAACGCTCATAGCTGGCGCCCGCGGCATCGAGCGCGCCGATCGCACCTTTGGCCAGCTCGTCGGAGATATGCGCGTAGTAGCGCGCCTCGACGATCATGATATGCGGCCCGTCCGCCATCAGCACGTGCCCCCCGGCCGCTCGATCGGGCGCTGGCCGACGACGGCGAGGCCGTAGCCTTCGAGGCCGACGATGGTCCGCCTCGTGTTCGACAGCAGCACCATGTCGCGGATGCCGAGGTCGAGCAGGATCTGGGCGCCGACGCCGTAATTGCGCAGCTCGGCGCCGCCGACCCGCTTGCTCTCCATCAGCACCGGGACCCGGTCCGACCAGCTGTTCGACACCGGCTCGCGGATCAGCACGATGACGCCCCTGCCCTCGCGCCCGATCGCTTCCATCGCGCCGTGCAAGAGGCCGCCGCGATTGCCCTTGTCGTGGCCGAGAACATCCTCGAGCACGTTCAGCGCATGCATGCGCACCAGCACCGGCTCGGGCGTGGTGATATCGCCTTTGACCAGCGCGATATGCTCGACATTGCTGATCTTGTTGGCGTAGATCCGCATCATGAAATCGCCGCCGAAGCGCGAATGGAAGGGCATCTCCAGCTTGCGCTCGACGATGCGGTCGTGGCGGCGGCGATAGGCGATGAGATCGGCGATGGTGGCGATCTTCAAGCCGTGACGCTGGGCGAAGGCGACCAGCTCCGGCCGCCGCGCCATGGTGCCGTCATCGTTCATGATCTCGCAGATGACGCCGGAGGGGTTCAAGCCCGCGAGCCGCGCGAGGTCGACCGCCGCCTCGGTATGGCCGGTGCGCACCAGCACGCCGCCGTCGCGCGCCATCAGCGGAAAGATGTGGCCGGGCGTGACGATGTCCGGCGATCCCTTGCTGGCGTCGATGGCGACGGCGATGGTGCGGGCGCGATCGGGCGCGGAAATGCCGGTGGTGACGCCCTCGCGCGCCTCGATCGAGACGGTGAACGCCGTCTGCAGGCGCGAGGTGTTGAGCTGCGGCATCAGCGGCAAGCCCAGCTGCTCGACCCGCTGGCGCGTCAGCGCCAGGCACACCAGGCCACGGCCGTGCTTGGCCATGAAATTGATCGCATCGGGCGTCGCCATCTGCGCCGGGATGATGATGTCGCCTTCGTTCTCGCGGTTCTCGTCATCGACCAGGATGAACATGCGTCCGTTGCGCGCATCCTCGATGATGTCCTCGATGGGGGAGACGACCTCGACGAAGCTCATGCGAGATCCTTTCCAAGGAGGCGGGCGACGTAGCGGGCGAGAACGTCGATCTCGAGATTGAGAGGGTCGCCGATGGCAGCGCTGCCGAAGGTGGTGTTCGCCTGAGTGTGCGGAATGATGTTGACGCCGAAGCGCCGCCCGTCGACCTCGTTGACGGTGAGCGAGACGCCGTCGAGCGCCACCGCGCCTTTGGGCGCGATCGCCTTCTCGAAAGCGGGCGGCACCTCGATCACGAAGCGCAGCGACTCGCCCTCCGGCCGCCGCGCCACGATCTTGGCGACGGCATCGACATGGCCGCTGAGGATGTGGCCGCCGAGCTCGTCGCCGAGCTTCAAAGCGCGCTCGAGATTGACCGGGGTTCCCGCCCGCCAGCGTCCAAGCGTGCTGCGCGCCAGGGTCTCGGCCGAAGCCTGGACCTTGAACCAGCCGGGCCCGGTCTCGGTCACGGTGAGGCAGACCCCGGCACAAGCGATCGACGCACCGATGGCGATCGCGCCCGTGTCATAGGCGGTGTCGAGGACAAAGCTCGTATCGCCGCCCGCGATCACCGCGCGCACCTTGCCGACATCGCTGATGATCCCGGTAAACATCGTGACAAGACCTTAATGGTTCTGCCGCCCCCTGTCACGGGAGGGCGTCTACCTCGAATTGACAATCGGTCGGCCGCGTCCTCCTCGTGATACGATAACGGGCGAGCGGCGTTGACATCACGGGCCACCCCTAGCAAGCGACCTATTCCTACCCCGCCCAACCTCAATGGAAGTGCCGAAGATGGCGGAGACACCCTCGTTGCTTGATCACGGACCGGCGGGTCCCGCCGCTGGCGCCAAGATCAAGGATCCGCAGCTCCCCGGCGGGTCTGCCGAGGAAGCCCGCCGCATCGGACTGGTCTCGCTCTCCTTGCTCGCCCTCAGCGTAGGCCTCATCGCCGGGTTTGGCGCCGTCGGTTTCCGCGATCTGATCGGGTTCATCCATAACGTTCTCTTTCTCGGCCGCTTCGTCGTGCGCTACGACGCCAACATCTTCACGCCGCCAAGTCCCTGGGGCGCCTTCGTGATCCTGGTGCCGGTCATCGGCGCCGTGGGCGTGACCTTCCTCGTCACCAACTTCGCTCCGGAGGCCAAGGGGCATGGCGTGCCCGAGGTCATGGACGCGATCTACTACAACGGCGGCATCATTCGGCCCGTCGTCGCCGTGGTGAAGTCGCTGGCCTCGGCGATCGCGATCGGCAGCGGAGCGGCGGTCGGCCGCGAGGGACCGATCATCCAGATCGGCTCGTCTTTCGGATCGACGCTCGGACAGATCATACCCATGGCCGCCGGCCAGCGGATCACGCTCGTCGCCGCCGGTGCCGGCGCCGGCATCGCCGCCACCTTCAACACGCCGATCGGCGGCGTCTTGTTCGCCATCGAACTGATGATGCCGGAGGTCAGCGTCAGCACCTTCCTGCCGGTGGCGATCGCGACGGGCACGGCGACGTTCGTCGGACGCTTCTTCTTCGGCCCGCATCCCGCGTTTTTCGTGCCGCCGCTGCCGCCGCTTGGCGTCGATGCCGGCTCGTTCTTCAGCCTCCTCCTCTATGCGGCGCTCGGTCTGATCGTCGGACTGGCGGCGACGGCGTTCATCCGCGGGCTGCATCTGCTCGAGGACATCTTCGATAAGATCAAAGGAAGCTATGTCCGGCACATGCTCGGCATGCTGCTGTCCGGGCTCCTGATGTATGGCCTTTTCGCCGAGTTCGGCCATTACTACGTCGAGGGCGTGGGCTATGCCACGATCCAGGCGATCCTGACGGACAAGCTCTCGGCGGCGGCCTGGCTGCTTCTATTGCTGTTCTTCTGCAAGCTGCTGGCGACCTCCCTAGCCCTCGGCTCGGGCTCTTCGGGCGGCATCTTCTCGCCCTCGCTCTTCATGGGCGCCACCATTGGCGGCGCCTTCGCAGCATCGCTCTCGGCGCTCGGCCTGCCCGTCGCCATCAACGTCCCGTCCTTCGCCATTGTGGGAATGGGCGCGATGGTCGGCGGCGGAACCGGCGCGGTCATGACCGCGGTGACGATGATCTTCGAGATGACGCGCGACTACGACATCGTGATGCCGATGATCATAGCCGTGGCAATGAGCGTCGGCATACGCCGGGTGCTGTCGCGCGAGAACATTTACACGCTGAAGCTGTTCCGCCGCGGACACGTCATACCGAAGGCGCTGCACGCCAACATGTTCCTCGTGCGACGCGCCAGGGACGTAATGGACGCGGATTTTGTCCTGGCGCCGGCGACGATGAGCTTCGATGCCTTCCTGGCTGAGCCCGAGCATCGCGGCCGGCTGCGTTATGTGGTGATCACCGATGGCAACCGCATCCGGGGCGTGCTGCGCGTCAACACGGCGCTGCGGCGGGTGCCACAAAGCGCACAAGGCGGCGTCACGTTGGGCGAGCTCGCCAGCCGGGAGTTCACCGTCGTGCGCGAAGACGACATCGCTTTCGATGTGATCCGGCGGATGTGGCGCAAACGCGCCTCGATGGCGCTGGTGGTGAGCGGCAGCCACGTGCCGCGGCCCGAGAGCATCGCCGGCGTGATCTCGAAAGAGCATGTTGCGGATTCGGTCGCCAACAGCGTCAAGGTATACCCGGGCTGAGGCGACGAGGGGGGTGACGGAGGAGAGCCGCCAGGAAAGGAGGACGTCGCCGTGACCGTACCTTGTCCGACCGTGGAATGGCCGAGTTTCCTCGAGGAGTGCGGGCCCGCCGAAGACCCCTCGATCTTGCTGAGGGGAACCGCCCGCATCGGCGGCACGCGCGTTGCGGTGGTGGCGATCCGGATCAAACCCGAGCTTCGCCGCGCGCCCGACTATCGGCAGGACGTGCCGTCGGCGGCCTACGAGACTGGCGCGCTCGATACGATGCTCGAAGAGTTCGAATACCTGACGGACGAGTTGACTGTCGTCGCCGGCGGCGCCGGGCGAAGCATCGTTCGGTTGCAGACCGGGCCCTACGTCATGGGCGTCCTCCCGGCCGGGTGAGCGGCCGAGCCGTTTGACCGGGCGCCGCCACCTGCGATAGCGTTTGCGAGATTTTTGCGTTCGGGAGGACATGCCGTGGAGCGCACCGGCCCGTCAACCGCCGCGCCCGTCGCCGGCTTACGTATCGAGCCGCTTTCGGGCGGTCTCGGCGCCGAAATCCGCGATTTCCAGATCGCCGACACCGATGATGCGGCCTTCGCCACGCTCTATGCGGCTTTTCTCGAGCACCAGCTGCTGCTCTTCCGCGCCCAGCTTCTGCCGCCCGCCGCCCAGGTTGCCTTCGCCCGGCGCTTCGGCGAGGTGCAAGTGCATGTGATGGACCAGTATCACGCCAGCGCACATCCCGAGCTTTACACCTTGTCGAATCTGGGTCCCGACGGAAAGCCGAGCGGCAAGCATCCCGACCGCGGCACTCTCGAATGGCACACCGACGGCTCCTGGCGCCGCGTCACGGGTCAGGCCACGATGCTCTACGCCGAGCGGATTCCCGCGACCGGCGGCGAGACGAGCTTTGCCGACATGTATTCGGCCTATGACGCGCTGGACCCGGCCGAGCGCGCGCGCCTCGCCGACTTGCGCGCGATTCACAATCTCGATTTCTCGCGCGACCGCCGGCATGGCGAAGAACCGCTCAGCGACGCGCAGCGCCGGGCGGTGCCGCCGGTCGACCACCCGATCTTGCGCACCCATCCCGAGACCGGCCGGCCCTGCGTCTTCCTGGGGGATCATGCCGAGAGTATCGAGGGCATGGCGTACGCCGCCGGGCGCGCGCTCATCGACGATCTGAACCAGCGGCTCGTCGCCGGCGCGCGCATCTACACGCATCATTGGCGCCCCGGCGATTTCATCGTCTGGGACAACCGCTGCCTGTTGCACCGGGCCGGCCGCTACGACACCGCCCGCGAGCCGCGCGTCATCCGCCGCTGCACGGTGATCGGCGATGCGCCCTACTATCGGCCGGAAAGGACCGAACCGGCGCGGCGCCGGAGCTAGGGCCGGCGCTTGGCGGGAGCATCGCCCAAGGCGGCGCGCAGCTGGGATGCCAGCTCGGCAACTTTGAACGGCTTGCGCACCACCGCGACGCCCTCGATCTCGACACTGGTGAGCCCATCGGGCGCATATCCCGTCATGAACAGCGCCTTCAGCTCCGGCCGCTGCCGTCGCGCCTGGTATAGCAGCTCGGCGCCGTTCATTTCGGGCATGGCATAGTCGATCAGCATCAGGTTTATGCCTGCATCCACTCCCACAATATCCAGCGCGTTCTTGGCGTCGACCGCCTCGATGACCTCGTAACCGAAGCCGGCGAGGCAGGTGGCGACAAACTCGCGCACCTCGGCGTCGTCATCGACCACCAGGATGCGCGCCGGCTGGCGCGGCGACAGATCGATGCGCTCGGTCACGCCCCGAGGCTCCAGCGCCGCCCGCGCCGCGCGCGGCAGGTAAACGCGCACCGTTGTGCCCGCACCCGGCCGGCTGTCGATATCGACGCCGCCGCCGAGCTGGCGCGCGATGCCGTAGACCTGGCTCAGCCCAAGGCCGCTCCCGCGCCCCACCTGCTTGGTGGTGAAGAACGGCTCGAATGCCTTTTCCCTGACCTCCTCGCTCATGCCCGTGCCATTGTCCGCGAGCGAAAGCACGACATAGTCGCCGACGGCGAGCTCTCCGGGATGACCGTCGCGCGCGATGCGCATGTTCTCGAGCTTGATCGTCAGCACACCGCCATTGGGCATCGCATCGCGCGCGTTGATGGCGAGGTTGAGGATCACCAGCTCCAGCTGATTGACGTCGACCGTCGCCGGCCACAGCTCGCCGCCCGATCGCGGCGCGTCGATCCGTATGGTAGCGCCAATGGTGGATTGAAGGATGTCGGTCATGCCGGCGACAAGCCGGTTGAGATCCACGGCCTGGCGCTCGAGACGCTGCTTGCGCGCGAAAGCAAGCAGCTGTTGCGTCAGCTTCGCGCCACGCTCCGCGGCGCGCCGGGCGCCGTCGAGCATGCGGCGGAGCGTCGGATCGAGCGAGCGCTGCGCGACCAGCTCGAGGTTGCCCAGGATGCTGGTGAGCAGATTGTTGAAGTCGTGCGCCACCCCGCCGGTCAGCAGTCCGATCGCCTCCATCTTCTGGCTCTGGCGCAGCGCCTCTTCCGTCGCCTGCCGTTCGGTCACATCGTGCGTACTGACGAGCAGCTTTGCGACCCGGCCTTCCGGATCGCAGATCGGCACCACCGTCGCCTGCATGATGCGGGTACCCGTGGGGAAGGAATAGGTATCCTCGTACGTGATCGGCGTCCCGGTGTCGCGGCAGCGCCGGAAACGCTGGGTCAGCCGATCGCCGAGGTCGCGCGAAAACATGTCATAGGCGGTCCTGCCGATGAACTCCGCCGACTTCCAGCCCGTGGTCTTTTCATGCGAGGGGTTGGCGGCTTCGTAAACGAAACGGCCATCGGGTGTAGCCGAAAGCAGGATGAGACCCGCCGTGGTGTGCTCGAAGACGGCGGCATAGCGCGCCTCGAGCGTGTCGTTGCGCTGCTGCAGCGCCTCGCGGGCCCGGTTCCGCTCGGTCGTGTCGAGGAATGTGCCGACCATGCGCAGCGGCCGCCCGTCCGGATCGTAGATCGGGCGCCCGCGCGCCAGGATCCAATGCACGCTTCCGTCCGGCCAGATCGTACGCAGTTCGAATTCATAATCGTTGCCGCTCGCCACCGCCCGCTGGACCGCCGCCAGCTTGTCCTCGAGATCCTCGGGATGGATCGTCGACAGCAGCGTCGCGTAGGTGAACCCGGCATCGGGCGGCAGGCCGAACAGCGCCTTGCCACGGTCCGAGACCTCGAACACCTCGCTCTTCAGGTCGAGCGACCAGGAGCCGAGCTTGCCGGCCTCGAGCGCCAGCGCCAGACGCTGCTCGCTCTCGCGCAGCGCCTCTTCGGTACGCTTGCGCGCCGTGATGTCATTGACGATGCTGAGGCAATAGAGCGGCCGGTCCGCGGCATCGCGCACGAGAGAGACGGTCAATTCGGCCCAGATGATCTCGCCATTGCCGCGGATATAGCGCTTCTCCATGCTGAAGGTCGCGATCTCGCTGGCGATCGCGCGCTTGAGCAACGTCAGATCCGCCTCGAGGTCGTCGCGGTGCGTAAGGTCTTGAAAGCGCTGCCGCAACAAGGCGTCGCGCGAATAGCCGAGGATGTCGCAGAGCTTGCGATTGACGCGCAGGAAACGGCCGTCGAGCGCGACATGCGCGACGCCGACGGCCGCGTGTTCGAACGTCTCGCGCAGCGAAGCTACCCCATTGCGTTGTTGGGTCCCGGCGACCGTGCGAGCGGGCCATAGCGCAGCCCCTGACCCGATCGCATCGAACGCACGGCCTTGCCCCTCGACCAAGCCGTCGCTCCCGATGTTAGCGGCGCGCGAAGGGCCTGACGATTGCAATCTCGTGCGCGCCCCACACGCATCGGGTCGCTTCGATAGTTCTCGTTGCCGCGTGACGCTTTTCCCAAACCGAGGGTTTCACCTCGAACCAACCGGTGGCGCTCGCATCAAGGCCATTATGCGATGTGAGCATGGCGTTCCTCGATCGGCGCTGCTTCTAGCGCCGGCGCAGCGTCTCCAGCACGTCGTCGCCCACCGTCTCCAACGCGATACGCTCGAAGCGCCGCGCATCGGCAAGGTGCTGGAGGCCGAAGCCGGCGACCGCGGGGATGCCGTCGCCGCCGACCAGCACCGGCGCGTGGAACCAGGCCAGCCGATCGACGAGCCCGGCGCGCAACAGCACCGCCGCCAAGGTCGAGCCGCCTTCCACCAGCACCCGCGTCAGGCCGCGCCGGCCGAGCTCCTGGAAGGCGGCGTTCATGTCGACCATGTGCGCCGGCGTCGGCGGCACCTCGATCAGCTCGACGCCGCAGCTGAGGAAGGCTTCGCGCCGCGCCGCATCGCCGTGACGCAGCGTGATGAACCAGGTCGGCACCTGCCGCGCCTCGGCGACGACGCGCGCGGTGAGCGGCACGTTGAGCCGGCTGTCGAGCACGATGCGCACCGGGCTCTGGTGATCGAGCCCGGGCAGCCGGCAGGTGAGCAGCGGATCGTCGGTGATCACCGTATTGCTGCCGATCAGCACCGCATCGTGGCTCGCGCGCAGCAGATGGGCGCGGTCGCGCGCCAGCTCGCCGGTGATCCAGCGGCTTTCGCCGATGGCGGTGGCGAGCTGGCCGTCGAGCGTCGTGGCCAGCTTCAAGGTCACCAGCGGCCGGCCCTGGCGCAGCCGCAGGAAAAAGCCGGCATTGATCTCTTCCGCCTCGGCGGCAGCCAGCCCGACCGCGACCTCGATGCCGGCCTCGCGCAGCCGCGCGATGCCCTGGCCCGAGACGCGCGGGTCGGGATCCTCGAGCGGCATCACCACGCGTGCGACACCGCCGGCGATCAGCGCGTCGGTGCAAGGCGGCGTCTTGCCCCAGTGGCAGCAGGGCTCGAGGCTGACATAGGCGGTGGCGCCGCGCGCCGCCTCGCCGGCCCGCCGGAGCGCCTCGGTCTCGCCATGCGGCCGCCCGCCCGGCTGGGTCCAGCCGCGGCCGACGACGCGCCCTTCTTTCACCAGCACGCAGCCGACCGCCGGGTTGGGCGAGACCGAGCCAAGCCCGCGCCGCGCCAGCGCCAGCGCCGCTTTCATATGGCCGAGATCGTTCATGGCGGCGGAATTCCGGAGCCCGCTAATCGCCGTCGACGGTGTTGCCGATCCGGTGGATGAACTCGCCGAAATCCTTGGCCTCGCGGAAATTGCGGTAGACCGAGGCAAAGCGCACATAGGCGACCTGGTCGAGCGAGGCCAGCGCTTCCATCACCAGCTCGCCGATGAGCTCGCTCGGAATGTCGGTTTCGCCGGAGCTTTCGAGCTGGCGCACGATCGAGTTGATGACGCGCTCGACCCGCTCCGGCTCGACCGGCCGTTTCCTCAACGACACATGGATCGAGCGCGCGAGCTTGTCGCGGTCGAAAGGCTCGCGCTGACCGTTCTTCTTGATGACGGTGAGCTCGCGCAGCTGCACCCGCTCGAAGGTGGTAAAGCGCGCGGCGCAATTGGGGCAAAGGCGCCGCCGCCGGATCGCAGCGCGATCGTCGGTCGGCCGCGAATCCTTCACTTGCGTATCTTCCGAGCCGCAGAACGGACAGCGCATCCCTTACCTCCCCCTCGCCACCGCGGCGGCGCTCACGCCGGATAGACCGGGAAGCGGGCGCAGAGCGCGCTCACCTTCCGCCGCACCGCCGCCTCGACCGCGTGATTGTCCTCGCCCTTGGCGGCAAGCCCGTCGAGCACCTCGGCGATCAGCCCGCCCACCTGGCGGAACTCGGCCTGGCCGAAGCCGCGCGTCGTCGCCGCCGGGCTGCCGAGGCGGATGCCCGAGGTGACGGTCGGCTTCTCCGGATCGAAGGGAATGCCGTTCTTGTTGCAGGTGATGCCGGCGCGCTCGAGCGCCGTCTCGGCGACTTTGCCGGTGAGCTTCTTCGGCCGGAGATCGACCAGCATGAGATGCGAATCCGTGCCGCCCGAGACGATGGCAAGGCCGCTCTCGGCGAGGCTCGCGGCGAGGGCGCGCGCATTCTCCAGCACGGCCCGCGCATAGGTGCGGAACGCCGGGGTGAGCGCCTCGCCCAGCGCCACCGCCTTGGCGGCGATGACATGCTCGAGCGGCCCGCCCTGCAGCCCGGGGAAGACGGCGCTGTTGATCTTCTTGCCGAGCTCCTCGTCATTGCCGAGGACCATGCCGCCGCGCGGGCCCCGCAGCGTCTTGTGCGTCGTCGTCGTCACCACATGAGCATGGGGCAGCGGGCTCGGAAAGACGCCGCCGGCGACGAGGCCGGCGAAATGCGCCATGTCGACCATCAGCACGGCGCCGATCTCGTCGGCGATGCGGCGCAGGCGGGCGAAATCGATGACCCGCGAATAGGCCGAGCCGCCGGCGATGATGAGGCGCGGCCGCTCGGCGTGCGCCACGCTCTCGAGCTGATCATAGTCGATGAGCGCGCTATCGCGGCGCACGCCATAGCTGACGACGCGGAACCACTTGCCCGAGACGTTGACGGGCGAGCCATGGGTCAGATGCCCGCCCGCGGCCAGATCCATGCCCAGCACCGTGTCGCCCGGCTTGAGGCAGGCGAGGAACACCGCCTGGTTCGCCTGCGAGCCGGAATGCGGCTGCACATTGGCGAAGCTGCAGCCGAACAGCTTCTTGGCGCGATCGATGGCGAGCTGCTCGGCCTGATCGACATATTCGCAACCGCCGTAATAGCGCCGGCCGGGGTAGCCTTCGGCGTATTTGTTGGTCAGCACCGAGCCCTGCGCCTCGAGCACGGCGCGCGACACGATATTCTCGGAGGCGATCAGCTCGATCTGGTCGCGTTGGCGCTGCAATTCACGGCCGATCGCCGCGGCGATCTCGGGATCGCTCTCCGCCAGAGACGCGGTAAAGAAGCGGTCGGGTAGAGCGAGGTCAACGGCGGTGGTGCGAGAGGACATGACGGGGACCTGTCTGGGGATGGGGGCGGTCAGGACAGCTTGGCGACGCGACGCGCATGGCGGCCGCCATCGAAGGCGGTGGTGAAGAACGTCGTGAGGCAGTCCTTCGCCAGCTCCGCGCCGAGAAGGCGCCCGCCCAGGACGAGAACATTCGCGTCGTTATGTTGACGTGCGAGGCGCGCGGTCAAGGCATCGTGCACCAGCGCGCCGCGCAGCTCGCGGTGGCGATTGACCGCGATCGACATGCCGATGCCGCTGCCGCAGATCAGCACACCGCGCGCGGCCTGCCCCGCGCGCATCGCCGCGGTGAGCCGTTCGGCCATGTCGGGATAATCGACGGCCTCGGCATTGGCCGTGCCGAGATCGAGCACGGTGAAGCCCAGCGTGCGCAGCTCCGGCACCAGGATGTTTTTCAGCTCGAAGCCGCCATGATCGGCAGCGATGGCGACGGTTTCGGACATCGACATCCACGGGCACGATTATGCCGCGTGATCCTACCAGATGTCGCGGTGGCATGCCAGCCACCTACCATTCGTCGCGTGTCGTCGCGTTTCGCGCTGTCGTTGTACCGCCTTGCCAAAGTGGACGAGCCGGGCGATCCGACTAAAACGCGGTTGCATGCTCGAACATCTTTACCATTGGTTCGTCGATATTGCCGTTTTGTCTTGGGAAGTTGCGCTCTTGCCCACCTATATCGACTTTTCAAAGTGTTCATTATTCTTGCCCCAAGTGGTTTTGATTGACAGCCGAGAATCGCCCTGCAATCATGCCAATGAATTCTGTTACTTCACTGGGGGGAGGTTCGGTAATGGCCGAACTAGCGCCAAACAAGGTGCCGGAGGAGGAACTGCTGCGCATGACGGCCGATGTGGTGGCCGCTTACGTCAGCAACAATGCGCTGCCGACCGGGCAGCTCGCCGAAGTCATCAGCGCCGTCTATCAGTCGTTGAAAGCGCTCGAGGGCAGAGGCGGCGATCAGAAATCGGAGCCGCTGAAGCCCGCCGTGCCGATCCGCAAATCGATCACGCCCGACTATCTCATCTGCCTCGAAGACGGCAAGAAGCTGAAGATGCTGAAGCGGCATCTGCGCTCGACCTACAACATGACGCCGGACGAGTATCGCCAGAAATGGAGCCTGCCGGCGGATTATCCCATGGTCGCGCCGAACTACGCGCAGCAGCGCTCTGCCTTCGCCAAGAAAATCGGCCTCGGCCGCGGCCCCGGCCGCCCGCCCGGCAAGCGCCCCGCCGCGGCGAAGAAGTAACCGCTGAAAAAGCGCTACCACGGAGGCACGGAGGACACGGAGACCAAATGTTTGGCGCGCCGCGCGCGCCATCCTTCCTTCTCCGTGTCCTCCGTGCCTCCGTGGTGATTCTTCTGGCGCCTCCTTCCCCGCGCGGTACCATGGGCGGAAAGACCAGGGAGGAAGCCGCATGGCGGTGTCGATCCGTCCCATCCAGGGCGATTTCGTCGGCGAGGTATCGGGCATCGAGCTGGCGCGGCCGCTCGCCGCCGACGACGCGTCGGCGCTGCGACGGGCGATCGACGATCTCGCCGTTCTGGTCTTCCCCGACCAGCAGCTTTCGGACGAGCAGCAGCTCGCCTTCACCCGCCATTTCGGCGCGATCGAGAACAGCGCCGGCGGCCATATCGCCAAGCCCGAGCAGCATCGCCTCGGCCGGGAGATGATCGACGTCTCAAACCTGGATCAAAGCGGCCGGCCGCTCGAGCGCGGTGACCGGCGGCGCCTCTTCAATCTCGGCAACCGGCTCTGGCATTCCGACAGCTCCTACCGCGCCGTCCCGGCGAAGTATTCGCTGCTCTCGGGGCGCCGCATCGCCCACCGCGGCGGCGACACCGAATTCGCCGATATGCGCGCCGCCTATGACGCGCTCGACGCGGCGACGCAGGCGGAGATCGCGACGCTGGTAACCGAGCATTCCCTGATCCATTCGCGCGGCGCGCTCGGCTTCACCGAGCTGTCGCCGGAAGAGCGCGCCATGTTTTGCCCGGTGCATCAGCGCCTGGTGCGCACGCATCCCGCGACCGGGCGACAATCGCTGTTCCTCTCCTCCCATGCCGGCGCCATCCTCGGCTGGCCGGTGCCGGAGGCGCGCGCCTTTCTGCGCGACTTGACCGAGCATGCGACGGCGCCGCGCTTCGTCTATGTCCATCGCTGGCGGGCCTTCGATCTCGTCATGTGGGACAATCGCCAGACCATGCATCGGGTGCGCCGCTTCGATGAAAGCGAGCCGCGCGACATGCGCCGCACCACCGTCGCCGGCGACGCGCCCACGGCGCCGCAGCCGGCGGCCTGCTGAAGGAGAGCGCGATGATCCGCTATCAGAAGCTCGG
>Ga0335074_10001993_pt1 | contig 27714 bp, 19 predicted proteins | sample Lox_Sample_23_FD_206715 | JGI IMG/M metagenome (GOLD analysis project Ga0335074, IMG submission 206715) | Soil microbial communities from Loxahatchee National Wildlife Refuge, Florida, United States - Lox_Sample_2.3 | ecosystem: Environmental > Terrestrial > Soil > Wetlands | place: USA...
CGTGGAGTCGTTCGCGGCGGGCCTGGGCGGCGAGACGATCCCGGCCCTGGCCGCGGCCTCGGCGGCCGCTGAGCCGGGACGGGTGGCGGTCACCGTGGACGACGTGCCCCTCACCCACGCCGGGCTGGATGACGAAGCGACCCAGGTGGCGGGCTGGCTGGCCCGGCGGGTCCGGCCCGGTGACCGGGTGCTGCTCGCGGCCGGCGCCAGCGTCGGCTTCGTGCGCTGTTACCTGGGCGCCCTGAAGGCCGGCGCGGTGGTGGTGCTGGCCAACCCGGGTTACACGGCGGCCGAGCTCGGCCATCTGGTCGCCGATTCCGGGGCGGTGCTGGCCTTCGCCGACCCCGAGCCGGGCCGGCTGCTGGCCGGGCTGGGCTCTTTGCTGACGGTAGAAGTAGGGGACCTGCCGTCTGGCGGGCGGGCGGCTCCCGAGACCGGGGTTGCCCCGGGGGACGTCGCACTGCTCGCGTACACCTCGGGCACCACAGGCCGGCCCAAGGGCGTGCCGCTGACCCACGGCCAGCTGGCGGCCTCGATCCGGTCGGCGATGGCGGCCTGGCGCTGGAGCGCGGACGACGTACTCGCCCACGCGCTGCCGCTGTACCACCAGCACGGCCTCAGCGGCCTGCACGCGGCGCTGATCGCGGGCGGCACGGTGCACATCCGGTCCCGGTTCTCCCCCGCCGACCTGGTGCGGACGATCGCGGAAAGCGGCGCGACGGCGCTTTTCGGGGTACCCACCAGCTACCAGGCCCTGCTCGCGGCGGACGTTGACGTCGCCGTGCTGGGCGGCCTGCGGCTGGCGGTGTGCGGCTCGGCCCCGCTGAACCCGGCGCTCGCGGAGCGGCTGGCCTCGGCTCTGGGGAGCGTCCCGCTGATCAGGTACGGCACGACCGAGACCGGGCTTGACGTATCCAACCCGCTCGCGGACCGGCACGGCGACACGGTCGGGGTACCGCTGCCCGGCGTGCTGGCCCGGATCCACGCCGCTGGGGCCGAGCGGGGCGCCGCCGCGGCCGAAGCCGAGCCGGGCTCCGACGGCGAGATCCAGCTGCGCGGACCGCAGGTCTTCTCCGGGTACTGGCACGACCCGGCCGCCACCCAGGCCGCCTTCACCCCGGACGGATGGTTCCGCACCGGTGACGTTGGCCACGTCGACCCGGCCACCGGGCACCTGAGGATCCGCGGCCGGACCAAGGAGATGATCATCACCGGCGGCCTGAACGTCTACCCGCGCGAGGTGGAGATCGTGCTCGAGGAGCACCCGTCGGTGGCCGAGGCGGCGGTCGCGGGTGTCCCGCACGAGCGGTGGGGCGAGCAGGTGACGGCCTGGGTCGTGATGCGCGACGGGCACGGATTCGACGAGGCGGCTCTGATCGCGTACGCCCGGGCACGGCTGGCCGGGTACAAGTGCCCCAAGCAGGTGTTCCAGCGGGCATCCCTGCCCCGCAACCACGTCGGCAAGATCGTCCGCAGCGCCCTGGGCTTAGCCGGCCCTCGGTTCAGGCGGCCGGCTGGCGGACGGCCTGGATCTGGGTCGTCTGGGCGACCAGGCGCTGCTCGGCGTCGTACAGGCTGGTCTGGGCCGTGACCGTGGTTCGGCCGCGGTGCAGCGGGACCGCGACCGCGCGTACGGTTCCGCCGCTGACCGGCCGGAACAGCTGGCTGGTCGAAGTGATCGTCGCCGTCGTGGCTCCCTTGGGCAATCCGAGGAACGTCACCAGCGCCCCAGCGGTGTCGGCCAGGGACATCAGGACCCCGCCGTGCATGATGCCGCCGGAGGTGCACAGGTGCGGCGCCCAGGCCAGCCGGGCGATCACCCGATCAGGACTAGCTTCGTCCAGGACCAGGCCGAGCTGCCCGGCGAACGGCATGAGCGCGACCAAGGCCTCCAGGTCAGCAGACATGCCGCACAGCTTAGTGAAGGCCTGATCGATGGTCCGGTCGGCGTCCAGCCCGCCGATAGCTAGCCTGCTGGGTCATCCCGCGGAGCCTCGTCCCGTGAGCCTCATTGACCCCATACAACCCATCTGCGTGGCAGACCCGTCTTTCGCGGAGGATCCAGGCATTGATAGGGGCTTCGAACAAATCCTCCACATCGGCAGTCTCAGCCGGAGCGGGGCCGGCAGTGTCATCGTAGCCGTCTTGGTCGGGGTTGAGGAGGGCGGGGAGGGCGCGGAGGTAGCGTCGGTGATCTCGATCCAGACGGTGGCCTGGCCGGCGGTCTTGTTCCACAGGACCTGGAGGTCGAAGGCGTCGAACAGCTTCGCTTTGGCGGCGGAATCCATTCCGGGCAGGAGATCCTCTTCGAGGAGCGGCAGTTCGTCGAGCAGGGTGGTGTCGGCGGCCTGGGGGACGGCGGCGTGCAGGGCATCGAGCTGGGCTTGGGTTTGCTCGCGCTGGTGGTGGAGTTCGGCGAACCGGTCGGTGATCCGGGCGCGCATCGCGGCGGCGGCGGTGTCTGCGGGGTCGGGTGAGAGTTGTTCCAGGGACAGGATCTGGGCTTTCTGTGCGGTGTCGAGCTGCTTGAGCCGGGCTTGGAGTGCTGCGGCCTGCTGGTCGCGGTCGGCGGCCGCGTCGGCGTCAGTGGCGGGCAGCTGGGCGGCCAGGAGCTCGGCGCGGCGAGGACCGAAGACGTGCTCGGCGAAGAACGGGGTGACGATCTGGTCTAGCCGCAGTTCGGGGGGCTTTGACGGTGCGGGGATGGTCTTTCCGTCATAGGTCGCGGACCAGGAGACCTGCTGTCAGGGGCGGGCGAGGGCGGCGATGCCGGCCGCCGCGGCCTGCATGCCGGATGCTGGCCAGGTGTGGCGCTGGCCGTGGCGGGTGCACCACAGCTGCTGGCCGTTGGTCCACACGGTGAGGTCGGCGGTCACGGAGATGACCGCGAATTTGTAAGTGGTGGCGGTGTAGATGCCGGTGATGCCGCGGGCGGTCAGATGGCGGGCCAGCGCGGCGGCAGCTGCGGCTGGGCTGGCGGCTGCGGGACCGGGTGGGAACGGGGCGGGCGGTTGCATCGGCTCTCCCGCGAGGGTGGCTGGCAGGGCTGGGGACGGCGGGGGCGGGCGCATCAGGTGTGCGCCTGGATGTAGCCGATGACGGTGTCGGCGTCGCTGCTTTCGGCGTAAAGCCCGGAGTCGGGGTCGTCGTCGGCGACGCGCCACACGCCATGGCGTTTGTCCCAGAACGCGGACCAGCAGGGATGGTCGCGCAGGGCCCGGATGATACGGGCGGCGGCCTCTGGCGCCGGGCTGGCCGACGCGGGTCCTGGCCCGGTGCCAGGAGGGCGGGCCGGGCTGAGCCCGGCGGGGCAGGATGTGGATGTCAGGCCGGTCATCGGCGGGTTCTCCTGGTCGGGCGGGTGGGTGGGCTGGCGGGGGCCGGCCCGGCGAGCGGGGAGGAGGTCGGCGAGCACGCACCACGGTTCGTTCGGCATAAAAATCCTGGTCGCAGCCCGGTAGCAGTGCTGCGGTTGGCCACCCTCACGGGACCGCCCGGATCGTCGTGGCTACCAGGATCACGTGCGGTCCGGGGCGGCAGGACGTTATGGTGTGAGTATGCACCTGCCCTAGTAACGATGCAATAGTACGAATGCACTAGGACGTTTTTTTCGGATGGGGAGGCGTCATGCCCGCGCATATGCGCACCGTCGGCAGCCGACGGCTAGTCATCGAGCTCAAGCAGTTCCGCGAAGCCGCTGGGCTGACCGGCGAGCAGGTCGCCGAGCAGATGGGCTGGTCGGCCGCCAAGGTCTACCGGATCGAAGGCGATCGCGTTCGGGTCCTGGCCCGCGACGTGCAGCGGCTACTCAAGCTCTACGGCATCAGCGGCGAGCGGGCCGACGCGATGATGGAGCTGGCCCGGCTGACCCGGGTCAAAGACTGGTGGCACCAGTACTCCGGCGCCATCCCCGAATGGTTCCAGTTCTACGTCGGCCTGGAAGCCGCGGCCAGCGCGATGCAGGAATACAACGCCGAACTGGTCACCGGCCTGCTGCAAACCGAGGACTACGCCCGCGCCGTGATGGCCGCCGCCATGCGCGCCGACACCGACGACCACGAGGCGGAACGGCAGATTCAGGTCCGGCTGCACCGGCAGAAGCGGCTCACCGCCCCGGACGCCCCGACGCTGTGGGCCATCATGAACGAGGCCGTGCTGCACCGCCAGGTCGGCGGCCCGGCCGTCATGACCGCCCAGCTCGCACACATCGGCCAGCTCGCCGCCCGGCCCAACATGACTATCCAGGTCCTGCCGTTCACCGCCGGGGCGCACCCGGCAATGCTCGGCTCGTTCACCCTCATGCAGTTCCCCGACCCTGCGGATCAGGACGTGGTCTACCTGGAAGCCGAGACCGGCGCGCTGTACCTGGAGAAGCCAGAAGACGTCCGCCGGTATAGCCTGATGATCGACTACCTGCGCGCCCAGGCGCTCGGACCGGCCGAATCCCGCGCCCTGATCGCGCAACTGGCGGCACGAACGCCAGACTGAGGCAACGGAACGGAAAGTAGAGGCGCTGAACGTGGACCTGAACGCCGCCGCGTGGCGCAAAAGCAGCTACAGCGGTGGCAACGGCGGCCAATGCGTCGAAGTCGCTACTACAGACAACCAGAACCGGACCGCCGCGATCTGCGCGATCCGGGACTCCAAAGACCCCCGCGGGCCGGTCCTGGCCTTCGCCGCTGGGCCGTGGCGACAGTTCACCGCCGAGATCAAGGCCAGATGGTGCGGCCAGGGCTAAGGCGCGGACGCAGATCTGGTCATTTCTGAGGAGCGTGCTCGGCCCCGGAGTGCCTCCATGCGGCTGTCTCATGCTTCTCAACTCGACGACTGAAGCGGATGGGCCAACGGACACTGCGTGTCCTTCCAAGACGGCGATTCCAGACTGGTTGGAATCCCTCAATTGCTGGCGGCGCGCCGCGCGCCTCCCACTAGCCGGGAGGCGCGGTGAGTACCCTCAGCTACGCGAGACCTAGGACGTTCCTGGGGAGAACACGCGCATCGCGTCTCGTGGATGGCGGGCCGATCGACTGTCCGGGGGTTTCTGCATGAGCAAGGTCTGGGTCGCTCCTTACTCCCCCTGCGGGACTACCGGGGCGTGCTCCAAGAACACCTGTGTTCGCAAGGAAGAGCCCAAGAGCTGGTTCACGGTCCCGTCGGCGACTTCTGCGGATGCTAAGAGTAAACGGGCGCAGCCGCCCCGTCTTGGGAGGGCTTGGCCGCTGGGCTTAGTGCACCGCGTCCATGCACATCGGTGCTGGACTGCGTGCCACCATGGCTGCCTACTCGACCACACGTGTGCTAATCATGCCCATGACCGCTCCGATGCAGCTGCCACATGTTTCCGCGACGTGTGCGCCGGGCGGCATATGTGCCGGGATCTAAGTCCCGGCACCCCGGTGAATTCGTTCCTAAATATGAGGCGTCTATTCCATGAGGCTGAAGCGCGTCCGAATCCAGAATTTCCGGTGTCTGGCGGATACCGAGATTCATTTCGACAGTGTTACCACGTTCATCGGGCCCGGCGGAGTCGGGAAGTCGACGATCTTGCGGGCCCTCGATTGGTTCTTCAACGGCGAGCGGTCCCTGATCCCTGCAGACGAGGACGTCCGTGACGGTGCATCCCAGAGGCGCATCCGCGTGGAAGCTGAATTCGATAGCCTGTCGCCGGATGACCGCACGGCGCTCGGCAAGTACGCTCCAGAGTCCAGCGATTCGGTCGTGATCTGGCGGACCTGGGAGAACGGCAGTGACAAGATCACCGGAAAGGCTCTTGCCTATCCGCCCTTCGAGGAGATCCGGCGGCACAGTGCCGCGATGGAAAAGCGAAATGCCTACAAGGAACTACGGGAGGCCAACCCGGCACTGGGGCTCCCGGCGGCGAATAGCGCCTCGGCAGTGGAGGAGGCGATGTGCGACTGGGAGCGCCATCATCCCGATGCCTTGGAGGAGGCAGAGGTCTCCGACACCAACTTCTTCGGCTTCGCCGGGCAGGGCAAGATGTCAGGCCTTTTTGACTACGTACTCGTCACCGCCGACCTGCGGGCAAGTGAGGAAGCCCAGGACTCCAGGACAGCTATCCTCGGCAAGATCCTGGAGAGAGCGGTTGACCGGACCGCGGCGGACGAGGAACTCGGCGAATTGGTAGGCCGGTTCCAGAAGGACCAAGGCGACATCCATGAACGGCACTTCGGCCCGCAGCTCGAGGTAATCTCCAAGGAGCTATCGGACGCGGTGGGCGTGTTCACCAGGGATAGGTCGATCAAGATCCGGCCGCTGTGCGCCGATGCCAAGCCTCCGAGAGCGCAATTCTCTATCACAGTCCTGGACCGGGAGACCGAGACCCGAGTCGATCGGCAAGGCCACGGATTCCAGCGGACGCTGCTGATCGCCGCTCTCAAGCTGCTGGCCGAGCGTGGCGCTGCGTCACAACGCCAGGGCGTCATCTGCCTGGCCATCGAAGAACCGGAACTCTTCCAGCACCCCGTCCAGGCCAGGGCCTTCGCATCGGTCCTGCGCCGGCTCGCTGAAGATTCCGGTCACAAGGTCCAGGTGGCTTACGCCACCCATAGCCCCTGCTTTATCGAGCCAACCCATTTTGACCAGATCCGCCGGGTCAGCCGCAGCGCGCCAGGCAGCGACGGATCACGCGAGGTCACAATCTCCTCGGTGAGGATCGAGGATGTCATCGACAACCTCAACGGCTTCGTCGCACGGGAGACTATCGAGAAGCGCCTGGACCATGTGTGCCTCGCCAGGCTTCCCGAAGCGCTCTTTGCCGAAGCCGTGATCCTGGTCGAAGGCGATTGCGACCGGGCGGTTATCGAAGGCTGCGGCGAACGAACAGACGATGGACTCGCCGCCTGCGGGATCGTCGTGGCCGAAGTGGGCGGCAAGGACATCCTGCTTCTTCCCCGAGCCATCCTCAGCCTGCTCGGCATCCCGTGCTATGTGATCTTCGATGGTGACAAGGGCGTGGCCAACCGGATGCGCGCGCAGGGCAAGCCGGGCTCGGCCATAGCTGCGGCAGTCGCCGACCACGCCCGGAAGAACCGTGGCCTGCTCCGCTATCTCGGCCAGCACGAGCAGGACTGGCCCACCACGCAGGCCACAGACACCGTCACGGTATTCGAAGACAACCTTGAGGAAGAGCTGGCAGGCGCCTGGCCGCAATGGGACCAGCGGCGGGACCAACTCATCAGAGCCGGCCTCGGTTTCCACGCCAAGAATGCCGCTACTTACCGGCATGCAGCGGCCACCGCAGCCGGGACAATTCCGCCGATCTTGCAGGCTGCCCTTGATGCGGCGCGAAAGCAGCGCCGATGAGAAACGCGCGACATGAAGACATTCGCACAAGCGGATCCGCCGTTCGATCGTTATCGCTCGTCCTGATTACCTAGCAAAGGAAGCGCATATGATCATGGTCGACATCAACGAGAATCTGAGCAGATTCACGCGAAGACGCGCGCCTGAGAACAGGTATGCGTCCTTCGATTATTGCTTCAACTATTTTCAGCACGCACGAGAAAACGAGGAAACCAAAGATCTCGGGCAGGGAGATCAGCTCGAACTGTCCTGCCTTCACCTTGGCTTCTATCTCGCCAGCTGGGGAATGATGCGCGGCTCCGGAGGCCTGCACCGCCGAAGCCTGCGAGAACTCGCTGGAGTGGTGCACATCATCGCTGATGAGCCGCCCGAGTCATGGGACCTGGACGTTCCCGGATACTCTGAGCACAGCATCGACGCGGTCTTGGCACTCAGCAGCCGCATCCAGAAATCCTATACCGTCTCTGCCAGCCCTATCCTTGTCTCAAAGACATTGCTCGGGGTCTTCGGCTGCCTGCCAGCGTTCGACCGCTTCTTCCGGATCGGCTTCGGAGGCGCAAGGCTCAATCGCGAAACCCTTCGCAAAATCAGTGACTTCTACCGAGCCCACAAAAGCACCCTCGACGAGGTACACATCCCTACACTCGATTTCTCGACGGGCCAGGACACATCTCGCCAGTACCCGCAAGCGAAGATCATAGACATGATCTTCTTCGAGGAAGGCTTCAGGCGAACCGGACAAGAGCGCCTCTAATACTGGAGCTTTCTTGCAGCAATCCCGGATAAGTCTTCCCTCCTGCCGCTTTCTTTACGGAGTGGAGCCGTAGTGATCCTGACCTCGGCCGCAAGAAGTGCGGGTGAGGTCAGGATCACGGAGGCGGAACGGCCCGGGCACGTTAGCCCAGGCAGGAGGGGTGCCAAGCGGGAATCGCGGCGCACAGCGCCGCCTGCGACGATGCCGCGCTATGCGGGCGGCATACGACTGGTCTGTCGCGAGCGAGGAACCCTGTGCTGAATTCAAAGGTAACTAGGTAGTTGTCCTAAGATTTCGGGGCGGTCATCCTGACGCGGCGTCGCCCGCTCCTAGTGATGCTGCAATTGCAGCAAACTGGTCCAGAGCCGCCTGCAGATCCTCCACTATTTCCGCCGCAATCAATTCCGGAGCGGGCAGATTTCCGGTGTCCTCCAGTGACTCATCCCGGAGCCAGAAGATGTCGAGAGACGCCTTGTCCCTGGCGACCAGCTCATCGTAAGTGAACGGCCTGAACCGTTCCATCTCGGTGCGCTCGTGGCGATTGCCAGGGTCGTAACAGGCAACGAAGTCATCGAGGTCAGCACGCACAAGGGCACGAGTCTTCAGCGTGAAGTTCTGGTTGGTGCGGAAGTCGTATATCCACAGCCGTTCGGTCCATGGGCGCTCGGATGGCGGCTTGCGGTCGAAGAACAGGACATTCGCCTTGACGCCGCCCGCGTAGAAGATCCCCGGCGGCAGGCGCAGGAGGGTGTGCACGTCGCACTGTTCCAGCAGTCGCCTGCGAATGGTCTCGCCTGCGCCGCCCTCGAACAGGACGTTGTCTGGGACGACGATGGCGGCGCGTCCGTTGATGGTGAGCAGAGACCGGACGTGCTGCAGGAAGTTGAGCTGCTTGTTTGAGGTGGTGGCCCAGAAGTCTTCGCGGAGGTAGCTCATGTCCTCGCGTTCGGTCTCACCCAGGGCGTTTATGACCTTGTAGGAGGACTTCCGGCCGAACGGCGGGTTGGTCAGCACCATGTCGAAGTGGTCAGATGGCGTAGACCGTAGGGAGTCATCCACGGTGACCAGGCTGGGGCTTTCCGGTGCGCTGATCCCGTGGAGCAGTAGGTTCATGGCGCAGAGCCGGGCGGTTCCGTCAACGATCTCCCACCCGCGGAGCGCCTCATTCCGGAGGAATCTCTTCTCGTCAGGGTCCAGCCTGCCTGACTTCATCTGCTCGTAGGCGGCGAGGAGGAAGCCTCCGGTGCCACATGCCGGGTCGCACACCCGCATGGCGGCCGTGGGGCGCATCACGTCCACAATCGCTCTGATGAGCGGGCGCGGAGTGAAGTACTGACCCGCGCCTGTTTTGACGTCCTCGGCGTTCTTGGCGAGCAGGCCCTCGTAGGCGTCGCCCTTGACGTCAGCGTCGAGGATCATCCACTGCTCGCGGTCGATCAAGTCAGAGACCAGCCGCTTGAGCTTGGCGGGATCCTGGATCTTGTTCTGAGCCTTGCGGAAGACGACGCCGAGCGTGCCCGGGTACTTGCCGAGTTCAGCCAGGATGTGAAGGTACTGGACCTCCAGGCTGTCGCCATCGAGGCGCACCAAAGAGGCCCAGTCCAGACCCGTGGGAATGATCGCGGGCCGGTTAAATGGCACTCGTGCCTGCTCATCGGCCATCTTCAGGAAGAGCAGGAAGGTCAACTGTTCAATGTAGTCCTGGTATGACAACCCATCATCACGAAGGACATTACAGTAGTTCCAGAGTTTCTGGACAATGGCGGCGCTATCACTCATACTCTGACTTTCTCTTTTAACGTCGAGACTTACGCCTTGACGCAGACTCGTGGCCATTGGAGGCGGCCTGCTCAGCCGAAATTCGTTCAAGGAGAACTGATGCGCTTGCATCGCTGGAGTCTTGTGGGACGAGCTTGCCGAAGAAAGCGGTAGCAAGGATCGAGGATCGCAGCGAGGAAGAGCGTACCACATTCGATTCCATAGTGGATTCGACAACGCTCAGAACGGAACCGATTCGATCCGCTTCCGCGGCTATCGCGCGCTGAAATGACAGGGGAGGAAGAGGGATGCGTAGCGCCTTTGCATCCCGCACATTTAGGTGTGGGACCGTAGTTCCAAAGAGCATTGGGCGATATTGGCGTTTAACAATCTGAGAGTTGACGACGAGGCACATGTAGTCGCTGTCAATTGCTTTCGGATTTGGCCGAAAGAGCATTACACGCTGCCCGAGGCATGGATGCATATCTTCAGGGACCACTACTGCCGTGCCGACTGTTCCCTCTCTAGCGAAGATAATATCGCCATGCTGGGGCGTCAGGCGGCGCACTCGGCTTCGGTGAGTTGCCTGATCGACGTAGCGGAGCCTATCTCGATGAATAATCCCGGGAGAAATGCAAGTTGTGTCGACGCACGGCATTCCCTCTGATAGATATTTTGGTGTCCAGTGCTCGCAGTCCACTACTTGCTGCGATATCTCCGCAAGTGACACCCACCGGTACTGGCCGCTGTCGATAATGTCAGTATCGGTTCCTACGCGTTCAATTGCGGGATCGGATCTCCCGAGTTGCAACGTCGGAAGAAGGTCGCGCATCCGAGTTAGGTTCCGTTGTACTCGTTCTAGCGCGGCGATTCCCGAGTCGAGTCGCGAAAATTCCTCCTCTATGGCCGCAACGATTCGGCACTGTTCCGCGACTGGTGGAACAGGAAACTCAACGGCGCTAAAACGGGTGGCCGACAGATGCGCAATGTTAGTCGTGATCCGAGACTCGCGCATGAAGCGTCGCGAACGCATATAGTGCCGAAAGACCGCTAGTGCCCATTCAGGTGTCACGCCAGGTCTTGCGCGAAATCGAATCAGGCTGTTGGTGAAGGCGACATCGGGGGGCTGTCCGCGGTAGATAGCTGGCCGTCCCAGTAGGTGAGGGCTCTGCCCTTCGTTGAGCAATATGTCACCAGGCTGAAGGCGGTAGCGCTCGAATTCGTCGTCTGTAAATGTCATCCGCATAACGTCGGTTGTGTCTATACGGTCCTCGAATACGTTCGCAACACGGAGATAGGGGCGCATTCCCTCGCCGCGGTGGTACTTCGGTGCGCGCTGACGACCAAGCGAGACCTCTCCCACCTGGCCAACAGTGCTCATAATCCAGCCACGTGGTAGCTCATTCATGCGGCCAACACCTCAGTCAGGTTTTCCATGAGTGGCGTGAGACGATCGCCAAAGACCTGCACTGCCTTACCGATGCCGCCGTGCTCTACGAATGGGGTGTACTCGAAGGACTCGGGCGTTATCCCGAGTTCTCCAGCAATGTTCTCCTTCATCCAGGTCAGCCACTGCAGTTGCTCCACCGTAAAGGTGACCCCCCTCTGCTGCTGCGCGCTCAGCCATGCTGCGTACCGTTCCTCGACCTGCTCGCGGAACGGGACCAGCTCGTTGTTCTGGTGGAGTGTGTACCGTACCAGTGACACGATGTCGGTGAGCGTCCTGCCGCCTGACCCGTGGACTTTCGACTTGTCCAGCAGTTCGTACGCCCGCCAGAGCACGTCCGGTGTCCATTGGCGTGGCGGGCGTTCGATGGCTCTGGCCAGTTCCTTCACCTCGGTGAAGGTCAGCCGTTCCTTGTGCGGGCGACTGTAGAGGACCTGCAGGGCGCGGATTTCATCCTTGTGCTCCTCGATGTACTCCCTGAATGAGGTGACCAGCGCGGAAGCCCTCTCGCGCGCCTCTGCAGAGTGCCCGGCGAAGAGCACCCGGTCCTTGGATACCTCATCGATCGTCTGCTCGTAGGACCTGCGCACGTCCAGGATCGCGTTGCGCAGATCGTAGTTGGTGGCCAGCGGTTCTAGTGCCTGAGTGAGCATGGCGGTGGCCGCGGCCGCGACGGCGGCAGGGTCGTCTGCGGACTTGCCTGCCGCTTGGGCAGCGGCGATCTGCTGGTCGAGATCGAGCGCATCGACTATGCCCTTTGCGATCGCGCCGAGGTCGGTGCCTCCCGCCAGGCCGGTGAGCATGTCCCGGTCATCTTTGGTCAGGTGCTTGTCCAGCCGGGCAAGCCGACCGGCGATGGAGGAGGCGACCTGCGAGTCCTTGCTCCCGAAGGCGACCTGCTTGAACAGGTCCTTCAGGCTCTGTGACGGATTGCGTTCCAGGGGCTGCACGGTCTCGGCGAGCGGAGTGTCCATGACACCGACAGCATCGACGACGATGAACCCGTCCTTGGTCTTGGCGTCATCGGTGACGGACTGGAACTCGGTCTCGTCGATGACCCGGACGCCACGGCCGAGCATCTGCTCGAAGTAGGTCCGGCTCTTCACGCTCCGCATGAACACCAGGCATTCCAGCGGCTTGACGTCGGTCCCGGTCGCGATCATGTCAACGGTGACTACGATCCGCGGGTACATCGAGTTGCGGAACGCCTGCAGCAGGTCTTCCGGCTTGCCGTCGCGCGTGCGGTAGGTGATCTTGGTAGCGAACTGGTTGCCCTTGCCGAATACCTCGCGGACGATCTGCACAATGTCGTCGGCGTGCGAGTCGTCCTTGGCGAAGATCAGCGTCTTTGGCACTGTCTTGCGGGCGGGAAAAAGCTCGGTGAACAGCTTGTCCCGGAACGTCTGGATGACTGTTCGGATCTGATCTTCAGCAACGACCGCACGGTCGAGTTGCGCGGCTGAGTACTCAACCGGCTCGTCGACAGCCTCCCACCGAACCTTCCGTGTCTGCCGGTCCCGGTACCCGGCGAACTCGCCCATCTCGATCGTCGACCCGGTCTTCGTGATCGCAGTCTCGATCTTGTAGACGGTGAAGTCCACGTTGACGCCATCGGTGACGGCCATGTCGTGGGAGTACTCCATCACCAGGTTCTGCCGGAAGAACCCGAAGGTCTGCTTGGTCGGGGTGGCGGTCAGGCCGATCAGGTGGGCGTCGAAGTATTCCAGGACCTGCCGCCACAGGCCGTAGATCGAGCGATGGCACTCATCGATGATGATCACGTCGAACGCGTCGGGCGGCAGGGCCTCATGGTAGCTGACCTCGACCGGCTCAGCCATGGCTAGCTCGTAGACCGATCGCTCGTCGATCTCCTGGTCTAGGTCCGCCTCGCCCTTCAGGGTGGAGAAGATGCGCTGGACGGTGGAGATGCAGACCCGCGATGTCGCGTCGATGGCGTTGTGCGTCAGGTGCTGGACGTTGTATTCGGCGGGGAACTTGCGCTGGGTTTCCTGGATCGTGAATTTGTCGAATTCCAGCTTGGCCTGCTTGCCCAGGTTCGACCGGTCGACCAGGAACAAGATCCGCTTGGCGTCCGCATACCTGATCAGTCGATAGCACACGTTCGCGGCCGTGAAGGTCTTGCCGGAACCGGTCGCCATCTGGATCAGGGACCGGGGGCGATCCTCGGCCAAAGACTGCTCCAGATTGCGGATCGCCTCGGCCTGCTTGCCCCACAGCCCGCGCTCATCCAGCGGCGGCATGGCCTTCAACCGGGCCCGGAACGTCGGCAGCTCCGGGTTCTCGGCGATCTGCCGCAGCCACTCGATCAGCGTCTCGGGCCGGTGGAAGGCGAACACGCGGCGGCTGCGGGCCTCCGGGTCATACCCATTGGTGAACCTGGTCTCGGTTCCGGTGGATTCGTAGATGAACGGCAGCGGATAGACCGGGGGCTTGATCCAGGCAGGGAGTCCTTCGACATACTTACCAGACTGCCGCTCCACCTCAGTGAGCGTCGTGCCTTCCGGCTTGGCCTCGATCACCCCGGCAGGCTGACCGTTGAGGAACAGGAGATAATCCACGCGGCCGTGCGGCCTCTCCAGGGTGAACTCGCGCACTGCCACCCCGGGACCGGCACTAACATTGAGGGCCTTCTGGCTCTGGACCTTCCACCCCGCAGCAGCAAGCTGCCTGTCGATCTCTTTACGTGCCTTCGCTTCACGGGCGAGGTAGTCGTCCTCACCTGATGCATCATTGGTCCCCACGAGGCACTATAATACTGATCAGTTCATACTCAATGTGGTTATCTGGTGACAGGACGGCCATCAGCGCTGGCGGATCCGACCGCATCACTCCTCGCCGCCGTGACAGCGGTGTCAGAGTAGGCTGGCGGCGAGTTCTGCGTTGAGGCAAGGCTATATTTATCAGCTGCCGGACAAAAGCTCATCGATTCTATCCTTAAGGGATAGGTGGCCCGCCCGGCCAAGACGATCCAAGAGGCGGCGGGCGCGTTCTCGGGTGGTGGCATCGGGGCTACTTAGCGCCGTAGCTAGGACCGGCGGTGCGTGTTCAACGACCACGTATGTTTGCCAGTCTCCGGAATCGCGGCTGACCAAAGCATCCAGTATCGTAAGCGCGGCATCAGCGTACCGGCTGGCAAGCGATCCAACTCGCTCAATTACCTGCGCTGGCATCTCTAGTTGTGTGCCAGATGTAGCCGCCCGGACAAGGTGGCGGATGGACCAATCCTCGGGGAAGCGCTCAGACATGAACCACCAGGAGAACCCGCCGAGTTCAGCGTAATCGCTGCGCTCCTCTGCCTGAGTCTCTCGCCATTCCCAAAACACGGTGAGGCGCTGCACGACCTCCGCTGGTAGGTCGGCTTCCGAGCGCGCGATTAGCCATCCGAGACGGGACAAGGCTTCCCGCCGAAGTTCGCTGTCTGCAACCTCGAAGAGGCTCTCCACGAGACCATCCTCGCTGGTAAGCCCGATTACTCCTTGCGAGTAGAGAAGCAGGATATGCTCGGCGAGACGCCCTGGAGGGGTTCTAGCTCCGCGGAGCTGAGGCATGCGGTCGATACCTATCCGTCGTACGTGGCGGCGGTAATGTTCCCGTAGTGCGTCGAAAAGGTAGCGGTTGGGGCCGTGCAGTGAGATAAAGGCCACCCATGCGACATCACCTAGCACGATAACATCATCTTCAGGCGGTTCAATAGTACTCTGGATGGGGCCGAAGATTCGCTCGACTCGGCTTCGAGACCAGACAGCTGATAGGGACAGAAGGAACGGGAAGTGTTCTCCGTACACACTTCTGACAGCTGCACTCGGATCCGCAGTCAGCTCTAGGTGAGCATCCAGGACTGTAAAGACCTCGGGTGCACCGGAAGTGGCGTCTGGTTCAAGCTGCACTGCGTTTCGAGCCCGCAACCATGACAGATAGGAGATCGCCGTTCTCAGTGCCTGACCACGCACGACATTAAGCGATAGAGTCAACGGGTCTATATTATCTCCGCCGTAATGCACCTCGTACTCAGGACTCGGATGCGGGCTGTCGGTTAGCACACGGATGACAGGCCAAATGCGTTCGCGGAGTTCGATCGCCGGGGCGCGAGCTGAATCTGCAAGGAAGCCTTGCCGCAACAACATAGCGGCCGCTTGGTGTGCCCACCGCCATCCGGGATCGCGATCAAGTGGAACTGGATTGAGCGCGTCGCCCTCGTCGGGCTGCTGCGCCACGAATTCCAGGATAGAAACGATCGAATCCCACGGAACGCCTCGTCTATCACCGAGCGCCAATTCCCAACCACGGATCATTGCGCGAATGTAAGTCGGATCCAGGCTTATAACATCTTGAACGTGGTGCTCGAAAAGACCAGGCTTCTCGCGTACTACTTCAGTTAGTTCGCGGCCTAGTCCTTCGCGGCTTGGCCCGAACAACTGCCCGCTATTAGGGTTCCACGAGCGGAGAGTGTTGAGTAGATCATCGATAGCCGCCCCGGCGAGCTCAGATCGAGAGATCGGGCTCTCCGGTCCCGTCCAAGATATGTCGGTCCGAACCGGGAACTCAGGGTGCGAACGTACCCCCAGCTCGGCTTCGAGCATAGCGAGCCGAGTATTCCCCTTTCCTGGGAGTACGTCTCTAGCGGCCGATAGAATGTCGCGCTCCGATGTGCGGCGCCATCGGCTGATCTCTTCTCGGCCTACCTCAGCTGGAGTTTCACCGGTGGCGTTGGCGATCCGCTGAGCAAGATCCGCATCGTCCGCGATATAGCCACGATAGATTAGGCTCAGCCATTCATCGAACTGCGCCTCGGTCATGTGCGGGATCACGGCACGAGCCAATTCGGAATATTCATGCCGAAGCCCGAAGCTCAAGCTGCCCGGATTGAGAAGCCTCTCGCGCGACAGATCGATAGCTTCTGCACCGGAGGAATCCGTCACGATACGGGCGAGGAGATGGAACGCGACGCGGTGCATGACGGGGTAAGGCGAACCTTCAAGAGTCGATAGGACCTCGGGCAACGGGGATCCATTGTCGACCAATCGAAGCGAAACATCTCGGACTGCATCAACTAGCGAATCGCCGATACTCACGCTGCGGTTCGGGGAGTGTTCTCCGACGGCAGGCCACCAGAGATACGAGATATCCGAGCTCGGTGAAGGTTGGCCCTGGCCCGTGATCCGTTGCCAATTCTCCAGCCATCCAACTATCGTCGACAGCGCAGCACTACCGAGTCCCTGGACGAGGGCCGGAACTATCTCATCTAGTGTCTGCCTATACCAGTAAGCATCTAGGCCCGCAATTGCCTCAAGCCGCGGACTACCTGCACTTGCCTGGCCGATAGGGCGCGGACGGTAGAGAGCCTCGGCGAGGCGGGCGGCTGCAGTCCGTTCGCCCTCGCGCAAGAGCCGGGCAAGTAGCCGCGCGAGCGCATGCGCGTCAATCAGATTCCTGAAGGGTTCAGTCAGATAGCCAGCCACCTTACTGACCAGTCGCTTACTGATGCTTGCGGGCATCCTGCTCGCAGCTTCCACCACATCGCGCTCAACTGCCGCATTGCCTCGTTCATCCATTTCCTGAATAGCGCGGGCGACATCCTGGGGAGCATCTGCGGCCATACGCGCCAGGTATTGCGATTGCGCCCAGGGAATAACGCGCATGGATCCGTCATCGTCAACGGAAGGCGGAGGTGCAGATCTGAAAAAGCCTGCGCGTCGCAACGGCTCCACCCAATTCGGGTTAGCGAGTTCAAGGAAGAAGGCGCGCCTGTGCTGCGGGTCGCCTATCCTGCTGACTGCTTCGCTTACAAGAGCGTCGTCCGGCTCAGTCCAAAGTTCGCGGCCTGAACCGGGTGCGCTTGGCTTAGACATCCTTGGCACCCGTATCTTGACTCAGCAGGTCATTTTCTTCACCAGGTCGAGCAGGTGCAGCGACTCGTGCATTGGCTTTCGCCAGGATATCCTGAATACTCAGCCGAGCTTCCCACCAATCACCAAGCCGCACGTCCAGCACATGCTCGAAGTGGCTTAGGCATCCTTGGAGCTCAGCCTCGTCGGCTGCACTATGATCTTCCACCCCGGCATGGGTATGACGCATAAAATATCTCCTGGTTCGCAGGAGGGCAGAAACGGCGGGATCCGGATTCCTCACGGCGTCCATAAGATCATCCGGCACGCCTCCCAGAACGAGGAATGAGGCCTTAGCGTAGTTTGCGGTCTCCCCAGATTCGAAAGCTTGGACCACCGACTCAATTGAGGCCACGATCTGGCGAGGCAGCGGAATAGAAGGCCCGTCATCATCCTGATCGGCTCCACCAAGGCTGAGGCCGGCCGCCCGCCAGGTGACCGCAAGGCTCCGGACGGCTTCGTCCTGCTTGGAACGACCCGGAAGGTCTGGGTTGAGAATATCTGGGAGCCGGTTGCCAATCTCGCGCATGCAGTGCCCGAGCAAGAGCATACGCGCCGGGGCATCCGTGTTCCCCACAAGATCGATCGCGACCTCGTACAAATCAGCTAGATCTCGGGAGGCCTCGGCGAGCCGCGTCCTCCGTGCTCGACGCGCGGGAGACCATGCCGGACCGTCCATCCGGCTGGGGCTGAAGGGCACATCAGGAACAACGGGCTGAGCTGCCTCAACTAGAGGGCCTTGGTCGGGCGGTGGCGATTCGTCGGCATTGCGCACTGGGGCGGCACCCTGGCGACCGACCGACTTCTTACGGTCTGCCTGAGGCGTTCCTCCTCCCACGAAGGACCAGGATACGGCCAAGGTGGCTCCCGGATAACCGAACGCAGCCGTACGAACGCAGCCGTACTAGCTCGGGCTACCTTGGGCCGGGTCAGTGTTAAGACCTTCGTGTCGGCTGGCCACCGGATATGTGTCGAACTGACCTTCAATGGCGGCGTCGATGATGCGCTGTACGCGCTCACGGGCTACTGTCGGCTGCTCGGCCAGGTTGGCGGTGAGCGTGGCTGAGGGTAGGTCGAGGAGGTGCTGGGCTCGTTCGGCTAGGTCGGGGAAAGGGCTCAGGGCTGCGGTGACGGCGTCCAGGTTCTCTTTCCATCCGGCCTTCAGCATGGCGATGACCAGGGGCACGATGTAGGTAAGGCTTTCGGGGTGCTGGTCGATCTGGCGCATGCCAGCGAGGCCGGTGTAGTTGTCGTCGCCGAACATGGCGCCGAGCATGCGGATCATCAGCGGGAGGTGCCGGAACAAGGCGGCGACGGTCTGCCGGGCGGCCATCAGGTCGGCGTCGGAGGCGTCGTTGACTGCGGCGAGCAGGTGGGGTAGCCCGACGATGCCGGCGGCGTCGAGCAGGTCCTCGGCGGGTCCGGTCATCCAGGGCCCGGTATCCGCGATGGTGTTGCGTCGCCCGTTGGGCGCGAGCCCGAGAACCCGCTCGACGACTGCGGCGTCCTCGGCCGTGCCGTGCAGGGTCTCGCCGAGGCCGAACGTGCGGATCATCAGCGTGACCGCCCGATCCCGGTCCTGGGCCGCGACCCGGCTGCGGCGCGGGAGCGGTGTTGTGCCTCGCTTGGCCGCTATCGTCTGGCCCAGCGCGTCGATGGCCCGGCTGCGGGCGGTGCCGTCGGCCGGGTCCAGGCCGAGCCGCCGGGCGTGCTGGCTGATCTCCCGCTCCATGGCGTCGGCCATGATCTGGAGTTGGTGGGCGAGTGCGGTGCGGACGGCGGACGGGGCGATGGCGAATCCGTCGAGCCACAGCAAGACCTTGAGCAGGTCCGGATCCTTGCTGCGGCGGCGCCACCGTAGCAGCGCCACTAGCTGCAGCTCGGTTCCAGATGGGTAGCGCCACACCGGCGCGCGGCCGCGGTATCCGGCGCGGTGCGGGTGCGGGATCAGGCCATCGGCGCGAAATGTCTCCAGCATCCGGCCGGTGATCGGCGATCCGGCTTGCGCGGCGGCCTGGAGCAGCGCCGCGGTGTCAGGTTCGGCTGTCTGAGCGCCGGGGGCCTGGGGAGGCATCACGGTGTCTATCCTACTGGTTGAGTACTCCCGCTGAAACCCGCGGTAACTCGGAGAAACGACGAGTACGCCCGGCTCGGAGCCGGATATCTTGTAGCCCGGCTGGTTTTCCTTGCACCTGCTCTACGGCTTGTCTACCGTCGAAATAACATAAGTGTAAGCAGTATGACAGCGGTCCCAGTGGAAGGGCCCTTTGACTGACGGCGGCACGCTGTTCCTGACCGGAGGGCCAACATGAGTACAGCACCCGAACCGCGATCGGGCAGTAACCCCAGCCGGGCGCCTATCCTGCGCCGCGGCGATCACCTCCACGCCGGGTATCCGCGCGGCGCCCACCACGACGGGATCTATCTCGGCAACGGGAACGTCATCCACCTGACCGGCGCGCCGGGCGGCGGGAAGGCCGGCGCCCGGGTCCGGATTGACACGCTCGCGGTATTCGCCGTCGGCCGGCCGGTCACCGTCCGGCCCTACGCCGGCAACCACGACCCCGACGCGATCATCGCGCGGGCCATGTCCAGGCTCGGCGACGGCGGCTACCATCTCATCTTCAACAACTGCCAGCACTTCGCCCGCTGGTGCTCGACCGGCGATCACGTCAGCGAGCAAGTCGAGTCGGTCGCCGCGACCTCGGGCACGATCGCCGCGCCGATGCTCGCCGCGTCCGCAGGCATCAACATGGTCAGCTCGGCCGGGCTGGTCGCCGGGCTCAGCGGCCCGGGGATCATGTCCGGACTGGCCGCCTACGGCACCCCCGTCGGCGGCGGCGCCGTCGCAGGCCTAGTCGTGCTCGGCGCCGCGCCAGGGCTGGTCAGCGTCGCCATAATGAACCGGGCGCTACGTCCTGACGATGACCTCCCTGATGCCGAGCGCGCCGCGCGGACTGCTGGCCGCGTCGGATCGGTTGTAGGCGCGATCGCCGGGTCGGCCGGGGCGGTCGCCGCGGTCAGCGCGTTCGGGGTCCCCGGCCTGAGCGCGGCCGGGATCTCCTCCGGGCTCGCCACCATCGGGGCTGCTTTCGGCCGCGGCATGGCCGTCGGCACCATGATCACCGTCGCCGCGCCAGCCGCAGCAGCCGCCATCCTGGGCTACCTGATCTACCGGCTCGCGCTCTGGCTCGCACCCCGAACTCCACCAGATCCCGTCCGGCCGGCGCCCAGCTGACCTACTCAAGCCGAGCCGCCATCGGATCGGCCGAAGGCAAGGCCAACGTAGCCGACCGGACCAAGCATCGACACCGGAACCTTCGCGCTGCCACACGCGTAGGTAACCTGACGCAGATCCGCATCGGCATCGCTGCCAACACGCTGCGTACCATGCCCGGGACGAAGTTCGCCCCCATGGTCCGGGCCGTCACCGACGGCCTGGCCCAGATCAGCGCGCCGCCGTACGAACTGGCGCTCGCACGCTCGTCCAGCTCGCCGGCGCCTCGTGCTTGGCCGCTCAGGCGACCATGCCGAACCCGATCGGTTTGGATGTTCGGCTAGGAACTGTGGGTCGGATTCGAGGCGAAGTCGGGATGCGAGCCGACCGGCGATGTCTCCGCGGTCGGCGCCCGAGAGGCAGGCGGTCAGATCAACGACGCCGCGGCCAGTGTCGGCACCACCGCCCCGCCTGGCTCGTTCGCGGTCATCATCAGCCCCCCAGCAGCATGTGCACCGCGTTGCCGTGGCCGTGGCCGACAACCGGGTCTACCTGGTGCCGCCAGAGGTGACCAGCGAGATCGCGAGCCGGCTGGTCGGCGCCTGGGACAACATCAGGATCCAGACCTGCACGCTGGAACTGGCCGAGGGAGCCGGTGATCACGCAGGTCCTGCCCGCCAGGGGGCGCTCCCCGGCCAATAGCTGTACAGCCCGACCGTACGCCGCCTCGCGGACGGATGACGGCCTACCGCCTGGCAAGACAGCATTCAGGAAAGCCCCCCGCCCGGCGCGTCCACGTGAGGTGCCGAGACCCTCCTGGGCCCGCCGGCCCCGGAGCCGGTCCTGCGCCGTTCCGCGGTCACCAGACTAATGCGATGGTCATCTCGAACCCATGTCCTGCTGAGGCGGTCATGTCCAGGCCGAAGTCGATCGTGCCGAGGGCGATAGTGCCGGGCGCCGTCTCCGGCGCCGCAGCGGGACGAGCCGATCACCGTCGGGCGAGGCCAGCGCCGCCAGCGAACTGGCCATGCGCATTGCCCGGGTCACCTAGTACGGCAGCATCCAATCGCTAGCTGACCAGGGCGTAGTTGCGCGCCAGGCGTGCGCGTTTGTGGAACCAGCGGGATCGTGCCTGGTGGCGCCGCCGCCATTCGAGCCAGCGGGCGGCGTGGCCGGGCGGCCTCGAACGGATGAGAGCGTGGGCGAGCAGCCGCCTGACCTCGGGGACGGTGAGCGGGATGAGGCCGGGATCGGCAGGCGGTGGCGCATCGGGGCTGGCAGGAGGCGGGGCCTGGGTGCCGGTCCGGTCCCGGAGCCAGGCGGCGGTAACTGCGCAGACCGCGAGGGCGGCCATGACGAGTACGAAGTAGCGCAGGATCGCGGTGTAGAGCCGGGCCTGGCACTGGTCCAGGCCGAAGCAGCTCTTTCCGAACTCGAAGCTTTTCCTCCACGGGCCAGCGCAGCCCCGCGGCCCTGATCAGGCGGGCCTTGGACGCGAGCTGCCCGTCGGGCACGTAGCAGTAGCAGTAGGCCAGCTCGCCGGTCTTCAGGTGGCGGCGGACCAGCAGCGAGTGCCGGGGCGAGGCGGTGCCGATCCAGGCCCAGGCGCACCAGCGGTCCCCCTTCGACCCGCTCCCGGCGGACCGGACCTCCCATCGCCTGCCTTGCCTCAAGAGGGTCTTGACGGCGTCCGCGCAGGTCATCGTGGCGTCGGCGGCGAGCGTGAGGATGAAGGAGGACGGGACCCGCAGGACGTAGGCTTGCCCGCTGTCCTCCAGGAACCGGCGCAGCTCGGTACAGCTGCCGTAAACCTCGTCCCCGCAGATGAAGTCGAAGGACAGGCCGTCGCTGTAAGCGTCCGCGAGGATATCGGCGGCCAGCTGGCCCTTCGTCCGGAACCGCAGGTCCAGGGGCAGGCCAGTGACCAGCGACCTCACCGGGTCCGTGATGTCCCCGGCCGGGATCCACTGCCGTGCCCCGGCCAGCGCGTGGCCGGTCTTCTCCCGCACGTAGGACAGGTGGACCGTGTTGATGCCGTTTGCGACCCGCCCGGCGCAGCCCATGTACTGGCGCTTCACGCCCGCCGTTGCGCTGCCCTGCTTCTCCTTGCCCGTCTCATCCAGCGCCCCGACCGTCATCCGCCGGCGGCGAGACCGGCGGGCCGACGCGTCCAGGCCGGCCGCCGCGTACTTCCTGACCTGGCTCATCGCCGCGGCCTCATCCCACGAGGCACGGCTCAGCAGCCGCTGCGCCCGGCCCGGCGACCGGTCGCCCGCCTGCTCCGCAACCGTCCACCCGTTCCGCGACGGCAGGTCGCTGACCAGCGCGCTCACGTACTTGCCCGCCCGCAGCCACGTCTGCGTCCGGGCGAAGCACGACCGCAGCAGCCCCATCAGGGCAGACCTCTCCCGCACTGCCCGCCCAGCTATCCTGGCAGCAGCAGCCGCCTTGTTCTCATTTGTCAGCACAAACATATGATTCCGGGGCGGCTGCGCTTACCTCACGGGAATTACCCTCCCGCACGTCTCGGCAGCTCAGGACCCAATTGGATGCTGCCGTACTAGGGCCGCCGGGGCCTGACCCTATCGTGCGATAGCAACAATTCGTAGTATTCTGAATACATTGTGTAAGTAACAGCAAGCAACGTCGACCTGCGCAGCGCTCGGTGTCGGCTAGCGTTGGCAGGGTGCGCGATGAGTTTCCCGCCGCGGTCAAGACCGTGCTGGCCCAGCGCGCGGCAGGCCGGTGCAGCAACCCCGATTGCGGGGCGGTCACCTCCGGTCCGGGGCTCGACCCGGACAGCGCGGTCAACGTGGGCGTCGCCGCTCACATCACGGCCGCCAGCCGCAACGGGCCGCGCTACGACCCGGCCCTGACCCCGGCCGGGCGCATGGCCGCGCTAAACGGGATCTGGCTATGCCAGACGTGCGCCAAGCTGATCGACACCGACCTGACCCGTTACACCGTCGATGTCCTGCGGCAATGGAAGACCCGGGCCGAAGGCCGGGCCGCCGCGATGCTCGCGGCCGGTGCCGGATCGGCTGACCAGTGCGTCCAGTTGGTGATCCCCTCGGCGGAATCACCCGATGCGCTGCTGTCATTTGCCAGCCCGCTGCTCTCCCGGGTCGGACGCGACGCCGAACTCGCAGAACTGGACGCGTTCCTGCGCTCCGACCGGCTGTTCGCCTGGTGGCTGTGGACGGGCCCGGCGGGAGCGGGGAAGAGCCGCCTGGCCGTGGAGCTGTGTCGGGCGGTGTCCGGGCCGTGGCATGCCGGGTTCTTGCGCGAGCCGGACCAGTCGCGGCTGGGTGGTCTGCAGGCGCCGTGGCCAACGCTGGTGGTGGTGGACTACGCGGCGCAGCGCAGCAGATGGCTGTCCGAGGCGATCGTGCGGCTGGCCCAGCACCGCCATGGCGCCCCGGTCCGGCTCCTGGTGCTGGAACGCGCCGCCCGCGGCCCGTGGTGGGACACGTTCCGCCGGCTGAATCGGACCGAGGAATCCCGCCTGGTCGACGCGTCCGCCTACGCCCTGCCGCGCGAGCTGGGCGGCTTGTCGCGCGACCAGATCCGTCAGCTGATCAAGGACGTCGCCGGGCACGCCGAAGCCTGGCCGTCCACAACCGACGTCGAGGACATCGCCGACCGCGCCGAGCTCATCGACCCGGCCGGTCGGCCGCTGTTCGCGGTGATCGCGGCGCTGGACTGGCTCGACGGCGGCGACGCGGACGGGGACCGCGACACGGCGCTGCGGCGGCTGGCGGTTCGCATGGACGCCCAGACAGCCGAGCGGCTGGCCGGTTCCCTGCCGCCGGGCCGAGCCCGCAACCTGCAGACCCTAGCCACGGCACTCGGCGGGATCCCGGCCGCGCAGTATGAGCAGATCATGCAGGCCCACCAGCCGCCGGCCGGGCTGCTGCCCGGCGTGTTCGACGACTACCAGCAGGTCCCGTTCGAGGAGCTCGCCGAGGGTGTGCGGCCCGACATCCTCGGCGAGCTGTACGTCCTAGACCGGCTCGCCGCCGGTGATGCGGAACACCATGCGGCCGCGGCGCTGCTGCGGCTCGCCTGGCAGGCCAGTCAGGAGGCCTTCCACGCGTTCGTCGAGCGCGCCGCCGCCGACCACCACGAGCACCCGCGCCTGGCCGACCTGCTTGAGGCGTGCGACTGGAGTCAGACCCCGGCCGCGTGCGCGCAGATGGCCGCGGACATCGTGCCGTTCCTGCGGCGCAGCGACCACCCCGCGCTCGAGCCGATCCTGGCCCGCCTGATCAGGCTGCAGGAGGCCAACCGGCAGCGGGACGTCGACGAGATCGTGGCCGAAGCTCAGTTCAGGTTCGCGAACCTCGTCTTCACCGAGGACGAACCCGAACAGGCGAACGCTCTGTACACCACGCTGCTCACGAACTGCGACTCGGAGTGGCCGGTCCACGCGGACATCCTGAACAACAGAGGAATCACCTGGTTGGACCTCAGGCAGAACGACGCCGCGGTCGGCGACTTCACCGCCGTGATCAACGCGGCCACGGCGACCGACGAGGCCCGGGCCTGCGCACTGAATAACCGGGCCGACATCCACGATGACCGTGGCGAGCTGGCCGCGGCGATCGCGGACCGCGCTGCGGTGCTCAATCTCGGCGAGACGACCTACAACCGTCGCTTCATCGCCTACTCCCGGAGGGCTCGCGCCCTGTGGCGGCGCGGCGAGCAGGATGCGGCCCTGCAGGACATCGATGCGATCCTGGCCACGGCCGACATCGTCATGGAGCAGAAGATGGCGGCCCGGCTGCAGCGCGCCGAGTGGCTCATGTCCACCACGCCTGCTGGCGCCATCGCCGACCTCGAGACCGTAATCGCGTCGGTCCGGAACTTTCCTCAAGTCGCCGAGCGCGCCCCGCTGCTCCTGGACCAGATTCGTGAAACCGGCTCTAACAGCAGCAGACAGGCCCCGGCGCGTACCTGACCCGGCCGGGCATGCCCTGCACCGCCGGGCTGGCGTCAGTAGAACAGGCCGTCTTGGAGGGTGACCCGGGCGGGGCCCTGCGCTACGAGAGCGGCGCGGGGCTGGACAAGCCCGTCTCCGATCAGCAGGGCGAAGGCCGAGTTGGCCCGTTGCGCGCCCCGGTCGGCGCGATAAGGACCCACGGCGGAACCGACGCCGAACAGGCCAGCCAATCCTGCACACAGATCTATCAGGTTAGCGCCGGGCCCGGCGGCGCCGATCGCGACGCTCGCCACGGCTGCGGCGCCTGCGGCTACGGCCAGGGAGCCGGGTACATCGCGCTTCCACCGTCGGGTGCGGGTCATGTCACGCTGCAGTTCCCTGGACCGGGCCTGCAGTCTGCGGCCAAGTTCCGCCGCTTCCTCTCGCTGATCGGCCGGGCTGAGGGTACGCATGGCATGCAGGGCTTCGCGCGTCACCTCACGTAGCGCCTCAACGGCCGCATCCTCGGCGGCCACCCGGGCCAAGGCGCGCGCGCTTGCAGCGCTGAGCTGCGGCACATCGGCCCGGATGAGGGCCTGAGTGCCAGGCATCTGGCCGCCGCGGCGCTGGAGCAAGCGCTGCTTGAACGGGCTGATCGTGACCCAGTCGGCGCCGAACGCGTCGGCGATCGCGACATTCTTGCTCACGCCGTGGATCAAGGTCATCACCGTCTGTCGACGGCACTGAGCGATCCAAGGCCCGTAGTCCTCGTCCGCGCGGTACGGGCCGAGCAGCCGGCCAGTGGTCTGTCCATCATCGTCGATGCTCAAGATCGGCGCGCGCATGAAGAAGGCCGCGATCTCCTCATCGTCGTCGACGGCAGAGAAAAGAAGGCACTCACGGGCGGTCGGGCCCTCCATAACCAGTTGGCTTTCCACCCAGCGCCTCAGGTCGCGCCGGCGAAGATCGGCCTCGGTCTGCCGCCGGGCGGCGTCGTCGGCAAGGAGGGCTACGGCCTGCTCCAGGACCGGGACGACCATGCCGGTCTCGATGAGCGGACGCAGGCGGAGCAGTTCGCGCAGATCATCTTCAAGATCTTGGGGTCGGGAGCTGGTGAGCGCCGTTGCGCAGGCCAGATCGCTGATCAGGTAGTGATCCGCCCACATCAGCGTTCCGCCAACCGTCGCCGTCGGTTCGGCATCACCGGCCCAGATGATGGCCGGGCCAGGTGGCGTCTGCTGCTCGGAAAGAATGTCGATGGTCGTCTTGGCGGTGTCGATGAGGAAGTATCGCAGGTCGGCCATGTCCGAGCCGGTCAACCCCGCCAGCCGCGCAGCGAGCGTGTCCATGCGGTTCAGACCGAGGCCGTCGAGCGCCGTGAATCTGTGCTTCCCGAGTTCTGCGAGGCTGGGCGCGGTATGTGCGGGCGGCGTCGTCATCCGCGCGACGACCTCAGGTACGGTCATGGCCCGCGGGGTGGGCTGCGGGGTGGGCATGTAGATCGGCAGGCCGGGGACAAAGCTGGCCAGCCAGGCCGGGTCCACGGAACGGTCGGGCGAAACGAAGATCTGGTTCTCGTCATCGGCGGCCGTGATGGGGGCACCAGGCACGCTGGCCGGCTCCCGGCGGCCATGGCACGAGCCGTGTGGTAGCCCAGAGCGGCACCAGCAGGGGTCGGAGGCTCGCAACCCGCTGACCGGGTCCGGGGGTTCACTGCCTCCAACGCGAGAGCGCAACCTGATTCTCCCTTTCCGTTCCGTAGTCCGCCGCGCGGTGCCGCCTAGATCACATCGCCGGGAAGAAGGACCGGCGCGGCGCATGGCGCGCGGTCTCCCGTTGGTCGTTTCTCCCGCGGCAACCGCTGCCCTACCAGGCTAGTGCGGTCCGCTTCCAGGTCACGCCGCCAAGAGTCTGGCCCCTATGCGGTCGGCCGCGCCAGAGCGATTTTCCGCCCACCTCGCCGCGGTGCCGACTCGCACTCCCCGCTGAGCGCAGGCGGTCACAAGCTGTCCGTCGCTTAGACGATCAAGCGGCGGGCCGGGATGTTGGCACAGTTGGCATGTTCCATCTATCGGGGCCGGGGCCGAGGGACCAAGCCTTACGGCCGGACGCGGGGTGGGCTTGGGTGGTGTACCTACGGCCCATCAGATGCGGGTCGGGGGACACGCCTCGCGTGTCCCCCCTGACCGATGCTCATGCCGAGCCACAGAGCGAACGCAGCTTCGATCCTGAGTCTGCGAGCCGGGTTCTGAGGGATAGTGGATGTCATCCGCCAGCGGCATGGGACCAGGTTGAGGGCTTTTCCGCCATGAGCATGGGACCACCCGGTCGCCAGTAACTGGACCAGCGGCGTGGTGCGCCGCTTGTCCGGTGTCATCCCGGTTTGAT
>Ga0335074_10001994_pt1 | contig 27712 bp, 24 predicted proteins | sample Lox_Sample_23_FD_206715 | JGI IMG/M metagenome (GOLD analysis project Ga0335074, IMG submission 206715) | Soil microbial communities from Loxahatchee National Wildlife Refuge, Florida, United States - Lox_Sample_2.3 | ecosystem: Environmental > Terrestrial > Soil > Wetlands | place: USA...
GGGAGTCGCGGTTAATGTCGGCTTCTACGGGCTGTGGCGAACGCTGGCGCTGCTCGGCCCGCCGCCCGTCGCAGTGACGGACATTCTCCTGATACTGGCCAGTGTCACCGCCGTGCTGGGGATTTCCCACGCGGCAGTTCAGACCAGCCTCCAGCGCGTCATCGCCTATTCCAGCGTCGAGAATGCCGGGCTGATCCTTGCGGGATTCGGCGTCGCGCTGGTGGGCGCGGCAGAGCGCAGCAGCCTGCTCATGGCGGCGGGTCTCCTGGCCGGGACGTTGCAGATAGTCGCGCATACAGCGGCGAAATCGCTGCTGTTCGTTTCGAGCGCAGGTGTCGAGGCGGCGATGGGCACCGACAACCTCGACGACCTGCGCGGATCGGTCCGGCGCGCGCGCTGGAGCGGCACCGGGCTCGCCATCGGCAGCCTGACGCTGGCGGGGCTGCCGCCGACCGCCGGGTTTGTCTCCGAGTGGTTCCTTCTCGAGGCACTGATGCAGCAGTTCCGGGTGGCAGGCCTCAGCGACCGGCTGGTGCTGGCCGTCACCGGGGCGGCCGTTGCGCTGACGGCCGGATTCGCCGGAGTCGCCTTCGTCCGGATCATCGGTCTGGTAGTGCTCGGGCAGCCCAGTCGGCCCGGCACCGCCGAGCGGCGTGACGGCGGCGCGGCCGGCCGCACGGGCGTTGTGCTGCTCGCGGGTGCCTGCCTCGTCGTGGCCGCGCTGACGCCCCTCGAGATCCGGGTGATCAGTGCCGGCCTGTCGCCGGTCGTGCCGGCCCACGCGGTGGCCGCGGCACTCAAGTCACCCTGGGTGCTGCAGCCCGTCTTCGCCGGCTTCTCGATCTTGTCGCCGTCGTGGCTCTGGATCGTGATGCCTCTCTTGCTTGCCGCCGTGGTGATCGTCGCTTTGCTCGCTTCGGGCAAGGGCCTCGTGCGCGTACGGCGGGTACCCGCCTGGCGATCGGCGACAGCGGGCGTGACCGGCCACGACAGCTACACCGCCTTCGGCTTCTCCAACCCCACCCGCCGGGTGCTGGCCGCGATCCTGCACACCAGAAGCGCCGTTACCCGGTACGACAGTTCACCCGTCGCGGCGAACGGCGACGCGGCAGATGAGGCTCATGTCGGATTCAGCTCCGACGTGATCGAGGTCACCGAGGAGTACCTGTACCTGCCGCTCCGGCGGCCATTCCGCCGGCTTGTACGGCAGGCACAGCGGCTGCAGTCGGGCAGGCTCGATGCCTACCTGGCCTACATGCTGGTCGCTCTCCTCGCGGTCCTGGCGGTAGTGGCGGGTCTGCACTAATGCGGTAGCGTTGAGTAACGGCGGAGGGGCTCGCCGCAATCGCGCCAAAGGCCAACGGTCCCTGTCTGAGCGATAGGACAGGTGTGGCCAGTGCAGCAGATACTGAGCCTTCAGCACGCCCGTAAGGCGCATGGCGACAAGGTCGTTCTTGATGATGTCACGCTCGCGTTCTTGCCGGGGGCGAAGATCGGGGTGGTGGGTCCGAACGGGATGGGTAAGTCGACGTTGCTGCGGATGATGGCGGGGGCGGAGCAGCCGTCGAATGGTGAGGCGCGGCTGATGCCGGGGTTCACGGTGGGGCTGCTGGATCAGGAGCCGGCGCTGGATGATGCCCGGACGGTGCTGGGTAATGTCGAGGAGGGCGTGGCCGGGACTAAGGCGCTGCTGGAGCGGTATAACCGGGTCGCTGAGCTGATGGCGGCGGATTATTCCGATGAGCTGCTGGCGGAGATGGGGCAGCTTCAGGAGCAGCTGGATCATCGTGGTGGCTGGGATCTGGACAGTCAGCTGGAGCAGGCGATGGATGCGCTGCGGTGCCCGCCGCCGGATGCGGAGGTGAGCGTGCTGTCGGGGGGTGAGCGGCGGCGGGTGGCGTTGTGCCGGCTGTTGCTGTCGGCGCCGGATCTGCTGCTGCTGGATGAGCCGACTAATCATCTGGATGCCGAGAGTGTGGGCTGGCTGGAGCAGCATCTGGAGAAGTATCCGGGGACGGTGGTGGCGGTGACTCATGACCGGTATTTCCTGGATAACGTGGCGGGCTGGATTCTGGAGCTGGACCGGGGCCGGGCGTACCCGTATGAGGGCAACTACTCCACGTACCTGCAGACCAAGGCGGCGCGGCTGAAGGTGGAGGGGGCGAAGGACGCCCGCAAGCGCAAGCGGCTGGAGGATGAGCTGGAGTGGGTGCGGTCCAGCCCGCGGGCGCGGCAGGCCAAGAGCCGGTCGAGGCTGGCGCGGTATGAGGAGCTGGCTGCCGAGGCGGACCGGGACCGCAGGCTGGATTTTGAGGAGATCCAGATCCCGCCGGGTCCGCGGCTGGGCAGCCGGGTGGTGCAGGTCGCGGGCCTGATGAAGGGTTTTGAGGACCGGACGCTGTTCGAGGACCTGTCCTTCAGCCTGCCGCAGGGCGGCATCGTCGGGGTGATCGGCCCGAACGGGGTCGGCAAGACCACGCTGTTCAAGATGATCGTCGGCGAGGAACGACCAGACTCCGGCGAGATCCAGATCGGCGAGACCATCGTCCTGTCGTATGTGGACCAGCTCCGCTCAGGCATCGATCCGTCCAGGACGGTCTGGGAGGCGATCTCCGACGGGGAAGATGTGATCAGGTCGGGCCGGTTCGAGGTTCCGAGCCGGGCGTACGTGGCGGCGTTCGGCTTCAAGGGCAGCGACCAGCAGAAGCCAGCCGGGCTTATGTCCGGTGGCGAGCGAGGCCGGGTGAACCTGGCGCTGACGCTGAAGCAGGGCGGCAATCTGCTGCTGCTGGACGAGCCCGCCAATGACCTGGATGTGGAGACGCTGTCGTCGCTGGAGAACGCGCTGCTGGAGTTTCCCGGCTGCGCGGTGATCACCAGCCACGACCGGTGGTTCCTGGACCGCATCGCAACCCACATCCTGGCCTGGGAAGGCGGCGCGAGCTGGTTCTGGTTCGAGGGCAACTTCGAGTCCTACGAGAAGAACAAGATCGAGCGCCTCGGCGCCGAGGCCGCCCGCCCGCACCGTGTCACCTACCGCAAGCTCACCCGCTGACGGGGGGAGCTGCCATGCGCGACGATGCAGAGCGGGCAGTACAGAGCGCCGAGCGGATCATCTGGGCAGCCGGCTGGCGTCTGCAGGAGGGCGAGGTATTGCGGCAGCTCGCCGGAACGATGGGTCTGGCGCGCGGGCGACTGGACCCGCGCTCCGATGTCATCCAGCTCGTCACTTACGACGGCGAGCATCTGGGGCATGTGCGCCGGGACAGCTCGGCCGGCCCCGGCCCGGAATGGGTTGCCGTGCCGAAAGACGGCACCCGGCTCCGCGAACCGTATGTCAGCGCCCTCGCCGCAGCGGTAGCCCTCGCCGAGCTCGCCGGGAAGATGCACACCCGCCCGTAGGGACAACCGGTCACCGGGCAACACAGGGAGAGGAATCGCCGCATGGAGGTCGACGTCGTCATCGAGATACCGCAGGGGTCTCGGAACAAGTACGAGATGGACCACGAGACCGGGCGCATCCGACTCGACCGGATGCTGTTCACGGCGACCCGGTATCCGCTCGACTACGGCTACATTCCCGAGACCCTCGCGGAGGACGGCGATCCACTCGACGCCATGGTCTTGCTCGGCGATCCGGCTTTCCCCGGCTGCATTCTCACTGCGCGGCCGGTTGGCGTCTTCTGGATGGCCGATGAGAAGGGGCCGGACGCCAAGATTCTGACGGTCCCCGCGGGCGATCCGCGGTATGCAGATCTGCGTGACCTCGCCGATGTGCCGGTGCACATCCGCGAGGAGATCAGCCATTTCTTCGACATCTACAAGGAGCTTGAGCCAGGCAAGGCAACAGATGTTCGCGGCTGGCAGGACAGGAACGCTGCGGAGGAAGTCATCGTGGCCGCACTCCAGCGCGCGTGACGAAGTTCAGCCCGCACTGATCCGGTTAACCCCAGGCTCCAGGGCGTCCAGGATTCTGGAGCATGGCCAGGCCGCCCGCCGGGCCTCGGTCTCCTCGAGAGTCTCCTCGAAGATCGCCTCGCGGTCATCGACGCCCGTCCGCCACCGCGGGCAGCTTCCCTGCAGGGGACATTCGCTGACCGCTGACCTGCCGTGCGGCTTGCAGGCCGGTCGCCCGCCCGAGCGGAAGGCGCGCAGAGCGCGCCACAGCAGGAGAACGTCAGCGTCACTGACCTGTGCCATCCCGGCCTCCGGTGCATCGTCAACGGAAGTAGGGACCGTCAGCGCAACGGCGCGAGTACTGGGCGGCGAGCCCCATCGCCTCGGCTAGTCAAACAGCAGGCAGGCGGGCGGTCAATGTGAGCAAGCCGCCCGGCGAGTCTCAGGCCTTGTGTACTCACCGTGTTGCCGGGAAGATTACTCATGGCGATGAGGCTCGCCATAACCGCGAAAATACTTCGCTGATGGCCTCTATCCAGTTCTCCGTCTGCCGGGAGAGTTTGGAGGCCATGAGTGAATGGCTGTCAGCGCATCAGGTCGAGTGCCGCGCGGCGCTGCTGATGAGCGGACCATCGTTCCGTCGTGTGCTCGTCGGCTTCGACGGCTCTCCGGATGCTCTCGAGGCTCTCCGGGTGGCGGCCGCCATCGTCGGGGCGGACGGCGGGCACGTCGTAGCGCTTTCGGTAGTCCGTCAGCCTTCCCGTCATGAAGGCGACCAGTCCGAGACCAGTGAGAGCGAGGCGCTCCGCTCGCTTGCGGAGAACCGGCTTGCGGAGCTGCGGCAGAGCCAGCGACCGCCAGGCGCCGTGCGCACAAGCGTGCAGGTCGTGTTCTCGGATCGTCCGAACCCCGGTCAGGTCGTCAGCGATTACGCCGCCGAGCATGGGTTCGACATTCTCGTTCTCGGCCGGCGCGGGGACGGGACCACTCGCCGATCGCGGCTCGGTCGGGTGGCAGACACCGCAGCCCACGGATGTCAGGTCCCTGTGCTGCTGCTGAGTGCCCCGTGATGCGGCGTGGCGGGCACGACACACCGCCGCCGGCACCGGCGCCCGTCCGGTGGCGCACCGAGGTCCGCGTCTCCATCTTTATCTGCTGCGGGGACACGATCGCGGGCCAGCCGCTCCACGAGGCGATCGTGCAGCGCGCAAGCCGGGCCGGCCTGGCCGGCGCCACCGTCATCCACGGGTTCGCCGGATTCGGACGGTCCGCTGTCGTCCGGAAGCCCGGTTTGCTGGGCCGAAGCGGGTATGAACCAGTCCTGATCGAGATCGCCGACTCGTCTGCGCGGGTCCAGGCTTTCCTGCCGGAACTCGGAAAGCTCGCGCCGGAGGCCCTCGTGCTACTGAAGTCCGTGCAGGTTGCGGAAGGGCTGCGGCTGCCCCGCGTGGCAGCTATCGCGGCCCCGTAGTGCTGTGTATTGTGGGCAATGATCACGCGATGAGGCTCGCGTAACGTCAGGTCTCCTGACTGATGGCCTCTACCTGAGCGGACCGTATTGGGTCCCGGATCAGGTGGAGGCCTGTTTGCTGACCCCCTGGGTTGTGCAGATTCTGCAGAGCGGCGTTGTGCTCGCAGGAGCGCCGCTGTATGCGGGTGTCCTGGCGCGAGCCGAAGCCATCGTCGAGTCCAAGCGCGGGCCGAGCATCTTTCAGCCCTATCGTGACCTGGCCAAGCTGCTCCGCAAGGGGAGTGCCGTCAGCGATCAGGCCTCGTGGATCTTCGCTATCACGCCGTTCGTGACCTTCGGCTGCTACCTCACGGTTTCCGTCATCGTTCCCATCCTGACGAACGAGCCGCTGCCGCTCGCCTTCCTGGCCGACCTGATCGGCGGGGCGTTCGTCCTGGCGCTTGCGGGGTTCATGACCTCGCTGGCCGGCCTGGATACCGCCAGTCCTTACGGCGGCCTCGGCGCGAGCAGGGCCAGCTGGGTGGGCAGCATGGCGGAGCCCGCGCTGATCCTCGTCTTCTTCACGGTGGGGGTCGTGTCCGCATCCGACAACCCGTACCTGATGAACCACGCCATCTCTGCGTCCCCTTATGCGCTGGTGCTGCCCACGCACCTGCTCGGGCTCCTGGCCTTCTTCATGATCGTGCTGGTCGAGAACGGCCGCATTCCGATCGACAGTCACGGCGGCTCGACGGAGATTTCGATGATCGAGGAGAGCCGCGTCCTGGAGTACTCCGGACGTGCCTACGCGCTCATGAAGTGGGGCAGCTGGATGAAGCTTTTCCTGCTGTCCTCGATCTTCATGAACGTCTTCGTCCTCCCCTGGGGGCTCGGGAACGGCGTCAGCATCGGCAGCGCCCTGCTGGCGATACCGGCACTGGCCGGAAAGCTTGCCCTGTGCGGCCTGGCCATCGTGATCATCGACTGCTCGTTTGCCAAGCTGCGGTTCTTCCGGATCGCCGAGTTCCTCGGCGCAGCCTTCCTGCTCGCCCTCGTGGGCATCGCGACGTCGTACGTGATCGGAGCGTGAGGATGCAAAGCCTGTCCGCCACGAGCGTCGCCGGGGTACTGCTTGACCTGTCCGGCGTACTTATTCTGCTGCTCGCGTTTGCCTGCCTCGCCTCGAAGCTGTTCAACCGTTACGTGGCCTACTACGGTGCTCAGTCGGTCGTCCTGTCCTTCGCAGCAGGCGTTGCCGCCTACGCCTTCCGTAGCCCGGAACTATGGATTCTCGCGATTGCGACACTCGCCATCAAGGGCATCGCCATTCCGGTCGCAGCGCGGCGGCTGCTCATCCGGCGGCTTGAGCTCAAGCGAGACGCGGCGCTGTCCACCGGCTTGTCCACGTCGCTCATCGCAGGGGGAGCGCTCACCGCGTTCGCATACCTGGTCACGCGGCCGCAACTGCTCCCGCACGGGGTTGTGGCGGCTGCAGTCGTGCCGCTGTCAACCGCTGTGATCCTCCTGGGTGCTCTGGCCATGGTCGTGCGCAGGCATACCGTTGCGCAGCTCATCGGCTGGCTGATCGTCGAGAACGGCGTTTTCCTCGGGGCGATCACCCTGGTGGCCACGTTTCCTTTCATCGTCGAAGCCGGGATCTTCCTCGACCTCGTCGCCGGTGTCCTGATCATGGTCGTCTTCGTGTCGGGCCTTACCCGGGAGCTCGCGAGCGCGAGCGCCGGCGACTTGAGGGAGCTTCAGGGATGATCGGTCTCGCGGCGCTCATCGTGGCCGGGCCGCTGGCCGGGACGGTCACGGCAGCCTTCGGGGCGCGTGGCAGCCGGGCTGGCTGGGCCGGCGCGGCGGGAGCAGTCGTGTCGCTGGTGGCAGCGGTCTGGCTGCTGACCGGTCAGCTGCACCGCCCGCCGCTGGAGGCGATCGGCGGCTTCCTGTACGTCGACTCGCTCGGCTGCTTCTTCCTGTTTACCGTCACGACGGTTACCCTGCTTGCCGCCGTCGGCTCGATCGGCTACCTGTCCGCCGAAGAGGAGGCGGGACGGCTCAGCAGCTTTCAGGTCCGGTTGTACTACATCTTCTTCGGGTTGTTCGCTTCGCTCATGCTGGCCTCGCTGGAGACGGGGAACCTCGGGCTGCTCTTCGTGCTCATCGAGGCCAGCACGCTCGCAAGCGCGGCGCTCGTCGGCCTGGAGGGCAAGGCGGGCTCTCTGGAGGCAGCCTGGAAGTACGTCATCATCAGCTCGCTCGGGGTGACGATCGCGCTGGCCGGAACCCTCTTCCTGTTCTACTCGGCCAGCGCTCTGCATCTGGCTCCCGACCTGCGGCTGACCTGGCCTTACCTGTTTGCGCACGCGCACGCCCTCGTACCAGCCAGCCTGCGGCTCGCCTTCTTGCTCGCTGTCGTGGGCTACGGCACGAAGGTGGGACTGGCGCCGATGCATACCTGGCTGCCGGACGCGCACGCCGAAGCGCCGAGCCCGGCGAGCGCCATGCTGTCGGCGGCACTGCTCAACACCGGCATGTACGCCATCATCAGGTTCCTCGCCATCGCCCGCGCTGGGCTCGGTGACTCCTTCCCCCGGGTCGTCCTGCTCGTGTTCGGCTTTCTGTCGGTGACGATCGGGGTTCTGTTCATGGTGCGGAGGGGTAACTTCAAGCGGCTCTTCGCCTACTCGTCCGTCGAGCACATGGGCATCATCGCGGTGGCGCTGGGCTTCGGCGGAGTTCTCGGCCTGTACGGTGCGCTGCTGCACACGCTCAATCACGCGATCGCCAAGGCGGTGCTGTTCCTGTCGAGCGGGGACGTAGCACTGCGTTACCGCACTCGCGAGGCCGCCGGAGTGAGTGGTGTGCTGACCGCGGTGCCGCTGACGGGCGCAGTGCTCCTGCTCGGCTCGTTCGCGGTTCTGGGCTCTCCGCCCTTCGGGCTGTTCCTGTCCGAATTCACGATCGTGCGTGCTGGGTTCGCGAACGCCAGCCCGGTGCTGCCACTGTTCTTGCTCGGACTGCTGGCCGTCGCTTTTATCGCGTTCGCTCGCACGACTGCTGGCATGGCGACGGGGGAGCCCGCCGGCCCAGCAGCAGCTGCGGCAGCGAGTCCCTATGCGAGCCGGCTGCTCACACTGACGGCGGCAGTGCCGGTCGTCGTCGGCCTCACGGCTGTGCTCGTTCTGGGCGTCTGGATTCCCGCCGGGCTCGACACAGTCCTCCGGCACTCGATGGCGGTGCTGCTATGACCACCTCGAGCCGGGTCGGCTCGCCGCTCGCGGAGGTGCTCGCGGATCCCGCGAACTCCGTCGGCGTCGCCGCCGTCAGTATTGCCGAGCTGAGCGACGCCACCGCGCGGCTGGCCGAGGTGCCAGGTACCAGGCTCGCCGACATGTTCGCCGCGGGCTCGGATCCGGTGACACTGCGACTGGTCTGGGCACTGGACGCCGACCAGCGGTATGTGCTGACCGAGTCGCCGGTGGCAGGACCGCAGTACCCGGCGCTCTCCGATGTCACGCCGGCGGCGTTCACCGAGGAATGCGAGATCTACGAGCAGTTCGGAATCAGGCCCGCGGGTGGCAAGCCGCTCAACCGGGTGGCGGTGCCGCCGCAGCATGACATCCATCTGCCGCGCCTGGGTGCAGCGCCCCGCGAGCCCGCTGCTGACGTCCATGCGCCGCACACCGTGGGCGGCCAGGCATTCGAGTTCCCGTTCGGCCCCGTGCGTCAGGTCGGGGTGGAGTCGCTGTACTACGGCCTCGTCACCAGCGGCGAGGAAGTCGTCGACGTGTACCTCCTGACCTGGCACAAGCACCGGGGGTTCGAGTACCGGGCTCAGGGTCAGACCCCGCAGGAGGCGCTGTTCTACGCCGAGCGCGTCGAGGGGCTGAGCGCCGTCGGCAACGGCTGGGCTTTCGCGGCTGCTGCCGAGGCCGCACTTGAGGTCGATCCCGGCCACACCGCGCAGACTTATCGCGGCATCGCTCTTGAGCTTGAACGGCTCTATAACCACGCGGCGTCGATGGCAGCGCTGTGTCAGTCCTGCGGGCTGGCCGTGGGCCGCGCTGCTGCCGAGATTGCGCTCGAGCGGTTCCTCCGGGTCAACGCCCGCGTCTTCGGGCACCGGTATCTGTTCGGAGTCGTGGCGATCGGCGGCTGCGGGCATGCGCCGGACGTGTCCGCGCTGCGTGCGATGCTTCCGGCTGCCTACGACGAACTGCGCAGATCGGCTGAGCTGCTGCTCCGGACGAACTCGTTCGTTGACCGGCTGGAGGCGACCGGCATTATCACTGCCGAGCAGGCAGCGAGGCTTGGCCTGGTGGGTCCGGTCTTGCGCGGGAGCGGGATCAGCACGGACGCGCGCGTCGATCATCCATCCGGCCCGTACCGCGACCATCGTCCCGCCGTGGCGGTCCAGACGACGGGCGACGCGCTGGCCCGCCTGCGGGTGATGCTGGCCGAGGCGACCGAATCCGTGCGACTCATCGGCGAGCTTGCCGCCGACCTCGGCCCGGGGCAGGGCCGGCCCGCCGAAGTGCCTGGCCAGGCCGAGCCCGGCACTCCGCACTCTCCGGGGAGCGGACTCGGCTGGGCGGAGTCCTCGCGCGGAGAGTCGCTGGCGTGGCTTGAGCTCGACGGCGCCGGCCGGATCAGCCGCGCCCGCATCCGACCGGCCGCCGTCCGGAACTGGCGGGGCTTCGATGACGCCTGCCGGGCCCAGAATGTCTTCACCGACATTCCGATCATCGAGGCGAGCTTCTGGCTGACCGTCGCGGGGACGGCCCGGTAGCACGACTCAGGGAGGACAGTAATGCCGCAGTGGTTCGTGACCGGGCTTCGCCGCGGTGTGGTGACGACGCGCTATCCGGCTCGGCGCGAGCCCGCCGCCGACGACCTGCCCACGCCGCCGGCGTTCCGGCCCGAGTGGCTCAGCCAGGACCGGGCGCTCCGCCTTGCTGAGGTCTGCCCGAGTTCCGCCCTCGCGGTGGCTGACGGAGAGCTTGTGTTCGACGTGGGCAAGTGCACCGCCTGCGGCCGCTGCCATCAGGCGGTACCCGAGGCGGTGACAGCGAGCGGCGAATTCGAGCTGGCGACCGGCAGACGACAGGACCTGGTGAAGCGGATACCGATTCTGCCGAGTTCGGCATCATGACAGCGCCCGATGCCACGCAGCCCAGCGCGGCCGATGAGATAGCGGCAGCTACCGCGCTGAGCCGCCGGGTGACGGCACTGTTCGGCCGCAGCCTCCACATCCGGACCCTGGACACTGGCTCCTGTGCCGCATGCGAGCAGGAGATACGCCTGCTCGCAGCGCCGCACTATGACCTGCACCGGCTTGGCTTTTTCTTCACCCCGGCGCCCCGTCATGCCGACCTGCTGCTCGTGACTGGCCCGATGCTACGGGCCTTCAGCCTGGCTGCCCGCAAGACGTACGTGGCAATGCCGGAGCCCAAGCTTGTGGTCGCGACAGGCGCCTGTGCCCTGGGGGGTGTCTACCAGCCGGACGCGTTCAGCTACGGCTCCGTTGACCAGGTCCTTCCGGTGGATGTGTGGATTCCCGGCTGCCCGCCTAGTCCGCTGGCGCTCCTGCACGGCCTGATGGTCGCGGTCGACCGGCTGGCTGCCCGGGTCGGCAGCGTGAGCTTCACGGCGGACGGTGAGTGATGAGCTGTCTTGTTGCGTTCGGGATTGCCGGAGCGTTGTGGCTCGCCGCCGCTATCGCCGCGATAGCCGGCAGTAGGTCGCGCGCTGGCCTGCGGCCCTGCGCCGCCCTGTCCGCGGCAGGCGGTGCCGCGGCGGTGGCCGGAGGTATCGCGACGCTGCTGACGGGGGACACCCGGCTGATATCCCCCGGCGGCACCGAAGTCGTCGGTAGCCTCCAGCTGCAAGGATCAAGCCTGGCCGCGATTTTCGCGGCGCTGCTGGGCATCGTCGCGGTCGCGATTGGCTTCTACCTACCTCGTTACCACCAGAAATTGTCTGCCGGGACCGCGGTTTACCTGTGTGCGTACAACCTGGCGCTGATCGCCAGCCTCGCGGTCCTTGCCGCCGGCGGAGTCGTGACCTTCCTGGTCGCATGGGAGTCCATGGCGCTGTTGTGCTACCTCCTTATCCTGCGGAATCCGCGAAGCCGGCCAGTAGCCGCCGGCGCGTTCTGGTTCCTGGCCCTCTCCGAGGTGGGGTTCGTTCTCATCGTTGCGGCATTCGCGATCGTGGCGGTGAAGACCCAGTCGCTGCAGTTCGCCGTCATTGCGGCTCGCATTCACCGAGTGCCCGCTGACTGGCGCGACGCTGCTTACCTGCTGGCGCTGTGCGGGTTCGGCTTCAAGGCCGGACTCGTCCCGCTGCATGTCTGGCTTCCGGCCGCTCATCCGGTTGCGCCGGCCGACGGCTCAGCATTTCTGTCCGGCCTGATTGTGAAACTGGGTGTGTACGGAATCGCTCTCTTCGCCTTCCGGCTGATACCGGAGGGCCCGGCCTGGCGGGGCATCCTCACTATGGGCATCGGTGCGGTGACGGCGGCCGTCGGCATTCTCTATGCCCTCGCGGAGCGGGACATTAAGCGGTTCCTGGCATTCTCGACCGTTGAGAACATCGGAATCATCGTGACCGCGTTCGGTGCCGCGATGACGTTCCTGGCCTATGGCCAGCGCGCACTCTGGGCCTTCCTGTTGCTGGCGGGCCTGTATCACGCCCTGAATCACGGCTGCTACAAGACGCTGCTCTTCCTGGAGGCGGGTGTTACCGAGCACGCCGCCGGCACCCGGGACATGGACAGGCTGGGAGGGCTGGCCCGGCGGATGCCGAGGGCGGGCGTGATCGCCTTCGTGGGCACGCTGGGCATCGCGGCGCTACCGCCGCTGAACGGCTTCGTGAGTGAATGGCTGATCTTCCAGGGCCTGTTCCAGGGCTTCCGGACTCACAGCCACCTCGTCGGCATTCTCATCGTGCTGGCCGCCGCCACCCTCGGACTGACCGGAGGGCTGGCGATCTACGCATTCGTCCGGAGCTACGGAATCCCCTACCTCGGGATGCCCCGGACCCGTCAGGCAGCGCTAGCGACCGAGCGCGCTCAGCCGGTTGTCGGCCCGGCGTTGCTGGCCGTTGTCTGCGTTGCTCTCGCTGTCGGCGCGCCCGTCCTGCTGGTCGCCATGGCCCGCGCGATAAGGACCGTAACCGGCATCGGGCTGAGGCCCATCCTGCTGCCCGGTAAGCTGACAGTGATCCCCGCCCACACGGATTTCTCTGGCTTCTCCCCGACGTACCTGACCGTGTTCCTGCTGGCCGTGCTAGTTGTACCCGCACTGATCTACCGGGCCGGCCGGGTACGGGGGCGATCCACGACAGTGCCGGTCTGGGACGGCGGCATCGTCGCGTTCAAGCCGCGCATGCAGTACTCGGCGATGACCTTCTCAGCCCCGACAAGGGTCACCTTCGCGGCGTTCTACCGCCCAGCGGTGTCCGTCGAGCGCGCGTCCGACGATCCAGCTGGCCGGTCCGGGCCCGTGCATTACGAGACCGCTGCGGCGCCCGTCTTCGAGCGCTATCTGTACCAGCCCGTGATCCGGGCGGTCGAGTGGCTGGCCGACATGGTGCGACCGCTCCAGTCCGGCGATGTCAACCTTTACCTGCTGTATGTCTTCGTGGCCGTGCTCGTCGCTTACCTGGTGGCCGCTGTCTGAACCAGTGGCTCGCCGAACACGAGCTGAAAGACGTCGGCTGCGTGGCCAGTCTGCATCGGCGGTCCCTCGGTAATCCGGTACGTGCGAGTACCGTCCGCCTCCGGGACCGCCCGCAGGAACAAGGCGTCCGGCCGGTCGTCCCGGTAGAAGCCCGATGCCAGATCGTGGAAGTGGGTGACGAAGATGACCCTGACGCCGGACTCGAGCAGTGCGCGCGTGATACTGCGCGCGAGATGCGATCCCTCCCGCTCATTGGTCGCGGCAAAAGACTCGTTGCACAGCAGCAGGCCACCGGGCCGGATGGAGCGAGTGATGTCGCTCATCCGGGCAAGCTCCTCGTCGAGCTTGCCGCTGGTCATGCTGCGGTCTTCGGACCGCTTATAGTGCGTGAAGGTGCCCGTGCTGACGCTGGAGCGGAACGAGCGCGCTGGCGCGAACATGCCGCACTGCATCATGAGCTGCGCGAGGCCGACGCTTCGCAGGAAAGTCGATTTGCCGCCCTGGTTCGCGCCGGTGACCATCACGAGCGCCGCGCCGTTTGCGGCAAGGTCGTTGCCGACCACGGCCCCGTCGAGAGTCAGCGCCAGCGCCGGATCGTAGAGCCCGCTCGCGGCGAGGTGATGCGTGTCGCCGGGCAGCGCGAGCGGCCGGCAGACGGGCTGCCCCCGGCCGGTCAGAGCGTCGCGCGCGGCGATGCACCCGACGTAGAACGCGGACTCGCGGCGCAGCATCTCGAAGAAGCTCAGGATATGGGTGCAGGACTGAGCTAGCGCGTCGGCCACGAGGTCAGTCCCCTTGTCGCGCAGGTCGGACAGCGTGCGCTGGCCGGAGATGTCGCGATCGGCCACCACGAGTGTGAAGCCGGGGCGGCCACGGCCTGCCGACAGCATGCCCCGGATACCGGGCCTGCTGTCGGGCAGCTTCCGCAGCACGTAGTCGGTTCCCTTGTTCGAGCTGGTCAGCCGGGCACTGAGCAGCATGCCACCGCGGAACCTCAGGCGGCCGAGATGGTCTTCGATCTCGCCGAGGTACTCATCGCTCAGCTCGGCGGACAGCATGTCGAAGAGCTGACTGAGCCCGGCCGACGTGACGCCGGGTCGGTGCTTGGAGGCGAGCGCCCGCAGCTGCCGGAGCGCAGCCACGAAGAGTTCCATGACCTGCATCGATCGATGCAGGGTATAGCTCGAGCTGCTGAACAGCCCGCCCCAGACCTGATGCTCAGCCTGGATCGTCTGCGTTGCGAGGTGGTAGATCGCCACCGGGATATCCGGCTGGCGTACGCAGTCATCCAGGATGTCCTGTCGGTAGGCGATCTGCTGCGGGGTGCGGAGGCCGTCAAGCAGCACGGTCCTGGCGATCGCCCGCAGATAGTCGTCGGCGCCCGCCATCGCGGCCAGCAGGACGTCCAGCTCGAGATCCTGCTCAAGATCGGTCTCGGGGACGGAAGCCTCCGGATCGAAGTGGAGATCCCCGTCGGCGTAGAGCAGATGCGCTTTCATGCGCTCACCCGCTCTCTGACCTGCTCGTAGGTCAGGCCGTAGCGGTCGGCGACAGCCTCGGCGTAGGCGAGGCCGTCGGCGGGACGGCGGACAAGCCGGAAGCTTCGCGAAGCGGGATCACCGTCGGTGACGGACGCAACCATGCTGACGGTCGTGTCGTTAAAGGATGCCAGCTCGTCGAGGAATGTCACGCAGACGCAGCGGCAGTCCGCCGCCGTGACCTGTTCGAGGATGCGCACGCTGAGCGCCAGCGCGTCCGCGAGCGTGGTCGAGGTGAAGATCTCGTTCAGGATGATCAGGCTGCGTGCGGTCGCCTGGCCCAGGATCCCGCGGATCCGGGTGAGGTCGTCCTGCAGTTTGCCGCTCAGAGTCTCGATGTCCTCCTGGCGCTCGAAGTGCGTGAGGATCCGGTCGGACAGCGGCACTGTCGCGGCCGTGCCGGGGACCGGGCAGCCGAGCGAGGCAAGGTAGTACAGCTGACCGATCATCCGGGCGTAGGTGGTCTTGCCCCCTTGATTCGGTCCGGTGACCACGAGAATCCGCTCGTCCCCGGCGAGGGCGAGGTCGTTGGCGACCACCCGCTGCCCGTCTTCAACCAGCTTTGAGGCAAGGACAAGATCAAAAGCGCCGAAGGCGGTCACTACGCCCGGCCCGGCCGATACGGCGGGATAGCAAAAGGTCAGGCCGGCCGAACGGAGGGGCTCGGCGTATTCCAGGTAAGCCAGGTAGAACTGGATCTCTCGATCGAACCGTGCCACAGCGGCGTCGATGAAACCCTGCCGGTCCGAGAAGAATGCGGTCAGCGCCTCGAAGGCGGCTGGGAAGACCTGGGCTACCCGCTCGAGGATGGCGCCTTCGACGTGGTCCACCTCGGGCAGTTCCCGGAACCTGGACCGGCGCCGCGGTGCATCGGCTTGCTCGAATTTGCTGAACGTCGCGCGGACCGCGTCGCTGTAGTCGGCCTCTCCGTCGAACGAGCTGACCCTGACCCGGCTGCCCCGCAGGTGAGTCGTGTACGTGATGGCCGTGAGCGCCTCCTCGATGTTGGTCGCGTCCCGGTGCAGGGTGATGTGGTTGTCCCCGGCGACAAGGCTAGAGAGGTAAGAACTGACGTTCCTCAGCCCGTCCGACGCAGGGCACGCGGATGTCAGGTCTTCCTGCAGCGACTCGACGGCCTCACAGTAGATCACGGCCGCGTTGACGAAGAGCCGGGAGCGCTGGAGCTGGGCATGCATTGCGCGGGCTTGGGCCAGCACATCCCGCATGTCCCGCATCCGTTCCGCGAATGCTTCTGTGGCGGCGCGCAGCGGGGCGCTCTCCAGGTCGCGGAAGACGGGCTGGCGGTAGAGCACATCCTCCGGACTCGACAGCGGCAGGTACAGGAAGGGATCCAGCGCGTACTCCTCGCGATCGGAGGTGAGGTCCCCGACGAACTGGTCGAGGTTGAGATCACTGAAGTGCGCAGGCGCGTTCACGTCGAGTGGCACGCTCGTTCCCGGGTCGCGGAACAGCACGCTGACGCTCATCGGCGGCCTCGCCGGCTGCGGGCAGTGGCCTCGGCGGGCCGCCACAGATTGCCGAGGTACGGCGCTGACCGCTGCCTGCTCGCCCACGCGTTCCGCAGGTGGCCGCCGATGGGCGGCCGCAGTTCGATGTCGCTCAGCGAGCCGACCGGGAGGAATGCGGGATCGAGTCCCGGCTCACGCTCCGCGGGACGCCTGACCGGTCCGTACTCGCGCGCGGCAAAGACCAGGTCCAGCGTGTGCATGCCGGTGTCGGGGGCTATTGCCTCCAGCACCAGGGCGACCCTGGTCGGCTCGGCGGTCAGGCCCGTTTCCTCGAGAATCTCGCGGCGCGCGCAGGCGACCATCGTCTCGCCGTAGCGCGGCGTGCCGCCGGGCAGGACCCAGTGGTCAGCCGCGCCGAGCGTGCGGTGAACCAGCAGAACCTTGTCCGCCCGGAACACCACGGCCGAACAGCGAATCTCGATATCTTCCGGGCTGGTCACTGGGCTTGGCCCCCCTTGAGCGAGGCGAGCGTGACCAGCAGGACCTCTTCCGCCCTGCCGTAGGCACTCGTCCCGACCCAGACACGCAAGCGCCCGGACTGGGTCAGCGCACGGCGACGCGGCGGACGAGCCGACGTCCGGAGCGGGGCCGCATATGCCGGCACGCCAGCTACTCGAAACGCGCGGAACAGCGAGTCGAGAAGGGCGGCATCGACATCAGCGATCGGTGCCCACCCGGCGTCATCGAGGCCGTTGCCACGCCCGCCCGGCGGAAGCCACCAGAGCCGGCCGAACTGGTCAGGGTGCGAAGCAGGAAGAGGTGCTGAAGCCGACATTTCCTGATCCTCCACGGCATGTGCCCGGGAACAGGAACCATCGGCCGGCTGGCATTCGGGCGCTCACGCCCCGGCGGGTTCCATCGCCGCACGGCCGTCAGGCCGCTAACGCCCAGTATACGGGGCACTGCCGGAACGGGTCAGACTCCTCCTGGCCTCGGATGGCTGAGGCGAGCTCCGGCAGGAATCGACGAGCTGTCTGTCCCCGCGCAAGGCGTCGGGCCTAGTCTCGCGTTATCGGCGGAGGGGCCCGCCGTAGACCGCGGAGAAGCCGCCAACGGTCCCTGCGATAGCGCGGGAGGCTGACGGAGTGTGCGCAGTGTCGCGCGGGCGTTTGCCCGCAGGCGGGGAATGGCCTTGTTTGCGCCACGAAGAGGTGGGGCGAGCGTGACCGGAGACTATCTGATCGGGGAACTCTCGGTACGGCTCGAGAGACTTAAGTCAGTGGCTGCGGGCGCCCCGGAACATGATCTGGCCAAGCTGCGGTCCATGGTGGAGAACGGCTCGGTCGGCTTTCTCGGTGAGGCCACTGTCCACGCCATGGCTATTGCCGATGACTTGTGCTGGGATTCCCTGGCGTGCGGCGATGCTGAAGCATTCGCCAGGCAGGCGGACCTCGCCGCGGAACTATGGCTGTTCGGGATCAGCGCGCGGCTGCTCACTGATGCCTGACGGCAGGCACCATTCAGGCCGGGCGATCGCCCGCGGTCAGGCCAGCCTCCCGCCGTCCCGGCTCGCTGGCGGTCTCGTCCAGCCAGCCGCCGATGCGGTAGTACAGGTCGACGCCGTAGCTTGTCGGAAGTGGCTCGGCTTCGAGGAGCCTGAAGTCCCGCTCACCGTGTGCCCCGCGATCGGCTCTGAGGAACAGCGCGCGACTGTGATCCTCGCGATAGAAGCTGCTGGAGAAGTCGTACTGGTGAGTGACGAACATGACCCGGACATCGGCCTCCAGCAGCGCCTGCACGACCTGGCGGGCGATCTCGGATCCCTCGCGCTCATTGGTCGCGGCGAACGACTCGTTGAACAGGACGAGCGAGTGCGGCCTGATGTCGTCGGCGAGGCGGCTCATCCGGCTCAGTTCCTCGTCGAGGCGGCCGCTGATCATGTTGGCGTCCTCCTCCCGGATGAAGTGTGTGAAGACGTGCTGGCAGACCCCGGCCCTGAAGGAGCTCGCGGTGACGAACATCCCGGCCTGCATCATCAGCTGGGCGAGTCCCGCGCTGCGCAGGAACGTCGACTTACCTCCCGAGTTAGCGCCGGTCACGACCACCAGCGGTTTCCCGTCGGCTGTCACGTTGTTGCCGACGACGTTCTCGATACGCAGAGCGAGGCTGATGTCGCGAAGCTCGGTGCACTGGAATCGTACGGGCAGCGAGGCGACTGGCTCGGGAAACACCGTGGGCTGGCCGCGCGCGGCAAGCTCGTCGGCCAGGTTAAGGCAGCCGAGGTAGAAGCCCAGCTCGGCGCGCAGCATCGTGAAGTAGCTCGTCATGTGGTCGGCGGATTGCGCCAGGGCGTTCGCGACCTGGTTCACACCGCGGTTGACCATGTCCGACAGAACCTGCCCGCCCGCCTCATCGCGGGGCGGAATCGTGAAGGCGTAGGACGAGCGCGGTGCCAGGCCTACTCGTTCCTTCCATCCTTTCCGGGATCTGCGGTAGCGCAGCACGAAGTCGATTCCGCTGTTGTCACGCCCCAGCCGGGCGCTCATCAGCTCGCCGTCCCGGAACCGCAGCTGTCTCAGATGCTCCTGGACCGTCTCGAAGTACTCGTCGTCCAGGTCCGCCTGCAGTGAGCTCACCAGTGTGGTGAGGCCGGGGGAGCGGAACCGTCCGGCGGTGGCGTCGGCAATCTCGCGTAGCTGCCGGAGCCGCGCGACCAGCGCCTCCGTCTGGCTGATGGCGGCGGACAGAATTGATGACGGGTAGTGCGCCGCGTAACCCCAGAGCTTCCGCTTGTCCAGGAGCGCCCCGAGGGCCGTGTCGTACATCTGCCGGAGGACTGCAGGCTCGGCCAGGCAGTCCGCGAGTACCTGCTGCCGGTAGCGGATGGCCTCAGGGTCTGTGAGACCCGCCAGAACGACCTTGGCAGCCGTGTCGTACAGGAACGTGTCTCCCTGCGCCATGACGGACAGGACGGTGGTGAGCTCGAGATCCTGGACCAGGTCGTCGGAGTTGGCTGGCAGCTCGCGGTCCCAGGCGAAGTCCTGGTCCGCGAAGAGCAGGTGTGCCTTCACGAGGCGATCCGCTCCCTGAGCTGCCCGTAGGTGACGCGGTGCTTGCGGGCGACCGCGAGCGCGTACGCGAGTCCGTCGGCGGGCTTGCGGACGACCTTGTAGGTTCGCTCGGCCGGGTTCTCGGGCACGATCGTGCTCGCCATGCTGACGACAGTTGGCGCCATTGAGGCAAGCTCATCGATGAAGGTTACGTACACGCACAGGAGGTCGAGTTCAATGACCTTGTCGAGGACCCTGGTGCCGAGGAACGTGGCGTCGCTGAGCGTGGTCGCGGTGAAAATCTCATTCATGATCACGATGCTGCGAGGGGTCGCGCTGCGCAGGACACCCTGGATCCTGATGAGGTCATCCTCGAGCTTCCCGCTGAGGTTGGAGATGTCTTCCTCCCGCTCGAAATGGGTGTAGATCCGATCGGCGATGAAGAGCCTGGCTGAACTGCCCGGAACCGGGCAGCCTGTCATCGCGAAGTGGTGCAGCTGCCCGAACGTCCGGGCGAACGTTGTCTTGCCACCCTGATTCGGCCCGGTGACGACGATGACGCGTTCCGGCTCGCTAAGGAAGAAGTCGTTAGTAACGACGCGGCCTGCCAGTCGCGTTGCGAGTGCCAGATCAAAGGTCGCGGTGGCGCCGACGTTCTTGGAAACGGGGTCGAGATCCGGATAGCAGAACGCCAGGCCGGCCTTCTGGAGTGGCCTGATGTAGGCCAGGTAGGCGAGGTAGAACTGAAGCTCGCGCTCGAACTCGCGCACCGCGGCGTCCAGGAATCTCGACCGGCGCGCGCAATAGTCCGCGAGTGCCCCGAACTCGGCGCTGAACAGTCGGGCTACGAGTTCGGTGATCTGCGCCGCCACGTGATTCATGCCCGGCCACCCGCGATAGGCAACCCGGTAGTCCTTCACCGCTCCCTGCTGGAAACGACTGAAAACGTGCTCGATCTCCGCGCTGTAATCCGGCTCTCCGGCGTAGCGGCTGACCTCGACCCGGCCGCCCTTGATGCGCGCCTCGTAGGTGATCTGCGCGAGTGCCGCCTGGCAGCTAGCCGTCTCTGCGGCAAGTGCCGTGAAGTCTGGCGAGTCGATGTAGGCAGACAGATACTCGCGGAAGCCGAGAAGGCCGCGCGAAGCGATAGGGGCCGAGTTCAGCTGAGCGGCGAGTGACCGGACCGCGTCGCAGTACAGGCCAGCTGCATCGAGGATCCACCCTTGTCGCTGATGGATCGAGTCCATCTTCGGCAGCTGGGCAAGATGGACGCGCACCTGGCGCATCTGCTCGGCGAACGCCTGCGCTCCGCCGAGCAGACCCGGATCGTCAAGATCCCGGAACACTTCCTGCCGGTATTGCAAGGTATCGACGTCGTGAACTTCCCGGCAGAGCAGATCGGTGATGAGATCGTGCTCTTCCCTGTCACGCGCTACCGCGGCGATGATCTGGTCGATGCGGAGATCGGCAAGGAATGCACTGTCGGCCGGGTAAAACTCACCCGCATCGCTATCGGGCGACGGGCAAAGCAAGCTGGCCATGCCGTCTCCTGTTCCCGATTACAGGAGCCATCAGCCGCTGCGGCATCTGCGAGGCGAGCTCCATCGCCGTTGTCGAGTTTACGCGCACAGCTGCGGTGACCTCTCAGCGGCATCGCTGGCTTGGCCGAACCTTCGGCGGGTAGTAAAATGGCGCTGACGCGATGGGGCTCGCGAAATGCCTGCGGCCTAGTTTCAGGTTGATGGCCTCTACCAAACCGGCGTGGTTCTCTGCACACGCGGAGGTGGAGGTTGATCGTGACGAGTCTGGCTGCGTCCGTGTGTTATGCGTGCGCATTGAGCCGACGGCGATGATCGCGCGGGAGCGTCAGGCTCTGAATTTCATCGCCGACGCCCTCAGCAGGGAAGATCCGGATCTCGTCAGCTCCCTGCTAATGTTCTCGCGCCTGAACGCTGACGAGGACATGCCAACCGCCGAGCAGATGCGCTGGCGCGGGCTATGGTGCGCGCGATCCTCGAGGCTGTCTCGGCACGTCGGCGCCGCAACTCTCGGCGGAAGAGCTAGGCGCAGAACCGGCCGAGTCAACAGCACCGTGGCGCCGATGATCCTCGTTGGCTCGATGCTCATTGCAGTGGCGCTTGCTTGCGTCCTAATTGCGCTGGCCGGAGTGGGCAGCGGGGCCGGATCTGGCCACTGCGAGGCTACTCCACTTGCAGGGTGCGTGAGGTCGGCGCAGAGCGCGTCGCCCGCCGCGCATGGGAATAGCTGATCTTCACGCGAGACCCATGCGCCTGAATGTTGCACCGCTGGGAGCAGAGCGTGGCGGCGATCACGTTATGCCTGCCGAGACAGCCCGGGCTCGGCCGGGTGCCTGCGCCGGGCCGAGCATCGCAGAGGTGCCGTCGGTGGCACAGACGCGCCACTGCAGGACCTTGCAGTAGAACTCGATGAACACCTCCAGGTCTGACACCGTGATCAGAAACCCTCCGGCGAAAGCTTCACCGCTGACTCCCTTCGTGGATGAGTGCACCCGTCAACCAGCGCGCGCTCTGCCAGCCACGGCCGAGCTGAGGAATCAGCAGCGCTCTGATGCCCGCTGGCGGCCATAGTCATCACCCACAGTCGCACATTGGTCGCCGGCATCCGATGTTGCGACCAGTGAGCCCTAGACATCCCAGGGCCAAGGATGTCAACTGGCCGTCTTGGTTTGCTGGCTGGCGGCCGGGGGCCAGACTGTTGCCTCGTCGTAGGGGGTGCGGATTTTGAGGCAGCCGTGCAGGATACTGACGAGCCGGTTGGCGAGATGGCGCAGGGCCGCGTGGTGGCTGACGCCGCGCGCTTTCTGCTGGTTGTAGCAGGCGCGGGCGCCGCGAAAGGCGGTCAGCGCAGCGAAAGCCTGGCTTTTGAGGGCGTCGAGCAGCCGACTGTTGTGCACGTGCCGGGCCTGGACGGTTTCCTTCTTGCTGGACCTCAGCGCAGACTGGGTGTCGAAATTCCTCCGCGGCCGCGTCAGGCACTCTCGGAGAACGACCTCCTCTCTCGCGACCTGGAGCGCATCGACGCCTACACTGTTCGCGGACGGCGACGGCGAGCAGATCGTGCCCTTCGCAGCTTCATCAGCGCTGGGTGCGAAGCTCGTCGGGCTCTCAGCTCGAGGTAATCCCGGCCCCATAAGGGCCCTCATCGTCACCGTGCCCGACGTGATCCACGGCGAGGTCTTAGCCCTCCTCCGACGCTAGCTCCCGAGCACCGAAGATCTTCTGGTACGAGTCCTGACCGTAGCTGGTGGGCAGCGGCTCTCCCTCGGCCAGCCTGAAGGTCCGCTGCCCGTCGGGCTGCCGCTGAGCGCGCAGGAACAGAGCGCTGTCGTGCTGCTGGTCGTAGAAGCTGCGCGCTAGGTCGTACATGTGAGTCACGAAGAAGACCTTGATTCGGCGGGCGACCATGGCCCGCACGATCTGCCGAGCGATCTCCGAGCCCTCACGTTCGTTCGTTGATGCGAACGACTCGTTGCACAGCAGAATCGAGTGCCGGGTGATCTGGTCAGCGATCTGGCTCATCCGGGCCAGTTCCTCGTCGAGCTTGCCGCTCTCCATGGTTGCGTCTTCTTCGCGCTTGTAGTGCGTGAACACTCCGGTACAGACGTTCGCCCGGAAGGAGTCGGCACCGGTGAACATCCCGGCTTGCATCATCAGCTCGGCCAGGCCGAGGCTGCGCAACAGCGTGGACTTTCCGCCCTGGTTAGCGCCGGTGATCACGATCAGTGACTTGCCGTCGGCTGTCACATCGTTGCCCGTGACGCGGCCGCCGAGGTGGAGGGTCAGGCAGATATCGTAGAGTCCCTCGGCGGTCAGCGACTGGAGGTCTGCTGGGAGTGGCTGTGGAAAGCAGACTGGCTCCCCCTTGGCGGAGAGTTTGTCGTGCAGGTTGAGGCAGCCGAGGTAGAAGGCCAGTTCGAGCCGCAGCATGGCGAAGAAGCTCTTGACGTGATCGGCTGATTGCGCGACTGAGTTGGCGACCAGGTTGATGCCCTTGCCGCGGATAGCCTCCGCCGACTTGAACCCGTTCTCGTCACGGGGCGGGATCGTGAAGGTATAGCTGCCTGGCCGGGCAGCGAACGGTAGTCGCTCGGTCCAGCGCTCCTCGCGTGGCGTCCGCACGACATAGCGGCGGCCTTTGAGGCCCTGGCCGAGCTCGGCGCTTTCGAAGGTTCCGCGTCTGAACTCCAGCTGGCGCAGATGCTGCTCGACCTGTTGCAGATAGCCGTCGGCGAGCTCCTCGCGAAGCATGGCAAAGAGGCGGGTGAAGCCGTCGGACTGGAAGAATTCTGCCTGCTGCTCGGCCATCTGGCGCAGGCGCCGCAGCACGCCGACCTGGAGCTTGAGCACCTGTACGGAACGATGCAGGATGCTATCCGGGCTGGCGCGGAACCACATGCCGCCGGCCTGGCGCTCGTTCTCAAGGGCCTGGATCGCCAGGTCGTAGAGCTGGCGGACAGCATCGGGATGCTCGAGGCAGTCTGCCAGGACCTGCTGTCGGTAGGCGATCGCGTCAGGGGCGATCACCGGGGAAAGCGTGACTCGCTTGGCGGTTTCGAACAGGAACTCATCTCCGTCCGCCATGGCGTTCCACAGCGTATCCAGCTCGAGGTCCCGGGTGAGCACCGCATCGTTTCCGTTCGGGGCGAGCACCGGGGCAGGCTGGCGGTTGCGTTCGGCTTCGCGCCGCAGGTTGGCGAGTGCGTAGAGGTCACCGCTGAGCATGGCCTTCAGCATTACGTCCCGCAGTTCCGGCTTGATGGCGACGTCGTGGTCCCGGTGGAGGAGAAAGACCTTCATGAGCCGATCCGTTCCATCAACCGCTGGTAGGTGAGGCCGTACTTGTCGGCCAGGGCCCAGGCGTAAGCCAGGCCGGCGGCTGGCTGGCGCAGCACCTTGAAGGTCCGCTCGGCGGGGTTCTCTGGCACGATTTGGCTGACCATGCTGACTGTCGCCTCGCTGAGCGAGGCAATCTCGTCCACGAAGGTCACGTAGACGCCCAGGCATCCCCGCTCGAGGATCTGCCGCATCACGTCCGTGCCGACCAGCAGCGCGTCGGTCAGCGATGTTGAGCTGAAACTTTCGTTCATCACGATGACGCTGTCGCTGGTGGCGCTCTGGAGGATCTGGTGCACCCGGACCAGCTCGTCATCGAACTTGCCGCGCAGTGTCTCGATGCTTTCCTCCCGCTCGAAGTGGGTGTAGATCCCATCGGGCACGAACAGCCGTGCGCTGGATCCGGGTACGGGCAGGCCCAGGCTGGCCAGGTAATGCAGCTGGCCGAAGGTGCGGGCGAAGGTGGTCTTGCCACCGTTGTTGGGTCCGGTGACCACGAAAACCCGCTCGGGCCCGTCGAGGCGGAAGTCGTTGGTGACTACGGTGCTGCCGCCGGGCACGAGCTTGGCGGCCAAGGCAAGATCAAAGGTATCCCGGACAGCGGTTTGCTTCGAGGTGGCCGAGACCTGCGGGTAGCAGAACGGCAACCCGGCCGCTTTCCCGCGGCCCATCAGTTCGAGGTAGCCGAGGTAGAACTGGACCTCGCGGTCGAACCGGCCGATCACCGGGTTGAGGTAGTCGCGGTGCCGACTGCAGTAGGCGGCCAGTGTGGCGAACTCGTCCGCGTAGAGCCTGGCGACCAGATCACCGATCTTGGCCTCGATGTGATCCATGTCGGCGAACTCAGGCAGCTTTACCAGGTAGTCCTTCGCGGCGCCCTGGGCGAACTTAGCGAACGTTTCTAGAACCTGCGCGCCGTAGTCCGGCTCACCATCATACCGGGTGACCGTGACCCGCGAACCGCAGATCCGGACCGCGTACCTGATCCGGGCGATTGCCTCTTTCAGCGCCCGCGTGTCAGTTTCGAGCGTGGTGAAGGCATACGAGTTGGCATATGAGCCCAAGTAGTCGCGGAGCCGGCAGAAGCCGCGCGAGGTCAGCTGGCAGTCGGCCAGGTCCTGTACCAGGCCTCGGATCGCCTCGCAGTACAGCCCGGCCGCGTCCAGGAACCAGGCCTGCTTCTGCAACCGGTAATGCAGATTCCGAGCCTGGACAAGGTGCTCGCGCATCTCCCGCATCACCTCGGCGAATTTGCCGGCAGCTTCCGTGACTGGGCGGCTTTCCAGGTCGTGCAGCACCTCATGCCGGTAAGCGATAGCGCCAGCGTCATGGAGCGGAAGGTAGAAGAACGGCGCTAGGTCGTACTGCTCGCGGCCGGTCGTTATCGCGGCCAGCACCTGGTCAAGATTCAGGTCGGCAAAGATATCTGGTTCTGCAGATTCGTCCGGGTCCCGCCCACTGCCAGGTCGCTCGGCCAGGATGCTCTGAAAGCCTTCAGTGGCCGCCGGCCGGAACGCTCCATTCACGTGCCTGCCGCTGCCGTTCGCGGCCGCCCGCGAATCAGGTGCATGCTCTTCGGAACTCACTAACGGCCACCACCGTTTCCGACACGGTAGAAGCCGTCAGCCGCTTTCGGCAGTTCCAGGCGGGCTTCATCGCCTCGCAAAGATCTTACGCGATGCCATTCACAGCGGGTATCTCCGGGCAGCGCGCAGCGGCGGGCGCGGCTGGCCGCGCCTTGACCGCGAGTTCTCCGGTAGCTCGCAAGGCGCTCGCTTGGGCCGCTGCAGCCCTGCCGATGACAGTCGCTGCATCACAGACGGCGGGATCTTGTTTGTCGTGTCCAGGGTTAGCGCAGACAAGGTTCTGCTCCTCTGGCGCGCGAGACCCGCTGTCCGGGCGGGCAAGAGACCGCCGTGCCGAGCGCCGTGCCGCCCGCCGCGCAGCGCGTGCCTGCGGAACAATGATTGCCCACCGTAGTATCGCGAACCTGACGAGTGGGTCGCCAGCCTGGAGGAATCGGCCGGGCAGCCTGAGCGTAGGCGGTCGGTCTGGCCGTGCAGCAGGCTGATGGACCTGCTGTCACGGAGCTGACCGGGATCGGCTGCTACGGTTGCCGCCCGCTTCTCCAGTGGCGGAAGAACGGGGGAGCAGCCGCCGAGCTAGGTGTCGCCGCGCGCGGCGATCGCCTGTGCCCGCAAGGCCGTGGTACGACCGCGATTCTCGCCTGCCAGGCTGCGCAGTCCGTGAGCTGGCTTTCGGTCAGCGGCGGCAGCTGTGAAGTCGGCAGGTCAGGACGTGTCCGATAACCGCGCCTCATCCGGCCACCGGACATGGGTCGGGCGGCCCGTACACGCTGCACGTAGTTAGCGGGTCCGGTGGCCCCAGGACGCTGCTGCCGGTGATGGGGTCAGGCGGTCCAAGGACGTGCCCCTGCCCGATGCAACCCGTGCGTGCGGTATGAGAGAGCTGTGCCATGGTGCGGCTCCGTTCACTGCCTTCCGGGGGCTGACAGGGAGCACGACGCCGGGCATCGCTCAAAGATCTTGAGAACCGCGCGAGCCGACATTGTGAGCCCCTCCGACATGCAGGAGCCATTAGCCGTTTCGGCGGTTCCGGGCGAGCTCCATCGCCCTGTTTTTAGTTTACGGCCCAAATGGAGGCCCGCTCGATTCGAGCTCTTCCGCTTCGGGCTTCGCCCCGAACATTTGGCCGACGCCTGAAGAATGACCCATGTCACTGCGAGGCCTGGCTGGACGGTAGTGGGTCAATTTGAACCAGCGGTTAGCAGCCGCCGGACCAGTCCTTGCCGCCAAGGCGAGCGATGATGGGCTGCCCGCTAGCAGTGCCGTACCTGACCACCGACAGCGGTTCGATGACTGCGGCGACGCAACTGTTCAGCGACGAGCCGTAGGAGCTATAAGTTGAGTCCAGCAGAGTGGTGTACTGACCCGCTCGCTGATGGGCGTGGCGCAGACGTGTAAGGCGGCCACCGCGTGATCCTTTGGAAGACCTCTCACAGTGCTTCTGAAGGAGATAACGCGATGACCGCTCCCAGCAGTATCGACGCTGCCAGGTTCCTGCACGACCAGCTGGAGTCCGCGTCGCCGGACCTGCTGCGGTCGATGCTGACCACTTTCGTGAACACGCTGATGTCGGCGGAGGCCGACGCGATCTGCGGTGCCCCGTACCGGATGCCGGGCCCGGACCGGGTGAACGTCCGCAACGGCTACCGGCACCGCGACTTCGACACCCGGGCCGGGACCCTGGAGGTGGCGATCCCCAAGCTGCGTGAGGGCTCGTATTTCCCGGACTGGCTGCTGGAACGCCGCCGCCGCGCCGAGGCCGCGCTGACCTCGGTGGTGGCCACGTGTTACCTGCTGGGCGTCTCCACCAGGCGGATGGAGAAGCTAGTCCAGACCCTCGGCATCACCAGGCTGAGCAAGTCGCAGGTATCGGTGATGGCCGCCGACCTGGACGCGGTCGTGGCCGACTTCCGGACCCGGCCGCTGGACGCCGGCCCGTACACGTTCGTGGCCGCGGACGCGCTGGTGCTGAAGGTCCGCGAGGGCGGCCGGGTGGTGAACGTCCACGCCCTGCTCGCCACCGGCGTCAACGCCGGCGGGCACCGGGAGATCCTCGGCCTGCAGGTCACCTCCGCCGAGGCCGGCGCCGGGTGGCTGGCGTTCTTCCGGGACCTGACCGCCCGCGGCCTGGCCGGCGTCGCGCTGGTCACCTCCGACGCC
>Ga0335074_10001996_pt1 | contig 27702 bp, 29 predicted proteins | sample Lox_Sample_23_FD_206715 | JGI IMG/M metagenome (GOLD analysis project Ga0335074, IMG submission 206715) | Soil microbial communities from Loxahatchee National Wildlife Refuge, Florida, United States - Lox_Sample_2.3 | ecosystem: Environmental > Terrestrial > Soil > Wetlands | place: USA...
CCGACACGCAGGGCGGCGTGATCGTCTGCGCCGAGCGAACGCCGCGCTGGGAGGCCGTGCGCAGCCTGCAAAAGGCGCTCGGCGCGATTCCCTCGCCGTTCACCTGTTGGCTCTCCTCGCGCGGCTTCGCGACGCTCCCGGTGCGCATGCGCCAACAGTCGGCCTCGGCGCTGCGGCTGGCCGAGTTGCTCTCGGCGCATCCGGCCGTCGAACGCGTGCTGCATCCGCTGCTGCCCGACAATCCGGAACGCGCGCTCGCGCTGCGCCAGATGAGCGGCGCCGGCGCCGTCTTCTCGTTCTGCGTGCGCGGTGAGGAACGCGACGCAATGCGCGTCGCGGCTGCGGTGACGCTGTTTCAGCGCGCGACCAGCTTCGGCGGACCCGAAAGCCTGATCGAGCACCGCGCCTCGGTCGAGGCGCCGGGGACGAAGACGCCGCGGACCCTACTGCGGCTGGCGATCGGGTTGGAGGACGTCGACGACCTCTGGGCCGATCTGCGGAACGCTTTGGAGACGAACGGATGAGCGACGATGCGACGACCAGCGCGGTGATCGTGATCGACCTGCAAACCGGCATGCTCGACGGCGAAACGTTACCGCGCCTGCACGATGCCGACGCGCTGCTCGAGCGCGTGCGGGCCGTCATCGCGTGGGCGCGGCGAACCGGCCGTCCGCTGGCGTTCATCCGCCATGACGGGGAGCCCGGCGATCCGCTCGAACCCGGCGCACCGGGCTGGCCGCTGTTCGCGGCGTTGGGGCGACGCGACGACGAGCCGATCTTCTCGAAGACCGTCGCCGACGCGTTCAGCCAACCCGCGCTCGGCGCGTGGCTCGATGCTCAGGGTACGAGCGAGGTGATCCTGCTGGGCGCGCAGAGCGACGAGTGCGTGGCGGCGACCACGCGCGGTGCGCTCGGGCGCGGGCTGCGCGCGATCGTCGTCGGCGACGCGCACAGCACCTATCCGTCCGGCGGCCTGAGCGCCGCCCAGATCATCGCGCGCGAGAACGACGCGGCGGCGCAGGCCGGGGCGCGGCTGACCTCGACCCAGACGCTGATCGCGCGCTAGCGGGACACGCGTCGCGCACGCCGACCCGGCGTCGTTCCGAACGCGCCGCGGAAAGCGGCGATGAACGCGCTCGGCGAGGCGTAGCCGGCATCGAACGCGGCGTCGGTGACCGAACCGCCCGCGCACAGCGTGCGTTCCGCGACGACGAGTCGCAGGCGGCGCTGCCAGGCCGCAACGCCGCAGCCGAGTTGGGCCGCGAAGACGCGCTCGAGCGTGCGCGGGCTGACGCCGGCGCGCTGCGCGAGCAACGCCGCCGGGAGCGGCGCGTCCGGATTCGCCAGCGCGTGCTCGGCCGCGCGCCGCGCGCGTGGATCGGACGGCAGCGCGAGCGCATGCGGGACCTCGGCGAGCGCGGCTACCTCGTCGAGCACCACACCGATCAGCCGCGCGTCGCCCGCGTCCCGCCGATCGAACGTGCCACGCGCGACGAGCCGTTCGATCAGCGCGTGCAGCAGCGGCGTGACCGCGACGGCCCGCGCCGTGCGCGGCGTGGCCGGCGGCAGGTAGAGGATGCGCAGCTCGACCCGGCGTGAGGCGTGCAGCGCGACTGGCGTTTCGGGCGCGACCAGCAGCGCTCGATCCGGTGCGACGGTGGCCAGCAGGTGCGGCGCACGCGCCAGCGCCGCGCCGGTCTGCGTCGTGATCAGGCGGTCCCAGCCGGGCGGTGCCGGCGGCGTCAGCGCCGCGCCCGCGAAGCCCAGGCCGAACCAGCGCAGCGGGTGGATCTCGTCGTGGCGCGTTCGCGACATCGCGTGGCGCGGCGACGCGAGACGAGTGCCGATCGAATCGGTTATGGTCTGGCCATGCACGACGACCGTCCCTCCGCCCCCATCACGCACTTTGCGATCAACGCCGACGACGTCGAGCGTGGCCGCGCCTTCTACGAGTCCGTGTTCGGCTGGCGCTTCGACGCGTGGGGTCCGCCGGACTTCTACATGATCGAGACCGGCGCCAAGCCGCACGGCTCGCTGCAAAAGCGCCGCGAGCTCGTGCCCGGCACGAAGACGATCGGCTTCGAGTGTTCGGTCAACGTCCCGGATCTCGGCGCGACGCTGGCACGGGTACGCGCCGCCGGCGGCGCCATCGTGATGGAGCGGGTCACGATCCCGACCGTCGGCGACCTTGCCTTCGTCGAGGACACCGAAGGCAACGTCATCGGCATCATGCAGCCGGTCCCGGGCGGACCTGCGACCTAATCGGCCTGCCAGTTGGGGTTGGTGATGCTGACCAGGATCGCGTCGCGCCAGTCGCCGGCGATGCGCAAGTAGTCGCGTGCGTACCCTTCGACGACGAAGCCCAGGCGGCGCAGCACGCGCCCGCTGCGCTCGTTGGTCGGGTGGTAACTGGTCTCGACGCGGTGCAGGTTCAGCGCGGTGAACGCGTAGTCGAGGACGGCCCGCGCGGCTTCGGTCATGTATCCGTGACCTTCGTGCGCCGCGTCGAGCGAGTAACCGATGACCGCGGCTTGGATGTTGCCGCGACGGATCGCCCACAGGTTGACGATCCCGATCAGCTCGTCGCCGTCGCCGACGTGCAGCGCGAAGCGCGCGCAACGACCGTCGAGCTGCTCGCGCCACGTCTGCTCCAGCTCGCGGCGATGGAAGGCCACCGTGAAGAACTCCGGCGCGCGCTGGGGTTCCCACGGATCGAGGTGCGCGCGGTTGCGCGCGTAGTACGCGCACGCCGCCTCGGCGTACGCGGGCACGAGCGGCTCCAAGCGGAGCCGCTCCGTTCGCAGCGCCGGCACGACCGCGCCGCTACGGAACGTCGTGCCGCGCCGTCAGCTCGGCGACGCGTGCGCGCAGCGTCTCTTTCTTCTCGCCGGCGACGACGTCGTCGAGCGCCGCGCCGATGATGCGCCCGACTTCGCGCGCCTCTTCCTCACCGAAGCCGCGCGAGGTGATGGCGGGCGAGCCGATGCGGATGCCGCTGGTGACGGCCGGCTTCTGCGGGTCGAACGGGATGGCGTTCTTGTTGACGGTGATGCGGATCTCGTCGAGATACTGCTCGACGGCCTTGCCGGTCAGGCCCTTGGGTCCCAGATCGACCAGCAGCAGGTGCGTGTCGGTCCCGCCGGCGACCAGCCGCGCGCCGGCACGCTGCAGCTCTTGGCCCATCGCCTTCGCGTTGGTCAGCACCTGTTGCTGATAGGTGCGGAACGAGGGCTGCAGCGCTTCGTTGAACGCCGCCGCCTTGGCGGCGATGACGTGCATGAACGGGCCGCCTTGGATGCCGGGGAACACGCTCTTGTCGATCGCGGCGCCGTGCGCTTCGGTGCACAGGATCAGGCCGCCGCGCGGGCCGCGCAGCGTCTTGTGCGTCGTCGAGGTGACGAAGTCGGCCAGCGGCACCGGCGAGGGATGCAGGTCGACGGCGACCAGCCCCGCGATGTGCGCCATGTCGACCATCAGCAACGCGCCGATCTCATCGGCGATCTCGCGGAAGGGCGCGTAGTCCATCGTGCGCGGATACGCGCTGGCGCCGGCGACGATCAGCTTCGGCTTGTGCTCGCGCGCCAGCCGGAAGACCTCGTCGTAGTCGATCAGCTCGGTGTCTTTGCGCACGCCGTACGCGACGGCGTTGTAGAGCTTGCCGCTGAAGCTGACCTTCGTGCCGTGGGTGAGGTGACCGCCGTGCGCGAGCGACATGCCTAGGATCGTGTCGCCGGGCTGCAGCACCGCCATCATGACGGCCATGTTGGCCTGCGCGCCGGCGTGCGGCTGCACGTTGACGTGCTGCGCGCGGAAGAGCGCCTTGGCGCGATCGATCGCCAGCGTCTCGGCGACGTCGACGAACTCGCAGCCGCCGTAATAGCGCCGGCCCGGGTAGCCTTCGGCGTACTTGTTGGTCATCACCGACGCGGTCGCCTCGCGCACCGCGCGGCTGGCGTAGTTCTCCGAGGCGATCAGCTCGAGGTTGTCGCGCTGGCGGCGCTCTTCGTGCTCGATCGCGGCGGCGAGCTCGGGATCTTGGGCGGCGAGCGTCAGCGGCTCCAGCAAGTCCATCGGTTGCGAATCTAACCTCGGTCGTCGGTGTCGGTGCGGCGGCGTATCAGCGTGGTGGCCGAATAATCGGGCTTCGCCGTCGGCGTGCGGCGCGCCCCGGTGAACCGTAGGACGTTCACCAGCACCAGCAGCCCGACGGTCACCACCAGCGCGATCCAGAACCAGGGGCTGGTGTAGCGCGGGACGGTGTGGTCGAGCAGATACTCGGCCAGTGCCACGACGACCGCGACCAGTGGGACGAGGTTGGCGAGGGTTTGGCGGTCGATCACGGCGGCACGATGGACACGGCGGGCTCCCGGTGAAAGCGCAGGCGATGCGCCTCGCCCTTTCGAGTTCGTCGTTTCGACGACCGCTCGCGACCGCCGCGGTCACGCAGCTCGAGTGGCTCGAGCGCTGCGCGAACGTGCTGGACGTCGACGGGGTGCTGGTCGCCGCCGCCGACTTCCCGCGCACCGACGCCGACTACGTCGCGCAGGTCCGCAAGGTCGCGGTCGACCTGGGGATCGTCCCCTTCGGGCTCGATCTGCCCGGCTTGCTCGACCCGGCCACGCCGGTCGCCGTGCGCGAGCTGCTGCTGGCGCTGGCCCAGCGCTTCGGCGCCGCCGTGGTCCGCACGACGCTGCCGCCGCCGGGCGAGGTTCCGCCCGCCACCTTCGTCGAGACCGTGGTGGTCGCCAAGGCCGTCTCCAAGGCCGCCAAGGCCGCCAACGTCACGGTGCTCGTCCCGGCCGCGCCGGGGACGCTCGGGGCGACCCTGCCCGAGGTCCGGCACCTGCTCAAGGACGTCGACAGCGCCTGGCTGCGGGCGGTGCCGCCCGCCGTGGCGGCGGCTGCCGATCAAGCGGCGCGAGGGCCGGTGCCGGCCGTCAGCGCCGGCCCGCAGGACGACCCGGCCGCGGTAGTCGCGGCGGCCGGCGGCTCGTGGGTGCTGCTCGAGCTCGCGGCGTCGGCCGACCCGTGGGACGAGGCCGCGCAGGCGGTTGGGCGCTTGCGCGACGCCGCCGCGGCGCGCCGGCTGGCGGCGCGCTCGCGGGGCTGAGGGGCTGAAAGAGGGGGACGAGACCGCAAGGGCCGTCTGGAACCAGGTAGAGACCTGCCTATGGCAGGTGGGTGCGGCCCGGGCGCCCAGATACCGGCCGCAGAGCGGTCGGCAATGCCGGTCGTATCCGGAGCTTGTGCTCCCTAGGTTTCGACGTTGGTCCACCACCGTGGAACTACGCGAGCCAGCGCAGTCGTCGTCCGCCCAGCCATCGTATACCCCCGGTCAAGTCTTGACAGCCGCCGCGGCAGGCGCCGGGTCGGCTGGAACGGTCAACAGCATCTGGCGGACGAGCCGGGCCTTGGCCGCCTCGTCCGGGATGATGCTGTCGCCCTCGCCCGGCAGATCGACGTCGCCGGTGTAAGGCACCTGCGCGCTGCGGAACGCGGCCGGGGTGAAGTCGCGGAAGGCGTTCGCGAGGCTGATCTCCTCCGCCGCGCTCAGGTTCGTCTCGACGTCCTTGCGCACGACGCCCAGCAGCGCCGCGGCGTGCGCCAGCGTCGCCAGCTTGTCGCCCCGCAGCTTGGCGAGGATCGCACGGATCACTTGCTGCTGGCGCAGGATGCGGCACGGATCGCTGCACCAGTCGTGACGAAAGCGCGCGTAGCCGATCGCCTGCGCCCCGGTCAGATGTTGCCAGCCGGGCTTGAGGTGGACGTGGAGATGACCCCACGAGTCGTCGTAATCGATCGGCCCGTTGCGGCCGGCGTGCCGCAGCGCCAGCGAGTTCTCGACGTCGAGATCGATCCCGCCCAGCGCGTCGATGAGATCCTTCGTCGTGTCGATGCGCAGCACGACGTAGCGATCGAAGGACGGAACGCCCAGCCAACTCGCGACGACCGCTTGCGATTCCTTGATGCCGCCTTCCGCCTGCGCGGCGTTGATCTTCGCGCGCCGGCCGCTGGGCAGCGTCGCGACCATGTCGCGCGGCACCGACAGCTCGGCGATGCGGTGGTGGACGAGATCGAGTCCGACCGCCATGATGACGTCGCTGCGCGAGTGCGCCGACGTCTCTTGGTCGAGCGGATCGTAGTCGTAGTCGAGGCCGACGACCAGCACGCGCAGGAGGTCGCGGTGGAACAGGCTGACCGGATCGGGCACGATCGCTTGCAGCGGCGAGGTCCAGCGTCCGGTGCGCGCGCCGATCGCGGCATACCCGATCGCGGTCGCGACCGCGAACAGGACGGCGAACGCCAGCAGGCGGCGCAGGAGGGGGAAACGACGACCGTCCGGCGGTTTGCCGGCGGTCGAGAGATCGACCGACATGGAGATACCTGACGAGAAGCGAGAGGTCCGGCGTGTCGCGCCGGAACGGTTCGGCTAGCTCGTGCGGTACGGCGGTGCGCGACCGGTGCGGCGGTCGAAGGCGGGGGCGAACGCGCGCCGCAGCGGGACGCGCGCGCGGGCGAGATGGGTGGGCGCGTGGGCGCCGCGCGCCAGCACCAGGCCGCACACGTAGGCGATCAGCTCCGCCGCGGCGCGGGCCGACCAACGGGTGAGGCGCGCGAACACGAAGCCCAGCGCGAAGGCGAACGATGCGTGCGCGGCGAGGCTGACCGCGACCGGGCCGCCGAGCCAGATCGTCCCGCCCATCACGTGGCCGCTGACGACGAGCTGCTCGAGCGTCTCCATCGTGCACAGGACGCCCAGCTCGAGCGCGACGATCAGGGGCGCCAAGCGCAGCACGGTGCGATCGTCGAGTGCCTGCGCCGGGACGCGCAGCCACGGCAAGCTGCGCCCGCTCGGGACGAAGATGCGGCGCACGAGGATCGCGATCAGCAGCGCCAGGCAGCCGGCACCGACGACCAGCGAGGGCAGCACGTCGAGCGTGCTGTGGTCGGTGTAGCTGTGCGGTCCGAAGAGGCCGGCGTTGGAGAGGCTCTCCAACACCGGATCGACGAGCGCGGCCGCCGAGATCGCCGTCGCGAGGACGAAGATCGCGCGCACCGCCGCCGGCGAAGGGCGCATCCCGCGACTGTTCGGCCGCCGGTCCGCCCCTCCCCGTCGCGAGAAGCCGGCGCTTGCCGTGCGGGGCCGCCCGAGACGGGCCGGGAAGCGCGCTCGCCGATGGACGGTCACGCAGTTCGCTTGCCCTATGCCGGGGTCGGGCTCGACCGGCTCGCCGTCCGGCGCAAGGACGACGCCGCGGTGGCCGCGCTGTTCGCGCACGACGCGACGCGGCTGGTTCCGATGTGGGGCGAGCGCAGCTTCCTGGCCGCCGATTCGTCGGCGCCGAACGCGCAGCGGCCGCCGTTGACGCCGGCGCTGCGCGCCGCGATGCGCGCCGCGCGGATCGACGCGGCGCTGCTGGGCGTGCGCGAGGACGGCAGCGCGCTGTTCGCCGCCGACCTCGCTCCGCTGGCCGACGGCGAGCGCGAGGCGCTGCTCGGGCCGGGCACTTTCCAGCCGCTGCGCGACATGCGCACGCGCATCGGCGAGGCCGACCTCGCGCTGCTCGGCTACGCGCGCGCGCTCTTGCACTGGCATCGCACGACCGGCTACTGCGCGATGTGCGGCGCGCCCACGCGCTCGGCCGAAGCCGGCCACGTGCGCGCGTGTCCGAACGAGCACCTGCACTACCCGCGGATCAATCCCGCCGTCATCATGCTCGTCACCTCGCCCGTGGGCGAGCCGCCGCGTTGCGTGCTCGGCCGTCACGGCGGGCTGCCGCCGCACATGTACTCGACGTTGGCCGGCTTCGTCGAGCCGGGCGAGAGCCTCGAAGAGACCGTCGCGCGCGAGGTCGCCGAAGAGGTCGGTTTGCGCGTCGACGCGATCGTCTATCAGGCCTCGCAACCCTGGCCGTTCCCGGCGCAGCTGATGATCGGTTTCCACGCGCAAGCCGCGGTCGCGCCGCTGCACGTCGATCCCGCGGAACTCGACGACGCTCGCTGGTTCAGCCTCGAGGAGGTGCGCGCGTTCGGTGAGGCCGGCGATCCCGACGCGAGGTTCACCCTGCCGCGCCGCGACTCGGTCGCGCGCTACTTGGTCGAACGCTGGATGGAGCGCTACGCCGGGGAGCGACCGCGCCCAAGCACCGCACCGTAGACCTCGATCGCGCGCCGCCGCGCGAAGGCGTGCTCGACGATCGGCTCGGGATAATCGCGGCCGATCAGGCAGCCCGCCTCGACCTGCACGAGGGGCGGCATCTCCCAGGGCGCGTGCACGTAGCGAACCGGGACGCGCGCGAGCGCCGGGAGATGCGCGCGCACGAACGTGCCGTCGGGGTCGAACGTCTTCCCCTGCAGCACCGGGTTGAAGACGCGAAAGTACGGCGCCGCATCGGTCCCGGTCGAGGCCGACCACTGCCAACCGCCGTTGTTCGCGGCGAGATCCGCATCGGCGAGGCACTGCTCGAAGTACCGCTCGCCGCGGCGATAGTCGATCAGCAGATGCTTGGTGAGAAACGAGGCGACGATCATCCGCAATCGGTTGTGCATCCACCCGGTCGCCTCGAGTTGTCGCATCGCGGCGTCGACGATCGGATAGCCGGTCGCGCCCGCGCACCAGGCGCGCCAACCGTCCTCGTCGTCGCGCCAGCGGAGCGCGCGCGCCGCCGTGACGAACGGCTCGTGCGCGACGCGCGGGTGGTGTGCGAGCAGCTGGTGGTAGAAGTCGCGCCAGATCAGCTCGCCGAGCCACGTACGGGCCTGCGCGCCGGCGTGCACGACCGCGCGAATGCCGATCGTCCCCGCGCGCAGATGCGGAGAGAGCCGCGAGGTGCCCTCGCGGGCGGGTACGTTGCGCTCCTGTCCGTACGCGTCCGCACGTTCGGCGACGAACCGCCGCAGCAACCGGTTTGCCTCGGTCGCGCCGGCGCGCGGGTACGCGCGGTTCGACGCGTGGCCGTACGCTTCGGGGCGCGGGACCGCGAGCGACGCCCCGAGCGCCGCCGCCGCGACCGTTCGTCCACGCAGCGCGCGCTGCGTCCGCAGCGGTGGACGCGGATCGGCGGCGAAACGCGCCTCCCAGCGCCGGCGGTACGGCGTGTACACGGTATAGGGCTTGCCACCGTCCTGCACGACCTCGTCGGATCCGTAATAGACATGGTCCGGCACGCCGTGCACCGCGAGTCCAGCCGCGCGAAAGAGCAGCTCGGCGCGGCCGTCGCGCGCGTGCACGTCCGGATCGGTATCGCGTCCGTAGAAGAGCGCGCGCGCATCGAGACGGCGCGCGAGCGCCAGCAGCTCGACCGGTGCGTCGCCCTCGAGCACCACCACGTCGCTACCCAGCGCGTTCAAGCGCTCGCGGAGCTCGGCGAGCGCGTCGAAGAAGAACTGGACGATCGGGGCCCCGACCCGTGGCCCGCGCAGCAGCACCGGATCGAGAACGAAGGCGCACGCGATCTCCTCGCTCGCCCGCAGGGCCGCGTCCAACACCGCATGGTCGTCGAGCCGCAGGTCGCGTCGCAGCCAGACCAACGAACGTGCTACACGCTCTCTCACCCGTTGGTCCTTCCCCGGAAGGCAGTCGCGTCCGCCCGCGGAACGCCCGGGGCGTGACGCCGATCCAGCTCACCGCCGAGCCGCTGGAGCTCCCGCTCAAGCACACCTTCACCATCACCCGTTCGTCGGCGACCGTCAGCCGCACGGTGCTCGTGCGGCTGCGCTGGAACGGCATCGAGGCGCTCGGCGAGAGCGCGCCGTCCGAACGGTACGACGAGAGCGTCGAGAGCGTCGTCGCCGGGCTGCGGGCGCACGCGCTCGGCGCGGACCCGTACGCGCTCGACCGGCTGTTGGCGGGCTTGCCGCCCGCGCAGCGGTGCGGGCTCGACCTCGCGCTGCACGATTGCGTCGGCAAGGACGTCGGCCGGCCGCTCTGGCGGCTGCTCGGCCTCGATCCCGGCGCGACGCCGGTCACCTCGTTCACCATCGGGATCGCCGCGCTCGACGAGACGCTGGCCAAGGTGCGTGAAGCCGGCAGCCACCCGATCCTCAAGATCAAGCTCGGCACCGGCGCGGAGATCGAGACGATCGCTGCGATTCGCGCCATCTACACCGGCACGATCCGCGTCGACGCGAACGAAGGCTGGACGCCCGAGCAGGCGGTGACGCTGCTGCGCGAGCTGGCGCGCTACGACGTCGAGTTCTGCGAGCAGCCGATTCCGGCCGGCACGCCCGAGCGGTTGCGCTGGATCCGCGAGCGTTCGCCGATCCCGCTGGTGACCGACGAGGACTCGGTCAACGCGAGCGACCTGCCGGCGCTGCGCGGCTGCGTCGACGGCGTCAACGTCAAGCTGGTCAAGTGCGGCGGTATCCGCGACGCGCTGGCGATGATCGCGACCGCGCGCGCGCTGGGCCTGAAGATCATGCTGGGCTGCATGGTCGAGAGCGCGATCCTGGCGACGGCCGCGGCGCAGCTCAGCCCGCTGGTCGACTGGGCCGATCTCGACGGCCCGTTCCTGACCGCGCACGATCCGTTCGCCGGCGTGACCTATGCCGACGGCAAGCTGGTCCTGCCCGACGCGCCCGGACTCGGCGTGCGCGAACGCGCGGAGGCCGTCCGCTGAGCCGCCGCTACGCGATCCTCGCGACGCACGCGTTCACCTCGCGCGCCGCCAAGATGGCGCACGGCGTCATCCGCTACGGCAGCGACGTCGTCGTCGCGGTGATCGACCCCGACTACGCCGGCCGCAGCGTGCGCGAGGTGCTGCCGTACCTCGCCAGCGACGCGCCGATCGTCGGCACGCTTGCGGAGGCGATGCGCTTCGAGCCGACCGCGCTGCTGGTCGGCATCGCGCCCGCCGGCGGCGCGCTGCCCGACGAGTTCCGCGCCGCCATCGCCGAGGCGCTGCGCGCGCGGCTCGAGGTCGTCAGCGGCCTGCACGCGATGCTCAACGACGACGCGGAGCTGGCCGCCTTGGCACGCGAGCACGACTCGCGCATCTGGGACCTGCGGCTGCCGCCCGCGGCGCCGCTCTTCTCCGGCGCCGCGTGGGACGTCGAAGCGAAGATCGTCTTGACCGTCGGCAGCGACGCCGCGGTCGGCAAGATGACCGCGTCGCTCGAGCTGTGCCGCGCGTCGCGCGCGCAGGGCGTCGAGGCGACCTTCGTGCCGACCGGCCAGATCGGGATCGCGATCGCCGGCTGGGGCACCGCGATCGACCGCGTCGTCTCCGACTTCGCCGCCGGCGCGGCCGAACAGCTGGTGCTCGAGGGCGAGCGGCGCGCGCGCGACCTGCTGTGGGTCGAAGGCCAGGGCGGGATCACGCACCCCGCCTTCGCGCCGGTGACGCTGGCGCTGCTGTACGGCAGCGCGCCCGACGCGCTGGTGCTGGTGCACAACGTCAGCCGCACCAGCATCGAAGGCTACGACGTGCCGCTGCTCTCGTACCGCGCGCTGATCCGCACCTACGAGGGGCTGTGCGCGGGCGTCAAGCCGGCGCCGGTGATCGGGATCGCGCTCAACACGCGCGACTGCGAGCCCGCGCACGCCGCCGCCGAGATCGCGCGGGCGCGCGAGGAGACGGGGCTGCCGTGCGAAGACGTCGTGCGCAACGGGCCCGACGCGCTCTACGCCGCCATCGCGCCGAAGATCGTCAAAACGGGAGTGCTGCATGTCTGAACGGCCGGCGCTGGCGCTCCTGGCGGCGTTCTTGCTCGCGAGCTGCGCGCCCAGCGCGCCGGTCGCGAGCGGCACGACGCAGCGCAACGCCTGGACCGAACCGGGCCACCTGCGCATCGGCTCGTCCGAGGAGCCCGACTCGCTCAACCCGATGTACGCCAACGATCAAGCCGCGGGCGACGTCGCGAACCTGCTCTACGAGCCGCTCTTCCGGTACGACCAGAACGGCGAGTTCGTCCCGGCCGCCGCGACGGTCGTGCCGACGCTGGCCAACGGCGGGATCAGCCGCGATGGCAAGACGATCACCTTTCACTTCCGCCACGGGATGCGCTGGTCCGACGGCGCGCCGTACGACGGACGCGACTTCGTCTTCACCTGGCACGCGGTGATGAACCCGCACAACAGCGTGCGGCTGCAGATCGGCTGGGACGACGTGCGCGCGATGCAGCTGCGCGATCCCTACACCGTGGTGGTGCGGCTCAAGGCGATCAACGCCGGGATCCTCGGCGACCTGGCCGGGATCGGCGGCTCGGGCTATCCGCCGATCCCGGCGCATCTGCTGGCCACGCTCCCCAGCCTCGACCGCGCGCCCTTCAACGCCGCCCCGATCTCCAGCGGCCCGTTCGTGCTCACCAAGTGGAACCACGGCGCCTCGCTCGAGTTCGCGCCCAACCCGTACTACTGGCGCGGCGCGCCCGGCTTGCAGCAAATCAGCTATCGCATCATCCCCAACTCCGAGACGCTGCTCTCCGAGATCCGCACGCACGAGATCGACGTCTACGACTCGGTCAGCGAGAACCAGATCGGCGAGCTGAAGACGCTGAGCGGGGTGACGATCAGCAAGCACCTCAGCGCGAACTGGCGGCGCCTGCAGTTCAACTGCGCCAAGCCCCAGCTGTCCGATCCGCGCGTGCGGCTGGCGATCGCCGAAGGCGTCGACTGGGACTGGATGCTGCGCACGATCTTCCACGGCTACGACGAGCGCGCGGCGAGCGACGTCGTGCCGACCTCGTGGGCCGCGCCGCCGATCAAGCCGTGGCCGTACGATCCGGACGCCGCGAAGCGATTGCTCGACGCCGCCGGGTGGACGGTCGGCGCCGACGGGATGCGTGCCAAGAACGGCATGCCGCTGGCGTTCTCCGTCTCGACCACCCCGGCCAAGCAGGCCAACGTGCAGGCCGAAGTCCAGATGCAGCAGCAGCTGCGCACGCTCGGCATCGCCCTGGAGATCAAGAACTACCCGACCAACCTGCTCTTCGCGCACGACGGTCCGATCTATACCGGGCGCTACGACAGCGAGTTCACCATCGAAACCAACGGCCCCGATCCGGACAACGAGGGCGCCTGGAGCGAACGCTTCATCCCGCCGGTCGGCGCCAACACCAGCTGGCTGCGCGATCCGATCATCACGCAGACCAGCCACGCCGCGCTGCTGACGTACGACCGCGCCAAGCGCCGCGCGCTGTACTGGCGCGAGGAAGCGCGCATCCACCAATTGGTGCCGGCGGTGTTCTTCTATTGGCAGAATCAGTACGCGGCCGTCAACAGCGACCTGCGCGGCTGGCGGCCGGCGACGTACTTCTCCGATCTGTGGAACGCGTGGGAGTGGCGCATCTGACGTGCTGCGTCTCATCGAGCGGCCGGAGGGGCATCCGGTGCTGCACGTGCCGGGAGCGACGCGCGCGGTCGTCTCGTGGAACAGCCCCGCGCCCAGCGGCGCGCTGGCGCTGATCGCGCACCGGGTCGACGGCAGCGTCTCCGACCCGCTGCTCTACGTGCGTTGGTCGGAGCATGAGCGCCGCTCGCTGGACGGCGCCGACACCACGACTCGCATCCAGACCGACGTCGTGCACAGCGACGTCCCGCTCTCGGGCGTGGGCATCTCGACGACGGTGCCGCTCGACGCGGTCGCCGTCGCCGCCCCGCCGCCGCCGGGTGCGCTCGCGCCGGTGCGGCCGCGCGTGAACCCGCTCGACGTGCCGCCGCTGCGGCAGGACGTCGCGACCCATCCCGAAGCGCACGGCAAGTGGTGCTCGGCCGCCGCGCTGGCGATGCTGCTGCGCTTCCACGGCATTCCGGCCGACGTGGCCGGCGTCGCGCACAGCGTCGAAGACGCGGCCTACGGCGGGACCGGCAATTGGGTGTTCAACGCCGCCTACGCCGGCGCGTGTGGGCTGCGCGGTATCGTCGCGTTCTTGCGCGGCATCGATCACGTCAGCGCGTTCGTGGCCGCCGGGCTCCCGGTCGCGATCTCGATCGCGTGGCGCCGCGGCGAGCTGTCGGACGCGCCGCTCGAGCAGAGCGACGGCCACCTGATCGTGGTGCGCGGATTCGAGCGCGGCGCGGTGCTGGTGCACGATCCGGCCCACAAGGGCGTCGCGACCCGCTACCCGCGCGCGGCGCTCGAGCGCGCCTTCCGCGGTCACGGCGGCGTCGCGTATCTGGTCGCGCCGCGCGAACGCACCACCGAGCTGGTCGTCCTGACCAACGATCCCGCCGCGTGAGCACGCAGCCGCAGCAGCGGGTGGTCGACGCGCACGACGTGCGCGACGTCCCGCTGCACCTGGTGCTCGTCGAGCCGCAGATTCCGCCCAACACCGGCAACGTCGCGCGCTTGTGCGCGGCGACCGGGTGCGCGCTGCACCTGGTGGAACCGCTCGGCTTTCGGCTCGACGACCGCGCGCTCAAGCGCGCCGGACTCGACTACTGGGACGCGCTCGGCGTCGTCGTGCACCCCTCGCTGGACGCCTTCTTCGCGGCGTTCGCGCCCGAGCGCAGCTGGCTGCTCAGCACGCGCGCGCAGCGCCGCTACGCCGACGCGTCCTTCGCGCGCGGCGACGCGCTGGTGTTCGGCAAAGAGACCGCGGGCTTACCGCAAGCGTTGCTCGACGCCCACCCCGAGCGCGCGCTGCGCATCCCGATGCGCGCCGGCGCGGTGCGCTCGATCAACCTCTCGACGGCGGTCGGCGTCGTCGCCTACGCGGCGCTGGCGACGCTGGGTTTCCCCGGACTGCGCTGACCGAAGCGCGACTCGGCCGGCAGCATGAGCGCCAGCACGAACGCCAGCAGCGCCAGGCCGCCGATCGTCAACACCGAGGTCGCGACCCCGAAGTGGTCGGCGATGGTGCCGAGCACGGGCGTGAACATCCCGCCCAGCGAGACCGCCAGCCCCAGCGTCACGCCCGACGCCAAGCCCAGGCGATTGGGCAGATACTCCTGGCCGAGCACGACGAACGACGCTTGCGCCGAGACGAAGATGAACCCGGTCGGCAACAGCACCGCGATGGCCAGCCACAAGCCGCCGCCGTGCGTGAGCGCGACCAGCAGCGGGAAGAGCAGCGCGGTCAGCCCGGTCGACCACAGCAGCACCGGCTTGCGGCCGACGCGATCGGCGATCGGACCGCCGGCGATCGTCCCGGCGACGCCGCACAACAGGAACGCGGTCAGCACCGCGCCGCCGACGGCCTTGGGCGCGTGCAGCACGTCCACGACGTAGAGCGGGATGAACGAGACCGAGCCGATGTACGCCATCGAGCGGACGACGACGTAGCAGCTCAGCTTCCAGAACGAGCGCCAATCGTCGATGCCGTTGGCGGTGCGCGTCTTCGGCTTGGCCGGCGCGAAGCTGCTCAGCCGCCGCAGCTCGAGCAGCACGAGCACGCCGACGATGGTGACCGGGATGATCGCCGCCAGCGTGCCGCGCAACGCCCACGTCGTCAGCGCGAGCGCGGCGAAGGTCGGACCGATCGCGAACCCGAGGTTGCCGCCGACGATGAACCAGCGCATTCCCGTCGCCTTCTTCTCGCCGGCCACGTAGTTGGCGAAGCGCGCCGCCTCGGGGTGGAAGCTGGCGACCCCGATCCCGCTGACCAGCGCGGCCAGGTAGAGCAGCGGCAGCGTGGGCAGCACGCCCAGCGCGGCGACGCCCGCGCCGGCCAGAAAGATTCCCAGCGCGATCAGCCACGGCATCGAGTAACGATCGGCCAGGTGGCCGATGCTGGGCTGGATGACCGACGAGGACATCGCTTGGGCGAAGACCAGCCCGGTGGCGGCCGCGATCGTGATGTGGTCCTGGGCGATCAGGTACGGCAGCAGCGCCGGGATGAAGCTCTGGTTCGCATCGTCGACGACGTGCGCGCCCGCCAGCAGCACCATGGAGCGCGGGTCGAAGCGGGACATCGAGCCTATCGTCCCATGCCTGGACGGACCGTGCATGCGAGCAAAGTCGCTCAGGCACCCCCAGGACGGAGCCGACGCAGCAGGGCGGCGAAGCGCGGGTCGCTGCGCATCGGGTCGAACTGCGGATGGTGGAGGGCCAGCACGATCCAGGGGTCGCGCTCGGTGCGGCCGCGCTCGAGCAGTCCCAGGACGTCATCCGTCTGGCCGAGCGCCTGTTGGACCAGGGCCAGGTTGGACGGCGAGACGTAGCGTCCGCGCTCGGCCAGCGCGCGCAGCTCGGCGACGATCGCGACGGCGCCGGCTCGGTCGCCCCGACCGGCCAGCGCCGTCCCGCGCAACGCCAGAAACTCTTGCTCGTAGCCGTCCGGGTGGGGCTCGTGAACCAGCTCGAGGACCTCGTCGTAGCTGCCCGCGAGCTGCAGCGCCTGAGCCAGGTAGAGCCGGGCGTGCGCCGAGGCGGCGTCGCGGGCGCGAATGGCGCGCAGCCGTTCGACCGCCTCCGGGTAGCGCCGCTCGAAGGTCAGGGTGACGGCCAGCGTCGTCTGGACGACCGTCGAGAACGGCTCGGCGGCGGCCGCCGTCGTGAGGATGCGGGTGGCCTCGGCGGTGCGTCCGTCGATCAAGTGCAGCCACGCCGCGAAGATGGCCGGATCGCTCTGGTCGGCCTCGACGGCGGCCGCCTGCGCATACCAATTCGCGGCAGCCGCGAAGTCGCGCTCGTAGTAGCACGCGACCTGACCCAAAACCAGGTACGGCTCCATCGCCGGACCGGCCAACGCCAGCGCCGTCTGCGCGGAACTTTGCGCCGGCCGATACGCTTCGTGCGGCGGCACGAACAGGTACTCGGCGGAGAGCGCGTACGCGCGCGCCAAGCCCGCGTGGGCCGCCGCGAAGCGCGGATTGACTTCCAGCGCACGACGATAGTAGTAGATGCTGCGATGCAGCGCGTCGGCGGTGCGCTTCTCGAAGAAATAGCGCGCGCGTGAGTGCCAACGCCGCGCCGCGACGTCGCCGCCGCCCATCTCGATCTGGCTCAGCGTCACGCGCGCGACGAAGCGGTAGTCGTCGCGATCGGTGATGATGAACGTCTCGCGCGGCGAGTACCGGTTGAGCACCTCGCGCAGCTGCTCGACCTCCGCGCGTATCATCGCCGGCGGCGCCGGAATGCCTTGCCCGACCACCTCGGCGACGTCGAACAGGGTGACCGTCTGCCCGGCCTTGCGCACGAAGTACTCCAGCAGCTCGAACATCCGCGGCTGCAGGCGAATCGTGGTGGCGTGGGAGTCCAGCGTGCGGGCGAACGTGTCGAGCGTGAACGGCCCGAACGCGAAAACCTCGAGCGCCTGCTCCGGGTTGGTCACCGAGCGTCCTTCTGCAAGCAGTGGCAAGGCGCTTGCCGAAATCGCGTCGGATGGCGATTCTCTCGGTGGACGCGCTCGAACGCACCGTCGTCACGTGCCGCCGCTGTCCGGAGTTGCGCGCGTACTGCGCACACGTCGGCGCGACGAAGAAGCGCGCGTTTCGCGATCAGACGTATTGGGCCAAGCCGGTCCCGGGCTGGGGCGATCCGGACGCGCGCGTGCTGCTGGTCGGCCTGGCTCCGGGCGCGCATGGCTCAAATAGGACGGGGCGCCCCTTCACCGGGGACGGGAGCGGCGAGTGGCTGTATCGCGCGCTCCATCGCGCCGGGTTCGCCAGCCAGCCGCATGCGATCGACCGCGACGACGGCCTGGTCCTGAGCGACGTCTACATCACCGCGGCCGTGCGCTGTGCGCCCCCGGCGAACAAGCCGACGCCGGCCCAGCGCGCGCGGTGCCTGCCGTACCTGCGCGACGAGCTGCGCGCCCTACGGGCCGTGCAGGTCGTCGTCACGCTTGGCAAGTTAGCCGACGACACCGTGCACTCGCTCATTCGTGAAGCGCAGGGTCAGCGCGGTCCGCGGGCACCGTTCGCGCACCTGGCCGAGAGCGCGGTCGAGCTGCCGGGCGGCCGCGCCGCGACCGTGCTGGCCTCCTATCACCCCAGCCGTCAGAACACCAACACCGGCGTCTTGACCGAACCGATGCTCGACGCCGTCTTCGCGCGTGCGCGCGCGCTGCTCACTGCTGATTGACCCGCGCACATCGTGGGTATTGCGAGTGCGACCGACGTCACGACCGTGGCGTGCGGCCGGTTTCGTGCGTGCTTGGCAGGCATACTGACTCGCGGCGCTGGGTACTTTCGCGATCGCTATGGAGTTCCGCATCGACGACAAAGACCTGAGCGCCTTCCTGGTGTACGCGAGCCGCGAGCGTAGTCTCGACGCGTCGCTGCGAGCAGCCAACCGCTACGGTCGCTCCGACGAACATCGCCGTTCGATCGACGCGCTGCGCGAGCTCAACAAGAAGATGCTCTTCCGCGAGACCCGCCGCAACTCGCACTTCTTCTGACGCTTCGGCCAAGCTCATGGGCTGGTCGCCGACGCCAGCGCGCTCGGCGACCAGCTACGCGAGCCGCAGTTGATCTTCTGCCACTTTGCTGTGATGCGCGTACGTCTTCCAGGAGATATCGTAGGCGGCGGACTGATTACCCCAAGCCGTCCACCCCTCTCGAGTTCCGCGGGCAAAAAGTTCTAGGAAGGGCCCGCGGCTGCACGCCTCAACGAGCTCATACAACTCATCCGGTTTCCGACTATGCTCACGCTTCCGCGTCTCTAGCATGTTGACTTGCCGACGACCTGGGGCTAGAGTTCGAGCATTCTTACCCTTGACTCCGAATAACACAAGCTCGGTTACGTTCCGAAAATAGAAACCCACCCCACGCCCATCAGAGCCTCCATCCTTGCGGACTTTGTGCCACACAAGGTTTGTTTTGTATCGGAAACCCCATGCTTCCATCAATCGAATCCCGTCCGGGAGCAAGGCATTCGGTACCCAGAGGTACAGGTGCGCGACGTCTGCACTAACGTCCGGCACGGGAAGCGACGCTATGTCCTCAAGCGTCATCGTTTCGTAGCGGCTGAGGCGCCTGTGTTCCGGTGCCATCTTGCCGGTTCGATTTTGAAACCGCCAAGGTGGATCGGCAAGAATAGTCCCGAACCGTTTGCCCGACGTGCATCTAAGTAAGTCGCGCGACGCTGCCTTATTCATGATTCGCTCCAATCGGATATACACGCCGGACGAATGCCTAGAGCCAGCACCGGACATCCGCCGTTCCTACCAGAATTGAGTCGATAGAGCAACTTGCCCATCCACGTCGTGCTCGCGCCGTACTTAGCCGCCGTCGGCTTTGGATCGCCGTCCTCGTTGACGGCAATCTTCCCCGTCTTTGTGAGCGCTGGTCCAAGCTTTTGAAACACCGGGTTAAGGTCGCCTGAACGTGTCACCAGGACCGCAGCATCGATGATGCCACACTCCCAGAACGCGCGAAACGCGTAGAGATCCCGGTCAAACGTTTGGTCCTTGCTGTTCCACTCCAAGTCGAACGCAACGCGCTCCTTCACGTAATCGATCTTGTGCGCGTCGATGAAGCGCTCGCGCGTCGTCTCTGCCGACTTCGAACCGCGCGAGCGCACGAGTGTTCCGCGACGATTGAGACGCGTCGTCTCTTCAAGCCAGGTTAGATAGACTCGCAAGTCCGCGCGAATAACCGTTTCATGCCATCCGTCTGGTCGAAGCATCGCGCTAAAGGCCTTGGGAATATCTGACTCGTTCCCGCCGGGCATGCGAATCTGGGTCGTGGTCAGGGTAAACGAACCGAGCGCGGCCAAGAGCTGCTCGAATTCAGCCTGACGAGTTTCTGAAAGTATAAGTGCCGCATTGCGGTAACTGTACACCTCATACTTTTCCAAAATGTGAACCGGAAGCTTCGAGCGGACGAGAGCCGGAGGGTCCGCATTCTCGTTCGGCGCCGAGGCGACATCGGAACTCTCAACAAGGAGAGAAAAAGCGTCGTCAATTTCGGCGTCGCCAGACCCGAGATCGTCGTCCAAGCTACCCCCAATACCCGACCGACCGGCTGGCCCTCGCCGCCGGATCTGGCGCGTGAATCGAACACGCGTACGTTGTTGTTATCCTATGCTCTTCTGGACGTTTCGTCAACGCGTGTCAGCCGAACAAGTCCACCGGAGACCATAAAGGCAGGGTCCTTCCGAAGATCACGCATGCAAGTCGTGCGCGGCGTCTTCCTCGTAGCGCTCGCCGTGGTGAGCTCGGGATATGACTCCGACAAGCCCCGCCACAGGTCTCGGGTCGAGCACACGGTATCTAGGTGGTGCGCTTTCAGCCAAGCCTCGGCGGCACGGGCGAAACGTGATCTCCTTCGCACGGCTATCCTTGCGGGACGATACGCAGGCCCAAGTCGGTCAGGGCCTGCGCCGGAACGGTGGACGGCGCGTCCATCATCACGTCGCGCGCCACTTGATTCTTCGGGAACGCGATGACGTCGCGAATCGACGTCTCGCCGCAGGCCAGCATCACGATGCGGTCGATCCCGAGCGCCATCCCGCCGTGCGGCGGTGCACCGTAGCGCAGCGCCTCCATGAAAAACCCGAAGCGGTCCGCGATCTGCTCCTCGCTCAGCCCCAAGCGGCGGAAGACGCGCTCCTGGAACGCGGGCGTGTGGTTGCGGATCGAGCCGCTGCCCAGCTCGTAGCCGTTGAGCACCAGGTCGTAGTGCTGCGCGGTGATCGCGAGCGGATCGCTCTCGAAGAGCGCTTCTTGGCCGGGCAGCGGCGCGGTGAACGGATGGTGCGAGAAGGTGATCTCGCCCGTCTCTTCGTCGCGCTCGAACAGCGGGAACCCGAACACCCAGCAGAACGCGAACGCGTCGGCCGGCCGCAGCCCGAGCCGGTCGCCGATCTCCAGCCGCAGCTTGCCGGCGACGTCCGAGGCCGCGCGCGCCGTGTCGCCGACGAACAGCAGCGCGTCGCCGTCCTGCGCGCCGGTGCGCTCGCGCAGCTGCGCCGCCAGCGACTCGTCGACGAAGCGCGCGATCGAGCCCTTCACGCCCTCGGCGCTGAAGGTCACGTACGCGAGGCCCTTGCCGCCGAAGGTCTTGGTCAGCTCGGTCAGCGCGTCGAAGTCGCGCCGTGAAAGCGCGGCCCCGCCGGGCCAGCGCACGGCGGCGACGCGGTTCGCCGCGCTCTGCGCGAGGGTCGCGAACAGCGAGAACGCACCGCCGGCGAACAGATCGGCGACGTCGGTCAGCTCGAGCCCGAAACGCAGGTCGGGCTTGTCCGAACCGAAGCGGCGCATCGCTTCGGCGTAGGTGAGCCGCTCGAGCGGCGGCACCGCGACCTCGAGGACGCGCTGCCAGACGTAGCGGATCGACGCTTCCATCACCGCCATGACGTCGGCTTGCTCGACGAACGTCATCTCGACGTCGACCTGGGTGAACTCCGGCTGGCGGTCGGCGCGCGGATCCTCGTCGCGGAAGCAGCGCGCGATCTGCATGTAGCGGCCCATCCCGCCGATCATCAGAATCTGCTTGAGGATCTGCGGCGACTGCGGCAGCGCGTAGAACGTGCCTTTGTGCACGCGCGAGGGCACCAGGTAGTCGCGCGCGCCTTCGGGCGTCGACTTGATGAGGTTCGGCGTCTCGATCTCGAGGAAGCCGTGCTCGTCGAAGTAGTCGCGAATCGCTTTGACGATGCGGTGGCGCATCAAGAGGTTGCGCTGCATGCGCGGGCGCCGCAAGTCCAGATAGCGGTAGCGCAGTCGCACTTCTTCGGCCGGTTCTTCGTCGGACGCGATGACGAACGGCGGCGTCTCGGAGCGATTGAGGATCTCGATGCCGCCGGCCGGCACCTCGACCTCGCCCGTCACCAGGCGCGCGTTCTCGGTCCCGGCCGGGCGCCGGCGCACGCTGCCGTAGACGCGCACGACGTCCTCGCTGCGCAGCGTCTCGGCCGCGGCGAAGATCTCGCCCATCGATGGATCGAAGGTGACCTGGGTGATGCCGCTGCGGTCGCGCAGATCGATGAAGATCAAGCCGCCGTGGTCGCGCCGGCGATGCACCCAGCCGTTGAGCGCGACGCTCTTGCCGACGTCGGCGGCGGTCAGCGCTCCACAGGTGACGGTGACGAACGAGCTATCCACGTAAGGCGGCCTTGACTCCGGTGAGGTAGTGATATTGATACGAGAGCGTGCGCCCGAAGCCGGGCTCGGCGGCGCTTCGCTCGATCCAGCCGCGCAGCGGCGGCACGGCGTTCACGAGATCGTACAACGCCAGCGAGAGCGGTGTCATCCCCAAACGCAGGCGCACGTCCCACGCCGGGTGTTTGCGGTAGAAACGCACCGTCGAACGGCCCGCCAGCTCGTACTTCTTCTGCTGCTCGTCCCACGGGATGTACTGATAGTGGTAGTTGACCGCGCGCGGCTCGTAGACGATCGGCACGCCGGCGTGCTGCAAGCGGTAACCCAGCTCGAGATCCTCGTGGCCGTAGCCGGTGAAGCTCTCGTCGAACCGCCCGACCCGGTCGAGCTCGCTCTTGGGAACCGACGCGTTGCCGGTCAGGAAGTACAGCCAGCTCAGCTTCTTGGGCTGCTCGCCGTGCAGCGGCCGGCGCAGCGCCGGATCGTCGCGTTTGCGCAGGTACTCCTCGTACGTGTCGACCTGCACTTCCATGCCGACCACGGCGCGCACGCCCGGCCGATCGTGGTGCGCGAGGTGGCGCGTGAGCAAGTCGGGCGAGGCGATGATGTCGGAGTCGGTGAACAGCACGATCGCGCCGCGCGCCGCCGCGATGCCGGCGTTGCGCGCGCCCGCGCGCCCGCTGTACGGGCCGGGCAGGTGACGCACGAACGGGTGGTCGCGCGCGACCTCGGCGAGGTACGCGGCGGTGCCGTCGTCGGAGTTCGAGTCGGCGACGATGACCTCGTAGTCGCGCGGGCGATCCTGCGCGATCAGCGCGGGGATCATCAAGCGCAGCGTATCGATGCGGTTGTACGTCGGAACGACGACGGAGAGGCGCGGCAGTTCGGTCATAGCAGAGAGGCGACGGCGGCGACGATCTCGGCGCGCGAAGCGCGCAACGAGGCGTCGGACTCGTCCGGCGGTTTCCGCAGCACGGCGTTCGGCACGCGGTACGGCGACCATTCCTGGGAGGCCAGCCGAAACCAGGCGTGCTCGAACAGGACCACGGTCGGCACGTGGACGGCGCTTGCGACATGCGTCGCACCGGTGTCGATGGTGACCACGCAGGCGGCGCGTTCGAAGGCCGCCGTCCAGACGTGGAACGGCAGCTCGCCGCGCACCGCGTCGGCGACCCCGGCCGCGGCCACCTGTGCGCCCAGCTCGCGCGCGTCCTCCCCGTAGGTCGCGACCAGCGGCCGGCCCAGCACGCGCAGCTCGCGGAACAGCTGCAGGCAGCTGGCCGTCGTCGAGCCGCGCTCGGTCCAGCGGCGCCCCAGTTGGACGATGATCGGCGCCGGCGGCAGGTCGGCGACCGCCGCGCGGTCGGCGTCGGTGACCGGCAGCACCAGCTCGCGCGAGAGCGTCGTCGCACCGGCCGCCACGACCACCGCCAGCACCTGATCGACCTCGTGCGCGACGACGCGGCTGGGGTCGCGTTCGGCGCGCACCGGGTCGGCCTGCGAGAGCACGACCTCGCTCAACCGCAAGCGCAGCGACGCGCGCGCGGCCCAGCGCGAGGCGTAGGTGTAGCCGACGCGGCGGCGCGCGCGAGTCGCCGCGATCAGCCGATGATCGACGTCGCGCGGCGCCAACGCGACCGCCAAGTCGACGTCGTGGAAGCGCGCGCCGAACACCTCCGGCCGCACCTCGGCGGGGTAGTCGACGACCGCGTCCACGTCGGGCGAGCGCTCGACGACGACCGCGTTGTAGCGGCTGGCGACCAGCGTGACGTGCGCGTCGGGGAACGAGCGGCGCACCGACGCGATCGCAGGCGTCGAGAGGATCAGATCGCCGACGCGATCGGTCCGCGAGAGCACGATGCGCATGCGGTCTACGCGCGCTTCGCGCGGGCCAGCTCGTCGTAGTAGGCCGCGCTGGCCAGGAGGCGCGCGGCCGCGAGGCGCACCGTCGAGAGCCGCTCGTCCTCGTCCGGCGTGCCGACCATCCGTTCCAACCGCCCGACCAGCGGGCTGCGCCGCAACGCGTCGCCGAGCAGCCGCTGCGGCGTGGTGTCGCCGATCGCCAGCGCGACCCGCCAGCTCGGATGGAGCTGCTCGAGCCGCACCGCCGTGCGCGCCTGCGCGCGGACTTGGCGCAGCATCCCCGCCACGTTCGTTCCCTTGGGCCGCGGCTTGTAGTGGAACGCGACCGCGCGCCGGTTGAAGACGGCCTTGGTCCCGATCGCGCGCAAGCGCAGGCCGAGCTCGATGTCCTCCCAGCCGTACTCGCTGAACGACTCGTCGAAGCGGCCGCCCACCGCGTCGAGCCGCGCGCGGCGCACCGACACGTTCGAGGTCCAGAACCAGTTGGCGCTGTAGTTGCGCAGCGACCAGACCGGCGGCGGGAGCGCGTCGAACGACTCGGTGTTGATCACCGCGCCGCGCACGACGACGTCGCCGTGCTTGGCGTCGCTGCGCAGGTGCTCGGCGGCGAAGACGGGCGTCGGCAGCACGTCGTCGTCGATGAACGCGATGCGTTCTCCGCGCGCCGCCGCGATGCCGGTGTTGCGCGCGTTCGCCAGGCCGCCGTTGGGTTGGCGGATCGCGGTGAAGGCGCACGTCGCGAGCGCCTTGGCGCGCTCGATGACCGCCGGCGTGTCGTCGTGCGAACCGTCGTCGACCAGCACGACCTCGTACTGGTCGGGCGCCAGCGTCTGATCGAAGCACGCCTCGAGCACCCGCCCCAGCAAATGCGCGCGATTATACGTACACAGTTGAATAGTGAGTGCGCAATCATTCTGCGCTCGGTCTGTCAACATAGTGGTGTCAGTGGTCGGCGGGGATCAGCAGGCCGTCCAGGGCGCGCAGGATGCCGCGCGTGTCGAGCTCGCGCACGCAGGCGAAGTCGGGGCAGGTCTCCTTGCGATGGCCGGACGGGCACGGATAGGTGGCGCGCACGACGGCGACCCGCGCGCCGAGCGGTGCCCAGCGGTCGGGCTCGTCGGATTGCAGCGCGAAGATCCCGACCGTGGGCGCGCCGACGGCGGCCGCGACGTGCATCGGCCCGGAGTCCATCGCCAGCACCGCGCGCGCGCGCTCGGCCAGCGCGCCGAACGTGCCGATGGTGGTCGCGCCCGCGACCGGGGTGACGCCGCGGCCCGAGCGATCGGCGATCGCTTCGGCGATCGGCGCGTCCTGGGCGGTGCCGGTCACCAGCACCCGGACGTCGTCGCGCGCGCGCAGCGCCTGCGTCAGCTCCACGAACCCGTCGACCGGCCAGCGCGCGCGCTGCGCCGAGAGCCCGCGGGTCGGGTGCAGGATGACGAACGGTCCCTCGACGTCGTGCACGCGCAATAGCGCGTTCGCGACCTCGCGGTCCTGCGCGGTCGGCACGAACGCGGGGCGCGCGTCGGCGGCGTCGCAACCGAGCGCGCGCGCGTAGTCGAGCAAGATCTGGGTCCAGTGGCTCGTGCGGTCGCCCAGCTCGCTGCGCACCACGACCCGTTGGGTGAAGAGGCCGGAGTAGAGGCGCCGGGCCTGGCCGACTCGCTGCGCGATCCGCGCGCGCCACGGCAGCAGCGCCGTGCCGAGCGTGGCCCAGGTGACGACCGCCGCGTCGTAACCGGCGGCCAGCTTCGCTCCCCACGGCACGACCGCGTCGAGCTCGGGGATGCGGCGGGCGAGATCGGCGTGCGCGGGCAGAACGACGGCGTCGACCGCCGGCCAACGGGCGCGCAGGGCGCGCGCCACGACCCCGGCGAGCAGCGTGTCGCCGAGCCCTCCGCCGGCGGCCACCAGCAACGCCCGATCAGAACCCATCCTGCACGGCTTCGACCAGCGCGGCTCCCGTACCGCCGGCGACCACCGAGGCGCGCAGCATGCGCGACGAAGACGCCCACGGCCACCAGCGCCGGACTTGGTCGCCGAAACGAGCGTCCGGGAACACGTCGACGACCGGCGTCCCCAGCATCCCGGCGACGTGGGCGGCGCCGGTGTCGACGGTCACCACCGCCCGGGCGCCGTCGAGCGCGGCCACCCAGTCGGCCAGCCGGGCGAACGTCGCGACGGGGACGCCGAGCGCCCGTTCGGCCGAGGCAGCGTCGCCCGGAGCGGCGACGACCAGCAGTCCCGCCGGCTGGAGGCGCATGACCGCCGAGCGCAGCGCCTCGTCGGGGACGCCGATCGCGGCCCACTTCGGCCCCGCCTGCAGCAGCACCGGGCCGCGCTCGCGCGGCGGCGCGGTCGCGACGAACAGCGAGCGCAGCCGGGCGGCGTCGGTGGTCGGCCGTTCGGGTTCGACCAGGCCGCGGCCGAGCCGGTAGAGCACCTCGACCTCGTGCGCCGCCTCGCCGCCGATGCGCTGCGAGCGCGCGACCCGCGCGGTCGTGCGCGCGCGCACCCAGAGCGTCTTGAACGGCCGCGCCCAGCCGGTGGTGAAGCCGATTCGGCGCGGGATCGGCGCCGCCAGCGCGAACGCTTCGGGCTCCTCGCTGGCGATCAGCGCGACGTCGTAGCGCATCGCCGCGATCTCGTCCTTCGCGCGCGCGGTGCTGGCCGGCGTCGAACCGTGCGCGGGCCACGGAATTCGCTCGAGCACGTGCTCGGCGATCAGCACGCCCGGCGCGTAGAGCCCCGCGTTGCGCGTCGTGAGCGCCATCCCGACGGCGTGACCCGCTGCGCGCAGGCCGGCCACCAGTGGCGCGCAGACCGCGGCGTCGCCGATCCCGTCGAGCCGAACGACCAGGACGCGCACCGCGCTCAGTCGCGCAGGTGCGTGCGCAGCTCGTTCGTGTAGACGTTGTCGAGCAGCGCTTCGCGCGCCAACGTCTGCACGACGCGCGGCGCGTGCGGCGTGCTGGCCAGCCCGGCCAGCAGCGGCTGCGCGAACGGCGGCGCGAACACGCGCGCGCGCAGCAAGTTCAGCGCGTACGCGCCGGTGGCGAGCTTGACCCGCCCGGTCGGGTGCTTGCGCACGAAGCGCGCCGCCATGCGCGCCTTCTCGATCGCTTTCCCGAGCGCTTCTTCCAGTGACTCGGTCGTCGGCGGCTTGATGTGCCAGAGGTAGGCGTCCCAGGCGAAGGCGCGTTTGACGCCGTGCTGGCGCAGCCGCACGCCGACGTCGGTGTCCTCCCAGCCGTACAGGTCGAAGCTCTCGTCGAAGCAGCCGACGGCCCGCAGATCGTCGGTCGGCACCGAGACGTTGCACGTGACGAAGAAGGCGTTCGAGAAGTTGGCGGCGCTGGGCACCGGGCGGTCCGCCGCCGAAGGGACGTTGACGATCGGCCCCGAGACCGCCAGCGCGCCGCGTCCGTCGTGCGCCCGCGCGTGCGCGGCCAAGAACGTCGGCGGCAGCACGACGTCGTCGTCGACGAACACGACGTGATCGCCGCCGGCCTGCGCGATCCCCGCGTTGCGGGCCTTGCCGCGATTGGGTTCCGCGACGTACACGTAACGCGCGTCGTGCGCGCGCGCGACGGCGGGCGTCGCGTCGCTCGAGCCGTTGTCGGCGACGACGATCTCGAACGGCGGCGCCTCGACCTGCGCGCGCAGCGAGGCCAGCGCGCCGTCCAACAGCGGCGCCCGGTTGCGGGTCGCGATCACCACCGAGAGGTTCACGCGGCCTCGCCTTCGAGCAACGCCCGCGCCATCCGCTCGGCGGCACCGGCTTGGCCCGCGTAGAGGGCCCGCAGCTCGGCCCCGGTCTGCGCGCACCAGGCGGCGTCGTGCCAGCGCTCGGCCGCGGCGTGCGCGACCTGCGAGGGCAGCAGCGTCCCGATGATCTCGAGGTCGAGGGTA